>Ga0209536_100001370_pt1 | contig 40653 bp, 34 predicted proteins | sample DeeMarSeWOR28_12_FD_187461 | JGI IMG/M metagenome (GOLD analysis project Ga0209536, IMG submission 187461) | Marine sediment microbial communities from White Oak River estuary, North Carolina - WOR-2-8_12 (SPAdes) (version 2) | ecosystem: Environmental > Aquatic > Marine > Intertidal zone >... | reverse complement strand
TCGAGATTCACCCGGTGCGCAAGCAGTGCCTGCTCGAGGGTCTCGACGACATTTCGCGCACCCGGCAGTACGCCGAGCGCTTCGAAATGTTCGAGGAGGTGTATCGACGGGAAACGCCGTGGCTGTTCGTGGAGCGGTGACCCGCGCCGGAAAGTCAACCGGCGCGAAGCCAAGAGAGGCAAGACCGATAATTGAACCGCAGAGGCGTGGAGAGAAACGCGATGGGGATTGAAAAGCGAAGGCGCCAATGGCGCCAAGACCTCGCGCCAGTCTACCGGGCTGACCGTCAGGCCTCTGCCGCCGGTCTGTCGCTCGGTCAAGCCGCGTTTTTACTTTGGCGCGTCTCGATCGACCGCGCGCGTAACGGAGCGGGGCGCTCGTAGGCGTCGGTGCGGAGCGGGTGGTTAGCCCGCTTTAGAGGCGGGCACAACTTCCATCTGCGTGGGCCCCAGCCCCAGCGAGTGGGAAACGCTCGTTCCGTCGCGCGCCCGCAGGGTTTTTTCCACCCATGCGCCGCCCCAGTCGTCGATTTCGTACACCTCGAGGACTTCGCCTTCCATTGCGCGGGCTGCTTCTGCTTCTGATTCCGGCAATTGCGAAAGAACCGAGTCGCTAATCCGCAGCACGCGTACTCGAGTGCCCACACGAACTGCTGCGCCGTTGATATCCCGGACTTCAGTTTCCATGGCTTGGCAAGGGGATGACTGCTGAATTGAAGGGGTGAGCCAACCGGTATTGTGCGCGCGACAGAGGCATCCTTCAAGGCGGGAAGTTGCCGCGCAAGGACGGGCGAAGAGATTTAAGGGATGTTTCGAAAACCTATTGCGTCACCGTGCTTGGTGACGAGGCTGCGATGGCAGACGACAGCTGTATCTCAGCAGCGGAGGCCCGGTCCGACATCGGGACTCGATATTGCCTTCATCCTCTCCAGGCTGCCCACGCCAGGCACAGCCAACCGGCCAGCAATGCGAGCCCCCCGAAGGGCGTGATCGCCCCGAGCCATCGCGCCCCGCTCAAGCTCAACGCATAGAGGGTTCCCGAAAACAGCACCGTTCCGGCGACGAAAAGCCACCCGCTTGCGGTCAGGATTGCTCCGGGCCAACGCGTGCAGGCCCACGCGACCGCAAGCAGCGCGAACGCATGATACATCTGGTAGCGCACCCCGACCTCGAAGATGGCCAAGAGATCGGCATCCAAGCGACTGCGGAGTGCATGCGCTCCAAACGCGCCCAAGCCCACTCCCAGGAACCCCGAGAGGCTGCCGATCGTGAAGAAGATTCGCTCCATTGTCACGTGCGATTGCCGAGTCCTTGGCTAGAAGCCGTAAAGGCGTGCAGGATTGTCCACGAGGATCTTCCTGCGCACGGCGGCATCCGGCGTCCACTCGTTGAACAGATCGAGCAGGTGGCCGTCGTCGGGCATGTCCCTGGCCAAGCGCGGGTGGGGCCAGTCCGTACCCCATAGCAACTGGTCGGGATTCGCCGTAATCAGCGAATCGTGCAGGGCGCGCGCGTCGGGGTAATCCGGATACTTTTCGGACGCGCGATAGGCGCCGGAAATCTTGACCCAGATCGTCCCGTTCGCGAGATGCTGCCTGAGAAGTTGAAACCCGGGCGCCGTCGTTCCTTCCTTCCCCTTCGTCGAGCCGAAGTGGTCGAGAACGACCGGAAGCCGCCAATCGCGCAGGCGGGGCAACAGCGCCGGCAGCTCGCGCGCATCCATGAAGAACTGCACGTGCAGACCGAGCTCGGCCATATGCGGGGCAAGCTTTTCGAACGCGGTGAAGCCGAGGCTGCTGTAAGTGCCCGCCTGCCGCGGTGCGTGGTGGAACCTCAACGCGCGCACCCCTGAACGCGCGAGAGTTTTCAACTGTTCAGGACCGGTATCCGTGCCAATAATGGCGACGGCGCGCAGCCGATGCGGCTCACGGCGAACCGCATCGAGAATCGCTGAGTTATTGGTGCCATGGGCGTTTCCCTGAACAACCACGCCGCGCTCGATGCCCAGACGCGCATGCATCCTCAGCAGTGATTCGAGCGGCGCTTCCGGCGGCGTGTAAGCGCGGCTTTCGGCGTAGGGAAAACGGCTGACGGGTCCGAAAATGTGGAAGTGCGCGTCACATGCGCCCCGCGGGCAGGGGAGATCGGGGCGTTTGGGCTCGGGAACTGGCGGCAGGCAGGGTTCTTCCAAGATGTTTTCTCCGGGGTGCGCTTGAAGGCAAATATAACAGAACCATTCATGGCTCCCGAGCCATGAGCGAAGGGCGTTATATAATCGATGCGCAACGCCTGCACGAATGAAGTGATTTCTTGTCGGCCGCTGTCTGACTGGCGGGAATCGTGAAACGGCTTTCGGTGCTCCTGACGCCGTGGCGATTTCGCATTGAGGTATATCGTTTTGCATCGGCGCCCGATGAAGGGTCTTGCTGTCTGTAACTTCTGCGTTCATCTGGGGCTAAAATTTCTTTCGCATTCATTTCGATAAGGATTACCCCGCCGTGATTCCCGCAAAGCGCCTGAAATACTCCGCCATCGTTGACCGTCCACCGCTCAAGCTCCCTGACGGCGCGCGCGTCGTGGTCTGGCCCGTCGTCAACGTCGAAGTCTGGGACATTGCCCGGCCCATGCCGAGACAGGTCCTGCCACCGCCCACGGGCATCACACAATCGCCCGATGTGCCGCACTGGGGCTGGCACGAATACGGCAATCGCGTCGGGTTCTGGCGCCTGAAGGCGTTATTGGACGAGCTCAAGATCGTTCCGTCGTTATCGGTCAACGCGCGGGTTTGTCTCGATTATCGCCCGATCGCGAAAGCGGCGCGCGACGCAGGCTGGGAATTCATGGGGCACTCCTATGACCAGCGTCCCCTCCATACGGAGCCGAACCCGGCGGAGATGATCCGCCGCTCGGTGAACGTGATCCGCGAATTCACCGGGAAAGGCCCGGTTGGCTGGATGGGGCCCGGCCTGACGGAAAAACTCGACACGCCCGAGCACCTCGCGGCCGCCGGCATCCGGTATATCGCGGATTGGGTCATCGACGACGAGCCCTGCACGATCCGCACCGGGCGCGGCGAGCTCGTGACCATGCCGTACACACTGGAACTCAACGATATCGCGATGATGGTCGTTCAGCACCATCGCGCAAAGGAGTTCGAGGCGCGCTGCCTGGACCACTTCGATTGTCTCTACCGGGAGGGCAAGGATCGGGCCAAGGTCATGGCGATTGCGATGCATCCCTATATTTCCGGGGTGCCCCACCGCTTCGGGTACGTCGAATCGGTTTTCCGGCGCCTCGCGAAGCAGAAAGGAGTCCTGTTTTGGAACGGCGCGCAAATCCTTGATTGGTATCTCAAGGCGCGCGGTCGGTCAGTGCGCCGTCGGTGAGCTGCGACAAAGGCCACACGACGGGTAGGGGCCAATTTCGAGGATCCGTGGCCGGGGGCGGCGCCCGGGACTGTTTGATCTATCTCAATAAATCATGATTCGTGGTGTCTGCCCGGCATCGCCTAATGTTGTAAAATTGGCCGGTCAGCTCGCACGAGCCTTTGCCCGGCCTGGTTTTGGGCAACGCTCGGGTTTATCGCGCGGCGGACGACTTTTACCGACGAAGCAGTCTCGTCGCGCCAGGAGGGCCTTGGTTTACCCACGAACTCGGGACCGCGCGGTCAGCGCAAGACGCATTCGACATCGCTTAACAATGAAGGAGATCTAGCATGGCAAAAGAACCCTGGAAAACGAAAAACTGGTTCGTGAGCCAGTGGAATTTCGCGGATGAGGTGCGCAAGGACCTCAAGTTCCCGAAGCAAATCAAGATCCACGATATCACCCTGCGCGACGGGGAACAGCAAACCGGGGTCATCCTTTCCAAGGACGACAAGATCCGAATTGCCGAGGGACTGGCGGAAGCCGGCGTACACCGCATCGAGGCCGGGATGCCGATCGTGTCCCCCTCCGACGCCGAGGCCATCAAGGAGATCGCGAAACGCAATCTCGGCCCGCAGATCTTCGCGTTCTCGCGCTGCATGAAAGAAGACGTCCAGCGCGCGATTGACACTGGCGTAAACGGCGTGGTGATGGAGATTCCGTCGAGCCAGCACATGGTTGATCTCGCCTACAAGTGGCCGATGGAAAAAGCGATCGAGACGTCGATCGAAGCGACCTTGTTTGCCAAGAAAAACAAGCTGGAAGTCGTATTTTTCCCCATCGATTTTTCGCGCTCGGAGATGAACTGGGTTTTGAACCTGATCAATCGGGTCGCGACCGAGGGTCATATGGATGCACTGGCCCTGGTCGATACTTTCGGTGTTGTGTCGCCCCATGCGATGCAGTACTTCGTCCGCGAGGTCAAGAAACGCATCAACAAGCGCCTCGAAGCGCACTTCCACCAGGATTTCGGCATGGGCGTCGCGAACACGATCATGGCCGCTGCGGAGGGGGTCGAAGTGCTGCACACGACCGTCCTGGGCGTCGGCGAGCGCGCCGGCAACACCCCCATGGAAGAGACGGTCATGGGTCTGCTCACGATGTACGGCATTGACTGCGGGATCAATTACAGCAAGCTGACTTCGCTCGCCAACCTGGTGCAGAAGCTGACCGGCGTGGTGGTCCCCTCCAACAAGCCGGTCGTGGGCAAGCAGCTCTACCAGATCGAGTCCGGGATCATCGCAAGCTGGTACAAGAACTGCGGCGAGGAAAACGCGACCGAGCTGTTCCCGGTGCGTGCCGAGTTCGTCGGGCAACCGCCCGCTACGATCGTGATGGGCAAGGGCAGCGGCATCGATTCGGTCAAGGCCTGGCTCGCGCAGCTCGGCATTGAAGCGAGCGAGGAAGAGGCCCTCAAGATGACCGCCAACGTCAAGGGCTTCTCGCTGAAGAACAAGCGGCTGCTCACCGAAGACGAGTTTCGCAATATCGCGAAGGAAGTTCTCAGCCAGCGCGCCGCAGCCTAGCGGCTCTTGCTTGATACACGCCAGCGGGCACGTCCGGTGCCCGCTGGCGTTTTTTTCGTGCAGAATGGGTGTGCGGAAGCTGAGGCTGGGCGTATTCCAGGCTCAGGCGGCTGACAGGAGCGCGTCATGTTGCTGTTTCGCGAGCTCAATCGCGGGAAGTGTAAGACCTATCTGGTAGCCTGCCCGAGGACGAAGCGGGCGCTGCTGATCGACCCTCTGCGCGAGAACATCAGTCGTTATATTGCATTGCTCGCGTACCACCAGCTCACTCTGGATGCGGTCGTCGACACTCATACCCACGCGGACCATCCCACGGCCGGGTTCCAGTTGTGCGATCTCGTGGACGCGCGTCTCATTATGCACCGGCGGGCGCCGGCACCCTCCGTATCGCAGCACGTCGAGGATGGCGACGACATCGCGGTAGGCGATGCCCGGATCCGGGTGCTCCATACGCCGGGACATACGCCCGACAGCATCAGCCTCCATGTCGAAGACCGTGTGTTTACCGGCGACGTCCTTCTGATCCAGGGCACGGGACGGGCGGATTTTGCCGGCGGCGATGCCGGACAGCAATACGACGCAATCACGGACAAACTGTTCGCGCTGCCGGACGAGACACTCGTCTTTCCGGCGCACGACTATCGGGGCAACATCAGCTCGACCATCGGGCAGGAGAAGCGCACCAATCCGCGGATCGCCGGGCGGACGCGCCAGCAGTACATAGACCTGATGGCAAGCATCAACTTCCCGATGCCCGAAAACATCCAGGAAGTCCTGCAGCCGAATCAGAGTGCCATTGAGGACGACAGGACCAAGTTTCCGGACCTGGCCGAGCTCAATCGCGTGCGCCAGCTCTCTGCGCAGGAAGTGCGCGCCATGTGCGGGGAAGCCGACGCACCCCTGCTGATCGATGTGCGTGAACCAAACGAGTATCGCGGCGAGCTGGGGCACATTGCCGGAAGCGTGCTCATCCCCTTGCGCGAACTGGCAGCCCGCGCCGGAGAGCTCGAGCCCCACCGCGGGCGGCGCATTGTCGCCGTCTGCCGCTCCGGCGTTCGCAGCACGACGGCGGCTGCCATTCTCTACGGCCTGGGTTTTGAGCGGGTCTATAACCTGAGGGACGGAATGGTCGACTGGAACGATCGCAAGCTGCCGGTAGAGCGCTGACCGGTGGCGTCTCATCGGACTCCGGTTGCACGCTTCCAATCACGGCTCAATCGCCGCTCGGTGTGCGGATGCGCAATATGAAACTCGGGTTCTTCACCATGCCCATGCATCCGCCGGGGCGCAATTACACGCAGACGCTCAAGGAGGATCGCGAGGCGGTGCTGCTGGCCGACAGGCTCGGGTACAGCGAGGCCCTGATCGGCGAGCATGTCACGGATGTTTGCGAGTCGATTCCATCCTGCCTCACTTTTATCGCGAGCGTTGCGCACCAGACGAAGAGCATCAGGCTCGGAAGCGGCACCGTCAATCTTCCGAACAGTCATCCGGCACAGGTGGCGGCGCATGTTGCGATGGTCGATCACCTTCTCGAAGGCCGCTTCCTGTTCGGGATCGGGCCCGGCGGGCTGCGCTCGGACATGGAGATGTTCGGCAATCTCGATCAGGACCGAAACGCCATGTTTGTCGAGGCGATCGACCACATCCTTGCGTTGTGGTCGGGGACGCCTCCCTACAGGCTGGAGGGGCGGTTCTGGCGACTTTCCACGGAGCGGACCTTGCTGGCGGAGGCCGGGCAGGGCGTAATGCTCACGCCTTACCAGAAACCGCATCCGCCCATCGTGGTAACGGCCGTGGTGCCGCATTCGAAAGGGCTCGCGGCGGCGGCCGCGCGCGGGTGGAAGCCGATCTCGGCCAATTTCCTGCAGCCGGCGTGGGCGGCAACCCACTGGCCGATGTACGAGAAGGGCTGCCAGGCGGGCGGGCTCCCGGCCGAGCGCTCTGACTGGCGGGTGTGCAAGAGCATTTTCGTTGCCGATGACGACGCGGTGGCGCGCCGTTATGCCATGAGCCGCGACGGACCTTACGGTTTTTATTACTGGAACCTGCTGGCGAAGAGGCGCCGCCACGGCAATGTCGACATCTTCAAGCGACGCGTCGAAATGCCCGATGGAGAGGTGACCGTGGATTACCTTCTGGACTCCCTGGTCATTTGCGGCGGCGTTAACCGCGTTATCGACGAGTTGCTCGCGTTTCGCGAAACGGTGGGCGATTTCGGAACGCTCCTTTACGCCGGCCATGACTGGGCGGATGCGCGCCTGGCACGGCGTTCGATGGAACTCATGGCCGAGAAGGTCATGCCCGCATTGAACGACGCAATCGAAAGCTCCCCGAGGGTGGCCGCGGGATCTCCCGATTAACTTTACCGACTCGTGATCGAAAAGGGGCCGGTCGGAGTCGCGAAGGTTTGCCTCGTCGGGGTCTTACGCGGCCGTCAGAAGGCCGCGTAGAACGTACTGCATGATGCCGCCGTGCCTCAAGTACTCCGCCTCGATCGCGGTGTCCACCCGCAAAATGACGGGAACCTCCTGTCGGCTGCCATCGCTGCGGTGAACGACAAGCCGCGCTTTCTGTCGCGGTGAGATGTCACCTTCAACCCCCAGGATGTCCACCGTTTCGGTGCCGTCGAGACCGAGCGAGGTGAGGGAATCGTCGCCCGTGAACTGGCAGGGGAAAATGCCCATGCCGACCAGGTTGGAGCGATGGATGCGCTCGAAGCCGCGCGCGATCACCGCCTTTACTCCCATCAGTTGAGGGCCGCGCGCCGCCCAGTCGCGCGACGACCCGGTGCCGTACTCCTCGCCCGCGAACACGACAAGCGGAATGCCTTCGCTTTGGTATCGCGTGGCAGCGTCGAAAATCCGCATGACTTCGCCACTGGGCTGGTGCGTGGTGTAGCCGCCTTCCCGTCCGGGCGCCATGAGGTTGCGGATCCGGAGGTTGGCGAATGTCCCGCGTACCATGACTTCATGATTGCAGCGGCGAGAGCCAAAGCTGCTCAGCTGCGAAGGCTCGTCGCCATGCTCCTGCAACCAGCGGCCCGCCGGAGAATCAGGAGTAATCGCGGCCACGGGGCTGATGTGATCGGTCGTGAGGGAATCTCCAAACATGCCGAGAATCCGCGCGCCCGTGACATTTTCGACGCGACCAGGCTGTAGCCCGAAGCCCGAGAAGAACGGTGGCTTCAGGATATAAGTGGATTTCGCCTCCCATTCGTAGAGCGCACCCTTGGTCTCGGGGATCGCGTCCCAGAGCTTCTTCGCCACCATCAGATCGCCGTACTCCCGGCGGAAGTTCTCCGCGTTGCGCGCAAACCGAAGTGCCGATGTGATTTCCGCGTCGGAGGGCCAGATGTCTCTCAGGTAGACCGGTTTTCCGTCGCTCCCGGTGCCGAGGGGTTCCTGCGTCATGTCGATGTTCACATTGCCCGCAAGGGCAAACGCGACCACCAGAGGTGGACTCATCAGGAAATTGGCCTTCAGGCTGTTGTGGACGCGGGCTTCAAAGTTGCGGTTGCCGGAGAGTACGGCGCAGCCGATGAAGTCGTTTTTGACGATGGCTTCCTCAATCACGGGATCAAGCGGGCCCGAGTTTCCCATACAGGTGGTGCAGCCATAGGCAACCACTTGGTAGCCCAGGCGCTCGAGGTAGGGCAGCAGGCCGGCGTCGCGCAGGTAGGCCGTCACCACCTTGGACCCGGGTGCGAGCGACGTCTTGACCCGCGGGCCGACAGTGAGGCCCTTTTCGACCGCCTTTTTTGCGAGCAAGCCCGCACCCAGCAGAAGATTCGGATTGGAGGTGTTGGTGCACGACGTGATCGCGGCGATGAGCACGTCACCGTGACCGACATCCAGCCCGTCGCGGGCCGTGGCCATGCGTTTTCCAAGATCACCGGCTGCTTTTCCGTAGCCGCCGGCGCTCGTGGGCTTGGAAAAAAGTTCCTTGAAGCGTCGCTTGATGCTCCCCAGGTCGATACGCTCCTGCGGTCGCCGCGGTCCCGACACGCTGGGTGCCACCTTCGAAAGATCGAGCTCGATCACTTGCGAGTAGTCGCACGCGCCTTTACCCGGGATGCCAAAGAGGCCCTGGGCGCGGTAATAACCTTCAATCGCTTCCACCAGCGCCGGATCGCGGCCGGTCATGCGGTAGTAATCAATGGTCTTTTCGTCCACCGGGAAGTACCCGCATGTGGCGCCGTAGTCGGGGGCCATGTTGGCAACCGTTGCCCGGTCGGTAGGAGAGAGCGAGGCCGCGCCCTCGCCGAAGTACTCGACAAACTTGCCCACGACATTCGAACGCCGCAGCAGTTCGGTGACGGTCAGGACCAGGTCGGTTGCGGTGACGCCTTCGCCGAGCTGCCCGCTCATGTGCACGCCCACGACGTCGGGAGTGAGGAAATAAATGGGCTCGCCCAGCATCCCGGCCATCGCCTCGATGCCGCCGACGCCCCAGCCGAGCACGCCGATGCCATTGATCATGGGCGTATGAGAATCGGTGCATACGAGCGTGTCAGGATAATAGATCCCGTCTTTCTCCCATACGCCGCGGGCCAGGTATTCCAGGTTCACCTGGTGCACGATGCCGTTGCCTGGCGGCACGATGCGAATGCCGGAAAACGCCTGCTTGCCCCACTTCAGCAGCGAGAGCCGCTCCGCGTTGCGACGATACTCGAGCTCCATGTTACGGGCGACGGCGTCCGGAACCTTGTGGAAGTCCACTTCGACCTGGTGGTCGACGACAAGGTCGACAGGCACCATAGGCTCGATGCGGGTGGGATCCTTGCCGAGCTGGCGCGCGGTCGCTCGCATCGCGGCAAAGTCGTTGAGGGCGGGAAATCCCGACAGATCCTGGAGCAGGATACGCGCGACCACGAATGGAATTTCCACCTCACGCGCGGCATTGGCCTGCCAGGCGGCCAGGTTTCTGACGTGCTCCTCCGCGACGCGCTTGCCATCGCAGTTCCGAAGCAGTGATTCGAGGATGATGCGCAAACAGCAGGGAAGGCGCGAGATCTTGCCAAGCCCCGCTGATTCCAGCGCCGCCAGAGCATGGTAGCGGCCGGTCTTGCCCGAAGGCAGCTTCAATTCGCGCAGCGCGTTGAACGGGTCGTGTGCCACTCAGCTTCCTTTCCTTCGCCGGTATTCCTGCAGAAATTCGGCAAACTTTCTCTTGCGATAAGCACCGCTCACAACGAATTCGCCGAGCAGTATGAATTCACCTGCATCCCGGATCGCGCCGGTGATGCGAACGATTTCCCGGCCCGCGAGGTCATAGAACATCAGCGTTGGCGTGGCCCTGATACCCGTTGCCTGCGCAAATGCCTTCTCCGTCACGTTCCGTCCCCCGAAGTCCTCCAGAGGCGCGGCGCCATAAATATTGATGGAGAAATTGAGAAAGTGGTCGCGGTAGAATTTCTGGATGTCGCGCCGATTGAGCACATGCGCCTTCATGTAGATGCATCCCGGGCACCCATCCTGCTCGAACATCACGAACAGAGCTTTCTTGCCGCCGCGTTTCGCGTCCGCAAGCTCCGCCCGGAGGTCATCCGTGCCCGAAGCGAAGAAATGCTGGTAGGGATCGCGGCCTTCGGCAGCCAGCGCGGGCGCGGCAAGCGCGCAAAGCATGACGCCCGCCAAAAGTCCTCGTGCAATACGAGGGTGTCTGGAAAAACGCAAAAACTTGATTAGCCGCAGATACACGTAGATAAACGCAGATAAGTCGACACAAAAAACCGAAAACCGTTTCGCCTGCCAGCGCCTGATTTCTGCCTTTTGAGTCAAAGTTAATCCGCCGCGGATGAACGGCGAAAGACGCCGATCAAAAAAAGAGTTGAGTGATTTACGCAGGTTTTCGATCCGCGTTTATCTGCGTGTATCTGCTGCTAACCTTTCAGTTCTGTACGAAGCTCGACTCACGATTCACGACAGCTAAAGCGTGAAGAGGTCCACGAACTCGTGCACCGGCATTGCCTCGAGGCGTTCCTGGTCGCGGCAGGCTGCCAGTATTGACTGTTGCTGCTTGGGCGCAAAGCGGCGGGCAAGATTGGTCCGGAACTTCGCTTCAAGCAGCGGCACGCCTTCCTTGCGCCGGCGCCGGTGGCCGACAGGATATTCAACGGCAATGTTCTCGGAACGCGAGCCGTCGCGGAAGAAAACCTGGACCGCATTGGCGATCGAGCGTTTTCCGGGATCCAGGTAATCGCGTGTCCACTGCTTGTTTTCGACGCAGTGCATCTTTGCGCGCAAGGCGTCGACGCCCGGGTCGCGAGCAACGTCATCTTCGTAGTCAGCGGCAACGAGATTGCCCTTCATGAGGCCGATGGCGGTCATGTACTGGAGACAGTGGTCGCGGTCGGCGGGATTGTGAAGCGGCCCTTTCTTGTCGATGATCCGGATGGCCGATTCGTGGGTCGTGATTACGATCTTCTTCGCCTCTCCGAGTCGGTCTTTCACCTTCGGGTGCAGTCGAACCGCCGCCTCGACCGCCGTCTGGGCGTGAAACTCGGCCGGAAACGAAATCTTGAACAGCACGTTTTCCATCACGTACGAGCCATAGGTGCGCGTGAAGCGCAGCGGTTTGTCCTTGAACAGGACATGATAGAAACCCCATGTCTTCGCGGTGAGGGCAGAGGGATAGCCCATCTCGCCCCTCAACGCCATCAGCGCGAGTCGCACCGCCCGGCTGGTCGCATCACCTGCGGCCCAGGACTTGCGCGAACCCGTGTTGGGTGCGTGACGGTAGGTGCGCAGGGACTGGCCGTCGATCCAGGCATTCGAGATCGCGTTGACGATCTCGTCGTAAGTGCCGCCCATCATTTGTGTCACGACCGCCGTTGATGCGACTTTCACCAGGACGACATGGTCGAGGCCGACTCGGTTGAAGCTGTTCTCGAGCGCGATCACTCCCTGGATCTCGTGTGCCTTGATCATGGCCGTGAGGACGTCGCGCATCACCAGCGCTTCCCTGCGTTGCGCGACGCGCGTGCGCGACAGCCAGTCGGCGGTGGCCAGAATGCCGCCGAGATTGTCGGACGGGTGGCCCCACTCGGCTGCCAGCCAGGTGTCATTGAAGTCGAGCCAGCGGACCATTGCGCCGAGGTTGAAGGCGGCCGTGACCGGGTCGAGCTGATATGGCGTCCCGGGAACCTTTGCGCCATGCGGCACGATCGTCCCGCGAACGATGGGGCCGAGCAGCTTGGTGCAGGCGGGATATTCGAGAGCCTCAAGTCCGCAGCCGAGCGTGTCCATGAGGCAAAGCCGCGCGGTGTTGTAGGCTTCCTGGCTTCGGACCTTGTAGCCGACGACGTAATCGGCGATGTCCGTCAGGACCTTATCGAATTTTGGGCGGACGTTGGAAATGTGCGAGCTCATATGGCTAATCAAGCGTGATTAGTGCGCCGTGACCCGTGACGAAGAGACCCGGTTGTTTGGCGTGTTCTTGCGAACAACCGGTCACGGGTCACTGATCACCGGTCACTTTCTGTTTTGGATGGGGACGAGCTTCCGGGGCTCGGGCCCCGTGTAGACCGCGGTCGGGCGGATAATCTTGTTGTCTATGCGTTGCTCGATGACGTGCGCAGACCAGCCGCTGGTCCGGGAGATGACGAAGATTGGCGTGAACATCGCGGTGGGCACGCCCATACGGTGGTAGGACACGGCCGAGAACCAGTCCAGATTCGCGAACATCTTCTTCTCCCGCATCATCACTGCCTCGATGCGGTCGGCAACCTCGAACATCTTGGTGTCACCCGCCGCCTCGGACAGGCGGCGCGCGACGTCCTTGATGATCTTGTTGCGGGGATCGGCGATGGTGTAGACCGGATGCCCGAATCCGATCACGACCTCCTTGTTGCGCACCCGAGTCACGATGTCGTTCTCTGCTTCGTCGGGGGTGTCGTACCGGTTCATGACCTCGAACCCGACCTCGTTCGCGCCGCCGTGCTTCGGTCCCTTCAGCGCGCCGATCGCGCCTGTGATCGCGGAATACATATCGGCGCCAGTGCCCGCCACGACGCGCGCCGCAAACGTGGAGGCGTTGAACTCATGTTCCGCGTAGAGGTTTAGCGAGGTATGCATCGCCCGCACCCATTGCGGCTGCGCGGGCTTGCCGTGCAGCAGGTGTAGAAAATGAGCGCCGATCGAATCGTCATCCGTTTCGAGCTCGATGCGGCGCCCGCTGTGCGAGTAGTGGTACCAGTAGAGCAGCATCGAGCCGAAGGAGGCCATGAGCCGGTCTGCGATGTCGCGGGCGCCCGGCAGATTGTGGTCATCCTTCTCCGGCAGGGCGGTTCCCAGGGCCGAGCAACCGGTGCGCATGACGTCCATGGGGTGGGCGCTGGCGGGCAGCTGCTCGAGAACGCGCAACACGGCAGCCGGCAGGCCGCGCAGCTGCGCCAGCTTTGCCTTGTAGCCGCGGAGCGCGGCGGCGGTCGGCAACTTACCGTGCACGAGGAGGTACGCGATTTCTTCGAACTCGCATTGCTCGGCAATGTCCAGAATATCGTAGCCTCGATAGTGCAGGTCGTTTCCGCTGCGCCCGACCGTGCATAGGGCCGTACTGCCCGCAGCTATACCCGACAAGGCGACCGATTTTTTGGGCTTGATGGCAGTCTGGCCTTCGCTCATACGACCTCCCGTGAACGGTGATCAGTGAACAGTGAACGGATGGATAGGCGGACGCTTGTACGTGACCGTTTAGCGTTCACGAGCCCAGAAGATGCTTGATGGCGTCGCGCTCTTCATGCAGCTCCTTGAGCGTTGCCATCATGCGCGCCTGGCTGAAATCGCTGATGTCCAGACCCTGGACGATCTCATGCGTCCCCTTGCGGCATACGCACGGATAGCCGTAGATGACACCCTCGGGAATGCCGTAGCTCCCATCCGAAGCGACCCCCATGCTCACCCAATCGCCATCCCGGGTGCCGTAGACCCAATCCCGAATGTGGTCCATCGCGGCGTTCGCAGCACTGGCCGCCGAGGACAGGCCGCGCGCCTCGATGATGGCCGCGCCGCGCTTCTGGATGGTCGGGATGAATTGGGACTCGAGCCACTTCTGATCGTTGATCAGCCTGGCGGCATTTTTTCCGTCCACTTCGGCATGGAAGATGTCCGGATACTGTGTCGCGGAATGATTGCCCCAGACGGCCATTTTCCTCACGCTGGCGACCGGCTTGCCGGTTTTCTGGGCCACCTGCGACAGCGCCCGATTATGGTCGAGGCGCATCATTGAACCGAAATTTTCCGGCTTGAGGCCGGGAGCATTCTTCATCGCGATCAGGCAATTGGTGTTGGCGGGGTTGCCGACGACCAACACTTTGACGTCGCGGCTGGCCACCTCCGAAAGGGCCTTGCCCTGCGGAGCAAAAATCTTGCCGTTCGCATCGAGCAAATCCTTGCGCTCCATTCCCGGACCCCGCGGGCGCGCGCCGACCAGCAAGGCGATATTGGCGTCCTTGAAAGCAACCAACGGATCGGCGGTGGGAACCACCCCGGCGAGGAGCGGAAATGCGCAGTCGTCCAGTTCCATGATGACGCCGGTGAGCGCCTTCTGGGCTTTGGGGTCGGGGATCTCTAGCAATTGAAGGATGACCGGTTGGTCGTTACCGAGCATTTCGCCGCTGGCAATGCGGAATAGCAGGCTGTAGCCAATTTGACCGGCTGCGCCGGTAACCGCGACGCGCATGGGGCTTTTCATGACGTGGACTCCTCTTGTACTGGAAGGGGTTTTGCTTGATGGTATGGGGCGAGAAAAGCTAGTTAGGCGGGGACGTTGCCAGCGTTTCAACCTGCGATGATAGCGAACGATGCACTGAAGTGACAAGTTGATGCTGGAACCTGAGTTCAGACCAGAGTGCCCCGCAGATCAGCAGGTTGCAAGCGCCTGGCCGACTTATGCACTGCACAAAAAACTGCTAAAATTCGATTGCTAACCGATTGCTAACCCCGACTCGTCCCGCCGCAGTAACGATACGACCAGGCAACCGCACATCCCGCTTTGGCCCTGACCTGACAGCAGCTGATGACCAAGCCGAGACCGAAACACCTCAATCTTCTCCAGATTCGCTTGCCGCTTCCGGGCGTGATATCGATCATGCACCGGGTTTTTGGGGCGGCGCTGTTCCTCGCCATTCCTCTTCTGCTGTATGCCATGCAGTCGAGCCTGGAATCGCCCGCTTCGTTCGACGCGTTGAAGAACGCGCTGGCCCATCCGCTTGCCAAACTCTTCCTCCTGGGTTTGGCGTGGGCCTACCTGCACCACTTTTGCGCCGGGCTACGTTACCTGGCCCTGGATCTCGACTACGGCACGGATCTGGCGCCGGCGCGCGCGAGTGCCAAAGCCGTCGTGGCCGTCAGCCTGGGCCTAACGCTGCTGTTCGGGGTGTGGATATGGTAAGACGCGAGGTGGTCGGGGCGCACTACGGTTTGCGCGACTGGCTCGCGCAGCGAATCACCGCCGTCGTGATGGTGATCTACACCCTTTTGCTGGTGCTGGCGCTGGCGATAGCCCCAGCCGTTGATTTCCTGCACTGGAGCACGCTGTGGAAAATGCCCGTGATGCGCTACGCCACCGTGCTGTTCCTGCTCTGCGTTTACTACCACGCATGGATCGGTGTTCGTGACATCGTCATGGATTACGTCAAGGACGCGGGGCTGCGGCTGACACTGTACGTCATCGTGATCGGCGCGCTCGTCTGTTATGCCGTTTGGTCCATTCAGATACTGTGGGGCTTTTAGATGCAATTGCCGGTCAGATCGTTTGATGCCGTGATCGTTGGCGGCGGTGGCTCGGGGCTGCGCACGGCGCTCGAGCTCTCGCAAGCCGAACTCAAGGTCGCGGTGTTGTCCAAGGTGTTTCCGACGCGCTCGCACACGGTGGCCGCGCAGGGCGGGGTTGCGGCCTCGCTCGGGAATGTCGAGGAGGACAACTGGCACTGGCACATGTATGACACGGTAAAGGGGTCCGACTACCTGGGCGACCAGGATGCAATCGAATTCATGTGCCGCAAGGCGAACGAGGTCGTCTACGAGCTCGAGCATTTCGGCATGCCTTTCGACCGGTTGCCGGATGGCAAGATCTATCAACGGCCGTTTGGCGGCCAGACTCGCAACTACGGCGAGCGCATGGTGCCGCGCTCGTGCGCCGCGGCGGATCGCACGGGTCATGCCATGCTGCACACCTTGTATCAGGCCAATCTCAAGGCCCACACGCAGTTCTTCATCGAGTGGATGGCGCTCGAGCTGGTGCGTGGCGCGGACGGCACGGTTCTCGGCGTGACAGCCCTCGAGATGGAAACCGGTGAAGTGATGATGCTCCAGGCCAAGGCAACCGTCCTCGCGACGGGCGGCGCGGGCCGCATTTATGCCGCGAGCACGAACGCGTTCATCAATACGGGCGACGGTCTGGGGATGGCGGCTCGCGCGGGCATCCCGCTAGAGGACATGGAGTTCTGGCAGTTCCATCCAACCGGTGTCGCCGGCGCTGGCGTGTTGATTACCGAAGGCGTGCGCGGGGAGGGCGGTTACCTGCTGAACAAGGATGGTGAGCGGTTCATGGAGCGCTATGCCCCCAACGCCAAGGATCTGGCCAGCCGCGACGTCGTTTCGCGCGCAATGGCGACGGAGATCAAGGAAGGGCGCGGCGCCGGCAAGGAAGCCGACAGCATTCTTCTCAAACTTGACCATCTCGGCGAAGAAGTCATCAACAAACGGCTGCCGGGCATTCGGGAGATCGCGCGGAAATTTGCCAACGTCGATCCGGTAAAGGATCCGATTCCCGTCGTGCCCACGTGCCATTACCAGATGGGCGGCATTCCCACGAACTACAACGGGCAGGTTGTTGTCCCGAAAGATGGCGACGCAGAAACGGTGGTGGAGGGCCTGTACGCGGTAGGCGAGTGCGCATGCGTGTCAGTTCATGGCGCCAACCGCTTGGGAACGAATTCCCTGCTCGACCTGCTGGTTTTCGGCAAGGCGGCGGGAGAGCAGGTCATACGCGATCTCAATGAAGATGGGCGGCTTCACAAATCCCTGCCAAAGGACGCAGACGCGCTCACCTTACAACGCCTAGCCCGTCTCGACGGCCAGAAGAACGGCGAGCGTGTGTCCGACGTTGGTGCCGAGATGCGGCGCATCATGCAGCTTCACTGTGGCGTGTTCCGCTTCCCGGAACTGCTGGCCGAGGGCGTGCGAAAGCTCAAGGAAGTCGCCGGGCGCGCAGGCCGCACGGAGATCAAGGACAAGAGCAAGACATTCAATACGGCGCGCGTCGAGGCGCTCGAACTCGATAATCTAATCGAGACCGCGGTGGCTTCACTCGTATCGGCCGAGGCGCGCAAAGAGAGCCGCGGCTCGCATGACCGAGCCGATTGTCCGGAGCGCGACGACGAGAAGTGGCTGAAGCATACGCTTTGGTACAAGGACGGCGACCGGCTCGAGTACAAACCAGTGCACAGAAAACCGCTGTCGGTGGAACCGTTCGAGCCGAAAGCCCGAGTTTATTGACGTAAGACGTGAATGGTGAATCGTGAAACGCAGGCAGAGCGCTAGACGGGTTATGGATGGGCATCGATTGGCGATGCATGATTTGCGATCCACGGATTATTGGAGCTGCTAATGCGTTTTTCGATCTACCGCTACAACCCCGACGTCGACGAGAAGCCGCGCATGCAGGACTACGACATTGCGCTGGAGCCGACCGATCGCATGCTTCTCGACGCACTGGTGCGCATCAAGGCGCATGATGACAGCCTGGCATTCCGCCGGTCCTGTCGAGAGGGGGTGTGCGGCTCCGACGGGATGAACATCAACGGCAGGAACGGCCTGGCATGCGTTACCAAGCTCGCCGAGCTGCGCGATCCGGTCGTGATTCGTCCGTTGCCGGGCCTGCCGGTAATCCGCGACCTGATCGTCGACATGTCGCAGTTCTTCAAACAATACCAGTCGGTCAAGCCGTACGTGATCAACAACGATCCGCCGCCCGAGAAAGAGCGCACGCAGTCGCCGGCGGACAGGGAAGAGCTCGACGGCCTTTATGAGTGCATTCTGTGCGCCTGCTGCTCGACGTCCTGCCCGTCGTTCTGGTGGAACCCGGACAAGTTCGTCGGACCCGCGGGCCTGCTGCAGGCCTACCGTTTCATTGCCGACACGCGCGACCAGGCGACCAACGAGCGGCTGGACAACCTGGAAGACCCCTACCGCCTTTTCCGGTGCCATACGATCATGAACTGCGTGGAAGTTTGTCCGAAGGGACTCAACCCGACCCGCGCGATCGGCAAGATCAAGGAATTGCTGGTCAAACGGACGGTGTAGAAGGCCGGCATGTCAGAGGCCGATCGGGTGCGTTGGCATTGCCGCCGCGGATTGCTGGAGCTCGACCTGATTCTTGCGCGTTTTATGGACCGACATTACGAAGGCCTCGATGCCGAGGCGCAGGCGTTGTTCAAGGAGCTGCTGGAGCGCCCCGACAATGACCTTCTCGATTGGGCATTGGGCAGAAGTGCCCCGGCCGATCGGCGCTACCAGCACGTTGTGGAGTTGCTGCGCGCCTCGTGAGCCAGATCCGATGTAAAGTGTTACGTGAATAAACTTAAATAACCTATTAAATAAACGGAGATAGTCATGGCTGAGAAACTGGCGACGCTGAGTTTCAGTGACGGCACCCCTTCGATCGATTTCCCGGTGCTGGGTGGCAGCGAAGGCCCCGATGTCATCGACGTGCGCGCGCTCTACGGGAAGACCGGAAAGTTCACCTACGATCCCGGTTTCATGTCCACGGCCAGTTGCCGCTCCAACATCACGTACATCGACGGCGACGCGGGCATTCTTCAATACCGCGGCTACCCGATCGAGCAGCTGGCCGAAAACTGCAGTTTTCTCGAGGTGGCCTACCTGATCCTGAACGGCGAGCTGCCCAACAAGAAACAGCTGGATGATTTTGTTGAGCTTGTCACCCGGCACACCATGGTGCACGAGCAGCTTTCCCGTTTCTACACCGGGTTCCGGCGCGACGCGCATCCGATGGCAGTGGTCTGCGGGGTGGTGGGCGCGCTCTCCGCGTTCTACCACGATTCGATCGACATCCACGATGCCCGCAGCCGCGAGATCTCCGCGTTTCGCCTGATCGCCAAGCTGCCGACCATCACGGCGATGACCTACAAGTACAACCTGGGCCAGCCGTTCATGTATCCCAGGAATGCCCTGTCGTATGTCGACAATTTCATGTACATGATGTTCGGCACGCCGTGCGACGACTACAAGCCCAACCCGGTGCTCTCGCGCGCGATGGAGCGTGTGCTCATTCTGCATGCCGATCACGAGCAGAACGCCTCGACCTCCACGGTGCGCCTCGCCGGCTCAACGGGCGCCAATCCGTTTGCCTGCATTTCGGCGGGAATCGCGAGCCTCTGGGGTCCGGCGCACGGGGGCGCCAACGAAGCCGTGCTGAAGATGCTCGGAGAAATCGACGACGCCAAGAACATCCCGTCGTTCATCAAGCGAGTCAAGGAAAAGGACGGCCACGCCATGCTCATGGGCTTCGGCCATCGGGTCTACAAGAATTACGACCCGCGCGCCAAGATCATCCAGAAGACATGCCACGAGGTCCTCGAGGAACTCGACCTGAAAGACGACAAGCTTTTCAAGCTTGCCATCGCGCTCGAGAAAGTGGCCCTGGAGGACGACTACTTCATCCAACGCAAGCTCTATCCCAACGTCGACTTCTATTCCGGTATCGTCTACAAGGCGCTCGGGATACCGGTGAGCATGTTCACGGCGATTTTTGCGCTCGCGCGGACGGTGGGCTGGATCGCTCAGTGGAACGAGTTGATCAGCGATCCGGAGCAGAAGATCGGCCGCCCGCGCCAGCTGTTCGCGGGCGCAAAGCGGCGCGACTTCGTTCCGATGGGCAAACGCAAATAGAGCAATGTTGAACGCTTGATGTCCGGTTTTGAATTGCCCGTTTCTGCGGTGTTGATACGGCATTCAGTACTCACGATTCAACACTGAAGTTGGAGCGGGTTCGCCGATGATGAAGCAGATGCTGGGCAATTCCTATTTGTTCGGCGCGAATGCGCCGTTCATCGAAGCGCTGTACGAGGCTTATCTCAACGACCCTGCCTCGGTCGAGCCGCGCTGGCGTGCCTATTTCGACGAGTTGCAGAAACTCGACGACGGTGCGCCTGACGTCTCGCATTTCGAGATCCAGGAGCGTTTCGTAAGGCTTGCCCGCGAGCGGCGCCCGGTGGTGGCTGCCGGGCCCACCCCGGCCGGAGAGGGCGCCTGGCAGAAGCAGTTCGCCGTCCTTCAGCTCATATCGGCGCACCGCTTCCAGGGCGTTCGTCATGCGGATCTGGATCCCCTTAAACGCCTGCCGAAGCCCGACATTGCAGAGCTCGACCCCGCGTTCTACGGGCTTACCGAAGCAGACCTGGACGCGGTGTTCAATACGGGTACGCTCGTCGGGCCGCGGGAGATGAAACTGAGGGACATCTTGCAGTTCCTCAAGGATACCTACTGCCGCTCGATCGGTGCGGAGTACATGTACATCTCGGACGTGCCGCAGAAACGCTGGATTTCAGAGCGTCTCGAAGGACCGCGCGCCACGCCGAGCTACGACGCCGAATACAAGAAGCACATCCTCGAGCGGCTGATTGCTGCGGAAACCTTGGAAAAGTACCTCCACACCCGCTACGTCGGTCAGACGCGTTTCTCGCTCGAGGGCGGCGACAGCCTGATACCCATGCTCGACAATTTGCTGCAGCGTTCCGGGGCCGCCGGCGTGCAGGAGCTGGTCATCGGCATGGCGCATCGCGGGCGTCTCAACGTGCTCGTCAATACCCTTGGCAAGATGCCGGGGGTTCTTTTCGCAGAATTCGAGGGCAAGCACGCGGTCGAGACTCTGGCGGGTGACGTGAGGTATCACGACGGTTTCTCCGCCAACGTGATAACGCCGGGCGGGCCAATGCACGTCACAGTGGCCTTCAATCCCTCGCATCTCGAAATCGTGAACCCTGTGGTCGAGGGATCGGTACGGGCAAGGCAGCATCGCCGCGGAGACCATCAGGGCGACCAGGTGCTGCCCGTCCTGATCCACGGCGATGCCTCGTACTCGGGGCAGGGCGTGGTGATGGAGACGCTAAACCTGGCGCAGACGCGAGGCTACGGCACGGGCGGCACCATACACATCATCATCAACAATCAGATCGGCTTCACGACCTCGGACCCGCGGGACGCGCGCTCGACCCTTTACTGCACCGACGTCTCCAAGATGCTGGAAGTCCCCATTTTCCATGTCAACGGAAACGACCCGGAGGCGGTTTGCATGGTCACCGAGATTGCCCTCGACTATCGCATGCAGTTTCACAAGGACGTGGTCGTCGACATCGTCTGTTACCGCCGGCTCGGACACAACGAGCAGGACGAGCCGATGGTCACCCAACCGCTCATGTACAAGAGGATTCACCATCTTCCGACGCCGAGCAGCCTCTACGGAACCAAGCTGGCTGAGGAAGGTGTCATTGGCGAGGACGAGCGCGAGGAGATGATCAAGGTCTTTCGCTCCGCGCTCGACACCGGCCATCACACGAACAAGACCATCATGGCAGACTATCGGCCGCCGTTCGAGACGAACTGGAAGCCATTCAGGAACACGAAATGGAACGAAGAGGACGACACGCGGCTGCCGCTCGAACTGCTGCAGGAGCTGGGTCGCAAGGTCACGGACGTCCCGAAAGGTCTCAAGCTCCACCCGCGAGTCGAGCGCATCATGAGCGATCGGCGCCTGATGGCCGAGGGCAAGCTTCCGATCGACTGGGGCATGGCGGAGACGCTGGCCTATGCAACGCTGCTGAACGAAGGCCACTCGATCCGCATCTCCGGCCAGGATTCCGCGCGCGGCACGTTCTTTCACCGCCATGCCGTGCTGCACGATCAGAATCGCGAGCGCTGGGGCCAAAACAGCTATGTGCCGCTGCAGCACGTGAGCGTGAACCAGGGCGATTTCGCGGTCATTGATTCGGTGCTTTCGGAAGAGGCCGTGCTCGGCTTCGAGTACGGCTACGCCACGTCATCGCCGAACGAGCTTGTCATCTGGGAAGCTCAATACGGCGATTTTGCGAACGGAGCACAGGTGGTGATCGACCAGTTCATCGCCGCCGGTGAAGTGAAGTGGGGCCGTATGTGCGGCCTGACGCTGTTCCTTCCGCATGCCTACGAGGGCGCCGGCCCCGAGCATTCCTCCGGGCGCATCGAGCGTTTCCTGCAACTGTGCGCGGACTACAACATGCAGGTCTGCGTGCCCGCCACGCCGGTGCAGATGTATTACCTGCTGCGGCGGCAAATCATCCGGCCGTACCGCAAGCCGCTCATCATGTTCACGCCCAAGAGCCTGCTGCGGCACAAGGAGTCCGTGTCGCCGCTGGAAGAGTTTGCGAACGACCGCTTCCGTCCGGTCAACGAGGACTGGGATTCCCAGGAGATCGAGCCGGACAAGGTGGAGCGGGTCATCTTCTGCAGCGGGAAGGTCTACTACGATTTGCGTACCGCGCGCCGCACGCAGGGCGTGAAGAATCTGCCGCTGGTGCGTATTGCCCAGCTCTACCCCTTCCCGCACGAGGATTTCCGTGCCCAGATCGAGCGCTACAAGAATGCGTCCGAAATCGTCTGGTGCCAGGAGGAACCGCGCAATCAAGGCGCCTGGCGCCATATCCAGCACTACCTGTTGCGGCACTTGCTGCCGCACCAGAAGATCTTCTATGCTGGCCGCGAGTCTTCGGCGAGCCCGGCGCCCGGCTACAAGCTGCTGCACGACAAGCAGCAGAAAGAGCTGGTCGAACAGGCGCTGACGATGTCTGGGGGCAGCGAGCCTCGCAGGGTGACGCAACAGCCGCGTCCGCTCTCGGCGGGCGAGGAATACTAGGCCTGCCGTAACACGGAATTGATATGCTGATCGAGGTTAAGGTTCCCCAGCTTTCGGAGTCAGTGGCCGAGGCGACGCTGCTCTCGTGGCACAAGAAGCCGGGTGATTTCGTCAAGCGGGACGAGAATCTGGTGGATATCGAGACCGACAAGGTCGTGCTCGAGACGCCGGCGCCCGACGCAGGCGTGCTCGTGAAAATCATCAAAGGCGACGGCGGCACGGTGGTGAGCAAGGAAGTCATTGCTCAGATCGATACCGATGCCAAGCCGGAGGCGAAAGCATTCCCAGCGGCTGAAGTGAAGGCTCCCGCCCGGACGGAAGCAAAGCCGGTCGCGGCGGCGATGCCGGCGGCCCAGAAGCTGGCGGCCGAAAGACACGTCGATACCTCCGCAATCGCGGGCACCGGCCGCGGCGGGCGTGTGACCAAGGAAGATGTGATCCACGCCCTCGAAGCCGGCGAGGCGTCCCCTGCCAAGGCGCCGGAAGCGCGGAGCCGCGCGCCGGCCCCGAGCGTGGACCTCGGCGCACTGGGCTTGCGCCCTGAGCAGCGGGTGCCGATGTCGAGGCTGCGGGCGCGCATTGCCGAGCGCCTGGTGCAGTCACAGCAGACGGCGGCGATTCTCACGACCTTCAACGAAGTCAACATGCAGCCGGTGATCGACCTGCGCAATCGCTACAAGGAGCGCTTCGAGAAAGAGCATGGCGTCAGGCTCGGCTTCATGTCGTTTTTCGTCAAGGCTGCGGTCCACGCATTGCGGCGCTATCCGGTCGTCAACGCGTCGATCGACGGGAATGACGTCGTCTATCACGGCTACTACGACATCGGCATGGCGGTGGCGAGTCCGCGCGGGCTGGTGGTTCCAATCATCCGCAATGCCGACCAGTTGACGCTTGCCGAGATCGAAAAGACAATCGCCGATTTCGGCGCCCGGGCCCAGGAAGGTAAGCTCGGCCTCGAGGATCTCACCGGCGGGACGTTCTCGATCTCGAATGGCGGCGTCTTCGGCTCGATGCTGTCGACGCCCATCATCAATCCGCCGCAGAGCGCGATATTGGGCGTGCACGCGACGCGTGATCGCCCGGTCGCGGAAAACGGCCAGGTGGTGATCCGCCCGGTGAACTACCTTGCGCTGTCCTACGACCACCGCATCATCGACGGGCGCGAGGCGGTGCTCTCGCTCATCGCCATCAAGGAAGCGCTCGAGGATCCCGCGCGCATCCTGCTTGATATCTGAAGTTCGTGACCTGTGACCCGTGACCAGTAACTGGTTAAAACACGGAACGCCTACCGGTCACTCGTAACTGGTCACGGATCACTTCTCGCCATGAGCAAAATGTTCGATGTCGTGGTAATTGGTGGCGGCCCCGGCGGTTATATCGCCGCGATACGCGCGGCGCAGCTCGGGCTCAAGACCGCCTGCATCGACGAGTGGATGAGGGCGGATGGCAAACCGGCGCTCGGCGGCACTTGCACCAACGTCGGATGCATTCCCTCGAAAGCGCTGCTCCAGTCCTCCGAGAACTACGATCACGCGGTGCATGCGTTTGGCGAGCATGGAATACGGGTTGGCAGCGTGGAGCTCGACCTCGCGCAGATGCTCAAGCGCAAGAACAAGGTGGTGCGCCAGAACAACGAGGGGATTGCCTATCTCTTCAAGAAGAACAAGGTGATGTTTTTCCACGGACGCGGCAGTTTCGCTGGCGGAAGCGCCGGGGGATGGCAGATCAGGGTGAAGGGCACTGCCGAAGAGACCGTGACCGCGAGACACGTCATCGTGGCGACGGGGTCAAAGCCGCGCCCGCTTCCCGGGGCGCCGTTCGACAACGCGCAGATCCTGGACAACGCCGGAGCGCTTGCCCTGGCCGAGGTCCCGAAACGGCTCGGGGTCATCGGTGCCGGTGTGATCGGTCTCGAGATGGGCAGCGTGTGGCGCCGGCTGGGAGCCGAGGTGATGCTGCTCGAGATGCTGGATACCTTCCTGCCGGCGGCGGACGAGACGTTGGCCGAGGCCGCCTGGAAGATATTCACAAAAGAGCAGGGGCTCGACATCGTCCTTGGCGCCAAGATCACCCGGGTCACGGCGAGTAAAAAGGGCGTCAGCATCGAATACGCCGGCCCGAACGGCGCGCACAAACTCGAGTGCGACCGGTTGATCGTGTCGATCGGGCGCGTTCCAAACACCGAAGGCCTGGAGGCCGCGGCGGCGGGGCTGAAGCTCGACCGGCGTGGCTTCATCGAGGTCGATGCCGATTGCCGCACCAATCTGCCTGATATTTGGGCCATCGGTGATGTCGTGCGTGGGCCCATGCTGGCGCACAAGGCCGAGGAGGAGGGTGTGGCGGTCGCGCAGCGCATCGCCGGCCAGCACGGTCATGTTGATTTCAACACCGTGCCGTGGGTGGTTTATACCGCGCCGGAAATCGCCTGGGTGGGCAGGACGGAACAGCAGCTGAAAAACGACGGTGTTGCATATCGCGCAGGCTCGTTCCCGTTCATGGCGAATGGCCGCGCCCGGGCGATGGGCGACACGCGGGGGTTTGTCAAATTTCTGGCCGATGCAGCGACCGACCGCATCCTCGGCGTGCACATCATCGGTCCGATGGCCTCCGAGATGATCGCGGAAGCGGTGGTCGCGATGGAATTTCACGCCACTGCGGAAGACATCGCTTTGATATGCCACGCGCATCCGTCTCTGTCCGAGGCGATGAAGGAGGCGGCGCTCGCCGTCGACAAGCGCACCCTCAACCTGTGAGCAGGACGGGCGGCAGCGCGGGGGCAGCTGAGCGCAGCGGGCACGGTGTGGCGCGACGGGCCGCTGCCGCGCCCTCGGTGCTGGATCTCTACGAGGAGGCGCTCAAGAAACGGGGCTTTGCCGAGGACGATTCGCAGCACCGCGCGGTTGTGCGCCTGCAGCAACTGTTCGAGGAATGGTCGTCTTACAAACGCCGGCGCCGCACCGCGCTGCAGCGGCTCGTGGTGCGGCCGGAGCTGCCGCGGGGAGTCTATCTGTGGGGCGACGTTGGCCGGGGAAAAACATTCCTCATGGACAGTTTCTACCGCTGCCTGCCCCTCGTTCGCCGCCGGCGGGTGCACTTCCACCATTTCATGCGCGATGTGCATCGCGAGCTCGATGAGCTCAAGGGGAGGCCCAATCCACTCGAGGCGCTGTCCGACCGCATCGCGCGCCGCTACCGGCTGATCTGTTTCGACGAGATCGCGATTTCCGATGTCGCCGACGCGATGATCCTCGGCCGGCTGCTGACGCGCACGATGGATCGCGGCGTCGTCTACTGCATGACCTCCAACTATCATCCGGACGAGCTGTACAAGGGCGGGCTCAAGCGCGAGGATTTCATCCCGGCCATCGCTTTGCTGAAGGAGCGACTGGACGTGGTGCACGTCGACGGAGGCACCGACTATAGGAAGCGGGCGCTGCAGCAGGTCAGGACTTACCACTCGCCTCTGACGCCGGAGAGCGACCGTGCCCTGATGCGCGCATTCGGGCAGATCGCTGAAGTCGAGGAGGAGTTTCACGAGCTCGACGTCGAGGGCCGCGTCATCCCTTACCGGCATCGTGCCGGGGGCGTGGTGTGGTTCGATTTCAAGGTCATTTGCGGCTGGGGCCGATCCCAGAACGACTACCTCGATCTTGCCAGGCGCTTTCATACGATCATCGTCTCGGGCGTCCCGCGGATGGGGCTCGAGCGCGCCGACGAGGCGCGGCGCTTCACGCTGCTGGTAGACGTGCTCTACGACCAGCGCGTGAAACTCGTGGTGTCGGCCGAAGCGCCGACAGAGCAGCTGCTTGTGCGTGATGCGCGTTCGTCGAGCGCGCAGTTGAAGGCAATGATCTTTCAGTTTGACCGTACGACGAGCCGTCTTGCGGAGATGCAGACCGCCCAGTACCTGAGTGAACCGCGCCAGCCGCAGACCGCGTGAACGTGGTGTCGCGCCTTTAGCCGCGCCAGAGGAGAAAAACATGGAAACGTTCAAGGCTTTTCGTATCTTCAACGATAACGACAAGATCGCCGGGCGGCTTGTCGAGGCGCGGCTCGACGAGCTCTCTCCAGGTGAGGTGGTTTTCCGCGTGGAGTACTCGAGCGTCAACTTCAAGGATGCGCTTGCCGCGACCGGCGCGGGCAAGATCGTCCGCGGGTTTCCGCGTGTCGGCGGCATCGATGCCGCGGGGACTGTCGTGTCCTCGAGCGACGCGCGCTTCAAGTCCGGTGAAGCCATCCTTTGCACCAGCTACGACCTCGGCGTGGCACATGACGGAGGCTATTCGGAATACTGCCGCGTGCCAGCGGATTGGGTGGTGCCGCTGCCCACAGGCCTCACCAGCTTCGAGGCCATGGCGCTGGGCACCGCGGGGTATACCGCGGCGCTTGCCATCGAGCTGCTCGAGCTGAACGGCTTGGCCCCGGCCAACGGAAAGGTTCTCGTCAACGGGGCCACCGGCGGCGTCGCGACGCTGGCGATCGACATGCTCGCCCGCCTCGGGCACCACGTGGTTGCCCTGACCGGCAAGGACGCTGAGGCGGCGTTCCTCAAGGACATCGGGGCAGCGGAAATCCTTTTGCGCCAGGCGCTGGAAATGGGGACGCGCCCGCTGGAAAAAGCGATGTGGGCCGCCGCGTTCGATTCGGTGGGCGGGGAGCAGCTCGCCTGGCTCACCCGCACAATGCAGCAGGGGGGGCTCATTGCGAGTTTCGGGAACGCGGGCGGAATCGAGCTCAAGACCACAGTGCTCCCCTTCATCCTGCGCGGCGTGCGCCTGATCGGCGTGGACTCGGGCTTCACGCCGATGCCGCTGCGCCGCAAGGTCTGGGGCCGCCTCGCATCGGATCTCAAGCCGCGCCACTTGCCGGTCATCGCGTATACCATTGAGCTCAACGAGCTCCCCGGCCTGTTCGAGCGGATGCTCAAGGCGCAGGTCCGGGGCCGCGCGGTCGTCAAGATCTCGTAAGTATTGGTCCGCCAGGATTGCGCTGGGTTAAGCTTTCACGAGCAGGGCGTCATTAGTGAGTGGCGAGCAGGCCGAGGCAATGCTGGGCTGCATCCGATCCACTCACTGCTCACTACGCAGGACTCACGTGGCTGGGAGGAGGCAGGCATGAGCGCTTATCGGGATTTCCACCGTCGCTCGATAGAGCAGCGCGAGACATTCTGGGGAGAGCAGGCGAAACTCATCGACTGGCACGAGCCGTTCGGGCAGGTTCTTGACTACAGCCGGCCCCCGTTCGCCCGGTGGTTCGTGGGAGGGCGCACCAATCTGTGTCACAACGCGGTTGACCGCCATCTTGCCGCGCGCGGCGAGCAGAAAGCGCTCATCTACATTTCCACTGAAACCGGGCAGGAGCACACCTACACCTACCGCGACCTGGACGCTGAGGTAAATCGCTGCGCGGGCATGATACGGGCGCTCGGCGTGGGCAAGGGTGACCGGGTGCTGATCTACATGCCCATGGTCCCGGAAGCCGTTTTCGCCATGCTGGCGTGTGCCCGCCTTGGCGCGATTCATTCGGTGGTCTTCGGCGGCTTCGCCGCCCACAGCCTTGCCGCTCGAATCGATGACGCGCAGCCCAAACTCATGATAACGGCGGACGGCGGCCTGCGCGGCGGTCGGGCGATTTTGTATCGATCCATGTACGACGAGGCCATCAAGCTCGCCAAGTCACCACCGGCGAGAGTCCTCATCCTCAACCGAGGGCTCGACAAGGAGCTGAAGCTCACGGCAGGGCGCGATGAGGACTATGCGGAACTGCGCGCGCAGCACATGAGCGACCGGGTTCCCGTAACCTGGCTGGAATCGAACGAGCCGTCCTACATTCTCTACACCTCGGGCACGACCGGTCACCCCAAGGGCGTGCAGCGCGACGTCGGGGGCTATGCGGTGGCGCTGGCCGCGTCGATGAAGCACATTTACTGTGGCGCACCGGGCGAGACCATGTTCACGACCTCCGATATCGGCTGGGTGGTCGGCCACTCTTACATCGTCTACGGGCCGCTCATCTACGGCATGACGACGATCCTTTACGAGGGTCTGCCCATTCGTCCGGACGCCGGAATCTGGTGGAAGATCGTCGCGGACAACAAGGTGACCGTGATGTTCTCGTCGCCGACGGCGGCCCGCGTGCTGAAGAAACAGGATCCGGCGTTCCTGAAAAAGTATGACCTGAGTTGCCTGAAGCACCTTTTTCTCGCGGGCGAGCCGCTGGACGAGCCGACGCACCGCTGGTTCAACGAAATGCTGGGCAAGCCGGTGATCGATCACTACTGGCAGACCGAGACGGGCTGGCCGATCCTGTCGAGCGTGCCGGGCGTGGAGAAGACGCCGATCAAGTTTGGCAGCCCCAGCTTTCCGGTCTATGGCTATGACCTGCGCCTGCTGCGCGAGGCTGACGCAATGGAAGCGGCCCCGAACGAGAAGGCGGTCGTGGCGATTTTTCCGCCGCTGCCGCCTGGCTGCATGTCCACGGTGTGGGGGGACAACGAGCGCTTCGTGAGGACCTATTTCACCAGTTTCGGAGACAAACTCGTCTACTCCACATTCGACTGGGGCATTCGGGACGAGGAAAACTACCACTACATCCTCGGCAGGACCGATGACGTCATCAACGTTGCGGGCCATCGCCTCGGTACCCGGGAAATCGAGGAGGCCGTGCAGGCGCATCCCAACATCGCCGAAGTCGCCGTGGTGGGCGTGGCCGACCAGATAAAGGGGCAGATGCCGCTCGCGTTCGCGGTGGTCAAGGATGCGGGAAAGATCGATACGGCCGAATCTCGCGCGCGGGAGGAGAAGGCGGTCATGGACACGGTCGACAAGCTGCTGGGGGCGATCGCGCGCCCGGCGCGGGTCCATTTTGTCACGCTCCTGCCCAAGACGCGGTCCGGGAAGCTGCTGCGGCGCTCGATACAGGCGCTGGCCGAGGGGCGTGACCCCGGCGATCTCACGACCATCGAGGATCCGGCGGCGCTCGAGCAGATCCGCACCGCCATCGGCAGCAAATCCTGAGCTGTGTCTCCGGCGCCTTCGCCGCCGTTTTCAAGGCGAAACGTGGGGGTTACACTGCGTGGCTGAACGAGGGCAGGGACCACAAAGGAGAAGCCACGTGGAGCGGTCGCGCCGGAATGAGCTGTTCCTCAATGTCGGGCACACTCTCGACCACCTGTTCATGCTGATCTTTCCGACGGTGGTGCTGGCGATGGCGCCCGAGTTTGGCCGGCCTTACAGCGAGATGCTGCCGCTTGCGCTTGGCGGTTTCATCATGTTCGGCGCGGGATCCATACCGGCGGGCTGGCTGGCGGACCGCTGGAGCCGGCGCGGCATGATGGTTGTCTTCTTCGTCGGGATCGGGGTTTCATCGATGCTGACCGGTTTTGCCCGCGCCGCCTGGCAGGTCGCGGCCGGGATCACGCTCATCGGGACATTCGCTGCGATCTATCATCCGGTCGGCATCGCGATGCTGGTCAGCGGCCGCGACAAGGTGGGGCGCGTGCTGGGCGTCAATGGCGTCTTTGGCAATCTCGGTGTGGCTTTCGCCGCCTTGATCGCAGGTGCGCTTGCGCACTGGTTGAGCTGGCGTGCGGCCTTCATCGTTCCCGGCATTGCCTCCATCGCAATCGGCATCGGGTTTGCGGCCGCGGTGCCCGAGCTCAAGATCTCGGCGAAAGCGGCAATGGGCGGCCCCAGGCAGGTCTTCTCGCGCAGGCTCCTTGCGCGGGTATTCTCCATTCTTCTTGTTACGACACTGTGCGGCGGCATCATTTTCAATTCCACGACGGTCGCAATGCCTAAGATCTTCGACGAAAAACTCACGGCGCTCGTCGACACGACACTGGGAATCGGCCTGCTGGTTTCGGGCGTCTATGTTCTGGCCGCAATGGCGCAGCTGGTGGTCGGGCATTTGCTCGACCGCGATACGATCAGGTCGGTACTGGTGCCGATCGTCGCGCTTCAGGCGCCGCTGCTTCTGGCCGCGGCTTTTTTCGACAATTACCTGATGCTGCTCATCGCATTGGCGATGATGTTTTTCATATTCGGCCAGGTGCCGATCAACGACGCGATGGTTGCGGCTTACACCGATGAGCGCTGGCGCGCACGCGCGCTGGCGGTGCGCTACGTCGTCTCGTTCGGCGCCAGTGCGCTGTCGGTGCCGCTGATCGCGCTCATGCACCGCTACAGCAGCGATTTCCGGTATCTGTTTTTTGTGCTGGCCGGCATGGCGACGGCGATGTTCTGCGCCGCGCTCTTCATGCCTTCTCAGGCCAGCAAGCCTGCCGCCGCCTAGAAGCCAAAGAAGGTCGAATTGCAGCAGTCGATGAAAGCCGACGGATCCCGATCAAGAGCGCGTAAACGGAATTCCATGTTTTCCGGCGGCTAAAGTTCTTGATCTGGTTGTGCGTCGTCAGAACGCAAAGCGGCTCATACCGCCGTCCACCGGAATGACCGTTCCGGTGATATAGCCGGCGCGCGGCGAGGCGAGAAACACCGCCAGATTCGCAAGTTCCTCCGGCTCGCCGAACCTTTCCGCCGGAATATTCTGGCGGGCAAAATCGCGGCGATCGTCTTCGGTGGGGTGCATGCGCACGATCTGCTCGCTCATGATGCGCCCGGGCTGGATCGAATTGATGGTGATCCCGTGCGCTGCCATTTCGCGCGAGAGGCCCTTTGCCCACGCGTGAACGGCCGCCTTGGCGGAGTTGGCGGCATTGATGCCTCGCGGCTCGGACGTGCCGGTGATATTGACGATCCGGCCCCAGCCCCGCGCCTTCATGGCCGGAACGAGTGCGTGCGAGAGCTCGCGCAGCCTGATGAAGTTGACCAGCATGCCCTCCGCCCATTGCTCCTTGGTCGCTTCGAAGGGGAAAGGGCGGCTGCCGCCGGCCGCGTTCACCAGGATGTCGACGCGGCCAAGTCCCGCGCTTGCGACCTGCGCGAGCTTCTCCGCCGATCCTTCCTGGTAGAGGTCGACCTCGAGAACGAGCGGCTCTGCCGCCCGCTGGCCGGCGATCTCCTGGGCGAGCTCCTGCAGGAGATTGACGCGGCGCGCGGCAATGGCGAGCTTGACGCCCTCGCGCGCGAGCCCGAGCGCGACCGCGCGGCCTATGCCGCGGGATGCGCCGGTGACGAGGGCGGTTTTACCTGAGAGCTCAAGATCCATAACGCGTGACCAGTGACCGGTGACCAGTATGCCGAGGATAGACCCCAAGGTTTACCGGTGACTGGTCACGAGTCACCGGTCACCGCTTTTGTGGCGGAGAGGGCGGGATTCGAACCCGCGGTACGGCTTTCACCGTACACACGCTTTCCAGGCGTGCGACTTAAACCACTCATCCACCTCTCCGGCGCCGCCAATTTTATCAGATCAACGACTGTAGACTGGAGGCGGGAGGCCCGAAAGCACACCGCCGCATTATCTGAGAAGCAGTCCGACCAGGTAGGCAACGCCCTGCGCGATCTCGCTCTCCAACGGAAACGAGAGCATCCCCATCACGGAGTAGCCGAGCAGCCACGGCATGGCGTAGAAGCGGAACATGAAGAAGAACCAGGCGACGTAGAGCGGAATCAGGGGCGGCACTAGAAACGCCGGCGTAATCGGGCCGAAGAGCTTCAGCAGCGGGTTCGTCACGCGGACGAAAAAGCGCATGAAGAAAAAGCTGCTGTTTTCCGGCAGAAAAAGACTCATCCCGAACCGCCCGATCAGCGTCCACATGACGGTTCCAAGGACGTAATCGACGATGATCACCCAGATCGGGAACCCCTCGCTCATCGGTCCAAGGCCTCCTGCGGCAAAACCAGCAAAGAAAACGGGGCAGACTTGCGCCTGCCCCGGTCCTTTGCAGCAACAGCGTCAGTGAGTGGAACCCAGGATGGTCTCGCCTTTCGGGATGCGAAGCTCTTCGACCATAGCCTGCGTTTCAGCGTCAGGCTCCTTCGTCGCAAGTGATACCACGACCATGGCGATAAGGCTGGCCGCGGCGCCGACAATGCCGAAGCGCAGGTGGTCAAGGCCGTACCACGGCTCCATACCGGCAAACCGTACCATGTAGAGATACCAGGTCCCCACGCCCAGACCAACGAGCATGCCTGCAATCGCTCCCGGACGGTTGGCGCGCTTCCACCAGACGCCCAGCACCAGCGGGAAGAACAATCCCGACATGGCGAAGCAGAACGCCCACGCCACCGCGCCGAGAATCCCCGTCAGCCTGAAGCTCGCGACGATCGCGCCCGCTGCGCCGATGGCGACCAGCAGAATCCGGGCGACGATCAGACGATGCCGAACATCCGCCTTCGGATCGATCATCTTGTAGTAGAGATCGTGCGAGAGCGCGTTGGCGATCGCCAGCAGCAGTCCGTCGGCCGTGGACATCGCAGCCGCCATGCCGCCGGCCGCAACCAGGCCCGAGATCACGTAGGGCAAGCCCGCAATCTCCGGTGTCGCCAGCACGACGATGTCGCCGCGCATGAAGAACTCGTTGATCTGCAGGATCCCGTCACCGTTGCTGTCGATGATCTTGAGGAAGCCGACGTTGCTCCACTTCTGGATCCACTCGAGCGCATTCACGTCGGCGATCGACTTGCCGATGATGCTGGTCGCGAGGTTGGGATCGAGCACCTGGAGCTTGGTGAAAGTCGCCAGCGCGGGCGCCGTGAAGTAGAGCAGGAAGATGAAAAACAGCGACCACGCCACCGACCTGCGCGCGTCCCTCACTGACGGCGTCGTGAAATAGCGCATCAGGATATGCGGCAGCGACGCCGTCCCGAGCATCATGCAGGCCACGAGCGTCACGAATCGGAATGACGCGATCGCGGAATCAGCGGCCGTTGCATGCTTCACCGTGAGCGCGCTAACGCCAGCCACTGTTGCGGCCGGCTTGAGCGTGCCCACCTGATGCAGCACCTCCAGCTCGCCGATCCGTGCCACCGCGTCCCCATAAACCAGCTGCGGAATGACGCCGAACCCCTGCTTGTTCGACATCCAGATGACCGGCACCAGGTAGGCGATGATGAGCACGATGTACTGCGCCACCTGCGTCCACGTGACCGCGCGCATGCCGCCCAGCATCGAGCACAGCAGGATGCCCAACAGGCCGAACCACACGCCGACGCCGAACGGGATCTGCAGCGCGCGCGAGGCGATCGTGCCCGTGGCGTTGATCTGCGCCGTCACGTACGTGAACGACGCGATCACCAGCACCAGCACGGCGCACAGGCGCGCAAAGTTACCGCCATAGCGCGTCCCGATGAAGTCGGGCACGGTATAGCAGCCGAACTTGCGCAGGTACGGCGCCATCAGGGTCGCGACCAGCACGTAACCCCCGGTCCAGCCCACCACGAAGGCGAGATAGGCATGACCGCCCATGTAGATGCCGCCCGCCATTGCGACAAACGACGCCCCCGACATCCAGTCCGCGCCGGTGGCCATCCCGTTGAATACGGGCGGCACCTGGCGGCCGGCGACGTAGTAGGCGTCGATCTGCATGGTGCGCGAGAGCCACCCGATCAGGGCGTAGATAAAGATCGTAAAGGCTACGAACAGGATCCCGATCGTGTCGGAACCCAACCCCATTTGCTCTAACACCGCCATCAGGAGGATGAAGAGGACGAAACCGCCGGTGTAAATACCGTAAATCTTCGGCAGGTTCTCGATGAACCCCGCCTTAGTCTTGAAATCGCCAAACATGGCCATGATCATTCCCCCTTATAGGTCTTCAGCCATGCCACATTCGCGGTCGATCTTCTCCTGCTGCTTGGCAAAGAAAAAGAGCTGGACCACGAACACGACGAGCGAGCCCTGCGCTGCCATATAGAAGCCGAGCGGGAAATGCATGAACGCTATCTCGTTCAGCTGCGGGGCGAACCAATGAACGACAAACGAGAAGATGAACCAGATGGTCAGATGGGTGATCATCAACCGTCGGGTTCGTTCCCAATGAATCACTTTCTGGGAATTGGCCGTGCTCATGCGCTATCCTCCTTTATCATTTGTGGTCTTGCTGGATAGTCACTTCCACCCCCCTCCAAGGGGAATGCGGTGCTAAGGCTACGATGTTTTGATCGTTAGTGTCTAGAGGCAATAATATGACCATGCCATGGCCGGGGCGGGCCGGGATCGCCGAGCTGTGGAAGGCCCTGAGGGGCTATCTCGGCGCGGGCGGACGGCGTCGCAGGTCCCGAATCGCCAACCTGGACGCCCTGTGCGAGTTTCTCGAGTCTCGCGCCAGCCACGTCGCGCAGACCTCACTCTACGGTTATCTTAGAACCCGCTCGGGGGTACGATTCCCGGAGCTGTTCGCCAACGACGACTTTGCCAGATCGATCGACATCGCCAAGTGGTATGTCTGGCTTGCGTGCGTGTCGGATCTTGCGATCTACGCCGGCGGGCTTATTGCGCAGCGCACCAATTCCGGCCAGGCCGCGGTGGGCCGTCTTATGGCGGGGGTCGTCGATGTGATCATCACGAATACTGGCGTTCCCGAACGGGCGGGAAGCGAATTTCTGGAGCTCACGCAGCGTCTGCGCGAGCGCGTCGCGTCGTGCGATTGGGCCGCCGTGCGCGACGACGAGACGCCGTTCTCGGAGAGTCCCCCGGCGCTGATCAACCGGGCGCCGGTCATCAATGAGCTGAAGCGCCTGGACGACGAAATTGTCAGAAACTCGGTGCGCTTCCGCTGGCAGGAAGTGCGACGCGACCTGCGCCGCGATCTCGATGCCGACGCCCTGATGGCATCAATCGGGCAGGTGAGCCCCCGCGGGGATGCGTCGCAGGATAGCGGATAAGCGCGAGGCACCGGCGACAGCGGTCATCATGCGGCCACCTATGGCTGCGCATCGATCAGGCGCTTTCGCTCAACTGCTTTAGAATGGCGGGGTTCTCCAGGGTCGTGACATCCTGGGTGATTTCCTCGCCTTTTGCGATCGAGCGCAGCAGGCGCCGCATGATCTTGCCGGAGCGGGTCTTGGGGAGATTGTCGCCGAAGCGGATATCCTTCGGTTTCGCGATCGGCCCGATTTCCTTTCCGACCCAATCCTGCAGCTCCTTGACGATGTTCTTCGCCTCATCGCCGGCCGGCCGGGCCTGTTTCAATACCACGAACGCCACCACTGCTTCGCCCGTGAGGTCGTCGGGACGTCCGACTACCGCTGCTTCGGCAACTCTGGTGTTGGCGACCAGCGCCGACTCGATCTCCATTGTTCCGAGCCGGTGACCCGACACGTTCAGCACATCGTCGATGCGCCCCATGATGCGGATATACCCTTCCTCGTCGAATGAGGCGCCGTCACCTGCGAGATAGAGCTTGCCCTGAAAATCGTCGGGGTAGTAGGTCTTCTTGTAGCGTTCGGGGTCGCCCCAGATCGTGCGCAACATGGCGGGCCAGGGACGTTTGATTACAAGAATACCCCCCTTGCCCCGGCCCACCGAGCGGCCGGTCTCGTCCACGATATCGGCAAAAATACCGGGCAGTCCGAACGTCGCGGATCCCGGCTTGGTTGGAGTGGCTCCGGGAAGGGGTGAAATGAGATGCCCCCCCGTCTCGGTCTGCCACCACGTATCGACGATGGGGCAGCGCCCGCCGCCCACGGTTTCGTGGTACCACATCCAGGCTTCCGGATTGATGGGTTCCCCGACCGTTCCCAGAATGCGCAGAGAGGACAAGTCGTACTTTTTCGGCAAGTCGGCGCCTGCCTTGATGAGGGAACGGATCGCCGTCGGCGCGGTGTAGAACACCGTGACCTTGTGGTCCTGGATCATTTTCCAGAACCGTCCGGCGTCCGGGTAAGTGGGAACGCCCTCGAATACGATCTCGGTGGCACCGCAGGCAAGAGGACCATAGCAGGTGTAGGAGTGCCCGGTGACCCAGCCGACGTCCGCCGTGCACCAGAAAACGTCCGACGGCTTGTAGTCGAACACCCATTTCATCGTCAGGATGGTCCACAGCAGGTAACCGCCGGTGGAATGCTGGATGCCCTTGGGCTTGCCCGTGGAGCCCGAGGTATACAGGATGAACAACGGATCCTCGGCGCTCACCCAGGTGGGCTCGCAGGTGTCCAACTGGCCGTTCAGGAGATCGTGGAGCCACACATCGCGTTTCGGATCCCACTTCAGCTGGCTGCCAGTGCGCTTGTAGACCACGACGGACTTCAATGAATCGCATCCGCCGAGTCCCAGCGCTTCGTCAACGACGGGTTTGAGCGGGATTTCGCGTCCGCCCCGAAACTGGCCGTCGGCGGTCAGCACCGCAACAGCCCCGGCGTCTATGATGCGCTCCTGCAGGCTCTTGGCGGAAAAACCCCCGAAGACCACCGAGTGAATGGCGCCGATACGGGCACAGGCCTGCATGGCAACGACAACCTCGATCGACATCGGCATGTAGACGATGACCCGGTCGCCCTTCTTGATGCCGAGCGATTTGAGCCCATTCGCCATCATGCATACGCGGCGATAGAGCTCCTTGTAGCTGATCCTGGCGACCTTGCCGTCGTCGGCCTCGAAGATGAGCGCGGTCTTGTCGGGCTGGGTCTTGAGGTGACGGTCGAGGCAGTTGTAGGAGACGTTGAGCTCGCCGTCCTCGAACCATTTGTAAAAAGGAGCCTTGCTCTCATCCAGCACTTTGGAGAACGGCTTGTGCCACAGCAGGTGCTCCTTCGCGAGCCGGCCCCAGAATCCTTCGAAGTCCTTCTCCGCCTCTGCGCAGAGCTTCCGGTAGGCATCCATGCCTGAAATGTTGGCCTGCTTGACGAACGCCTCGCTCGGAGAAAACACCCGGTTTTCGTGGAGAACGGACTCAATCGTCTTCGTTGCCATGCACTCCTCCGCTCAGGAATTTGACATTGCCATCAGGACTTGATGCGGGCGGCCTGCAGTGGCACCGCCCCGCGGGCTTTGCTTCGCGCGGTCGGGTAAATGGAAGCATTAAACTGCGCGCTTGTAAAGTCGCGTCATAACACCGCATTGTGGCGTGTCGTCTGCCATCCGTGCATAATGTTTTTGCGGCGGGCCTCCCCGCATTGCATGGTAGTGAACCTGGTCAGGTCCGGAAGGAAGCAGCCACAGCTATTCTTTGCAAGTGCCGGGGGTAAGGCTCGCCACCTTCGTTTTGGTCTGATAGATTTCGGCCAGAACGGTCGTAGCGAGGCGAAAATGAGAAAATTCAATAAGACTTTTTCGGTCGCCTCGGGATTGTTTTTCGGGATTGCGAGCAGCTCCGTCGTAGCCGTCGACGGGATGTCGATTCAAGGCGGTGCCGGCGCTGGATCAAGCTCCGGCAACAGCACCCAGATGGCGCGAGTTGCCGTGCAGTGGGATTGGGACCGGCGCTGGTTCCGGGGCGAGAGCTGGCACCTCGGCGGATTCTGGGATGTTGGCGTCGGCTATTGGCGGCGCGACGCGTTGCCGGGCCAGAACGAAGAAGTGGTCGAGATCGGTGTGACGCCCGTGTTCCGGCTGCAGCAAAACGACAGCGAGGGTCCCTATGTTGAAGCCGGAATCGGCGCCCACCTTTTGTCCCGCACCTCCTTGGGCGACAAGCGCTACAGCACGCTGTTCCAGTTCGGAAGCCACCTCGGTGTCGGTTATCGCTTCGGCGTCAGGCAGGCGTTTGATTTGAACGCCAGCTATCAGCACATTTCCAACTCGGACATCAAGAAGCCCAACGACGGCGCCGATTTTTACCAGCTTCGCCTGCAGTACCACTTTTGAGTGGCCCGTGAGCGGCATAACGGTGCAGTTGGCGGTAAAATACCGCTCACTGTTCACCGCTCACTGTCCGCCGCCTTCCCGTGACCCAGGTTCTCGCCCGCAAGTGGCGCCCCAAGACCTTTCCCGAGCTGGTCGGGCAGGAGCACGTCGTCAGAGCGCTGAGCAACGCGCTGAAGCAGCAGAGACTGCACCACGCGTATCTGCTGACCGGCACGCGCGGGGTGGGCAAGACGACCCTGGCGCGCATCGTGGCCAAGGCGCTCAATTGCGAGACCGGCATAACCGATACCCCGTGCGGGAAGTGCGGTGCCTGTACGGAAATCGATGCCGGGCGATTTGTCGACCTGCTCGAGCTCGATGCGGCTTCCAATACGCAGGTCGACAACATGCGGGAGCTGCTCGAGAACGCCCTCTATGCGCCGACTGCGGGTCGCTATAAGGTCTACATCATCGACGAAGTGCACATGCTGTCGAGATCGGCGTTCAACGCCATGCTGAAGACGCTGGAAGAGCCGCCCCAGCACGTCCAGTTTATTCTTGCGACAACCGATCCCCAGAAGATCCCGATCACCGTGCTCTCGCGCTGTCTTCAGTTCAACCTCAAGCCCGTACCCCGGCAGCAGATCAGCGAGCGGCTGCAATTCATCCTGGAGGCGGAAGGCACTCGCTACGAGCCGTCGGCGCTGGCGTTGCTCGCCCGCTCGGCGCAAGGCAGCGTGCGCGACGCGCTGAGCCTGCTCGACCAGGCGATCGCGCACGGGGCCGGTGTCGTCGAGCAGGAATCGGTGCGCGCCATGCTCGGGACGGTTGGCCAGGATCACCTCTACGCGATTTTGCGCGCGCTTGCCGCGGGCGACGGGACGGGTTTGCTGGCGGAAGCTGATCGCATGGCGGACCTCAGCCTCTCGTTCGAGGCTGCGCTGCAGGACCTTGGCTCCCTGTTGCACCGCCTGGCCTTGTTGCAGCAGGTTCCCGACGCCGTGCCGGCGGACGACCCCGAGCGCACGGTCCTCGATGAACTGGCCGGACTCTTCGCCCCGGATGATCTGCAGCTTTTCTACCAGATCGCGCTCCAGGGCCGCAGCGATCTCGGTCTCGCCCCGGACGAATACGCCGGTTTTACAATGACGCTGCTTCGGATGCGGGCGTTTGCCCCGGTGCGCGACGGCGAGGACGCAAGACCGGCGGCCCGATCTGCCCAAAACGCTCCTCCAATTCCAGCGGCCGCCGCGGCTGAATCAAAAAAAAACCGCGGTGATTCCGATTGGCGGGAACTGATCGACCAGATGGGGCTGGTTGGAGCGGCCAGGATGCTGGCTCAGCATTGCGAGCTGGCGGGACGCACCGCAGGGCGCATCGAGCTCAAGCTTGGGCGGGCGCACCAGCACCTGCTCGAAGGGCCCTACCAGGAGCGTTTGAAGGCAGCGCTGGAGCGCTACTACGGCGAAAGTTTGCGGCTGCTCATCACCCTGTCCGAGGCGGCCAACGACTCACCAGCTGCAGTTGCCGACCGGGCCCAGCAGCGGCAGCAGGCCGATGCCTGCGCCGCGATCGAGCAGGATCCGTTCGTGCGCGAGCTGGTGGAAAACTTCGACGCACAAGTGATCGAGTCTTCGATCAAGCCGGTCAAATGAAGGAGCGCAAAACATGAAAGGCGGCATTGGGAACCTCATGAAGCAGGCGCAGCTGATGCAGGAGAACATGAAGCGCATGCAGGAGCAACTGGGCGAGATGGAAGTGGAGGGGCAGTCCGGGTCTGGAATGGTGAAGGTGGTGATGACCTGCAAGCATGATGTCCGGCGGGTCAGCATCGACCCGCAATTGCTCGCCGACGATCGGGAAATGCTGGAAGATCTGGTTGCCGCAGCCTTCAATGATGCGGCCCGGCGGGTGGAAGCAACCGTGCAGGAGAAGATGGCCGGCGTTACGGCCGGACTGCCGCTGCCGCCGGGAATGAAGCTCCCATTCTAGCCACTCACACGATCGAGTTTCGAGTTTCGAGTTTCGAGTTTCGAGTTTCGAGTTTCGAGTTTCGAGTTTCGAGTTTCGAGTTTCGAGTTTCGAGTTTCGAGTTTCGAGTTT
>Ga0209536_100001369_pt1 | contig 40661 bp, 22 predicted proteins | sample DeeMarSeWOR28_12_FD_187461 | JGI IMG/M metagenome (GOLD analysis project Ga0209536, IMG submission 187461) | Marine sediment microbial communities from White Oak River estuary, North Carolina - WOR-2-8_12 (SPAdes) (version 2) | ecosystem: Environmental > Aquatic > Marine > Intertidal zone >... | reverse complement strand
TCGATCAGTTTGGAGATTTCCTCGTGGTTGAAAATCTCCCTTTCGCGGCAGGCCTGTGAAAACAGGATGTCCTTGAAAAACTCGCCGGCCCTGTTTTTCGCCCAGAGGTGCAGAGGCACGGGAAATCCCATCTTCTCCTTGCGGTCCAGGATTTCCGGCGGCAGGAGGTCTCCCACCGCCCGCTTGAGAATATATTTCATTTCAGCGCCCTTGAATTTCATGCGGGGCGGCATGGTGGTGACCAAATCGACAATGCGCCTGTCGAGCAGCGGGACCCGGGATTCGAGCGAGACGGCCATGCTGACCCGATCTTCCACGTGAAGCAGCGCGGGAAGGCTGGCGATCATATCGAAATGCACCATCTTGTTGTAGTAGGACTGCGTATCGGGATGGTTGAACATTTTCTGGAAGCGTTCGAAGATTTCGCGGCGGCGATATCCGTTGCAAAAATCTGAGCTGTACAGGCTCAAGCTTCCCTCGCTGCGATCGATCAAACAAAAGTATCGCCAGTCCATGGGTTCGAACACATCCCGACTCCAGAACCGCTGCAGCATGGGCACGTATTGCTTGATATACGGCAAGTTCGGCAGGATCGATTTTAAGGAAACGATGTGTTCGCCTTCCTCGGTGTTTTCGAATATGGCTCCCTTGATGGCCTGCTCCAGGTAGGCGATCACAAAGCGGGCGTAGCCGCCGAAGATCTCGTCACCGCCCTGCCCTCCCAGTACAACCTTTACGTTTTCAGCGGCCAGCTTGGAGACCATGTACTGAGGGAAAAGCCCCGGCCCGGCGGCCGGTTCGTCCATGTGATAGATCAGCTTGGGCAGCGAATCGACAAAGTCGTCTTCGGATGGATAAATCTGGATGATTTCCGCCCCGCAGGCTTCGGCCACTTTGCGGGCATACGGGCTTTCGTCGAACTGCGGCCCTTCTTTGAAGGCACCGTTGAAGCTCTTGATCCGGCCGTTGTAGCGCGATGAGGCCATCAGCGTGACCAGGCTGGAATCGACGCCACCGCTCAGGTAAGTGCCCAGCGGCACGTCACTTCTGAGCTGGATGTTGACGGTGTCTTCCAGCAGCTGGCGCAGGCTGTGCATGAAGTACTCTTCCGTATGAAAAGCATCCACTTTAAAAGGTGGCTCCCAATAATTGTGCGTTTTCACCGAGCCGTCCGCCAGCTCGATTACCTGCATGTGTCCCGGCGGCAGCTTGTGGATGTTTTTGAAAAGCGTTGCGGAATTGAGCACATACTGAAAGGTGATATAATCGCAAATCGCATCATAATCCGGCTCTGCCACAACTTCGGGGTGTTCAAGGATGGCCTTGATCTCGGAAGCCAAAAGGATGCGCTGGTCATCTTCGTAGTAATAAAGCGGTTTGATGCCGAAATGATCGCGGGCCAAAACAACCCGCCCCTTGCTGCGGTCATAGAGCAGAAAAGCGAACATGCCGTTTAGCTCTTTTACAAAATCGAGACCGTATTCGGCGTAGGCCTGCAGAATCACTTCGGTGTCCGAGGTGGTCTGGAAGCGATGACCGAGCCCGATCAGCGTCTGCCGCAGCTCGATGTAATTGTAAATCTCACCGTTGAACACGATCGTCAGCGGCCCGCTGGACATCGGCTGGCGGCCGGTGACCAGGTCGATGATGGCCAGGCGCTTGTGGTAGATCGCCACGCGCTCGTCGATGAAATGCCCTTCGTCGTCCGGGCCGCGGTGGCTGATGGTGTCTGCCATCTGTTTTAACAGCGGCAGCTCGACCTTGGGTTGGTCTTTTTTGTTGATGATGCCGACAATTCCACACATAAAAACTTCTCACCCGATAAATTTGATTAGAAAGGCAAGCGCTTGCTGTTCAGCGCGTGCGATCGAAGGATGCGCCCATGGCTTGCGGCGACAGCAACCAGTTTGGGGCAGTTGAGCGCCTGTTGGCCTCGCCAATGGCGCTGGCAGAGTTGATGATACACAAATACTTCACTTCGATTTGCTGGTGAGCCCGGCCTCAGATTTTTGATATTGCTTTCCGCACTGGAAACACTCGAGGTCTTCGCTCAAGCGCTCGCCGCATGCGCACATCCAGCCGATGGTTTTGGCCGGGTTGCCGATGACCAGGGCGTGGTCTGCAACGTTGTGGGTGACCACCGCACCGGCACCCACGAAGCAATACCTGCCGAGGGTGGTACCGCAGATGATGGTGGCGTTGGCGCCGATGGTGGCCCCTTTTTTCACCAGGGTGGGTCGCACCTGGTCCATTTTGGAGATTTCCGCCCGCGGGTTGTAAATGTTGGTAAAGACCATGGAGGGTCCGCAAAACACCCCGTCTTCGAGGGTCACTCCCTTGAACACGGAGACGTTGTTCTGGATTTTGCACCGGTTGCCGACGGTCACGTCCGGTCCGATCACCACATTTTGACCGATGTTGCAGGCCTCGCCGATTTTCGAGCCGGAAAGCACATGCGAAAAGTGCCAGATACGGGTCTTCGCCCCGATGGCAACGCCCGGATCGATCACGGCAGAATCGTGCACGGAAAATCCATTCGCACCTGATGCCGGTTTGCTTGATGCGCGTTTGCCTTCCAATGCGAGCGGCTCGTAGATACCGGCCTGCCGGTTCAGCTGGAACTTTCTTCCCTGCGAATCCAGGGACCGCTGGCTGGCATTGAGGATCTTCAGGACGCTGAGGCCCTCTGCGCCGTCGGTTGCGGGCCGATGGCCATTTTGAATGCTCACCAGAAAATGTTCACACTCCTGCCGCAGGGGTTCCTGCTGCTCGATCTGCACCTGTTCAGCCTCCGCTTTGGCGGCAACCGGCAGGTTGTTTTGCCAGCTGATTTTGTGGGGATAGAGCAACAGCTTGCTTTCCCACGGCTGGGTGTCGTCGAACACGGCCATCTTGCGATCGCCCACCACCACCAGCTTCTGCTCTTTAAACGGGTGCAGCCAGGAAACGAATATGTGCGCGCGCAGACCGCTGGAAAACTCGAAGTGGGTGGTGGTGACATCCGCAATCTTCTGGTGCAGATAATATCCGCCGGTGGTCATGACGCTTTCCGGCTGCTCGCCGGCAATCGAGAGGATCATCGATATGTCGTGGGGGGCAAAAGACCACAGGATGTTTTCCTCCCGCCGGATTTTACCCAGGTTCAAGCGGTGGGAATAAATGTAGTTGATGCGGCCCAGCTCTCCTGAAAGAGCAAGCTTTTTCAACTCGACGAAAACCGGATGATACTGCAGCAGGTGCCCCACCATCAGCACCCGTTTGTTTTGCCGCGCGATGTCGATGAGCTCCAAGCCCTCTGCCTCGTGCAGAACAAGGGGCTTTTCCACGAAAACGTGTTTGCCGGCCAGCAGGGCTTCTCTGGCAAGGTGAAAGTGGGTTTCTGCCGGCGTGGCGATAACCACCCCTTCGATGTCGCTCTGGTTTAGAACATCCGCCAGCGCCAGGCAGGATTCGAGCCCTGGATAGTCGGCTTGAAACTTCTCCAGCACGGTTTCATTCTTGTCGCACAACAGCTTCAAGGCGCCCAGATGATGAAAGTTTCGAACCAGGTTCTTGCCCCAGTACCCGGTGCCGATCACCGCCACACCCGGCGGTGCCAAACCCGAATCATTGTTTTCTGTTTTTGAATTCATGAATTACCCTCTGTGCTCCACATGATACCAATCGCCTCCATTCAAGTAATACCTCCAGCGCAGTAGCGATCGGCGATTCGATGCTGCCTATTAATTTGTTGCAAGGTTTGGTGTCTACTTATTTTGGGCCTTGTGGATGGCTGCTGCAACTTTCTTTTGATCTGCTTCCGTCAGGTACGGGTGCATGGGCAGGCTGAAAATACGCCGGGAGCAGTCCTCGCTGACGGGAAAATCCCCTTCTCGGTATCCCAGATGGGAAAAAGCGGTTTGCAGGTGCAGCGGCTTGGGGTAGTAAACAGCCGTCGGGATGCTTCCTTCTTTCAGGGCTTGCTGTATCGCCTGCCGGTGTTCATTGCCGCTGGCCAGAACGGAATACTGGGCCCAGACGGATTTGGCGCCGGCCGGCACCAGCGGAAGGGCCAGACCCGAGACAGACGCCAGATATTCCGCATACCGCATGGCGACCGCCTGCCTGAGCTCGATTTCTTCCGGAAAAACCGAAAATTTCGAAAGCAAAATGGCTGCCTGCAAGGTGTCCATGCGCCCGTTTATGCCGATGCGCACGTTGTCGTACTTGTGACCGCCTTTTCCGTGGATGCGGATCGAGCGCAGCGTCTCGGCCAAGGCTTTGTCATCGGTGAAGCACATCCCTGCGTCCCCGTAGCAGCCCAGGGGCTTGGCCGGGAAAAAAGACGTGCAACCGACCTGCGCCAGGGAACAGGCTCTTTGGCCGTTGTGCTCGGCCCCGAAGGACTGGGCGGCGTCCTCGATGACAAAAAGACCATTGTCGGAAGCGACGGCATTGATCTTTTCGTAATCTGCGGGCAAACCGAACAGGTCCACCGCGATAATGCCCTTCGGGGTCAAACTGTTTGTTATTGAATTTCCGGGCAAAGGGTACAGATTCGAATCTTTCGCTCGAAGTGCCCCGAGCGCGGTTTCCAGCTGCCCGGGATCGATATTGAAGGTTTTTTCGTCGATATCGACGAAAACCGGCACCGCCCCCAGCAGTTGAATCACCTCACCGGTGGCAATGAAGGTAAAGGGGGTGGTCAGTATGCCATCCCCCGGTCCGACACCGTGCGCCATGAGCGCCAGCAGCAGGGCATCGGTCCCCGAAGCGCAGGCCACGGCATGCCGGACGCCCGAAAACCGGGCCAGGTTCTCTTCGAGCTGCCGTATCTCCGGGCCCATGATGTATTGCCCGTGATCCAACACCTTTTGGATGTTGCCTTCGATCTGTTTTCGCAGCCGTTTCTGTTGTGCGGCCAGGTCGATAAACTGCATGGACATTTCCTTTTGCGTTTCGCTTGAGTGCGTTTTGTTCATTTGTAGCTTAGTGCCGAAACCCTTTCAGGAATCGTAGTATTTATCTCGATATGCCCGAGCTTGCGGAGATGACCGAGGAAAAACCGGGCCCTGTTAATCATCTACCCTGTTTTCGATCAGCGATCGTATGATGGCGAGGCCGGCATGGCCGTCCCCGTAAAGGCCATCTCGCAGATTGACCTGTGCCGGGCGGGCTTTTGAGTAAGCCGTAAGTATCGCACCGGTGTCCGCCCCGCCGAGGAAGTTGACCCCGGCATCCACGGTTTCGACCCATTCGGTTTCATCGCGCAAGGTGACGCAGGGCACTCCGGCAAAGTAAGCCTCTTTTTGCACCCCCCCGGAATCGGTAAAGATGACGCGGGCATTTACCTGAAGACAGATCATGTCGATGTAGTCGACCGGGTCGATGAGCACCAGGTCCGACGCCGGATCGATGGAAAGGCCGTTTTTCTCCAGCGCCTTGCGGGTCCTGGGATGCAGCGGCAATATCACCGGGCAGGACCGCCGGCTGATTTCTTCCAGCGCTCGAAAGATACCGTGAAGCCGTGCGGCATCGTCGGTGTTCTCCTGCCGGTGCACGGTAGCCAGGCAGTATTGTTTCGGCCCGACAGAAAGTTGGCCCAGAATCCCGGACTTCTCTGCTGCCTGTGACCTGAACAGCAGGTAGTTGTCCAGCATCACATCTCCGACCTTCATAACGCCGTTGAAGATGCCCTCTTTTTGCAGGTTCTCGACGGCGGTGTCGGTGGGCGCGAAAAGCAGCCGGGAGACGTGATCCGTCAGCACCCGGTTGATTTCCTCGGGCATGCGCCGGTTAAAGCTCCGCAGACCGGCCTCCACGTGGGCGACGGGGATGTGCAGCTTGGCCGCGGCAAGGGCGCCTGCCAGGGTGGAGTTCGTATCGCCGTACACCAGCACCCAGTCCGGTTGTTGGTCCAGCAGCACCTTTTCGATCCCCGCCAGCATGGCGGCGGTCATCTGGCCGTGGCTTCCGGAGCCGACAGTAAGGTTGTAGTCCGGCTCCGGGATGTGCAGACAGTCGAAAAACGCCCGGCTCATGTTATGATCGTAGTGCTGCCCGGTGTGAACGATGATTTCCCGAATGTCGGGATTCCGCCCTGCGTGCTCTTGGCTCACCGCACGACTGACGGCCGCCGCTTTGATGAATTGGGGCCGGGCACCGATTACGGTGACAATTTTCATCGATAGTGTATGGTCGGAGATTTTTTGATGAGGAAAGTGATTAACCCGTGTACGCCTGGCGCACATGCCGCGCTACGTCAACGGGAAGTGCATGCCAGAAAGACTGCGCGTACTTGTGTTTTACATACTGTATAAAATCGAGATACAGATCGACGGAATATTCCTCGACTGCATTCCGGCCGCCTTCGAAATTCATGTAATCCGTATGCGTGTTTAAAAGCGCCATGCCGCCTTTTTCCGCGATCCAGTCGAGTTTTTTCTTCCAGGTTTGATTGTCTTTTTCCTGCAATAGGACAAAGAGCGTAAAGTCCTGGGGCAAAGTGTAGGGCAGCTCGACAAATGCGCTCGATTTGTCCTTCGATTGAACCAGAAACGGGAATATGGTGGTTGCCCCGTCCGGCTGGGGTTCGAATGGATCCGTATCAAAGGTGGAAATGCTGTATTCGATATTCAGTCGGGCCATCCATGCGAGCTGGTGGTGCATGGACGGAGAGGTGAACCCGGTGGTTTCCCACAAATTCAGGTAGTGGTTAATGCTCACAGCCCGGTTTTCGAACACCTTTTTGGTAGAAAACAGTTTCCCGTCGTGCTTTAAGCCGTGTACGGCAATTTCGAACCCTTTCTGACGCAGGATCTTGTGCAGAGAATCGGAGTTTTTGTACCTTTCCGGCACGAAGTTGAAGCAGGATCTGAAACCGAGTTTTTTTTCGAGCTCTGCCAGCTGCATCACCCTGTGGTGCCCCCTCTGGGTGTCCACATCATGGGACAGAACCAGGGCAAATTTCCTGCCGTCCGGCCACCCGTTCCACCATTTTGGCGGAGTGCCGGCATCGCTGTTGATCGGCCACACGTGCGCCATTTTCGACGCAAGGTGTCGGGCATATTGGCGGCGCAGGGCGATCTGAATGTTTCGAGGGATGGCCGGCCTGATAGTGTAATACAGGTAAGTCAATAAGTTCATGGGAAATGCGTTGGCAACCGTGTTTCGTTGAATGCGATTCAAAACTTCGGTGTTCGGCCGCTCGAAAAAACTCAGACTATCCAATGGGTTTTGCAACCTGTTTATTTTAGCAGATACGGGTCTGATTTGAAAAGAAGTCCTTGGATATTCAGCACACCCGAAATCATCTGTGCTTTACCAGTGCAGTCGAAGTGGTTCCGATTCATCGGTTGATCGGGTCAACCGACGTGACGATATAGCAGGTTTCCGGTTAATCGCAGCAGCGGAATCGGCAGATGCCTGAACAGCATGTAGGATGATTTCGGCCCGGTTCGGGTGGATATGTAGCGATCCTTTTTTACGTCGTATTTATAATAGTTCAAATATTTCTGATCCGCACCCCAGGATTTTTTAAATTGTATCAGCCCGAAGTTATCCGTTTCCGATCTTCCGAAATTCAGTACTTTGAGTCCTTTTTCCACATAGCACCGGATGGCTTCCCACATGATCAGGTTGTTGGGGCGAAGATGTAAAAACTTTCGATCCGAAGCGCCGTATTTAAAGATCGCGCTGTCGTTCCAGTGGAAAAACACGGCTCCTGCGACCGGTCTCATTCGATGAAGCGCCAGGGCGACAAACCCTTTTTCTCGGGATATGATGTTTTTGAATATGTTCCTGAAAAACAGGATTGGCTGAGGGGGCAGACCATGCCAGCGGCGCGTCATGCAGTTCAGCCTGCAAAAGGCTTCCATTGATTCACGGGTTTCGGAAAGGATCACTTGAAGACCTTCCTGCCGGGCTCGTTTGATATTTCTTTTCACATTGCCTTTGACATTGTTGAACAGGTCTTCGATTCTTTTTCGCAGATCCAGTCTGTGAACAGCATACACACCGGAGGGGACCTGTCGATTCAACCGCTTTTGCCCGCCTTTCAGCTCCACGTATTTCCAGTCGGCTTTTTTTGCATGTTCTATGGCGCGCCCAAACAGCAGCTCGAACTGGTTTTGGTTTCCTGCTATCGGATGGCATTCATCCGTGAAAGGAAGCGATACACCCCGCCGGCCGGTGAGAATGCTCTTGACTTCCATGACTGGAAAAAGACCGACCAGCTGCCCTTCGTAAATGCTCGTAAAATAGAGCGGTCGGTATCGGTATGTGTCGCTGAGGACTTTGGACCAGGCGGAGGTGTGAAAAATCGTTGCATCCGGATTGGTGAGCAGCAGCTCGTCCCAGCCTTTGTATTCGATCGGGTTGATGAGTTGAATGTTCAATTGATTTTTTTTATCTTCGTTTCCTGATGAAACTTATGATGTTCAAATCACATTTAGGTGGTCGTTCTGAAAATCTTTGACCGAATTGATTCACTTCATCAATGACTGTTTTTGGTGTCCGTCTGTTCATTTCGGACTGCGTCTTTGATTCTCTTCATATGCCCACGGCCGAGACCTTTGACCTCGCATCCGAGTTCAAAGTAGCGTCGGATTTTCGCATCGTCGAGAATGCCGAAGCAGTCGATAACTGCCGCAGGTCTACCTAAAAGATCCACCACCTGGTCCGGATCGAGCTGCAGGTACTGCTGGTGGCGTACGGCCAAAACGATTGCATCCGCGCCGTTCAGAGCCTGCGACAGGTCGTCCTGGACCCCGGCTTCTTTCAACTTCTCCTGGTTGCGAAAAAACCGGGCCCATGAATGCCCCGGTGCCGGATAGGTGTCCTGCTTTTCCAGCTCCCACCAGTGGGTTACGTAGGGATCGTGCACAACGACTTCCCCGCCCATCTCGGTGAGTTTGCGGATAATAATTTCCGATCCGCTGTAACGCGTATCGCCGACATCCTCGCGGTAGGATGCACCCAACAGCGCAATTCTGGAGGCAGCCACAATTTTGCCCATATTGCGCAAAGCGTCCCGAACCAGCTGGGCCACGCGGAAACTGCGGGTATCGTTGATATCGATGGCCAGCGGAGTGATTTTAAACAAATCATCCTCAAAACCCATCAGGGTGTTGTATGACCAGACCCCCAATCCGCCGTCTTTGGGCAGGCAGTAGCCGCCGATACCGGGACCGGGGAAGATGATGTTGGAGTGGGTCGGACGGACCTTGATGGCCTGGATCACCTTGATCAGGTCCACACCGTTTTGTTCGGCATACCGGCTCCACTCGTCCAGAAATGCCAGGATGGTCGCCCGGTAGGAGTTTTCCACGATCTTGCAGGTTTCGCTTTCAATGGGTCGGTCCAGCACGGTGAGGGGAAAGTTGTCCACGTTGAGGATCTCGGACAGAAATTTTTCGACCCGCTCCCGGGCACTCTGGTTGATGCCGCTGCAAACCCGCCAGAAGTCGCGGATGGAGGAGACGTAATTGCGCCCGGGCATAACGCGCTCGAACGAGTGCGCCAACAGCGGTTCGGCATCCCTGAAGCCCCGATGGTCAAAGGCTTTTCGCAGTATCGGGTATGCGACATATTCTGTGGTTCCCGGCGGTACGGTCGTTTCGATCAAAACCAGGCAATCCGGCTCGATCTGCTCACCAATTACCGCAAGGCTGGATTCCAGGGCGGCGATGTCCGCCTGCCCTTGCCGTACGTTGCCCAAGGCTTCTTTTCGATAGTCGCACTGCACGTCCACCACCACGACATCCGCTAGCGACAAGACCTCGTGCGTAAAGGTGGCCATCAGGGTTTTTTTCTCCGTTACGCAGCGTGCGATCATCGGCGCCACTTCCGGGTCTTCGGCCTTGACCGGTGCCTGGCCTCGATTCAAATACGGAATTTTCCAGAACGAGCGGGTGGAGGGGCGCTGCATTCCGATGACAAACTTGTTCGGTTTTCCGGTTTTCTTATCCACCGAGTCGGCCACAACCGCCGCCATGACGGCGCCAACGAACCCGACCCCCATCACCACGACAATTTCACGTCCCTGCAGGCGTTGTTCCCTGACGATTTTTTTGAGTTTCTTGAATTCTTCGATGTAGTCTCTATCCGTCGGCAGCTGAAAAGACTCGCCCTCCGGGCTGACAGAAACTTGGGATTCTAGTAGATCAACTTCCGCTTTTATGTTCTTATCGTATGCTTCTTGCATCAGGTACCTTTCCGATAGTGATTTGGATTCAATTAACACTGTTTGCTGGACGGGACTTACGGAATTGAAAGGGTTCAGAATCGGGATTTCCGATGGAAGTCTTACCACCCGCGGAATTGGGTCAATTTATCGATTCCGGATAATTTTTGCCGGATTGCCGGCTGCGATGGCACGGGCCGGAACATCGCTGGTGACCACGCTGCCGGCGCCCACTACCGCCCGTTCACCGATGGTAATGCCGCACATCAGGGTGGCGTTTGAACCGATGGAAGCGCCTTTTTTTACTACCGTCGGGATAACCTCCCAATCGGCATCGGTTTGAAGGCCGCCGGACTCATTCGTGGCGCTGGGCAACTTGTCGTTGATGAACATCACGCCGTGGCCGACGAAGACTTCGTCTTCGATGGTCACGCCCTCGCAGATGAAGGTGTGGCTTTGGATCTTGCAGTTTTTCCCGATGAATGCGTTTTTTTGCACCTCGACAAACGGGCCGATGCGGGTGCCGTCACCAATCGTGCAACCGTAAAGGTTGATAAAGTCGTTGAGGACGACTTCTTTTCCGAGCTTCACATCCGGTGCGACCTTTTTCATTTCTACCCTTCCAACTGCGGCAGCAGAGCAATTGCGACGATCCATGCGGTTATTGTAAATCGATAGGGGATCCGCGATGTTTGAGCGACTCTTCGGCGGCCACCAGCACCTTGACCACCTCCAGCCCGGCTTTGCCGCCGGTAAGCGGCTTTTCGGCCCGCAGCAGGCAGTCGGCAAAGTGCTCGGTCTCCAGTGCCAGGGCCTCGTGGTCCTCCAGCTTTGGCGCGTACATGTCCCCGACCCGGTACTGCACTTTCAAATGGTAGAGCTCTTCGGTGGTGTAATCGAGCTCGACGCCCTTGTCGTAGACCTTCACTTTCTCGCTGGGGTGGTTGTCGTCATAGACGATCATTTTGGAGGTCCCGCCGATCAGGGTCTGGCGGATTTTCACCGGCGAAACCCAGCTGACATTGATGTGGCCGATGATGTCGTCTTCCATGTAGACGCTGACCATCGACTTGGGGACAATGCCGTTGCCGTAATAGTGTGATCCCGTGGACGAGACCGCCAGCTTTTTATAGGGCATGAGGTAATCGAGAATAGCGATGTCGTGCGGGGCCAGGTCCCAGATGACGTTGACGTCCTGCTGGAACAGTCCCAGGTTCACGCGGACCGAGTCGTAGTAAATCAGGTCTCCCAGCTCGCCGGTTTCGATCAGGTATTTGATCTTGCGCACCGCACCGGTGTAAACGAACGTGTGGTCCACCAGCAGCACGCTGTGGTTCTTTTCGGCCAGCTCGATGAGCTCTTCCGCCTGCCGGACGGTCTCTGTCATCGGCTTTTCCAGCCACACGTGACGGCCGGTTTCCATCACCATTTTCGCCAGCTCGTGGTGCGCTGCAACGGGCGTTGCGACGGCCACCGCGTCCATGTCCAGGTTTTTGATAAAATCGGCAACTTTGTCGTAGAGCTTCGCCTGGGGATAAAACCGGCCGGCGGTCTTGAGGCGATCGGAGGAGAAGTCGCAGATGGCGGTCAGGTCGAACTCGGGGTTGACGTTGAAGTTGCGGGCAAGGTTCGGGCCCCAGTAGCCAAAGCCGATTAACCCGATTTTTATCATTTTTCTCTCCTCTTCATAAACGCTTCGACACAGGCGCAGACATACTCGATCTGCTCGCGGGCGAGTTCGGGATACATCGGCAGCGACAGCAGCCGCTCGGCGCAGCGCTCGGCTGCCGGGAAGTCTCCTTCTCTGTGCCCCTGTTTGGCGTAGGCCTTTTGCAGATGCAGCGGCAGCGGGTAGTGCAGACCCGTGGCAATGCCTTTTTCGGCCAGGTGCTGCTGCAACCCGGCCCGGTTGTCCACCATGATCACGTAAAGGTGATAGACCGACTGTGCGAACCCATTGACCCGGACAATATCAAGGCCCGGCAAACCTGCGAGCAGCTTGTCGTAGATAGAAGCATTTTGCTGCCGGGCCCGATTCCAGCCTGCAAGGCGTTTGAGCTTGATGCGCAGCACGCCGGCCTGAATCGCGTCCAGGCGCCCGTTGTATCCCTCCATGTCGTGGTAATACTTTTGGGCCTGGCCGTGGTCCCGAATCATTCGAATTTTTCCGGCAGTGTCCGCGTCGTTCGTCACCACCGCGCCGCCTTCGCCGTACGCCCCCAGGTTTTTGCCGGGGTAGAAACTGAAACACCCGGCCAAACCGATGGATCCGGCCATTTGGTCTTTGTATCTCGCACCGTGGGCCTGGCAGGCATCTTCGATAACCGTCAGATTGCGGTTTTGAGCGATTTCGAGGATCGGGTCCATGTCGGCCGGCTGGCCGTATAGATGCACGGGGATGATGGCCCGCACCTTGTGATTCGTTGATTCCATGAACTCGCCGAGTTTTTCAGGGTCCATGTTGCAGGTGTTCGGATCGACATCGACAAAGACCGGCATGGCACCGACCTGCGAGATGGCTTCGGTGGTGGCGATGAAGGTGTTCGGCACGGTGACGACCGCATCGCCGGGTCCGACACCGGCAGCCATAAGGGCAAACCGCAGGGCATCTGTGCCGGAATTTACGCCGATGCAGTATCGGGTGTTGCAGAACGCGGCAAACTCCTGCTCAAAGCCCTCGACGTTGGGACCGCCGATGAACTGGGCTGTTTGCATGGCTTCTGTAAGCATGGGCAGAACTTCATGCTCGATCTGTCGATGCTGTATTTTGAGATCGAGAAACGGAACCTTCATGTCGTCATCCTGTTCTCGCCGACCGAAAAAAGATCTTCGGCCCATCAAAGCAGATAAAAACAAATTGTACCAGAATGCTTGAAAGCAGACGGACTTTACTACCTTCCAGGCACGCGTCCGGGGGATATGAAAAAAATTTTGTCGGCATCAGAACCGATAAGGTTGGTCAGGGGCAAATGAGAAGGTCAGCGTGCCGCGGTTTTCGATGTAGTCATTTTCCGGCCTGGTCGACTCCAGGTTGCGGTATGAGTATCCGGCGCGGATCCGCATCCAGCGGGTCGGGGTATAGGCCAGACCGACACCGGCCCGATAGACGTCATCTTGTCGCTGTGGCTGCAAACGCTCAAGTTCATCTTGGTCGGGATCTTCATATTCATTTCGACGGTAGAATCCGAATATGTCGCCGTAAAACCGTCTGAATATTTCATAGTCGGCGGTGAGCCCCGCCAGGTAGTAACGGGTAAAACCCAGGTTCTGGTTGGTGAAGTATGTCTGATCATACCCGGAAGAGGCAGTCAGCCGATAAAAGCCTCGCCGCAAGGTCTTTATCAGGTCGAGGTTGAAGGTCCACCCGCTGCCTCTGTCGAGCTCCTGAAAAAGCTCCTCGCGCGCCGCGTCTTCAAACTTTCGCACGGAATAACCGCCGCTGGCCAGAAACTGAATATCTTCCTGGATGGCATAATCGATCCCGATCGACGGAGCGTACACATGATAGTCGTTTTGGGTCTCGTCCGTAAACGCCTGGTAGTTGTGGGTATATTGAATATACCCCTCCAAATTCTTTGTAAATCGATGCAGCAGGCGGATATTGCCCCCCCAATTTTCAAAATCCGATGTCGGTGTTCCGCCGTACTCATTGTCTTGGTCGAAGGTACCCCTGGTGTAGTTGCCGTTGAGATCGAAGCCCCACCGGAATGTGAAATAGTAGGTAATGCCGGCCCCGGCCCGGTGCCCCTGGCTGTCTTCGTAATTGACGTCGTCTTCGTTGTTGAGGGTGGTGTAGCTGTAGTCGGCAAACACCCGGTCGTATTCGCCGAACCGGTGGTTCAGCGCCAGACGCCCGACATTGCGGCTGTATGGGCGGCGGTCGATGCGCACCGTGGTGTCGGCCTGGGGCGGCGGCACCAAGCCGCGCAGCACATCAATTTCCTGCTCTGACAACGGGTCTTCGGTGTGCACGAAATAGTCGCTGAAATCCAGCCGGGTGTTTTTGGATATGTCCCAGCCGGCCAGCAAAGATGCGTTGTGCCGCCAGCCGTTGTTTTCAGCGTACTCGTCGTACCAAGCGTAGGACGGATCATAAGAGAAGGAGGCTTCGGCGGTTTGGCCGGCAACGCCGGCGGTAAGGCCCACCGAAGTCGTTATAAGGTAGTCATCTTTTTCGTTGTCCGGTGTGAGGAAAAGGTTGTCGGTGTATTCGCCCTGGACAGAGGCCCGCGGCTGTAATGTCCACTGGGCGGCAGGGGTGGGCGCTGGACTCACCAGCATAATAATCACCGCAAAGAGGAAAGCCCGGTAAGGGAAAAAGCCAAAAGAATGAACAGATGATCTCCAGACGCTACTCGGTTTGAGAATCGATGTCATCGCTTTTTTCCAGTTGAAGTGATTTTGAATCGAAGTTTGCTGCATTCGCCGGTTTCCGCTCCTACTTCCTTTGCTGAGGGCGATTCACCTTCGCCTGTGCATTCTTTCGAACTCACCGGTAGCAACAATATATGGGGAATGCATCATCACGGCACGATGATGGTGTCATCCGGTTTGATAAGGACGTTCTGGTCGAGGTTTTTCCCTTTGGCGAGGTCTTTGTAGTTGATCGTGATCACGACCCGCTTGCCTTTTTCGAGGCGAACGAGAATAATTTCTTTTTTTGAGGCCCACTCTGTGAAACCGCCGGCCAGGGCGAAGGCCTGCAGCACGGTGAGGTCCTTGACCAGGGGGTATTCACCGGTGCGCTGCACTTCGCCCAGGATGTAAAACCGTTTGCTGCCCGGGTTGAGCACGGTGACGGTAACCTCCGGTGCGGACACAAAGTCCTTCAGGCGGGCTTCGATCTCGTTTTTCAGATCCTCCGGGCTGCGTCCGGCCGCCTTCACGTCGTTTAGCAACGGAAAAGAGATGTTGCCGTCGGTTCGAACCAGGATCTCATCGACGGTGAAGTCGGGCTCCTTCCAGGTGACGATCTTGAGAATGTCCCCGGCTCCGATGCTGTAAGAATTTGAATTCGCTTTAGCGACCCGTTGGGTGGCTGTTTTGCCCTTGCTCTGGGCTGTGGCGGCCTGGCCGGGTGCTGTGAAAAATAAAATGGCCGCTAATACGATAGAAAGTTCGAACCCGTAATCAAACCGTTTTTTCTTCTTCATTTGCTTGTCCCTGCCATTATGGTGCCGCTCATGGCTAGCAGCTGATGCGTTTCATCCGGCAGCCTGTGAAGGCGTGTGTAGCGGGGAAGACTATTTCGTGTAGTATTTTCCGTACCGGCCGTATTTGCCGTAGCCATAGTAACGGGATGCCTTGATGTCGTAGTGGTTCATGATGACCCCCAGGATTTTGTCCTTACCGATCAACTCCACCAACTCCTCAACCATCTCCCGTCTGGTGCTGCCGGTTTTAAGAACCAGCACGATACCGTCCACCAGCCGCGCCAGCACCCCGGTTTCGGCGGTCAGTTTGGGTGGGGGGGAGTCGATAATGACATAGCGATCGGCGTAGCGGGCAGTCACCTCCTTGAGCAGGGCCGGCATTTTTTCAGAAGACAGCAGCTCGGAAGGATTGTGGGGCGGCCGGCCGGCCGGCAGTATCGTCAGATTCGGCAGGCTGGTTTTCATCAGCAGCGACGGCAGCGGGGTCCCTTTGGTTAGAAAATCGCTCAAACCCGCGCCGGGTTTGAAGCCAAAGCGGTCGTGGACGTCCGGCTTGCGGATGTCGCAGTCGATGAGCAGTACCCGGCGATCCAGGTTCAGTGCAAAGCTGATGGCCAGGTTGGAGGCCACAAAGGATTTGCCGTCACCGGGCAAGGCGCTGGTGATCAGGATCGACTTGGGGGGTCGTCCGGAAATCGGGAACATCAGATTGGTGCGCAGCAATTTGAACTGCTCGGACTCAAACGATCTCGGCTTGAGCAGCGTCACCAGAGAATGGTCAACATTTTCATATTCGAGGTTCCTGAGGACCGCCGTTGCACCAGCCTCTCTTATTTCGGCCTGACCCGGTGCGGCTTTAGCTGTTTTCTTGGCCTTCACTCCGGCAGAATCGGGTTCCTTGAGTGTTATGACCTTCTGCGCACCGGTTTTCTGTCGGGACGGTTTCGGAGCAGTGCTTTTCGCCGGCTCTGAATCTGTTGCCGCCGGCCCGGGTGCTGGAGGGGCTTTCGCAGAGACCGGCTTCTTTTCTTTTTCGGCAGGTGCGTGGGGCAACACCTCGTCCACCAGGTCAATAATCGGTTCTGCCTCGGCCTCCTCTTTCCCGGGTTTCCGGTCAGCCGCGGTTCCCATGGAAGCTTTTGCTTCCCGGCGGTCTCCGATCATCTCATAGATGGAAGACAGGGCATCTTCAGCAGATTCGGCGGCCCTCTTTGCCGTATCCGCACTCGCAGTGATGTCGGTTCCCGGGGCTTCCGTGACCGGTTCTCCGGCCAGAAGCCCGTGGATGGCGCCCAAGTCTGTCTCGCGGGTTTTGACGGCAGCCGGCCGGTCGTCAGGCTTGACGGGCTTATCCGGAGGTGGGGTTTTCTTTTCCGGCTGCGCTTTCTTCGGCAGATCCTCTTCCGAGCGCTGAACACCCCTGGCCCGTGAGGTGCGGGGCATCTCCGGCAGTTGCCGCTTTTTTGATTTCTGGAGTGCTTTGAAGATCTTGCCCACTATTGTTTCCTTTTAGGTGTTCTTTCGCAGGGCTCTCTTTTATTTGTCGTAACGCGTTTTACAGGCTTCTATATGCTGATGTATCTTCTTAATATCTCCAGGACCTGGTCGGATCCTTTCAGCGTGACGACCGCGAAAAATCCGGTCATGACGGATACCACCCCCGCAAACAGAAAGCTCAATGCCGAGGCCAGGCGCATTCGGCGAACCTCCCCCGGCAGGTAGATCGGCGGGATGGTGGCAATCACCGGCAGCTTCAGGTCAGCTTCGACCTCCTCAACCTTGCGGTAAGAAGTGTCTAAGTACTCGAGCAGATAAGCCAGTCCGCAGCCCAGTCCGAGACCGGCAAATAGCGCAACCAGGAAAAGCTTTCGCATGTCCGGAGCAATGGGTTTTTCAGGCACCTTTGCGTTGTCCAGCACGTAAAACTGCTCGCCCTTTTGCTTGCGCTCCATGCTCACGGATATTTCAGCCTCGAGCTTGCGGTTGAGCAAAGAGTTGTATATATCTCTGATGTTGTCATAGTCTCTTCGAAGCGCAATCAGCTCCTGTTCCCTTTTGGGGGTATTTTCCACCCGCTGCTGATAAAACGACAACTGGCTTTGAAGATCTTCGATTTCTGCTTCCAGGTCCATTTTGTCACCCAGCAGCTCTACCCGCTGCCGTTCGATCGGATTCAGTGGTTTTCTGTCACCGCCCGTACCCAAGGCACCGGTCGTATTCCCGGAACCTGCGGTTTGTTCACGTTCCAATTCTTCAAGGCGTTTTTTATAGCGCTGCACATCCGGGTGGCGCTCGGTGTAGCGGGACTGCAGATCGTTGAGTTGTTTTCGAATCACCTCCGGATCGGAGGAATCCAGAGGGTTCCGCGCGTTGCGATCACCGCCGAGATTTTCCGGCAGGGAGGCCGTTTGGGCTCCTTCGGCAATCTGCTTGTCAAGCAGGGCCAGGGCAATTTTGGTGTCCCTGAGGCTGTCGCCTTTGGCGGTCAGCTGGTCCTGAAGCCGCTGGAGGATGGCCAGGTTGCTGCTCAACTGCTCCGGCAGCTCACCCATATATTTCTGCCGATAATCCTTCAGCGCGGATTCCATTTCGTTGAGTTCGATCCTGATTTTGTCCAGCTCACCGCTGAGAAAATCGCTGGTGCCTGAAGCCTGGGCTTCGCGGACTTTCATATTCGTATCGATAAAATAGCGGGTAAGCTCGTTGGCTACCTGCGTTACCCTGCGCGGATCGGTGCCTTTGAAGGAGATGGCAAATGCATCGGCATCGGCCCGGCGGTGTTCGCGCAGGATCTCCACATTGATCCTTTTGCGCAGGCTTTCAATCTTGTCCTCCAAGAACATCTTATCCGAACCCGGCCCCGAAAACAGGTTGAACTGCTCGATGATGCGCTCCAGGGTGGTGCGGCTCATGATCTGCTGCGAAATAGAACTGAGCCGTGCGTCGGCATCTTCGGTAACCACCGAACGCACAAAATCGCTTGGAACCCGTTGTTCCTGGACTAAAATGAGGGTGCGGGCCTCGTAGATCTTGGGTAGGGTGAAGGCCAGATAGATGCCGGCCGCTACGGCGAAAAACAACGGGACCAGGATGTGCCAGCGTCGCCGGGAAACGATGCCGAGGATGTCTTCGGGTTTGAGCGTAACGCCTGGTGTGTTCATTGAAGATTCCTTTTTCTTCTCACCGCTGGGGCACAGATAGCTCCGGAGCTGTTGTACTTTTTTCCAATCGCAAGATGACGATTGGGTAGAAAAAATGCTCTACGAACGTCGTTTCCCATCAACTTTGTCTATAGCATTGATTTGTTCAAATTGAAATCGGCAAGCCGAGCAGGTTGATTAGCTCGGTGAGATACACAATTCTCTGCTGATAAGCGGAGATTACGGAAGAAGTATTTTTCAGACCCTTGCCTGCCGGACTGGAGAAAGTATTGCTTCTCCGCGTGCCCTGTTTCTATATGCTGGTATAGTAAATACAGCTCCGCCTTGTCAATTACACGACGATGTGTAAGTTAACAAGCTGATATCATTATGGTTTGCTTTTAATGCGGCTTCAATATGCCGCAAGAGCAAATTCAGCTAAGGTCGAACACCTTCATTTTATTGAGAAGCGACTTATAGCTGATATCCAATATGCGGGCGGCTTTCTTGCGGTTCCAGTTAGCCTTGTCCAGGGCCTTTTTGATGAAGCGTTTCTCGGCCCGCAGCATGAACTCCTGCCGGACGCCCTTGAGCGAATAATCGCTGGTCTCACGCAGGTACTGCCGGATTTCCTCCTGCCCCGCCAGATGATTGGGTCCCTGACACCTTTCTGCGTTCCTCGCACTCGAATTTTGCCGGTTGCCGGCGGCGAGATCCTTCATCAACCGTTTATTATCGCCCTGCAACACCGCCCTGCGGACCAGCTGCTCCAACTCCATTACATTATTGGGCCAGAAGTAGGTCTGCAGGGTCGATCGCATTTCCTCTGACAGCCCCAGCCGGCTTCTGCCGCACTCCAGGCAGTACTTGTCGATAAAAAAATCGGTCAAGGGGGCGATATCTTCAACGCGCTGCCGCAAGGGCGGCAGCCTTAGTCGGATCACGTCCAGCCGATGATACAAGTCGGTGCGAAACTCTCCGCTGTCGGTCAAATCGGTCAAGTCCTTGGTAGTGGAGGCGATAATCCGTAAGTCGACGCTGCGATCTGCCGCATCGGCTGCCTCAGCCGGCGGTTTCGAAATTTCCAGGTACTTGATCAGCTTGCCCTGCAGAAAATCGGGCAGGGCCCAGATCTCTTTTATAAAAACGGTGCCGCCGTCGGCAAAGGTAAACATTCCGTTCTGATTCAACGGCACGTTTTTCAAAGATGGAGGAGCGTAGCCGAACAGCTCGCCTTCCAGCAGGCGGTAGGGAAGCTCCACGGCGTTTACCTTCAAAAGAGGAAACTTTCGCCGGGAGGACCGGCGGTGGATGGCGCTGGCTACCAGTTCCTTTCCTGTTCCCGGCTCTCCGATGATAAGAACCGCTTCATTGGTCTGGCCCAGCCTCGGTATCATATTTTTAATTCGGGTCATCGCCGGACTGTCGCCGATGATGACCGGGTACCCGGCCTCGTCGGGCTCGCCCGTAAAGCTCGACAGGGTGCTGTGAATCGCCGATCGGATCACCGCAGAAGGTGAGTGCTCGGCTACCAGCCGCACATTGGTGAATCCATTGGTTTCTATGATCTCTTTGAAGCCGCCGTCTTCGGTGATGATCAGCAGCGGCAGGTTGGTGCGGATCATTTTCAACGAATGGATAAAACGAATGGCCCGGTCGGCTGTCAGGCTGCCGGCTATGACCAAATCGGGGTTAAGGGGCAGCAGGTTGGCGAGGCAGGTTCGCTCGTTTTCAAAAATGAAGGGCACAAAACCCCAATCGGCAAGCTGGGAACGAAGGTTATCCCTGCGGGCACGGTCCTTTACGAGCAGCACGATTTTTTGCTGATCTGCGTTAGGCATGATCACCACAAAGACGACAAGAGCCCGGAATGAGGCGCTTTTGTGTTGTCGGAGGACGACTGCGTGAATAAATGAGCGCTTTTTTCCATAAAAATTCCGAGCTTGTATGCAGAGCCGGTTTTGGTTTTGTATGGTTTGCGTTGATTACCGCTGTTTTTTTTGGCCGGCATCCGCCGGCAGGCAAATATTGTTCTTTGAGGATCTAACCCTTCGCAGATAAAGAACAATTCAACGGTCCAACAACGCCGGCTATAAGAGCAAAGAGCATGCCGGGAAGGGTCAGATGAAAGGCGGAGATGGTGTTAAATGTGAAAAATGTATGTCGATCTGTCTATATTGTGAAAATTGTTGCCATTTTTTCGTATTACATTCCACAGGGTTTTTTGTATTACACTCCATTGGATGCCGCAATATGTCATTTGTTCGGACAATATCCGATATTATACAGGATATTGATACCCATATGTAGGTAAATGTTTTCCACTTTGTGTGTAATACTATTCCATTATGGATTGTTTCGAATGTTGATTGTATCTGCCGGTCTCGCCCATTCAGCTCTGCCCTACCGTAACGCGATAACCGCTTCGGGAGAACCTTTCGTCATTTTGGATTAGAGGGCTCTAACCGGTGGCCGGCAGTGAGAATGCAAGAAATGGTTTGTCAACAAGGCCCCAACCGATTCCCCTGAGAGAATTTTGAAGGCCGGAGCGGCGCTACGATCGCACAAACCCATTTATCGCTGCACGAGGCCGGTCACGCTTTTTGCCGGCCTTGCAGTGTATGATGATACCGAAAGGGCAAACTCCTCACTTCCACGTTGATTTCCAGACCGACGAGGATAAACAAGACGCATCCAGACCCCGTGGACGCAAACTCGGCCTATGAATTGAGAAATGACTTCCACAGGTTTGATGGGTAAAGTACATAGTTTGTATTACAAAACCGTATCGGTGCCGTTGATATCTTGCTGATATTTATCGGCTATCTACGCCAGCTATGCAGGGGCATGCTTTTTGCTTATAATCATCGTCCTCAGTGGCTTTGATGGAGTGAATCATGAAGAAAGGACCGGATTAAACAGATGCACCGCACAGCAATCACTTTGTCCATTTTCATCTGTTTTGCGCTTTCCATTCCCGCACATGCGACATTGATCAACGGTGGCTTCGAACAGCCGGTGATCGGACCGGGAGAAGCTAAAGATTTCGAAGCAAAAGATATTCCGGGTTGGAGCTTTGCATCCGATCAGACACGTACCATCCACCGGGACTTCGCAACGGCGGAAGGAGAGCAGTTTCTGGCATTAAACGGCGTTGCAGCCGGTTATATCGTGCAGGAAACCAGCATCGTCGAAGGTCTGCAATACCAATTCGATTTTTTTTACAGCCTCCCGCTGCTGCCAGATGGCAACGGTATACCGGAGCATGCCAATTCAGACACGGCCGGTGCGTTTGGATTTTCACTTGAATATCCTTCTGGGACTGGTTTGATTCCGGAGATGGTAGAATTGGTGGTAGGTCCTGGCCAACGAAAGATCAGTGAACCGGACTGGCAGCTCTACTCATATCAATTTGTGGCAAAAGCCGAGGCGATTACCGTAACTTTCCTCGATTTGGACAAGTCCGGTTATTTGATCGATGGCGTCTCCTTAACGGCAGTACCGGAGCCGGCATCAGTGCTGTTGCTGGCCCTTGGATTGGCGGGATTGGCAGGATTCAACAGGCGCAAGGTAAAGCAGAAACAGGCCGGCACCAGTTGACACTCCATCTGCCGGCGGGTTGGCCGAAGCGGGTACCTGCGGTCAGCAATTGGCAGGAAAAAAACGACGATTGATCGACCCGGGGTTGAATAGCTCCGGGTTTTTAGTTCCACCAGCGAAATCTTGAGCAAAACACCGGCAGTGTCGAAAGCAAGAGTTTATTGATTTGCGACCCCGCTTTAAGGGAAAACCCAAATAAATCTCCTCTGTAAGCTATCCGGGCCATGATAGTGAATAATCAAAGCCTGTTGAGGTATTCCATTTCGCGGGTTTGGGTGTTTTTGGTTCCGATGGCCAGCACTTCAACATTCCCATCGCCGGCGGTGCGAAAATAGAGTCTGCCTTTGTAACCGAATATCACCTCCATGATCGATTTTTTGTCCCGTTTGCCGATAAAGACCTTGCGCTTGACAATCACCTGGCCCGGATCCTCGTTGAGCTGGTGGATGACCTCTTCGGCTTTGATCTTCAACTCTTCGTTGAGCTCCACGAACCCGTCAATCGCCCTGTTGGAAATATCGATATTTTTGTAGATGGCAGAAAACCGCTTTGCCGCGGCCTGTTCAGCCCGCGATTTTTGTTTTTCCCCCTTGCGCAGACCCTTTTCGAACTGCTGGATCTGCTGCTTTAAGACCTCGATTTCCTGCAGCTGCTGCTGCTGGTGATCCAGGTTCTCCCGCAATTCTTGTTCGAGCCCTTCGATCTCATCGATCATCTCGTCTTCATTGCGGGAGGCCTTGACCTTTTCGTCGCTGAGCTCAGACTTTACTTGCTGCAGGTCGGCATTGAGCGCTTCCCGCTGCAAGCGTATGTTTTCCAGGTCGCGGGTGATGCTCTCTTCCTGGCTTCGAAGACGCTCGATTTCCGCTTCTCTTTCCCGCTCTTTACCAAGCAGCCGACTGCTGACCGACCGGTAATGAAAATAGAGGATGGCCACCGCTGTAAACATGTAAATGAACAGTATAAGAAGGGGAAGCACGGCCAGGTGCTCGAGCTTGGTCTCCACGGCCAGCACCAGGCCGTCGTTGAGCAGGGCAAAGTTTTCAGCCGCCGTTGCGGTCGCGTCCGGCGACACGGCAGCATCCTGCTCCTGGCTAAAAACTGCCGGGTAAAGGATCGTGCCATTTTTAGCTGTGACGGTGACTTTCAGTACAAGTCCCAGATCGGTCAACTTTCGCGACCGCAGGAAGCGGTCGATATTTTCGTTGACGGCCTCTTTAAGGCGGATCGATCCATCTAGAAGGGCGCGGGTGTCCCCCAGATATCGGTTTTCAACCTCCCGGGCGTAACCCTTTTGAAGGTGAGTCTCGATGGCTTGGACAGTGAGAATATACAGCAGCGGTGGGAGCAGGATGCACAGAAGCAGGATTTTGAAAGAGAAGTGCCGCATCGCAAAAACTTTGTCGGTTGTGTGAGATTATTGGTCAGCAGCTTCCGGTAACGGCAGATAGTAGACAGATGCTGGCATTTGGCAACAGGCGGGCCGCTTACAGTTTGGCCAGCGTCTCCCGGGCCTCGTCGGCGCCGTCAAAGCTGCCGTCCAGGCTTAGGGCCTTCTCCAGGGTGGTGCGGGCCGCGTCTGTCTCACCTTTCCGGTAGTAAGCCATGCCCAGGTGGTAGTAAATGATGGCATTGTCGGGAAGCTGCTGCAGGCTGTCGCGCAGCTCTGCTACGGCATTGTCATAAAAGCCCTTTCTGTAGTAAATCCAGCCGAGGGTGTCCATTACGTTGGGATCTTCGGGCAGAATTTCCTTTGCTTTGCGGGCAAACACCAGGGCTTCGTCAATGTTGCGGTTCTGGGAGGCCAGAATGTAGGCCAGGTTGTTGGCGGCCGGGCCGAAGTTCGGGTTAATCTCCAGCGTCCGGCGGTAATGCTTTTCGGACAAATCGTATCTTTGCTGCATTTCATAGATGGTGCCCAGCATCATGTGCGATCCGGCCTGGTTGGGATCTTTTTCGAGCACGGCGGTGTACTGGGAAATGGCCTCGTCCTGCCGCTTGTCGGCCATGTAGATCTTGGCCAAGGTGTAGTAGGGGCGCAAGAAATTGGGGTTGGTTTCGATGGACTGCTGAAAGGCCGCCTCGGCCTGTTTCTTTTTGCGCTGGGCCAGGTAGAGACTGCCCTTGAGATTGAAGACGATCGCCGCAACGGCCGTGTCTTCCCCATACGTCTCGAGCTTCTGATCGCACTTTCGAAGCGCCTGATCGAGCTCGCCTCGGGCGGCATGCACCAGCACCACGTTGGTGAACACGTCCATCAGCCTGGGGTTGAGCGAAAGCGCTTTTTCGTAGTTGACCATAGCCGCATCGAACTGCTTCTGCCGCTGCTGCAGCATGCCCAGGCGAAAATAGCCGGCCGGGTTTTGCGAATCGAGTGAGATCAGCGCCTCATAGGCTTGCTTTGCCTCTGCTGTTTTCTGCTGCCCTAAGTAAGCGTTGCCCAGCAGCAACCCGGCCTGGTAGTTTTCCGGCTGCGCTGCGAGCACCTCCCGGCACTGCTCCTGGGCGGCATCGTAGCTGCGCTCGCGCAGGTACAAATCGGCCAGCAGCAGGCGTGCCTGGATCAATCCGGGATTCAGCTCGATCGACCTGGCCAGGTCGGCTGCGGCCATCTTGCTGTCCCCCTTGCCCAGAAAGGCCATCCCTTTGAAGTAGCGGGCCCGGGCAGAATTGGGCTCTTCTTCGACCAGCTCGTTTAAGATGGCGATGGCCGGGTCGAACTGGCCGGTGCGCACAAGGATTTCGCTTTTCAGCAGGCGGGTGGGAAAATAGTTGGGCCGTTTTGCCAGAATATTGGCGATGAGCTTCTCGGCCTGCTCCCTTGCATTCATTCTGTAGTGCTGCCGGGCGACCGCGTGCAGGATGCGAATGTCCTCCGGCTGGAGCTCCAGGGCTTTTTCGTACTTCTGAAGGGCCTTGTCCTGGCTGCCGGTTGCACCGTAAAACCCGCCGATCACCATCAGCGGCTTAATGCTCTGTGGATCGATGTCCACCGCCTTCTGGTAAGCTAGCTCGGCCTGCCCGTTGTTTTTCTGGCGAAAGTAAAAATTGCCCAGAACAATCTGCAGTTCGATGTTGTCCGGATGAAGGGCGATGACCGCCTGCAGCTCTTTCTCGGCCCGGCCAAAATCTCTTTGCCTGGCATGGAATTCAAACAGCGACATCCGCGGCTTGATCGCCGTGGTGTCGATGGCGATGGCCTCTTTCAACGTCTCTTCGGCTCGCGCCGCCTCCCCCTGGGCGGCCAGCACCCGAGCCAGGCCCAGGTAGGCGCGAACCGCCTGACTGTCGAGTTCGATGGCCTTTTCAAAGGTGGCGGCCGCCTCGAACAGGTTTTGCTCCTGGGCCAGCAGCCCGGCCAGCAGGATCAACGCATCGACATTGTTCGGATCGTTGGCCAGGACCAGATCCACCTTTTGCCGGGCATCGTCGTACTGCCGGCCCAGCAAAAAGAAGTTGGCCAGCTTGAGCTGGGCCTCCAGGTTATCCTGCTCGAGTTCGGCCACGGCGGCATAGGCGCGAAACGCTCCCTGCAGATCGCCGAGCTTCATGTTGGTTTCGGCCAGCCCCGAATAAGCGGCCGTGAACTTGGGGTCGATCTTGACGGCGTTCTTGTACTCGATGACCGCGCTCTTATAGTCGCCTTTTTCAAAGTAGGCGTTGCCTTTTTCCAGGTGCGACAGTTTTTTCTCCTCATCCGATGCACAGCCGGTAAAGATGAGCGCGACGATTGAGGCCAGCAGTATCCACTTTGGAAATCGACCCATTTTCCCCTCCGTTAGATTCGAAAAACACCCTGCCCGCCCCGCTCCAAGTCTGCCAGCGGAACAAACAGCATGAAGCATGTCAGCCAACCAGACGAGCGAGCAGCGAGCTCAGTTCGGTGATGTCCACCGGCTTGGTCAGATACCCCTTGATGGTGCTGGTTATCTCTTTTGCCTTCAGCTCCGGCTCGTTGCCGCTGTACCCCGACAAAATGGCGATCCGTGCCTGCGGGTCGAACTGCAGGATCTTTTCCGCACACGTAAACCCGTTTTCGGCCGGCAGGTTCACGTCCATCAGCACCACCTGGGGGTGGTGGTTTTTATAGGATGTGATCGCCTCCTCGCTGGCCTCTGCCAGCAGGGGTCGGTAGCCTAAAATTTTAAGCAGATCGCTCATGGCGGTTTGGATCTCCGGTTCGTCGTCGACCACCAGCACCTGTTCGCCCCTGCCGCGCAGGATCGCGGTGGGGGCTTTTTCGGCCGGCAGCTTTTCGTCGGTGATCGGAAAGCGCAGAGTAAAACTAGTGCCTTTTCCCTTTTCCGATTCCACCGTGATCTCCCCGTCGTGGCTTTTGACGATGCCGTAAGTGGTGGATAGCCCCAGCCCGGTCCCCTTACCGACCTCCTTGGTGGTGAAAAACGGGTCAAAGCACTTTTTGCACACCTCTGCAGCCATGCCCTCGCCGGTGTCTGCTACGCGCACCTCGACGATTTTTTTGCCGGCTTTCGCCTCGACGTCGATCACCCCGCCGTCGGCGATGGCATCGCGGGCATTGGTAAACAGGTTCATAAAGACCTGGCTCAAGCTGGCGTGGTCTCCCATGACCAGGGCCGAGGGCGGCAGGTTGAAGCGGATGTCGATCTTTTTGTCAAAGGACTTTCTCACGATCTGGTAGGTCTCGGTGAGCACGGCCACCAGGTCGACCGGCTGAAACTCTTTTTTGGTCTCCTTGCGGGAAAACTGCATCAGCCGGTCCACCAGCTGGGCGCCGCGCTTGACCGAGGAGTCGATGCGGCCCACCACCTCCATCAGCTCGTCTTCCTCCGGGTAGTTTTCCTGCAGCACCTGGCTGTTGACCAGAATCCCGGTGAGGGTGTTGCGAAAATTGTGGGCCACGCCGCTGGCGATGGTGCCGATGGCCTCCATCTTCTGGGCGTGCTGCAGCTGCATCTCCAGGCGCTTTCTTTCGGTGATGTCGGTGATCAAAACGATGCTGGTGGCACCGTCTTCGCTGACCGGCAGGTACTTTACGGTCACGTGCAGTCCGTGCAGATCCAGGGGCTGTTTTTCCCCGATCTCGGCCGGAGAGCCGCCCGCCGAATCGATCATCTTTTTTACCCGGTCGCGGGTGCCGCCTTTGAACATATCTGTCGGCGCAGAGCCGATGATCTTTTCCTGGGGCAGGCCGAAAAGCATAATTGCGGCCGAGTTGGCGTAGACGATCGTGCCCTCTATGACCTCCAGGATCCCCTCGGACATGCTCTCCAAGATGGTCTGCAAATGCCGGTTGCGGGAAAGCAGTTCGCGGGTGAGCTGGCGCGGGTAGACCGAGTCGAGCCCCATAACCGGCTTGGGCGCATCGGCTGTCGGTGGGACGTCGGAAGCGGCCACCGCCTCTAACATGTGCTCGGCCACGGTGGCGAAAGGCCCTTTGGCGATGTAGGAATCGGCGCCGATTTCGGCAAAATCGCTTTCCAGCTCGGCCACCACCGCCGAGACCACCACCACGTAGCAGCCTCTGAGGTGCTCCATACGACGGATGATGCGACACAGCCGGTCGCCGTCGATCTTGGGCAAAATCAGGTCGAGAAAGATGATGTCCGGGGTGAAGCCGGTGAGCATGTCGAGCGCGGAGATGCCGTCTTCTGCCGTGGTGATCTCGTGACCGGCGTCCTCTAGCTTGTGGGTGACGAACTTGAGAAAGACGCGGTCGTCGTCGATGAGCAGGATTTTTTTCTTCATCTTCCCAATCCTTGTCGGTTCACCGAACCGGCTGCGGGCATCACTGCGATTGCTTGTAGCAGCTTTTCATTATACGCAACCGGGCCCCAAACCTCAAACGGTTTATGCAGATCCACTGCCTTTCGTATGCTCCTCTGCGAGCTCCATCAAGGTTTTCTTCATCGCCTCCAGCTCGGCGGACAGGGCGTTGACCTCCGCCTCGGCCCCTTGCAGGTCATCGTTTTTGCCCCGGTTTTCCAGCCCCAGGGCCATATCGGTGGCGGCAGCGGCCTGAAACAGGTTCACCATGCCCTTTAAGGCATGGGCGGCCCTTCGAAAGGCGGCCGCATCGCCGGATTGCAGCGCATCGCGCAGCCCTTCCAGCAGCCGAGGGTAGTCGGTGGTGTACAGGCCCACGATCTCTGCGAAAAACTCCCAGTCGTGGTGAAAGGCTTCTGTGAGCATCTGCTTGTCGAACTGGCCTCCGCCGGTCGCCGTTGCTTGCGGTTCAGCGGCCGGCTCGGCCGCTGGCGCCGGCGCGGAGTCCGCCCCGGAGATCCGGGCGATGATGTCATACAGCCGCGCCGAGGAAATCGGTTTGGACAGGTAGTCGTCCATGCCGGATTGCAGGCAGCGCTCGCGGTCGCCCTTGAAGGCATAAGCGGTCATGGCCACGATTGGGATGTGGGTATCGGTGCCGGCCTCGGCCTTGCGGATGGCCCGGGTGGCCTCGTAGCCGTCCATCTCCGGCATTTCCACATCCATGAGCACCAGGTCGAAGCTTTGCTGGGGCAGCTGCTCCAGCACCATCTTGCCGTCTTGGGCCAGCTCTACCTTGTGCCCCCAGCGCTCCAGCAGCCGGATGATGAACTTCTGGTGAAAGGGGGTGTCTTCGGCCACCAGGATTTTCAGCGGCCGCTGCAGGTTCAGCGGAGCCGGCTGATCATCGGCGGCGGCCGTTGCCGGGTCGTCGACGCCCAGCACACTGCGGACTACCTGCTGCAGGTCGCGGGGCCGAATCGGTTTGGTGATATGGCCGTCGATGCGAAGTCCTGTCGCATCGGTGATGACGCGCAGCATCGGGTAGGTCATCATCATGATCACTTTCACCGGCAGGTTCTCCTGGCACCCGATCCAGCGGGCCAGTTCGATGCCACCGTTGGCCGGCATGGACGCATCGATGAGCACCAGGTCGGTCGGAGAGCCGGCAGACACGCCCTGGGGAAGCACCCGCTTGGCCTCTTCGGCCCCCAGTGAGGCGACGGCACTTATCTGCCAACTTTCCAGCATCTCCTTGATGATTTTGCAGCTGGTGGAGTTGTCGTCCACGATGAGCACCTGCCGTCCTGCCAGCTGCCGGTCCACCGGCTCGTCTGCCATGCCCGCATCTACCTGCAGCCCCTTAAAGCGGGCAGTGAAGTGAATCGTGCACCCCTTGCCCAGCTCGCTTTCCACCCAGGTGCGCCCGTCCATCATGCGCACCAGCTGGGAGGAGACCGCCAGTCCCAGCCCGGCGCCGCCGTACTTGCGCGAGGTTTTGGCATCCGCCTGGGTAAAGGCGCTGAAAATTTTGGCCTGCTCCTCTCTGGGCACCCCCACCCCGGTGTCACGCACCGAAAAGTGCAGGTAGGTGCCCGACTCCGGGCTTTTCTCCCGGCTCACCTGCACCACCACTTCTCCCGAATCGGTGAACTTGTATGCGTTGTCCACCAAATTTAACAGCACCTGGCGCAACCTGGTTGGATCGCCAAACAGCTTTTTGGGAACTGCGGAGTCGACCTGATAGGCCAGTTCCAGACCCTTTTCGTGGCAGCGCATCGCCATGATCCGCAGCGATTCGTCGAGCAGCTCGCGCAGGTCGAACTCGGATTCTTCCAGATCGAGACGTCCAGCCTCGATGCGCGAAAAATCTAAGATGTTGTTGATCACCGCCAGCAGGGCGTGGGCCGAAGAGAGCACCACGTCCAGGTCCTCTTTTTGCTGGGGCTGCAGATCCGAGGTAGCCATCAACTCGGCCATGCCGATGATCGAGTTGAGTGGGGTGCGGATCTCGTGGCTCATCTGGGCGATGAACTCGCTTTTGGCCCGGTTGGCGGCCTCGGCTGCCAGCTTGGCCCGCTGAAGCGACTCGGCCTGCTTGCGTTCGGTCACATCCCGCAGAAAGCCGCTGAAGCCGACGATTTGCCCCTTGGTGTCATTGAGCAGCGAGACCGAAGACTCCACGAAGCGCTTGACCCCGTCTTTGCGAAAAAAGGACCAGCCCACCGCTTTGGCCGGCTCGCCGGTCTGCAGGACCCGGTCGAAGGTCTGCACCACCTGTTGGTTTTTCTGCAAATCCAGCGGCGGGCGCCGGTCCATGGCCGCCAGTTCCTCGCGGCTGTAACCAAGAATGCTGCAAATGGCGTCGTTGAAAAAAGTCAAACGACCCCCTGGGTCCACCTCGTAGTAACCGTCTTCGGTGGTTTCGATGATGGTGCGGTATTTTTCCTCGCTTTCTCGCAGGGCAGACTCAGCTGCTTTTCGCTGGTTGATGGTAAACTGGGCATGCGATCCGAACAGCAGAAGCAATGCCAGGATGGTCAGCCGGGCGGTGATCACGCTCAGGTCCGGTCCGAACAACCGCCCGAAGAAATCCATGTCGTAGGAGAGGAAGATATACAGGATCGAGTCGAAGATGGTGTAAAAGACCGCCAGGGCGATGCCGATGAGCACCATCTGGTCCCAGAGGCGGACCCTGATTTTTTTTTGACTCTGGGCGGTGGGTTTGGAAGTAAATGGAGATTTGGATTTCATTCGTTTTCTCCGGTTATTATGGTTGACACAAGAGCGCCAAAGATGCGGGGTATTTCATCGGGTCGGAACATGAAAGCCTCGTTGTTTCCGGTGACTTTCCGGTATTTTCAAAAATGGAATGAATCGGTTGCCTCGGTGGATCTTGTACTAGATCGCAAATAAAAGTCCAAAAGCCAATTTTAGCCAGAACCGCTGAATAAAGCGGGATCACTATCTTAGTACTTTCGGAATCAGCAAGGCGGCTACAGGGGGTATGGATAGGCCGGAACTGTCTGAATTTGTATATATCTACGGTTATAGTAGGGGTCGAATCTGTTCCGCCAATGCAAATAGCAATAAATTGGATTCATTTCATAGTTCTTGAATCATAACAAACTCCAACGGTTATTGGCAAGATCGGCAGTCTCAGGAAAGACCTTTTGCAGGGAAGAGATTTACAATTGGTCCACAGAACAAAATAATGCCACCTTTATTTCTTAAAAATATCACCTTAATTCTATAATTAATGGAAATAATTGTTACAAAAAAGACGTTTAGAATACGAAGTAATACATGAAGTCAACTTATAACCCATTAAAATTATATTATATTTTACAATGCACTACACCTTTGAGCGATAAATCCGGCCCGGTACAGTCCTTGCTTGTATTACAAAAAGGCTTTATGCGCCCACAGTAGGCTTAAAATTATATGTCAAACTCCGGTTAGCCGGCGAACAGAGATTTAAAGATCTAGTTGTAGCGAATTTATAGATGGGAAGGCAGCTTGGTCTGAAAAGCTGGTGCAGACGGTTTTATCAATAAATAGGGCAAACAGGGAGCGATAGTTTGAATCAAATTTTGGGAAGGAGCTTAGAACGATGAAAATATACAGATTTGTTGTCTTTTTATTCACTATCATTCTGCTATTCGGTTTCGCGATCGAATCAAATGCACTGACATTTGAATTTGAAGAGGTAAATGCCAAAATAGATGACGTTCGATACATAGATGATCAGAATTATTTATTGAAATTCAGTGCCATGACCTTTCTAAATGACACGGAGCTGAAGTGGGAATTCAAGTTCGAGCGCAAAATTGAACTGAAAAAGAAAGGCCCAGTAGAATCAATCAAGTGGAACTGGGATGTTGTAGGGGACTCGATAAACAGCTCCGGTGAGTTCGTTGACTTTGTTTATGATGTTGACACAGGCGAAGATGGGGATAGTGGAAGTTACGCGTATTCTGCGTTGTTCGGTGAAATAACCGACGAGTCTCTCATCAGCGCTTTAGGCGGTGCACCGACATCGATATTTGGTCGGTTCACTAAAAACTCTGATCCCGTTAGCGAAGAAGCAAAAGGAAATTTGGTTCCATTGCCGGAACCGGCTACCATGCTGCTGCTCGGACTTGGGCTGCTGGGTCTGGCGGGGATTAGTAGAAAGAAGTTTAGACGCTGACATAAAATCTAATTGCTTACATGTCACAATTGTTGTGTAGCCAAACCCGGAGCTGTGGAAGGTCCGGGTTTTCGCTTTAATGATGGATAGCGTCTACAGGTACCAGTTGTTCCTGATTTGCACCGTTCATCCATAATGATCCCGGCAGAAAGATCCTGTTGTGCCAGTTGATCGGCTTACGTTCATTTGCCCGGTATTTCGACACGAACTGTCAACAAAATTCCGCCTATCATCAACCATGTATATAAGTAGTTTTTTATATTAATTTCAATTAGTTTTCTCATTTCAACGTACTGTAGGCATGGCTTTGAATCGTATTACATTATTTTCACAATTTGTATTACGCAAATTACCCATATTTCTCACCCGACACGGTAGTACATCGTAATATATTTAATATAACTATTTGTATTTACATATTAAAATCGCCTACAATTTACTAACGATTTGTATATACAACTGGCACCTTAATTGCAGTACATATGTCTGATTTTCCAAGAAAAAGCCAAGCTCTGGGTGACCGGAGGACGGAAAGCCGCGGATATCTTTGCAGATACTGCCGGGTTGCCTTGAAAATCAGGTGTGCCCGGTTTTTGTTAGCTGGGTAAATAGGGTTATGGGTTTGTCTCAACAGCAATGTTGTTGCAGAAAGGAGGGTTACAATGAAAATTTCAAAATTTGCGGTGTTTTTAGTGTCTATCATTTTCGGTTGCAGTATTCTCGCTATTGGTTCTGCAGAAGCTGTAACAGTGCACACAGATTACTCAATCTGGGATGGTGCTGTTGGCGCATATGATACAGAGGATTTTACCGTGTCAGGAGATGCGTTTATTGGCGCGTATGAAGGAAGTCCCGATTCCACCTACACCGGCAAGATAACGATCCAGGAGATAGGAAGTGCGCTGAGCGGTGGTGGAAGGGCCTCGTGGGGAGCATACGGAGCCAATTACTTTGATGACACGATTGGTACCGGAGCAGCCGTTACTCCGTATCGTGTTGATGGTACGGATCATCTTAGAATCACTATAAGCAACGGTTTTAGCAATTCAAGATATCCAGATGCCGAAGGTAATGTGCGAGTTCGTATCATTTTTGACAATCCGGTAAATTATTTCGCCTTTGATTATAACTCATGGAAGGATTTTGAAATCGGTTTGGGCCAGGCAGACGATCCTACTGATGTAGAAGGGTACCAAGGTAATGATCCCAATGTATTTGCAACGTTAGGAGTTGCCGCCTCCGAATTAGGAATAGCCGACTCATCAGATGGATTTTTCGGCCTTATCTCAGATGAAGCATTCTCGGCAGTCTATTTTCAGACGGCTGGTTACGATCCAAGTGGTTCAACCTTAAACGCTTTTTTCGGCATTGATAACGTTCGCTGGGGTGTTGCTGCAGTCGCCGAACCGGCCACCATGCTGCTGCTCGGCATTGGTCTTATCGGTCTGGCTGGCATTAGCAGGAGAAGAATTAGGAAATAAAAATCTTTAAACGCTTAAATTGCAGGTAAAAAATCAAGAGCCTCGAGGTCCTTACCCTTTAGGCTCTTTTTTTTCACCTTACAAGCACCCGTTGTCATACAGATTCTACGCTGTCCAGATTGGTCGCGAAAATAAAGTAAAACCTGATTTACCCAATAATTGGCCATTTCATTAGCCTTTGACATCTCTAATAAATTAATTAAATCAATTTCCAATATCACTAGTTGTAATTAAAAAATAAAAATTTGCGAATTCTTTCTATTGTTCTGGTACACCTAATTGCTTTGTTAAACGAAGAGTTGATAAACAAATTCATATCCAAAGTGCTTGATCGCAAGCCAAATATTAAACAATACTTCCTGCATTTTGTTATTGAAACGGTAAGCAGCGCATCAGTTCACCATGACAACTGTGGGCCTAAAAAATTATGCGGCGATCGTGCTGATTAGCACGACGATTTTTTTTTCCATTCCCTTGTTAAAGAGCGCCTCGGCCCAAGGTCTTCCGCTCCAGTTCAGCGGCTCGCTCCAGAACACCCCAGATCCTTCCAAAGCCAGCGTTCAGGTGGCCATTTTTGCCGATGCCGGTCACGGGGCCACCTGTGCGCTGCCGGCTTATGCGCCCTCGGATTATCTCAACGACATGGCTCTGGATCTGACCACCGCCACCGAGCTGGATGTGGACATGGGCCTGTCGGTAGGCGATCTGTTGTTCGACGATGATATCGGTGTGGACAGCGACCCGTCTCAGTGCGAGATGACCTATCAGCAGTTTATGGAGCACATGAATCTGCCTTTTTTCCAGACCTTCGGCAATCACGATATTGCCAGCTACGGAAGATACGGCGCCGATTGGAGTGCCAACCCTTACAGGCTCACCCAACACGTATTAAACGAAACCGAGATCAACACCGCCACCTATGCGGTGTCGAAAAACAACATCTTGTTTTTGATCCTGGGAGATAAGGGCAGCAACTACAAGCTGCACAACACCCAGTACGAGTGGCTGGAGTACATGACCTCAAGGTACCCGAATCAGACCACGGTGATCGTTTCGCACCAGGGTATCTGGGGCACCACGCCGAGCGGCAGAAGCGGCGGGGCAGCCGAATACACCTGGTATGACAATGCGCCCTGGTGGGCGGCGTTTTTTGCCAACAACCCCCAGGTGAAAGTGTTCGTGCACGGCCACAACCACGAATACAGCTGGGTGATCAAAGACCAGATCACCAGTGAAAAGTACGTCCAGGGCCACGGCATGGGCGACACCTCACCATATTCTATCGGCCACCCGGTGGCCTTTATCGAAGCGCCCACCCACCACAAAAACCACGGTCCGCACAACGTCAACCAGTTTACAGTGCTCGATGTCAGTTCTGCCGCCATCGAGTGGCGGCTGTGGAAGCATGACGGCGGCGGGGCCGGGTTCTGGAGCGATCCCAACGCGCTGGTGCAGCCCAGCATCTATCAGTGGACCACGGCAACCTCCTTTGATGCAGCGGCGGCAGACTGGTACAGCTTTCCGGTGTTTATGCAGGACGGCGAGACCCAGATCATCGACAGCAAGGTGTTTGCCGAAGATATCCGGTTGGAGCTGATCGGGTCGGACAAACGGGAGCTGTTTACCAATCCCGAGCTCGATTATTTTACCGACTATGCCGGTCTGGGTTTTGTGGGCTTTACCGGTGAGGATCCGTCCCGGTCATTAAATTTTGACGACGGGGTAATGCGGGTTGCCGGGCCGCGGACCATCGAGTATCCTTCCCGGTATCCGGATGATCGCATGTGGGACGGCGGCAAAAGCGGTCAGATGAAAAACTGGTTTTTTCACGGCAGCGTGCCCCAGCTGGTGCCGGGCGCGCAATACGAGATTGCCGTGACCGCCAGGGCCAGCCAGCCGGCCGCTTTGAAGATAACGGCCAAGTCTACGGATTGGGCCAACCAGAATCAGTATGACATTTTAACGGCCAGTGAATCAACGGTTATCGATGTAACCGTGGATCAGGCCCTGCAAACCTACACCGGCACCTACACCGCCCCTGCTGATCCCAATGTCTGGTTTATCACCGGAGAAGTAGCGTTTAACGATACAGCCAGTTATGAAATCCACGCCTTTTCGATCAAGCGGGTGGGCACCAGCGATGTGTCGGAAAACTATCGCCTGCAGGTCAATGACCAGTGGTACGCGGCAACCGGCCCCCTGGGGGAATATCAGTACCAGCAGTTCGCTGTATCGCCCGGACAAATTGCAGCCGCCGACGGCAAGATACACTTTTTATCTGAGGTGACCGGCAGCAAATCAGCCATGGCGCGGGTGATCTACCACAACCCGGTGCTGGTAAGAGGCGGGTTGATCAAAGTAAACAGCTTTACGGGTGGGGATTTTAACGTCAGCGTGGTGGCTGATGTCTCCAGCGACAAGTGGAAGGATTTGTCGTTAAAGCTGCTGCCGCTGGACAACGAGGTGACCTTCAGCATAGATCCTTCTGATTTTGAAAGCAGAATATCGCCCAACGGCCGGGTGTACGGGGCCGAGACCGGCTATAGCATCCCAGAGCCGCCACCGCCGCCTACCCCTGCATTGATTGCCCACTGGAAGGCGGATCAAAACACATTAGACTCAACCGCGCTTGGACACGATGGAACTTTTGTCGGCACGGCCAAATATGCTGCCGGCCACGACGGCGATGCGTTTGATTTTGATCTGACCAACTATGTCCGGGTGGAAGATGCTGACAGTTTGGATGTGGTCCAGGTAACCGTTGCCGCCTGGATCTATCCGCGAAGCTGGGGGGGGCACACAAACGGGCTGGGCAGAATCGTCAGCAAAAACCAGGGTACTGCTGCCAGAGGGTTCAACTTTATTGTCAATAAAGACTACACCGGGCTGGGCAACAACAACCTGGCCTTTAGAGATCAAAACGGTTTTGTCTCCTCCGACAACAACTCTGTCAGCCTGAACACTTGGCAGCATGTTGTCGTTACCGCCAGTTCATCCGAAATTACCTTCTATATCAATGGCGTTAACGCCGGCACTCATACCGGGTCGTTTATCATACCGAAAAACTCCAACAACCTGAATATCGGCGCCTCTTCTTCAGACAGTCTGCCGGAGCTGCGTTTTGACGGATTGATCGATGAGGTCAAGATCTGGAATTATGTGCTGAATGAAAATGAGGTTATTGACGTCTACAACGGCCTGGAGGTGCCCCCTGCCAACAGCGCGCCGGTGGCCGGAGACGACAGCATTGCCACCGACGAGGACCAGGCGGTGGCCGTCACGCTTGCGGCCACCGATGTTGACGGAGATCCGCTCACCTACAGCGTCGTGTCGGGGCCGTCAAACGGTGTGCTCACCGGCAGCGCCCCGGACCTGATCTACACGCCCAACCCGAATTACCACGGAACCGATGCCTTCACCTTTAAAGCCAGTGACGGGTCCTCGGACTCTAACATCGCTACGGTGTCTTTGACCATCCGTCCGGTGAACGACGCTTACATCATTTTGACCGATGTGACCTATACGACCGATGGCACCCTGGCAAAAACCAGCAGTCCTTATGTCGTGCAAGGTACACTGACTGTTGATAGAGATGCCACCCTTATCGTTGAGGCCGGCACGATTATCAAATTTGAAACCGGGGCTTCGCTGGTGGTCAACGGCACACTGGTGGCATCCGGTACTGCAGAAGAGAAGATCGTGTTCACCTCCTGGAAAAACGACTTGCAAGGGGGAGATACTAACGACGATGGCAGCGCCAGCCTACCTGCGCCCGGTGATTGGGGGGGCATTCATTTTGCCAACACTTCCGCGGATGCGACCATCGAAATCTTTCAATGCACGATCGAATACGGCACCGGCGTGCGGGTCACTCCTGCATCACCAGATGTTGTGGTAAACCTCACCGACAGCATCGTGCGGCTGAACTCCGGTGATGGCGCATACTTGGAGGGTGTCGCCGGACAGCGGTTCACGGTGCATGTAATCGGCAACCAGTTTCTGGAAAACAGTGGTGATGGGCTCTATTTTTACCTGCCGGCCGGCGCTGCTTTCATTGGCGGCAATATCAGCAACAACAGGTTTGTCAGCAACAGCGGTTGGGAGGCCTTCTATCTTTACCATAATGCGTCTGAAGGCATTTTGGACATTCGCGACAACACCATCGACGACCACAACTACCACGGCATCTGGCTGGATAATTTCTCCACCGCGCAATACAGCATTGCTGACAATTACATCTCCGGCAGTGGGACGGGCATTGCCATTACGGCCCAGCCGCAAGCCGGGACGGTGACATTGGATATCACCGGAAACGAGCTGGCGCAGGGTCGGGCCGGTCTCCATCTGTGGGCCTATGAAAACGCCCAAATCGATGCCCGCGCATACGACAATGAAATCCACGACAACAGCCACGAAGGGATCAGTTGCGATGCCAAGTCCGACGGTGCAGTCGTTGCATCGGAGATCAGGGGCAATCAAATATACCGCAACGGCGGAAACGGCATCGAGTGCCTGGAAGCTGCCGGTGCCCTGATCCAGACCCGGATCTTAGCCAATCAGATTCACGACAACGGCGGTTGGGGAATCAGCTGCAAATCGAGTGAAGCAGTGGATATTTTGTATAATTTCATCGACCACAACACGGGCGGTGTAACCATCGATACCAACACAGAATCTACGGTCTCTTTCAACAATATCCACGACAATTTCCCTAATCCTTTGACGGAATATGTCAGTGACCTGGTCAATGGCAGCAGCGCTTCACTCTCAGCCAGGCACAACTTCTGGGGAGCGATCTACACCGCTGCCATTGAATCAGGACCCAATCCGCGAGCGCTGCCTTTTATATATGATCGTTCGGACTCGCCCACATTGGGTCGCGTCGACTACAGTGACTGGCTACAAGAGTCGATCGAAACGTCTGATACCGATAGCGACGGCCTTTCCGATTTGCAGGAGGGACAGATCGGTGTTGATCCGCAGCTGCCCGACACCGATGGTGACGGTGCGCCGGACGGACTGGAAGTGAGCGGCGGAAGCGATCCTGCGGATGGTACCAGTAAACCGTATACTGTCTATGAAGACGCCGAAGACGGTTTGACACTGGGTTGGGAGGTATACACCGGCGATCCAGCCAATGCTACCATCGACAACGTGTTCGATGCCGAACGCCAGAACCGGGTAATCGAACTGACCAAGGCCAGTGCGTTTGAGGGCTTTCGGCTGCGAAGAGACACCGGGTCCGACTGGGACAATGCAGCCCAGTTTGTCATCAGCTGGCGTATGAAGGTGACCGAACCCTACGTGATTTTTGTGGAAGTTGACACAACGGTCGGGTACCGATCACTGAAGTATGATTACAAAAACTATAACAGCCTGGGCAGCGGCTGGTGGGTGCATCACGGGTTGGGCTCACAAACGCTGAATGGCCAGTGGCAGATCATCTCACGTAATCTTCAGACTGATCTCAGTGGTGCGCAATCAGTCCAGATTCTGTCGGTGAAACGGATCCTGGTTCATGCCAGCGGGCGGTTTGACGACATCCGGCTGATGCACCTCAGCTGGGATGGTGACGGTGACGGGCTCACAGACTTTGACGAGGTCAACGTGCATGGCACCGATCCGGACACGGTCGACACGGACGGCGATGGAATCGACGATGGCCAGGAAGTAGGCGTCTACGGCACCGATCCGAAGCTGGCCGACAGCGACGGCGACGGCATGGACGACGGCACCGAACTTGCCTATTGGGGTGTCGATTGGGATACAGATTTTGATACCGATGGATTCGGCAACTTGGTGGATGAGGATGCGGACAATGACGGGGCGTTGGATGCCGCAGAGACGGCCGGCGGTCATGATCCGGCCGATCCGGCCAACACGCCGGCAATGGTCTATGAGGACGGTGAAGACGGCCTGACAATGGGCTGGGACGTGTACACCGGTGACCCGTCCAGTGCGACCATCGACAATGTGTTTGATGCCGAACGCCAGAGCCAGGTGATCGAACTGACCAAGGCCAGTGCGTTTGAGGGCTTTCGGCTGCGAAGAGACACCGGGTCCGACTGGAACAATGCAGCCCAGTTTGTCATCAGCTGGCGTATGCGGGTCAGTGAGCCGTATGCAATCTTCGTTGAGGTGGAAACCACAGCCGGGTTGCGGTGGTTGAAGTACGATTATAAAAACTACGACAGCCTGGGCAGCGGCTGGTGGGTGCATCACGGGTTGGGTTCACAGACGATCAATGGGCGTTGGCAGAGCCTTGCCCGCAACCTGCAGGCCGACCTCAGCGAGACCCAGCCTGGGGTGCAGATCCTATCGGTCAAACGGATCCTGGTTCACGCCAGCGGTCGGTTTGACGACATCCAGCTGATGCACCTCAGCTGGGACGGGGATGGGGACGGGCTCACCGACTTTGATGAGGTCAACACCTACGGGTGCGCTCCGGACCTGGCCGACACCGATGTGGACGGCATCAATGACGGTGATGAAGTGGTACACTGGGGCATTGACTGGGATGCTGACTATGATGGAGACGGGTTGATAAATCTGGTGGATGAGGATTCTGACAATGACGGCATACTGGATGGTGGCGAATGAAACGAACCAACAACGTATTGAGCTTTGAGCATTGCAGTCGCCGGTGGTTGTGTTGCTAGTGGCTAGCCCCAACCGGAGCACATGCTTATGAAAATGACGTGTCTGCCTTGCGACCATCCCATCCATATTAAGAAATTATGGTAAAATCGAGCAAATAGTTGTTTGTTGAATCAATTTAGACTATTACCTGATTTACATAATAATTCGTTATTATTTGTCCCAAAAATTACCTGCCTGTAAGCTCTCTGGTTGATTATCGATATAACCTATCGATATTTATATATAAATATAATGAATCCCTCCCGGTCTTTCTGGTACACCTATTGCTTGAAGTGTAACAGGAAACTGACAGGGCAGATCCATATCCTGACCGCACGATGGCAATCCTGAGGCTATAAACGCCGTGCTCGCATCCAAAGTATTGCACCAGTGGTTATCGCTGTTGTTTACCATGAAAAATGATCGTGTAAAAAGACGTGACACTATTGTTCTGATTAGCGCGCTGGTAATTTTCTCCTTTTTCTGCGCAGAGAGCGCCTCGGCCCAAGGTCTTCCGCTCCAGTTCAGCGGCTCGCTCCAGAACACCCC
>Ga0209536_100001366_pt1 | contig 40678 bp, 29 predicted proteins | sample DeeMarSeWOR28_12_FD_187461 | JGI IMG/M metagenome (GOLD analysis project Ga0209536, IMG submission 187461) | Marine sediment microbial communities from White Oak River estuary, North Carolina - WOR-2-8_12 (SPAdes) (version 2) | ecosystem: Environmental > Aquatic > Marine > Intertidal zone >... | reverse complement strand
TGCGAATGTAAACGCGATGGCCCGGATAGGCTATCTCTACCTTAGAGGCGGCCGCTGGCGCGATGAGCAAATCATACCGCCGGAGTTTGTGGAAACAGCGAGGAAAGTGCCGAAGGCGATAAAGGGGCTGCCGGTCGTCAAAAGCGAAACCTACCTCAACGCTTCAGATCACTACGGCCTGTTGTGGTGGAACAACGCCGACGGAACGATGGCCGAAGTACCGCGTGATGCATACTGGTCGTGGGGGCTGTACGATAGCCTGATCGTTGTGATACCCAGCCTAGATATCGTCGCAGCTCGTGCGGGCAAGTCACTGAACAAGGCTCGCAATTCCAGCTACAGGGCCATCGAGCCTTTTGTCGAGCCAATCGCATTGGCTGTTGCGACCAAAACCGACAATAGCCGTGCCCCGTATCCGGCGAGTCCCGTGATCAAAGGGATTGAATGGGCGCCGGTCGATACGATCATCCGCAAGGCCTCCGGCAGCGACAACTGGCCTGTCACCTGGGCCGACGACGGCAACCAGTATTCGGCCTACGGGGACGGCTGGGGATTCGAGCCGCGAACAGAAAAGAAGCTCAGTCTCGGAATAGTGAAGGTTTCCGGATCGCCAATAGATTTCAAGGGGATTAACGTCAGGACAGAAAGTGGCGAACGCATGGGGCAGGGTCCTGCCGGCCCAAAGGCCAGTGGAATGCTTATGGTCGATGGCGTTCTCTACATGATGGTTCGCAATACGGAAAACTCGCAGGTTGCTTGGTCGACAGATCATGGCAAGAGCTGGGAGTGGTGCGATTGGGGGTTCACCAACAGTTTCGGTGCGCCGTGCTTTCTGAACTTCGGCAAAAACTACGCCGGCGCAAGAGACAGCTTTGTCTACATCTATTCGCAGGATGCCGAGACTGCCTACGACGCGGCGGACGATACGGTGATGGCTAGGGCGCCCAAAGACAAGATTAGAAATCGCAGCGCTTATGAATTCTTTGCAGGTCTCGATGATGCCGGCCGTCCCCGCTGGACGAAGGACATTCGCCAGAGGAAACCGGTCTTTGTCAATCCCGGCAGGTGCTATCGTACGCAGGTCAGCTACAACGCCGGGCTCAACAGATACCTTTTGTGTCAGGTTCTGCCGATGAGCAGGCATCCGCAGGGTATGCGCTTCCAGGGCGGATTCGGCATCTACGATGCACCGGAGCCGTGGGGGCCGTGGACAACCGTTTACTACACCGAAGACTGGGACGTCGGCCCGGGCGAGACGAACTCGTTTCCCACCAAGTGGATGAGCGACGACGGCAAGATCTGTCACCTTGTCTTTTCAGGTGACGACCATTTCTCTGTGCGCAAAGCGACTCTGAAAGTGGCAGAGTAAGACCGAAAGCGCTAGACATATTGTCACTGGCCCCGAGCACATCCAGGCTTCAGCTGTCTACTTGTCGCCGGGATGGTCGATAATGTCGACGGCCTTGTCGAGGACATGGTCGGGCTGGTAGGCGAACAAGGACAGATCCTCTCTTGCGGTGATACCGCTCAGCACGAGAGCCGTCTCTATTTCCGACTCGATCCCGGCAATGATGTCGGTATCCATTCTGTCGCCTATAATCAATGTCTCTTCACGGCGACAGCCGATCTTCTTTATGGCGTGACGCATGATCAGCGGATTCGGCTTGCCGATGAAATACGCCTTTCTGCCGGTCGCCAGCTCAATCGGCGCAATCAGGGCCCGACAGGCCGGCGCGATTCCTCTTTCCGTCGGGCCGGTCAGATCGGAATTCGTGCCGATCAGCCGAGCGCCTTTGAGAACGAGATGGACGGCAAGCTCAACCTGCTCGAAGTTGTAGGTTCGCGACTCGCCAACGATAACGTACGTGGGATCCACGCTGTCGTTGTAGAAACCTGCGTCATAGAGAGCGTTTATAAGGCCCGATTCGCCGATCACATACACACCTGCATTGGGATTCTGCCCGGCCAGGAAGCTGGCCGTGGCCTGGGCAGAAGTGTAGAAGTCATCGGCGCCAACCTCGATACCCATTCGCGAGAGCTTGCGCTTTAGTTCCACCGGCGATTTGGCGCTGCTGTTGGTCAGGAAAAGGAACTTCTTGCCTTCTTGCTTGAGCCAGTCGACAAATTCGGCGGCGCCCTCGACCAGCCGCTCACCGTGATATATGACGCCATCCATGTCGCAGATGTAGCCCTTCTTGTCTGTAAGCCTGGCCATAGTAGAGTCCTTTTCCTTGTCTCGATTTCAAATGGGCCGGCCGAAAAGGGTCAACGGGCTGGCGCTTTCTATTTTCACATTTGCGAACTTGCCTGTCAAAGACTCAGGACCATTGAATACGACAATCCAGTCACCTGCCGTTCTCGCGACCAACTGCGGATTATCGCCGGCGTCGGCCATATTCAGGTGCGGTTTTTTGCTCAGGCCCTCGACCAGTACCTTTACCTCTCTGTTTAGAAATTGCCTGCTCAGCTCATCGCTTATTCTTTCTTGTACAGCGAGAAGCTCGACATTTCGCCTTTGTTTCACCTTGGCGGCCACGGTGTCGGTCAATCTCTGGTCCGAGTTCGTCCCCGGGCGGGGTGAGTATTTGAAAACAAAGGTATTCTTGTACCTGGCCTTCTCGAGAAGATTCACGGTTGCCTGAAAATCTTCTTCGCTCTCGCCGGGAAAGCCGACGATGAAATCGCCCGCTATTGCGATTTCCGGCACGATCTGCCTGGCTCGCTCGAGCAATTCGAGATACCACCGGCTGGTGTAGTTGCGATTCATTGCCTTAAGGATCCTGTCCGAGCCGCTTTGGGCCGGCATATGCAGATACTCGCACACCTTTGGAGAGCCAGCCATGACCTCAATAATCTGGTCAAAGAACTCCTCGGACGGATAGCTGGTGACGAATCTGAGCCACTCGATGCCGGCAATGTCACCAGCCGCTTCGAGCAGGTCCGCAAGGGACCATATCTTGCCGCCATGTTTGTACTTGTAAGAATTCACCCTCTGGCCCAGAAGCGTGACCTGTTTGACTCCGTGCTCTGCCAGTTTCCTTATTTGCTCGATTATTGCTTCGGGCGATCGTGAAACTTCAGGGCCGCGCACGTAGGGTACGACGCAATAGGAACAGAAGTTGTTACATCCTCGCATGACGCGGACAAAGGCCTGGGCCGGGATTTGTTCGTCTTCGATACCGTAGGCAGATTCGAATTCCTCGAGCGCCTGGCTCTGCTGCTGCGGACCTTTGCGACGGATCTTTTCTGTCACCGCCAGGGCCTTCTGCCCGTCCTGAGTAGCCTTTGCTACAAACTCGCTGATCTGGGGAATTTCGGCCGGCCCACAAACTATATTAACCGCCTCGTGCTCGAGCAGCCTGTCACCGAGTCGCTGCGCCATGCATCCGATGACGCCAACCACCAAATCAGGCCGAGACCTCTTCATGTGTTTTAGATGCCCCAGATGCGAAAGAACCCGCTGCTCGGCATGGTCACGCACCGAGCAGGTATTGATCAAGACGACGTCGGCCTCTTTGACACTGGGTGTAAAACTGAATCCGGCATCTTCCAGCGCAGAAGTCACCAATGCCGTATCCAGCTTATTCATCTGACAGCCGAAGGATTTTACATATACTTTCTTATGACACATGAGCGATTCAATATAACTGATTTCGCCATTGCATTCAATCGGTGTGAACACCCGGGGTTTCTGGATTACCATTTCTTTTGTTTACATTTACCGTGTTCTTTTGGTAAGATGCTCGAACTGTCTGGAATCGGTTACAGCGCACTTATATGCAGGAGGCTCGAGTGGAACTTATTTCGGATTTTGTCTACAAGGCTAATGACATCCTCTGGGGACCGGTGACGATCGTTTTGCTTGTCGGCACCGGTCTATATCTGACAGTCAGATTGCGATTCGTTCAGGTTCGATACTTCTGGCATTCGATCAAATGTATCTCGGGCAAATTTGACGACCCGGAGGAAAAAGGTGACGTTTCGCATTTCCAGGCACTCTGTGCGGCACTTTCGGCAACCATTGGAACCGGCAACATCGTTGGTGTGGCCACCGCCATTGCCCTGGGAGGGCCCGGGGCTGTCTTCTGGATGTGGATTACGGCACTCGTTGGAATGGCCATGAAGTTTTCGAGCTGCTCGCTGGCCCTGAAATATCGGGTGATTCACGAGGACGGCTCGGCATCCGGTGGCCCGATGTATTATCTCGAAAAAGGCCTCGGCCTGAAGTGGCTTGCGATCATTTTCGCTCTTTGCGCGGGATTCGCCTCATTCGGGATCGGCTGTGCCGTCCAGGCCAATTCGGTTGCCGATGGCCTGATCAAGATTCTTCCCGAATCGATCGGCCAAGCTCAATTCGGCTCGGACGTACCGCTGGTTGGCGGCCGGTCTATCGCAGAGCCAATCATTGGGATCATACTGGCTTTTCTGGTTGGCATCGTAGTTATCGGCGGCATCAAGAGAATCGCAACGGTTGCTTCACGAATCGTGCCCCTGATGTGTGCGATCTACGTCCTCAGCTCGGTGACGATTCTCGTGATGAACTATTCGGATGTTCCGATGGCACTATCGCAGATCTTTGGGTATGCCTTCCGCCCTTTGGCCGCCGGCAGCGGCTTCTTCGGTTTTGTTCTGGCCAGGACAATTGAAAGAGGTGTTGCCAGGGGTGTCTTCAGCAATGAATCGGGGCTCGGCTCGGCGCCGATGGCTCACGCGGCAGCAAAGACCCATGAGACGGCTCGCGAGGGATTCGTGGCGATGCTCGGCCCGTTTATCGATACCATTGTAGTCTGTAGTATGACGGCACTCGTAATTATCATCTCCGGCCTGTGGCAGGTTGAATCGGCTGACGGCAATATTCTCTACGGCCCCGGCGCTCCCGGGCAACCCAGGAAGGTATTATTAAATGACGAGAATGTCGAAGTCGCAGCGCCTGTCGGTGACGATACGGAGCCGTTTCTGAAGGAAGACGGCACGCCATATGTCATCCCAACCGGAGCCTCATTGACGTCGGACGCCTTCGAACATTGTCTGCCGGGCGTTGGTGCATTCGTCGTCTCTGTCAGTCTGGTATTCTTCGCCTACTCGACAATCATCTCATGGTCATATTACGGTGACCGCTGTTTTGAATATCTCCTGGGCCCGAGAGCAATCACGCCATATAGATATATCTTCTGTTGTATCTTGGTTGTTGGTGCGGTAGGGGGATTGGACGTTGTCTGGAAGATGGCCGACAATCTGAATGTCCTCATGGCTTTGCCCAACCTGATCGCTCTGCTGCTGCTGGCTAAAGAAGTCTCAAGAGATAAGAATGATTACGTCCGACGCATGAAGGATTCCAACCTTCTCTAACGCCGTATTGATCTGTTCAGTTCTCGCTGCAGGTCTTTTAGGCGGTTGGATTCGTCGAAGCCGAGCAGTATGATTGGGAAGGCGGTCTTGTTGTGCATGAGGGGCTCGTCCATGTTGATCCATTTGCGGCAGTATTCGCCGTCGGCCGTGCCGGGGACAGGAGAAAAATCGGCTAACATTCCTCGAATCCCGAGTTTGCGGACAAATCGCATCGAGGTTTCGAGTTCCTGGATTTCGATGTGAGGGTGGCCAAGGATCTGATACGCCGTGATGTTTGAGCCCTTGGCGCCGGCGCCGATGAGATGTTCGACCGCTTGTGCAAGCTCTTCGGAAAAGACCTTCGAGCCCGTGCGGTTTTGCCAGCGAACTGATGCACTCTCGAAGCCCAGGTAGAAGGTCTTGAAGCCCGCCCGCACCATAAGCTCCGCGAGCTCCGCCGTAACAAAACGCGCGTTCAGGGCGTTCGGGGTGTGGAAGCTCACCTCTGCGTTGCGCCCGACGACTTCGTTCAGGAAGGGAACCAAAGCTGTCTCAGCTTCGAACAGCAGAGCGTCATCATAGAAGGCGATATTCTCAACTCCGAGCTGCCGCATCAGCTCGAGTTCGAGAAGGCAGTGTCGCATCGGCCGCGGTTTGAATTTGCCGTAGACCTTCGGCACCGAGCAATACGTGCAGCTAAAAGGACAGCCGTCAGTGAGCTTCAGCGTGCCGACATCGAGCTTTGGATAGACATCCCACAAAGGCGGCTGTTCTAAATCTGGGGGTATCTCAAGATATTCCCAGAGCGGATCAAGATCTGCGCCGGGCACCAGCAAATCCATCCCCAGTCCCCCCGCGTGGTCGGGACAGAGCGTGACATAGTTACCGCCCAGCACGATCTTAGCTCCTGGCGAGAGCTTGCGAACATCTTCGATTGTCTCTTCCAGCCCCCTGTACCAATAGGTCATTGTCGTCTGGATAAGTGCAAAGTCGAAAGGCCCTTCAGTCGCGAGATAATCGCAGAACATACGCCGGGGCATGCCGAATCGTCTGAAGTGCCGCGGAATTGCCTCGAAGGCAGGCGGGCGCGGGATGTTCTCGCAATAAAACCGGCCTCTGCCCCAGCGGTCGGATGCGAGCTTCTCTTGTGCGGAAACAAACGGGGCCTGTCTATCGAGATAGTCGAACAGTCTGAAATCAGCCTTGCCTCGCAGACAACCGGCAACTGTGAGCAGCCCGTAGGGCTTGAGCCAAAAGTCATACGCGGCAAAGTCATAGATCGGAGGGTTCACGAGCAGAATTTTCGGCTTCATAATCTTAACAATTGCAAAGGTCATTGTTCCTGCGCGCGCCCATAATACGCTGCCTGAAGCGGCAAATCAACCATGAGTTCACAAGTGTGCCTTGTTGTCCTGGCCCTGGGTGTTGACTCGAACCCGGCCTGTATGTTAGAATACATGAGGCTCACCTGAGAAAACATTAGAAGAATTCGCTGCTCCACTGGCGAGGAAGGGAAAGGTAAGTTGCCAAGACGTGTAAGAATCTCGTTGTCTGTCCTCGTGATAGCCTTACTCGCGGCCGGTGCTGTGAATGCCCAGTTTCCGCCCGGTGACCTCGCCGGAGATCTCGACCAGACAGCAATTACGCTGACCATCAACGAATTCATGGCATCCAACAGCAACTCTCTCCAGGACCCGCAGGGCGACTACGATGACTGGATCGAGATTCACAACTTTGGCGCCGATCCGATCGACGTTGGCGGCATGTACCTCAGCGATGACATTTCGATTCCAACTAAGTGGCAAATACCGGCTGATGATCCTGTCTCGACCATCATACCGGCGGGGGGCTACCTTCTGATTTGGGCCGACAATGACGTCGCCGACCCGGGGCTGCACGCTAATTTCAAACTGGACGCCGACGGTGATGAGATCGCCCTGACCGGTAGGCGCGGCAGCACGCTAATCGACAGCATCGTCTTTTCCGAGCAGAGCAGCAATATCTCGTTCGGCCGCTTTCCCGATTCGGACACAAGCTGGCGGTTCTTTCCAACTCCAACGCCGGGCAGACAAAACGACGGCGGATATCTCGGCCAGGTCGATGCCCCGAAGTTCAGTCACAAGAGAGGCTCCTATGATCAGGCATTCACGGTCACGCTAGCTACCGAGACCGAGGACGCCGTGATATATTATACGCTCGACGGCCAGGAACCCTATACCCTCGGCGGCCGAAAGCCGAGTGGGATACTTTACCATGGCCCGATTTTGATCAACAGGACGACGCCCCTTCGGGCCAAGGCGATCAAGGTCGGTTACATGCCTTCGCAAATCACGACGCACACCTATCTATTTCTCAGCGATGTTAAGAGACAATCTCCCTCGGGCTCGGCGCCGGGACCGGGCTGGCCGACGGGCTCTGCAGGCGCCCAGGTAATCGACTACGGAATGGATCCGGACGTGGTAGACGATTCAAGGTACGGCTCACTGATCGAGCCCGCCCTTCGGGCGATCCCCAGCATCTCGCTGGTGACGAAGCTCAGCAACCTGTTCGGCTCATCGGACGGCATCTACTCGCACCCGTCGAGCGAAGGACGAGCGTGGGAGAGGCCAGCCTCGGTCGAGCTGCTCAATCCGGACGGTAGCGATGGCTTCCAAATAGACGCCGGTATCCGCATTCGCGGAGGTTTCAGCCGCAGCACGACCAATCCCAAGCATGCGTTTCGATTGTTTTTCCGCGCCGAGTACGGTGAATCCAGGCTGAGGTTTCCGCTGTTCGAGGACGAGGGCGTCGCTGAATTCGAGAATATTGATCTTCGGACGAGTCAGAATTATTCGTGGAGCTTTCAGAACGACAGCCAGAACACGATGGTTCGCGAAGTGTTCTCGCGCGACACCCAGGGACAGATGGGCCATCCCTATACCAGGAGCCGATATTATCACCTGTACATCAACGGTCAGTACTGGGGCATCTACCAGACTCAGGAACGCTCCGAGGCATCGTACGCCCAGTCGTATTTCGGAGGTGACAAGGAAGACTACGACGTCGTAAAAGTTGACCGTGCGGCAGGCCGGGCGATGGTCGCAACGGACGGCAACCTGGATGCCTTTGGGCGGCTGTACGACGCGACCAAGGCGGGCCTTGGCAACAACGAGGCCTACTATCGCGTCCAGGGCATGAAGCCCGACGGGACGCGCAATGACAATTATGAAAGGTTGCTCGACGTCGATAACCTGATCGATTTCATGATTCTGGAGTATTACACGGGCGACCGGGACGGACCCGGCTCGCGTTTCGGCAACATACCGAACAACACATTCAGCATATACAACCGGGCCAACCCCGACGGCTTCAAGTTCTTCCATCACGACAATGAGCATACACTCGGGACAAGCAACAGCGAGGTGAACATGGTTACGCCGTTCACCTCCGCTGGATCACAATTGAGATATTTCAATCCGCACTGGCTGCATGAGCAGCTTGCTGCCGCCAACGCCGATTATCGCATGCGTTTCGCCGACCGTGTCCAGAAGCACTTCTTCGCCGATGGTCTGCTCACGCCCGGCGCCGCACAGGCGCGGATTCGGAGCCGGGCCGACCAGATTGAGCTGGCAATCGTTGCCGAGTCTGCGCGGTGGGGCGATTCCAAGCGCTCTACACCGTTTACCCGTGACGCACACTGGCGTCCCGAGGTCAACAGGATCCTCAACAGCTATATGCCGTCCCGGACCAACGTGGTGCTCAACCAGTTCAAAAGCGTGGGCTGGTACCCCAACATCCAACCGCCGACGTTGAGCCCCGCCGGCGGGCACAGCAACAGCGGATTCGAGCTGGCCATCAGCGCGCCGGCCGGAACGATATACTATACGCTGGACGGCAGCGACCCCCGACCATCAGGAACGCCTCAGGTTCAGATCGACACAGGCGCGACTCTCGTGGCAGAGAATGCGGAGAAACGCGTGCTCGTTCCTATCCGCTCGGCAGGCGATAGCTGGAAGAACCCGACGGGCTTTAGCGATCGGACCTGGACGAGAGTCAGCGGCAATCCGGGCGGCGTGGGATACGAAACAGGCTCGGGCTACGAGCACCTCATAAGCCTCGACATCGAATCGCAGATGTACACCAGGAACGCGACGTGTTATATCCGGATTCCGTTTACTGTAAGCGGCAATCCCGAAGAGTTCGTATTCATGACATTGAACATTCGCTACGATGATGGCTTCATCGCCTACATCAATGGGGTCGAGGTGGCTCGGCGCAATTTCACCGGAAGAGCTGCCTGGAGTTCTGCCGCCAGTGCGGACCACGTCGATGCCGAAGCCGAGCAGCTCGAAGGAATCGACATTTCAACGTCACTCAATCTTCTGCAGCGGGGCGCCAATTTGTTGGCTATCCAAGGCATGAACTCGTCGGCCACGAGCGGCGACTTTCTCATCTCGGCTGAGTTGCTCGCCGGAGCTGCTGAGAAAGAGCCCGAGGCAGACGATCTTTTGGCCGCAAGCACATATTCCGGGCCAATCGTGCTGGATAGGAGCACAAATGTCAAGGCCCGCGTACTCAGGGGCCGGGCGTGGAGTGCATTGAGCGAATCTGTCTTTGCCGTCGGTCCCGTCGCGGAGAGCCTTCGCATTGCCGAGATCATGTACCACGCGCCGGAGGAGAACGAGGAGTTTATAGAGCTTGCAAACATTGGGGCAGAGACGGTTAATCTGAATCTGGTGAGCTTCACAGACGGAATCGATTTTACCTTCCCGAATCTCGAACTTGCCGCGGGTGAACGTATCGTAGTCGTTAGGGACCGCAGTGCATTCGAAGCTCGATACGGCACGAACGTCAACGTAGCCGGTCAATATGCGGGCAGGCTGGACGATGCAGGCGAGAGAATCACGCTCGCGGACGCTATCGGCCAGACGATTCTGGACTTCGCCTACAAAGACGGCTGGCGTTCTATCACTGACGGAGGAGGTTTTAGCCTGACAGTAATCGACCCGACCAATCCCGATCCGTACAGTTGGGACTTGAAAGACTCCTGGCGCGCGAGTGCGTACGTGGGCGGCTCGCCTGGGCAGGATGACAGCGGCATCATTCCCAACCCGGGCGCGGTGGTTATCAACGAACTGCTGGCGCACTCGCATGACGCGGCGTCGGACTGGATTGAATTGTATAACACCACCGGCGATGCCATCGACATCAGTGGCTGGTTCCTCAGTGACACCGAGTTGAACTTGTTCAAATACGAAATTGCAGCCGGAACCATCATCGGCCCGGGCCAATACCTGGTTCTCTACCAGGACCTGCACTTCGGCAACCCCGACAACGCCGGATCCTATCAGCCTTTTGCACTGAGCGAAAACGGCGAAAGGCTGTTTCTAAGCTCGGCACAAAACGGCGTTCCGACAGGCTATCGCGATGTGGAGGATTTCGGTCCCTCGGCGACCGGCGTTTCATTCGGGCGATATTACAAGGCCAGCTCGCACAACTACAACTTCGTGGCCATGGAGGACATTACGCCTGGATCGGCCAACGCTAGTCCGAAGGTGGGCCCGGTGGTCATCAGCGAGATAATGTACAATCCCGACTGGCCTGACGGCAGCCTGTACACCAACGACCAGTATGAATATGTCGAGCTTCACAACATCAGCACAGAACCGGTGACGTTGTACGATTTCGACAAGGCCTCCCCCTGGAAGCTCACTGACGGCATCGAGTTTACCTTCGACGCCGACCTGCCTGTCACCATAGCTGCCGGTGGACATCTGATGGTGGTCAGAGATCTCGAGGCATTCTCCTGGCGCTATCCGAATGTGCCGACTGAGATGATCCTCGGCCCCTACGACGGCAGATTGAGCGACGCAGGAGAAAGCATCGAACTCGCCATGCCGGGCGATGTTGACAGCTCAGGACGGAGCTTCTATATCCGCGTAGACAGGGTCAACTACAGTGACGGTTCTCATCCTGACCCGGCGCCCGGCTCTGTGGATCTCTGGCCTGGCGAGCCCGACGGCGCCGGCGCGTCACTGACGCGAGAAGTCGTCTCCGATTACGGCAACGATCCCGCCAATTGGATTGCCTCAACTCCGTCACCCGGTGAGTAGATCCTCGAGACAAAACACACGAACAGCAATTACGGTTTCTCAGATTGCCTCTCACGCCGCCCGAGAAAACGGCTATTTTGCAGCTTGACCGGCACTGTACCGTGTCTTATTATGATGCCGCTTTGCGTGGGAGTTATTGGCTGGAAGAAACTGGTCTTTGTTGCGAAACGATGAGGAAAAGTAAGGAGACAAGCAATGCGATATCTGAAGGTGCTGACTGTCTTGGTGTGTGTTGGAATGATGGCGGGCTGTGCGGAGGATGCGAAGATGGCTAAAAACACATTCGGCGACGACCTGAAGTTTCTCAAAAAGCACACCGAAGTGGTCGTACTGTTGGATGCCTCGGGTAACAGTCAGGTAGCGGTCCTGCCCGAGATGCAGGGACGCGTCGTGACCAGCAGCGCCGCTGGGGCCGGGGGGCTCAGCTTCGGTTGGATCAACCGCGAACTGGTGGCGGCCGACGAGTTTGTCGAGCACATCAACGTCTTTGGCGGCGAAGACCGCTTCTGGATCGGTCCCGAGGGCGGGCAGTTCTCAATCTTTTTCAAGAATGGGGTTCCTTTCGATCTCGAAAACTGGTTTACTCCGGCGCCGATAGATACCGAGCCGTTCGAGTTGGTTTCAGCCTCGAAGAGTCGGGCTGTGCTGAAAAAGGACATGCGACTTGAGAATTATTCACAAACCGTTTTCGATCTGCGGGTCGATCGCGAGGTCCGCGTGCTCGGCCAGGCCGAAGCAGTCAGCGCTCTTGGGATTACACCCGCCAAGGCAGTGAAGATGGTGGCGTTCGAGTCCGTCAACAATATGACCAACACCGGCTCAGAGGCATGGAAGAAGGACAGTGGTCTGCTCTCGATCTGGATTCTCGGCATGTTCAATCCGTCACCCGAGACGACGGTTGTGGTCCCGTTCAACACTGGCCCCGAGAGTACGCTGGGCCCTGTGGTCAACGACGCCTATTTCGGCAAGGTTCCAGCAGACCGACTCGTAGTCAAGGACGGCGTGTTGTTCTTCCGCGGCGACGGCCAGTATCGCAGTAAGATCGGTCTCTCGCCCCATCGGTCCAAGCCGACACTCGGCAGCTACGATGCTGTCAACAAGGTTCTGACAATCGTCCAGTACAACAAGCCCGAGGGCGTTACCGACTATGTCAACTCGATGTGGGAATTGCAGGATGAACCTTATAAGGGAGACGTAGTGAATTCATACAACGACGGTCCGCCGGAGCCCGGCGCCGAGCCAATGGGCCCGTTCTACGAGCTTGAATCTTCTTCTATGGCGGCAGCTCTGGATCCGGGCGAGACAGTATCCCATGTTCATCGAACAATTCATCTGCAAGGCTCCGAGGCAGACCTCGACCCGATAGCAAAGGCTGTACTCAGAGTGACCATAGACGAAATCAAAACAGTGTTTTCAAAGTAATACCCTTCAGGGTAGTAAGTTCCCGCGAGTGGGATCATAAACTGTTGTTTTAGAGCTACTTGCCCGCGCAGTAGCGGAAATCTCCGATCGGGAGCACTATAACGATAGAAGTGACCAAGAGCGGCAGTCAGGTTAAGCAATTGTGGGATCGCATGAATCCCTGCACACTCTGCCCGCGTAACTGCAGGGTCTATCGCAGCCGGGGGGAAACGGGCTTTTGCGGTATTGGCGAGAATCCGCTGGTCAGCTCCGTTGGCCCGCATTTTGGCGAGGAAAGTGTCCTTGTCGGCACCGGCGGCTCGGGAACAATATTCTTCGCAGGCTGCAATCTGGGCTGTATATTCTGCCAGAACTTCGATATCAGCCATGAGCGGCGTGGCCGGCCCGTGACCGTTGAGCAATTGGCCCAATCCATGCTCGGACTGCAGGAGTCCGGCTGTGTCAATATCAACTTTGTCACCCCGACGCATGTTATCGCGACCATCGCCGCGGCGATTGAATTGGCCCGAAAGAACGGCCTGACGCTGCCAACAGTTTACAACACGGGCGGCTACGATTCGGTCGAGACACTCAGACTCATTGAGGGTTTTATTGACATCTACATGCCCGACATGAAATATGCCGACGCAGAAACCGGCCGAGAGCTTTCCCGCGTGCCTGACTACCCGGCGGTGAATTTCGCCGCGGTCAAGGAGATGCACCGCCAGGTAGGCGATCTCAAAACAGAGCGAGGCGTCGCCACGCGGGGTGTGTTGATACGGCACCTTGTCCTGCCGGAGAACCTTGCGGGCAGCTTTGAGATCATAGATTTTCTGTCCGAAGAAATCTCACCATCGACAACAATCAACGTGATGGCCCAGTACCACCCATGCTACGAAGCCGCTGCCCATCCAAAGATGAACCGCCGCCCGACCTTCGAAGAAATTCAATCTGTCCGCCGATACGCAATCATGAAGGGTTTGAACGTGCTCGACTAGGCACTTGTGACACCTGATAGAAACTCGGAAGCAAGAAAAGGGTAGAGAGTCATTTCATTTCTTGGCTCCGTGCTTGAGCAGCAGCTGTGCAATATCGTGGTGTTTGCGCTCACGTGCAATTTCCAGAGGAGTCCCAATGAACACGCTTGTGGTATTGACATCGGCTCCGCTATTGATGAGCAGTTCAGCTATTTCTCTGTTGCCGTCGTAGACAGCATCCCACAGGGGGGTGAAGTCAGACTTATCCTCTGCGTTGACATCTGCGCCTTTTGAAATGAGAAATTCTGCGATACTTCTGTGTCCTTCAGACACTGCCGCGTGAAGTGGGGTCCTACCCACGTCGTCCATTGCATTGATATTTGCACCTCTGGAGACCAGTAGTTTACCAGCATCTTTGTGCGCGCCTGTGACCGAAGAAAAAAGTGGCGTGCGGCCTTCTTTGTCAAGCGGGTCGATTCTGGCACCCTCTGCGAGGAGTGTTTTGATCCGCTCGATTTCGCCTTTCTCAGCAGCCTCGTGTAGCGGTGTACTGCCGGTCTTCAGGAGAATTCTAATCGTTTCGTCTGTCTCTGCTCCCTTGGATATCAGAAACTCGACCGTCTCATGCGCATTGTACATCGCTCTGGCCGCTTCGTATAAGGGCGTGTTTCCGTGCTTGTCCCTCGCACTTATATCAGCCCCTTTCGCGAGAAGAAAACGCGCCATCCGCTTCTGGCCAAAGAGTGCCGCAAAATGTAAAGGTGTTCGGTCGTGGTCGTCCCTCGCATGGATATCGGCACCCTCGTTTAGCAGTAGCTTTGCAAGCCGCTTATACCCATTAGATGCGGCCCTATGCAGTGGCGTGAGGTCCAATTCGTCCCTTGCGTTGACATCAGCGCCATTGGCGATGAGCAGTTTGGCCACCTTGACAGTAGTGAAACCAAGGTCGGTGGCCGCCGGCTTTGCATCAGCGCCATTGTCGATAAGGATTCGCACAATTTCTGGATCAAATGTGTACCTGCGAGCGGCAATAGCCGCCTCATTCAGTGGGGTCATGCCCCAATCATCTTCTGCGTTCACATCAGAGCCGTGAGTAATGAGTAACTTCACCATGTCGGTCTGGCGCTTCCTCGCGAGTTCCTCCACCAATTCTAAGTGATGGTCCGCATCGGAGTCAACATCGGGAAACTTGCCGTCAACAAGCTCAAAAGCCGCCCACTCAAAATCTCCCGAAAGTGCCTGGCGGAGAGGAGTGCTGCCCAGATGCCCCTTTGCGTTGACTTCCGCACCTTTGGCAACAAGTAGCTCCGCTATTTCGTTGCGGCCCCACCAAGCCGCCCTATGCAGCGGAGTGTCGCCGACCTCATTTCTCCCATTTACGTCGACGCCGTCTTTGATCAGCGATTTCGCCAGGGCAATGTCGCCACCTGCTATGGCCTCGCACAGCGTACCTGCCGGCGAAACTCGCACTCGCGGAGATACGGATGCCGAGACACTCTTTTCCTGATGCGCGAGATTTGTCTGTGGCCCTGCCTTGCATCCACCGATGACGATTATGGCGGTCAGGGCATTGCTGAAGAGTGTGTTCGCTTCCATTATCTGCTGCCTTTCACAGGTAGACTATCTCCACTCCCCCCTTTATGTATAAGGCACATCAGACACATAAGGTAACATCCAGCAACGTCGGATCTTCATCCCAGACTCGCCGTGCATCAGCACAAGGGGGAAATCTAATCCCGGGCAGATCTTATCCTTACGCCGGCACGCAATCAAGGCGCCCTCTGTCGAAATTGCCCGGCGGAGTGTATCTACCCTGAAAACTGGCTCAATCTCGGGCCTGAAAGAGTGAACTTCTCAGCGAGAATGTGGTATAATGAAGGTGATTGTGTTAGAATCGCTATTTGGCAAGTAGATTGTAGGTATAGACGAAAGGTTATGTCTTGAGGCAGAGCAGCACGTGGGGGCGCAGAAGCCGGGGTCTGTGATTTGCAGGGTCTCTGGGTTTCAGTTCTTGTAATACACTGGAGCAAAGGGCTTGAATTGAGCAAGTATGCACTGCGACCGACCAGCCGGGCTTTTGGGTGGTCGGACCATACTCACGGTTCTGTATACGGAAACTAAATGGATCGGAAAAGACTATTCTTGCTGTCGTTGATAGTCACAGCAACCTGTTTGACGGCCGCCGACGGTAGGCTGGCGCCAAGGCAAAGAGCAAAACACCAACCGGGCCGGCAATGGACGCCGCCGGTGAGCAATCTGGTGGAGTTCGACCTTACTTATGATTTTTCGGTGCCCGGACAGACGCGGTCGATTAGTTTCGTTGTCGTACTGCCGACGACCATACCCTGCAGGCAGAAGATTCTCAGCAGAAGCTACTTGCCCAAACCGTCCAGGATCTTCAACGAGAACGGCAACCGCTACGCCGAGTTCGTGTTCAACAAGCCCGAGCGGCATGAAAAAGTGAAGATACGTGTGAAAGCCGAGCTGTACAGATACGATCTGCTCACGTCAAGAGCCGAGACCGGCGAGCAGATGGTCGGAGGTGAGCGGCTCGATGATTTTCTAAAGCAGGAGAGGTATATAGAAAGCGACCAGGACGAGATACGCCAAATCGCTGCGGGCCTCGAGGGCAATACTGAAATAGACGTGGTCAAGCAGATTTATGACTATGTCCTCGATCATATGGAATACGTCAAGAGCGGCAAAGACGATAGGGGGGCAATGGTGGCTATGGAGCGGGGCAAGGGTGATTGCACCGAGTACGCCGATCTGTTCGTTGCGATATGCAGGGCCAGGGACATCCCGGCCCGCGTTGTCACAGGCTACACCGTTCAGGCCGAGACCTCCAGATCAAAACACAACTGGGCCGAGGTCTATCTGCAGGACCGTGGCTGGGTCCCGTTCGATCCGGCTGCGGGCGATATGAAAAGCCCAATATTTCGAAACAGGGCCTTCGGCACAATGAGGCCGGTTTACATATATCTCTCTCATATCCGCAACGACCACGTACTCGACAACCACAATTTCGGCACATACAAGTACTGGGGCGACAGAATCACGCTAACCGATTCAATCGAGTTTAGAGTCCCCGACCAGTCAACGGTTGATAGCCGCTGATACACAGAAAGACAAGGCGTGCCATCCAAAGCCAGCCTCAGGATAATAGCTCTATTAACTGTTTTGCGTTCTTGATGGCGTGGCCTTGGATGTCGTTGTTGAAATATGCGTAGATGCTCCGGGTGTTCCTGGCTTTCTCTTTGAGCCATGTCGCCCATTCCTGTAATGCGGATTTAGGGTAGCTGCCAGCATATCGGCTGCTTCTACCATGGAAGCGGACGTAAATGGTTCCCGAAGTAACAACGCGAGGGGATTCCGTGCCCGGCATATCGTGAATGCAGAAGCCCACGTTCGCCTCGGTCAGCAGCTTGAAAGTGTCGTCTGCGTACCAGCTTTCGTGGCGGAATTCAAAGACTGCAGGGGGCTTCTTTGGCAGCAACTTGACAAAGCCGCCCAGCAGGTCGAGGTCCTTGTGCAAGCTGGGAGGCAGTTGATATAGCACAGGGCCGAGATTCTCTCCAAGCAGTCGCACTCTCTCGAAGAAGCGCTCAAGCGGTTGCGCGGCATCCTTCAATCTCTTGATATGGGTGATGAATCTGTTGGCCTTGACTGCGTAGAGAAAACCTTCCGGAGCAATGTCGTGCCATCTGTTCAAAGTCTGCTCTTTCGGAAGGTGATAGAAAGTGTTGTTGATCTCAACGGTGTCGAAATTCTGGGCGTAGTGCTCAAACCATTTGCCTTTCGTCAGACCGGCAGGATAGAACACATCCTTCCAGTGATCGTAGTACCAGCCGGAAGTGCCGATTCGAAGATTGCAGGCGGTCTTGCTCATTCGAGGTATTCTAACATCTTGAAGGTGTCCCGAAAACCCTTATACTTTCTACGGTGTGGTGCTAATGAGCGGTGTGATATGGTTAGTAGTCCGCAACAAATAGGTAGGTGGCTCATTGCGGCCGGGATCGTCATTGTGTTTCTCGGCGTCTTGATGATACTTCTGGGCCGATTGGGGCTGTTCAGGCTACCCGGCGATCTGGAATTCGGCTCGAAGAACTGGCGCGTCTATATACCGATAGCGAGTTGCATTGTTATCTCAATCATCCTTACGCTCGTTCTGTGGTTGATCAATTATCTTCGTCGTTGAACCAAACCTACTCATTTCCTCAAGTGAGCGGAATTGCCTTTCTCGTGGTGCTCTCAATCAGATATAATCAAGGGCATGACTAATAAGCTCCTACGTGCGATTTTCGATCAGATGGCCGATGTTATGGAGATCCTTGGCGAGGATCGGTTCCGCGTAAATAGCTATCGAAAAGTGGCGCGGCTAATCGGTGACATACCGATCGACGTCGAGATACTACTGGCTGCGGGTAAATTAGCCAAGATGGCGGGTATTGGCAAGTCGAGCCTTGCGAAAATAGAAGAGTTCGTAAAGACCGGCGAGATTATCGCTCACCGCGACCTGCTTGCGAAAATCCCTCCGGGATTACCCGAATTACTCAACATTCCCGGCCTGGGGCCGAAGGGCGTGAAGGCAATTTACGACCGGTTGAAGGTTACGAATGTAGCCGAGTTGAAGGCTGCGATTGAAACGGGGGCTGTCGCCGGGCTTTCTGGATTCGGCGATAAGAAGGCGGCCGCTATCGCCAGAGGCATTGCGTTTCTGGAGAAATCCACCGGCCGTATTCGCATCGACCAGGCGCTGGAAGCAGCCGAGAAGGTCCGCCGATTTCTGCGGGACGTCTCCGGGATGCTAAGGATCCGGACCGCCGGCTCACTGCGCCGGTGGGCCGAGACTATCGGCGATGTTGACATACTTGTCGCCGGCGCCGGTGGCGAGGCAGCCGAAAAGGTTGTAGAGGCATTCACCGCTGCCGACTTTGTCAGGGAGGTGATCGCCAGCGGCCCCACGAAAGGTTCGGCTATGATCGATACCGGTGGGATCGGCGTCCACGTCGACGTGCGTGTTGTGCCCGAGGAGAGCTTTGGGGCTGCGGCCCAATACTTCACGGGATCGAAAGAGCATAACGTGCGCCTGAGGGAGATCGCCGTAAAGGCAAAACTCAAGCTGAACGAATACGGACTCTTCAAAGGTGAAAAGATGATCGCCGGGGCGGTTGAAGAGGAAATCTATCATAAGCTCGGGCTCGATTATGTCGATCCTTTGCTTCGCGAAGACCGCGGTGAAGTCCAGGCGTCGAAAGAGCATCGTCTGCCCGAATTGATTCAACTCGGAGACATTAAGGGCGACTTGCATCTGCATACAATTGCCTCCGACGGGGACTGCGATATATGCGAGTTTGTCGAGACTGCCCAGAGTCTCGGCTACAAATACATCTGCATCACGGACCACTCGAAATCCTCGGTAATTGCCAACGGCCTGTCTGCCAAACGGCTGGCCCAACAGATTCGTCAGATCCGAAAGCTAGATACCACAGTCAAAGGCATGACCATCTTCGCGGGGTGCGAGGTTGACGTCCTGGCCGATGGGAAAATGGATTTCGAAGATGAATTGCTCGCCGAGCTTGATTTTGTGATTGCTTCGGTGCATTCTGGGATGTCGAGCTCGCGAGAGAAGGTGACAACCCGTACGCTCAAGGCGATGGACAACCCTTACGTTACCTGCATTGGTCATCCGACCGGCAGGCTTCTCGGTCAGCGCGAGGCGATGGATTTGGACATGGCCAAAGTGATCGAACACGCCGCTGAGACGCACACCGCTCTGGAGATAAATGCAAACCCCTGGCGTCTGGATCTCAAGGATACGCATTGCCGGATGGCAATCGAGGCGGGTGTCAAGCTGGTCATCGGCACCGATGCCCACAGTGCCAACGGCATGGGCCTGATGGGTTTCGGCGTGGCCACGGCCGGGCGGGGCTGGGCGACAAGAGCGGACGTGCTCAACACGCTTTCGACTGCAAAACTCAAAAACTGGATCAAGATTAAGAGATCCAGATAACACCCGACTCTACGTGCATTCGTTCGATATGCGTCCCGTTCTTGAGCCAATGCCAGACGAAGGCGTGTCCAGCTCAGGATTGCTCGGTGCAAAAGAAGTGAGAATAATCAAGAAGATCTTGAACAGCGAAAACGGGTCTAAAGTATCGATACTGGCACAAATAGAAAAGGCAGGCAACGACTATTTATATTCATTCGTGCCCTCATATTTCATATGCCCATTTCATACCGCTCCTGCCCTTGACGAATAAGAGTGTTTCCTCTTGTGGGAACTTGGCTGTGTCTTCTCTGGATTCTTCCGGAGGAAAATCGGATCGTGCGCGACAGGGACGCGATATGTACTTTCAGCGGCCGACTTACCGTAGTCGGATGGGGCAAGGGCATCTCGAGTGCGGCGTTGAGAGTGTGTCTTATCGTGGACGACTTCGAATCCCATAATGACCTCGACCCCAGTGATTCCGAGAGCAACAGGATATTCGACGCGTGGTCGGACGGATACGACAGTCCGGCAACAAACGGTTCAATCGTAGGCCATGCAAGTCAACCCTTCGCCGAACGGTGGATTGTCCACGGAGGCAGACAGTCGATGCCCTATGTGTACAACACTCCTTTAAAGTTCGCCAGAGCAGAACTGGTCCTTGATCTGCCGCAGGAGTGGGCAGATCTGGGGGGTGGGACATTGTCGCTCTGGTTACAGGGCGACACATCCAACTCCGCCGTGCCCATGAGCGTTATCTCAAATGCCAGCCTAACCGTCTATCACGACGATCCCGGTACCCGGATAGACACCTGGACACAATGGACTATCGACCTGTCCGCCTATAGCGGATTCGGCGCAGATCTTGCCAGTGTCAATTCTATAGCCATTTGTTTCGGTGATCAGAACAATCTTCAGCCTGGCGGTTCAGGCATCATGTACTTTGACGACATCCGGCTGTACAGGCCCGGATAACCAAGCAGAAGAAAAGCCGGCGGCGCAATCGATGAATATTGGGTCGGGTGGACATGCCCTTCAGGGTGGTAAACTCCCGCGGGCAAAACCATGACCTGTTATTCTACAACCGCTTACCCGCGCAAAAACGGGAATTTTCAATCGGCAATACTATGATCAACCAAGGCTGCGCTTTGAGCTGTGCCTCTGCAAATGCTCACTTTCACTCTTTGACTCTTGCTCTATCGGGCTCTTTTCCAGAAGGCTGTGGCCGGTCATTTCTTCCGGTTGTGGCAGGCCCATCATTTCCAGCAGCGTGGGGCCTATGTCGGCCAGTTTGCCCTCTGCGCGGAGCTTGCAGCCCTTGAGTCGTTCGTCGAATATGACCAACGGTACATCGCCGATGGTATGGGCTGTATGCGGACCATCGCCGCTGTCGTCAGTCATCTTTTCAAAGTTGCCGTGGTCGGCCGTGACGATCGCCGATCCGCCCAGACTCTTGATCTTGTCCAGTATCCTGCCCACGCATTCATCCACCGCCTCGGCCGCCCTGATTGCGGCGGCCAGCAACCCGGTGTGGCCGACCATGTCGGGATTGGCAAAATTGACCACGATCACATCGTATTTGTCCGAGTCGAGTCTTTCGAGCACAACGTCGGTGACCTCGTACGCACTCATCGCCGGCTTGAGATCGTACGTTCGAACTCGCGGCGAGGGCACGATTTGCCTGTCTTCGCCAGGGAAAGGCTTTTCCGTGTAATCATTGAAGAAGAAGGTGACATGCGCATATTTTTCCGTCTCGGCGCAGCGAAATTGCCTCAGCCCCTGCGAGGACCAGTAGGCCGCCAGAATGTTCTTCATTTTAGGTGGCTTCGGAAACGCAACCGGCGCAGGTATGTTTGCGTCATATTCGGTCATGCAGACGAAATAAATATCCGGCTTAGCCACCCTGGCGAATTCTCTGAAGTTCGGCTCGACGAGCGCCCGGGTGATCTCACGGGGCCTGTCGCCGCGGAAGTTGAAGAACACTACGCCGTCGCCATCGTCTATCGTTGCTATCGGCTCGTCGTCGGCATTGACTATACACGTTGGCTCGATAAATTCATCGGTCACTTCTGCCTGGTAACTCTTGGCGACCGCCTCGGCTGCGCTGGTCGCTTTCAGCCCCTTGCCAGTTGTCATGCATTCGTAAGCTCTCTGCACGCGTTCCCACCGGCTGTCACGGTCCATCGCGTAGAATCTGCCCATAACCGAGGCTATTTTGCCCACGCCTATCTCTGCGGCCTTCTTTTCGATATCGGCTATGTAGCCGGCCCCGCTGTCCGGCGGCGAATCACGACCATCCGTGAAAGCATGAATAAAAACATCCTGTACGTCATTTCTTCTGGCTAGCTCAAGCAACCCATAGAGGTGGTCCAGCAGTGAGTGGACGCCGATGTCACTACACAGCCCCATGACGTGCATCTTGCCGTTATTGCACTTGACGAATTTGATCAGATTTGAGAACTCTTTGTTCTCGAAGAAAGAGCCGTCCTGAATTGTCTTGCTGATCCTGACGGATTCCTGCGGGACGATTCTGCCTGCGCCGATATTCTGATGTCCGACTTCGCTGTTGCCCATCGTGCCGGCCGGCAGGCCAACGTCCAGTCCGCTGGTATGGATAAGGCAGTTCGGATACTCGGCCATCAGCATGTCGTCCACCGGCGTACTCGCCTGCTTGATGGTGTTGTATTCATCTTCGGAACTGTCGTTATTGTAGCCCCAGCCGTCGCGGATGATCAGTACGAACGGCCTGTTTTTCAAGCTTGCTTTTCGTTTTGCCATGGTAGAAGGCGCCTTTCAGACAAAAGCAATGAAGACGAGGTAGTGCCTCGTCTACATTTTCACAAATCCAGTCGATATTGGCAGCATGGTACAGACTCCTTGCGAGCATGTCAAGGATTTACAGAGCATCCGAAAGAAGAAAATGTGCACCTGCTTCAAAAGTTTTTGACAACAGCACTTGCTGTGATATAATGCCCTGCCAATTGAAAACAAACTCTAAACAGTTAGCAGGGGCAACGAACGCGGCACGATACACACTGACTATGACCGAAGCCAAGCCAAATGACTCTGATGCCCGATTGACCCTGAGCGGGATCACTCCAGAATACCTGGCGAGCCGGCTGCCGGACCGAAGAGCTCATCTGCTATTCTGGCCTCTGACGATCGGCGGGCTGCTGCTGGATTTGTGGACGAAGAAGGCCGCGTTCGAACGGCTCGATACGTACGAGGCATATACCGTCATAGACGGACTGCTCCAATTGGTGCGAGCTGAGAACGATGGCGCCGCTTTTGGTCTGTTTGCCGGCAGGTCATTTTTCCTGACGGCTATTTCAAGCATCGCGATGCTGGCGATTCTCGGCGTCTTCCTCCTGGCGGGAAACCGGCAGAAACTGGTCAATATCGCTCTGGGGCTTTTCGCCGCGGGGGTCTGCGGCAATTTGTACGACAGGGCCTTCAACGGCGGCATGGTGCGAGACTTCATCGACCTCTACTACGGCAGCTATCACTGGCATACTTTCAATGTTGCTGACGCTCTGCTTTGTGTCGGGGTGGGGCTGCTGATGATTTCGACCTTTCTTATTGAGCAGCCTGGTCAAAAACATGATCGGCAACATAAATAGGCGCGTCTGTCGCGACACCCAGGGCGATAGCATCGGAGGGGCGGGAGTCGATTTCGATTGTCCGGCCGTTCAGGCTCAGATATATCCTTGCATAGAACACGTGGTGACGCAGATCGCTTATGACTATCTTTTCTATTTGGGCGCCGAGATTGTCAATTACGCTTGCGAGCAGGTCGTGCGTCATCGGCCGGGCCGGGGCGATGCCTTTTAATCGGCGGTCGATCGCAAAAATCTCAACGATACCGATCACGATGGGGAAACTCCGCTCGCCGTCACGCTCCTTGAGGACGATCACCTGCTGGTCGGACATCTCATTTATGATTATGCGAGATAACTCGGCTTCCAATTCCATCTTAGCGTCACCTTTATCCGGTTGAAACAAATATGAGCTTGCTCACCTGCCATTGTCCAATTCGGAGAGGTGCCTGTCAACGGTCTTTAATTGTTCCGTGAGCTGAGCAAGCTTATCTTTAGCCTGAGCCACGACTTGCGGCTTGGCCTTGGTGACGAAATCTTCGTTGGCCAGCTTGGCTTCTATTCCGCTTTTGGCCTTTTCTATTTGCTGCTTTTGTTTCTCGAATCGCAGCCGTTCGGCCTGCGGATCGACCGCATCGTGCACATAAACCTCCACCGCGTCCGCAACGGCGACGGCGGCGTTGGCCGGTTTTTCGATGTTGGCGCCGGCCTGAAATTCTCTGACTCCTGCCGATCGGCCGATCAGTTCGGCGCTGCTATTGAGAATATCAGCAATTTCCTGCCGCGCCCTCGCCGATACAACTAAGGGCGTCTTCGGCGGGATGTTTCTGTTGTTTCTGATATCGCGAACGGTCCTGACCAGCTCCTGCACTATTTCAATCTGCTTCTCAGCGTCCGGTTCGCGCAGGGAATCAATTACTCTGGGCCATTCGGCGATTGCCAGCGATTTTGAACTTCTCGCCTCCGCTAGGGGCTCAAGGTCTCTTTCCGGGGCGACCTCGTTGAGCTTCTGGAATATTCCCTCGGTGATGAACGGCACAAAAGGATGTAACAATCTGAGGATCTGGTCCAACGCAAAGGCCAGAACACTCTGGACAATTGGCTTTGCCTGGACATTTTGCATTCTTGCCTTTGACCACTCAAGGTACCAGTCGCACAAATCGTTCCAGAAGAATCTGTACAGATCAGCCAAAGGCTCGCTATACTTGAACTTCTCCAGAGATTCGGTGACCTCGGAAATCGTCTCAGCCAGCCTCGATAGAATCCACCTGTCGGTGACATCCATCTTCCCAGGGTCGAATCCGGCAGGGTCCATCCCTTCGAGATTCATCAGGGCAAAACGCGAGGCGTTCCAGAGCTTATTGCAGAAATTTCGTCCAATGTCGAATTTCGGGGACGTATTCACCGTGCGCCCATCGGGCAATGTCATTGCCGCCACAGGCATCCTGATGTCCTGCGTATCCGTGGCCATGCTGGCCAATGTAAAACGCATAGCATCGACGCCGTGACTGTCGATGGCCACCAGCGGATCGATGCCGTTGCCGAGACTCTTGGACATCTTGCGCCCCTGGCCGTCCTGTATCATCGCGTGAATGTAAACGTCGCCAAACGGGATATCGCCTGCACAGTACTGTCCCATCATCACCATGCGCGATACCCAAAGCGTGATGATCTCGCGCGCCGTACAGAGTACGTTGCCAGGATAAAATGTCTTCAACTCCGGCGTCTGGTCGGGCCAACCCAGCGTACTGAAAGGCCAAAGCGCCGAAGAGAACCACGTATCAAGCACGTCGTCATCCTGTGTCCAGTCCTCGGCTTTGAACTGCTGTTCGATAGCTTCATTTCCCGGTCCGACGCTGGCATACGCAACCGCGCCCTCCTCGCAATCAACGGTTACCGAATGGACGGCGTCGGCAAACTCTGAAAGCTCATCCCGCAATTGTGCCTCGCTGCCGGCCTTGGACCACACAGGTATTCTGTGCCCCCACCAGAGCTGGCGGCTTATGGGCCAGTCTCGCAGGTTCTCCAACCAGGCTTGGTAAGTTCTGGCGTAGCGGTCAGGGACAAATCGCAGGCGGCCGTCAAGCAGCGGCTTGAGTGCCAGGCCGGCGAGAGAGTTAACTGGAACGTCCGTCCCCTCGACAAGGCCCTGGCCGAACTTCTCGCCTAAATGCTCGATCGGCTTCTTGACAGCGATATACCACTGATCCGACAGGTAGGGCTCTATCGGCACGTGACTGCGATAGCTGTGCCCGACCTCGTGGACGTATTGGCGAACATCTTCGAGGAGGTTCTCCGTTCGGAACCATTCGACAATCGCTTCGCGCGCCTCGAAGCGATCCATGCCCAGCAAGGACTGGGCTTCAGGCTCATCGGCATCTTCCCAGCCATGTTTGTCGCTTATCGATCCGTCCGGCGCCATGACGTTGACAATTTCCAGCCCGTGTCTCTGGCCGATCTGCCAGTCATCCGGATCATGAGCCGGTGTGACCTTGAGAAATCCCGTTGAAAAGCGCGCCTTTTCGTCCTCGCTTTCGGGATCGGGCAAAACAACGTGCTCGTCGGCGATGATCGGGATCAGCCGGCCGACTATCGGCAGGCGGACTTTGTTGCCGACCAGGTATTTCGCACGTTTGTCGCCCGGATTCATCGCGACGGCGGTGTCACCGAGCATAGTCTCCGGGCGGGTAGTGGCGACCGTGACGCATTCGATTCTTGTGCCATCTATCTCGACGCCTTCAACAAGCGGATACTTCAAATACCAAAAGTATCCCTGCACCGTCTCATGCTCCACTTCGTCGTCAGCCAGCACCGTCTGTGTTGCGGGGTCCCAGTTGACGAGCCTCTTGCCGCGATAGATCAGGCCGTCTTTGAAGAGCTTAAAGAATGTGCTGCGCACGGCTTTGGCACAGACTTCGTCCATTGTGAATCGGGTTCGCTGCCAGTCGCAGGAGCAGCCCATCGCCTTCAACTGCTCGATTATCCGGCTTTCATATTCGTCTTTCCACGCCTGGACTCGCCCGACAAATTCCGCCCGATCGAAGTCCGTGCGCCTCTTTCCTTCTTCCGAGAGTATCCGCTTTTCGACAACCGTCTGAGTGGCAATGCCCGCGTGGTCGGTGCCCGGCATCCACAGCGTGTTGTAGTTCTGCATCCGTCTAAAGCGAATAAGAATGTCCTGCAAGGTATTGTTCAGTGCGTGGCCGAGGTGCAGCGGCGCGGTGACATTGGGCGGTGGTATGACGATTGTATACGTCGCTCGGTCACCGCCATCGGCGTGTGGCTCGGCGTGAAAGTAGGAATGAGAAGACCATATACGGTTTACTTGTCTCTCTACAGTTGGCGGGTCATAGGTTTTCGATAGTTGTTCAGCCATAGCGTATCAAGCGTCGAGAATCGACAACAAAAAGAAATTCCGGCCCAGTACGGCAGCCGGAATATTATCATAATAGAAACCAACAACGGCGTAAAGCAGACAATTAAGCACCGATAAGGCACTCTTGGCATTGGCGCCCGAGCCTAATCGAGGTTCATCGTCATCAGAAACTCCCCGTTGGTTCGCGTCTTGGCCAGCCGGCTCTTGAGCAGTTCCACTGCTTCGACCGGGTTCAATTCGCTCAGGACCCTTCGCAGCCTGTAGACGAGCTGAAGCTCTTTGGGATCGAGCAGGAGTTCTTCGCGTCTGGTGCCGCTTCGACTGATGTCGATAGCCGGGTACGTTCTCCTGTCGACAAGACGCCTGTCAAGGTGCAATTCCATGTTTCCGGTTGCCTTGAACTCTTCGAAGATCACATCGTCCATCTTCGAGCCTGTATCGATCAGTGCTGTGGCGAAAATAGTCAGCGAACCGCCTTCTTCGACATTTCTTGCCGCTCCGAAGAATCTTTTGGGCATCTGCATTGCCCCGGCGTCAACACCACCAGTCAGAATTCTGCCCGAATGAGGCATCTCGGTATTGTATGCACGCGCCAGACGCGTAATTGAGTCGAGCAGGATCACCACGTCCTGGCCGTACTCGATAAGCCGCTTTGCCTTCTCGATTACAATTTCGGCAATCTGACAGTGACGTGCGGCCGGCTCGTCGAAGGTCGAGCTGATGACTTCCACGTCGTCGGCGGTCTTACGTTCCATCTCCGTCACTTCTTCGGGCCGTTCGTCGATCAGCAGCACGATCAATTTGATCTCGGGATGGTTTGCGCTCAGGGCATTTGCGATCTTCTGCAGCAGTATCGTCTTGCCCGTTCGCGGCGGAGCGACTATCAGACCGCGCTGACCCTTTCCCACCGGCGTGACCAGGTCAATTATCCTCATGTTCAATTCTTCGGCCGTAGTCTCGAGCACGAAACGACTCTCCGGATGCAACGGTGTCAAATCGGTAAAGACGATTTTCTCGGCAAGATTGTCGGGGTCTTCGAAGTTTATGGCTTCCACGCGCAAAAGAGCAAAGTACTTCTCGGAGTCCTTCGGCGGCCTTATCTGGCCCGACACAACATTGCCCGTACGCAGACCGAAACGCCTGATCTGCGAGGGCGACACATAAATGTCATCCGAGGAGGACAGATAGTTGTAGTCCGTATTGCGGAGAAATCCGTAGCCGTCCGGGAGAACTTCCAGCACGCCTTCACCATACATCAGGCCGCTCTGGCGGATACGCTCCTTGAGAATTCTGAAAACCAAATCCTGCTTTTTGAGCGCGCTGTATTCCGTCATACCCTCGTTCTTTGCAAGATCGTGCAATTCTGCAACGGTTAGCTTCTGCAGATCTGTCAAATAGAGATTGCCTTGCTTGATACGCTCGTACTTGGCATGAGTGGACTCTTCTTCGGTCTCGCCCAGCGACTCGTCCTCGGTCTCTATGGTGTCGGTCTCTGCCTCTCTGGTCTCCACGGCCGTAGCCGTACTGGCAGAATTATCCCCTTCCAGTCGTGCCTGTTCTTCCAACTCGGCGACAACTTCAGCTGCCTTCTTGACCGCCTTCCTCTTTGTGCTCTTGCGTTTCTTGGTTGTGCGCTTTACAGCCTTGGCCATAATTGCTCCTTTTTTGCTTATGAGACAGTGTTACTACCCTCGTGAAACTCCCCGTTGCCAGAAGCAAGGATCAGAGGTGTGACTTCACAGAATAACCTTCTCACAGCAATTCAATAGGATTTGAAATTTGAACAGTAGAACCCAAATATGCCAAATACGGGTGGCAGCAATTGTCAACGATCTGCAATAACCCCGCTTACTAAAAATCAGTAACATCAGAGAAAATATCAGCGACTTGTCTGACCAATGCCGAGAAGTCGGAATTGTTTACCACCGTATTATCGGCGAGGCCAACCTTGCTGTCCAGAGAAATTTGAAAATTTTCTCTAATTTTCAACTGATTTTGGTCAAAACCTTTCTTTTCGGCTCTAAGCGCCCGTAATTTGCGCCTGCAATCTACAAAAACCAACCTGTCACACCGCGTGGCCCAGCCGACCTCGACCAACAGCGGCATGTCCAAGACTATTGCTTTGACCTGATCTTGCCGGCTGTACAGCTCCATAAGCTCTTCGGCCCGCCTCAGGACGAAAGGATGGATTATTTCGTTGAGCGATGACAGTTTATCGAGGTCACCAAATACCACGGCGGCCAATTTCTTGTGGTCTATCTTCCCGGCAGAATCCAAGACCGCCCGGCCAAAGCAGGCTGCAATCTTCTCTTTCACCGGTTCGGTTTCGAGCAGCTTGTGGGCGATATCGTCGGCATCGATAACCTTGCAGCCGAGTTTCGCAAATTCGGCGGCGACGGTGCTCTTGCCCGAAGCGATGCCGCCCAGTATGCCTATAACGGGTTTCTTGCCGAGTTTGTCCACAACCGGATAAGTCTAACTGCATTGTTTCAGCCGGTCAAGTAATGTCCGGTCGATGGACCCACAACATCGGACTGCTGGGCGCATGAAAAGAGACTTGAAGATTCGATTCAAGGCAGATGTACCTTGCCGTGTATCTTCTGAAGGCTGTTGAGCAGGTAGTTCTTCACTACAATGTCCCAGCTCATGTTCTTGGCCAGGTCATAGCCTGTTTGGATCATACTTTCGATTTCAGATTCGTTCTTGGGCAGACGCGAGCATATTTGCATCGCGACTTTCTCGCTCTGGTTTGCTTCAATGCGGTCCCTGACATCGCGGTTGATTTGCAGCATATCTTCGATATCCGCATCGACGTGTGCCTCAAGATTCGTATAGTCTGCGATAATAACACTCCTGCGATCCTGCCCGCCGGTCACGTCGCGCACGAAGCCGGCACATCCGCAGACACTGCTGAAGACACAGATGCCTCCGAACGTCAGCGGTTCAATCTGTGCTATCCCGAACGGCTCGTAGATGCTCTGGCCAAATTCGACGTCGGTTCCCTTGCGGATGTCCATAAACTCCACGTCTGCGGGCATTCTATAACCGCATCTTTGGGTGTCGAAGCCGAACTGGTTGATGAAGATTATCTTTGTGTTTCGGCTTTTAGCGTTGAATTCCTGCACGGCGGTGTAGTAATCGGCCTCTCCGCCAGATAGATCAGGCCAACCCTCACGATGAGCAACAGGCCAGTTGTATGCCGACTCCATGTTGTATATGTCCTGGCTGCGCCGCTGTGCGACCTCGGTCGACAGGACAAACAGTACCGCCGTCTTGTTCTGGGTCCTGAACTCTCTTTCAAGTTGTTCGAGCACGCGCAAATCACGCCACATCCCCTTGCTTTGCACAAGCCTTGTGACATGAGTGAAAATGAAATCGGGCCTGTAGCCCAAGAGGTTCTCGCAGTACCGCTGCAGTTTGTCCTTCGAAGCAAGTTTCTCGTCAACGGTAATCTGGTATGCCGGGATTCCATTATACACTATGTCGATATCGGCGGTCTCAAATTCGGATGCAAGGAAACGCAGCTCATCGACCACGTAATCGCCTACCGCGAGTATGCGGTCGCAGTATTTCGAGGCCCCTACGAGAGAGTGTTTGAAGTAAGAGTCCTGATCGCCGAAGACTTCGTTCACATAAAGATCTTCGTTGTGAGCCAGTTTCATGACGTTGTAGAACATGGTGTCATGCCCTGGATGTTTCTCCACGATTCGACGCATTGTCGCTACCTCATGGGCATAGAAAACCGTCCCGAAGTCACATGTCGGCTCAAGAATCCCCGCCAACGCAGTTGGCATACCCATAAACTCATGTGAGACGATCAGTGTCGAGTCGTCGGCGGCGCCGATCGCCTTGAGCACGGCAATCGCCACCGGGGCCAGTCTGACATACTGCTCGAACTCCCACAGGTTCTCATAAAGGTCGCTGCGAACCCCGAACTCTTCGAACAGTTGCTTTTTGAAGTTGTTGATCGCCTCCTTGTCCGTATGTGTCACGTCAATCAAAACAACCTCAGGTGAGCTTTTCACGCCCGTCTTCTCGTCAACGAATGTCCGTCTGCCGTAAACGATTCCGGCACTGTAGAAATCTTCGATCTTACGAAATGCCGGCCCATAGCCTGTGTTTACAAATCCATCGATGGACGAGTAGAGCACTTCGCCATTCTCGCCGAGTCGTCCGCCGACGGAGCCTTCGGTGGTGAACAATGGTCCGACAAGTATGGAACGTTGGACTGCGTCAAGATAGGATTGGCACGTGAAGAAACCCTGCAAGACGGCACCTATGCCGCCGACTTTGCCCACTGTCTCATGGGTAACATGTACGGCCGTCTTCTGCTCGGTCATCGTAAGTCTCCCTCCAAGTATACCTGAAGTCTAACAGGGAAGTTTGTCACTGTTTCTGAGTAAATCTTAAGAAACAGTCTCATGAGAGCCAAACATGAGGATTTCAAGAGGGTGACTATTTTCGGTGGGCCGAAAAAGATAGGATGCAGGTTGCAGGTAAGCAGTGCCTTTTCGGACGGACTGGGCGGCGTCGCAGAATTTTGGTCGGATCAGCCTATCCGGGCTCGCAACGCCCTGATCGCCCCTGAGAGCAGTTGCTGGGGAATATCGGCCAATTCCGGTTCGGGTATCTCGCTGAGCGCGATTCTGTCCAGGACCTCTGTCACCCGGCTGCCAAAGGGTGTTATCAGCGCTCCGGTACTCTCGGCCTCGTCCAATTCACCCTCGGCCATTTGCCTCAGATACATGATCACGTTCTTGGTCAGTTCCCTGTCGCTCATCTCGTACACGGCCCCGCCGGCCTCACGCGGTCCGTCCGGAATCTCTCGTTCTTTGAGTATATCCTGCGTCAGCCTGTATGTTTCGGCCATCAGCTGTTTTTCTCTTTCCAGAAAGCCCGGATCTATAGGCGCGAGTTTCAGCTCTTCGTCCGAGTCTGGAAGGGGGACATATATTCTGTTGTGACAAGCCGGGCATTTACCCATCCTGCCGCCGACGGTGTCGGAGGCTTCTATCTTCTTGTTGCAATGCTCGCAGTGAAATGTGATCGCCATTTTAGCACCTCTGTCATTTTCAATTTAATCGTTGGCACCAAGCCCCGGACTCTCCTGACGACAACTGATTTGGCTCGCCTTGTACTCGGCGACTACTTCGGTACTCATCCCGCCGCGAGGCGTAAATCGAGACTTAATTTTCATCCAGCGCGGTTTGCACTCGCGGCTCAAATCGTCTAGTATGTCATTCGTCAGAGCTTCGTAAAAAATCCCCTTGTTGCGATAGCTCTGCATATAGAATTTGAGGCTCTTGAGCTCTATGCATAGCTTGTCGGGACAATATTCTATTGTGATCTCGCCAAAATCCGGCTGGCCTGTTCGGGGGCAAACGCTTGTGAACTCGGGGCACCTTATTGTTACGTGATAGTCTCGCTCGGGACGTGGATTATCGAATAGTTCTATCTCGACCGGTTCACTCATTGCGAAACCTCAGTTATCAATCCTGCTCGAATATATAATAACCCGCATGTTTGCTGCGTGCAAGCGATAATTCGGCAACCCTCGGACAATTCTCAAGATTCCGGTGCGAACCGAATGCTCATTGCATTTTGACAACTCTGGCCGCAGTCAGTAGAATAACGCTATTGCAGCAACCTCCTGCAGAGTTTTTGTTCGTTGCAGGGGACGAGGACTTACACAGTAGGGAGAACAACCAATGGAGTCTGCAATTAAGAATCTGAACCGCCGCCAGTTCCTGGCTGCTCTCGGCACCAACGCTGCCGCTACTCTGCTGTGGCGCGGCTCGTCTGCGAAAGCCGCTGCAAGAAGCAGCAGGCCCAATTTCGTGTTTGTCTTTGCCGACGATCTGGGCTGGGGAGACCTCGGCTGCTACGGCAATCGCCAGATAAAGACGCCCAACCTGGACGAGCTCGCACGAAAAGGGACGCTGTTCACGCAGTTTTACGTCAACGGCTCGGTCTGCTCGCCCTCGCGCACGGCGTTTATGACGGGCCATTTCCCCGCACGTCACAGCGTTCACGGCCACTTCGCGACTCACAAACAAAACGAGGCCCGGGCGATGCCCGACTGGCTCGATCCCAAAGCCAGCACGGTCACGAAGTTGCTCCGAGACGTCGGTTATGTCACCGGGCATTTCGGCAAATGGCACCTCGGCTCAGGCCAGGGCGCTCCGATCCCCGGCGCGTACGGGATCGACGAGCACGCAACCAGGACATCTTCGGGACCGCAGCTGACCGGGACCAGCGATCCGTACTTCAGAGCCAAATCAACCGCCCAGATCGTGGAGCGAACTATAGAGTTCATTGAGAAGAACCGCAAAAGGCCCTTTTATGTGAACGCCTGGACCCTCGTGCCGCACGCTACGCTCCATCCAACCGACGAGCAGATGGAACCCTATCAGCGTTATGGTCCTCAGGGTGTCCCTTACAAAGGTGCAAAGCAGATATACTATGCCTCCGTCTCCGACATGGATCGTCAGATTGGCCGGCTTATCAAGAGAATTGACGAGTTGGGCCTGGCCGAAAACACCGTCATTGCCTTTTCCAGTGACAACGGTCCGGAAGATTTCGACATTCGAAATGCCGTTCACAGCGGCATAGGCGACACCGGCCCGTTCCGCGGACGAAAGCGAAGCATATATGAAGGCGGTATCCGCATGCCGTTCATCGTCCGCTGGACTTCGCACACGCCGGCGGGCAAGGTCGACGACAAAAGCATTATCGCCGGCGTGGACTGGCTGCCGACCGTTTGCAGCCTGGCGTCTGTCAAGTTACCTGCCGGGCTGAATCCGGACGGCGAGGACATGTCACAGGCAATTCTCGGCAAACCGCAAGCGCGTAGCAAACCGCTGATGTGGCAGTGGAGATTTCGAATCTTCGGCGACATGGTCCACAGGAGTCCCATGTTGGCCGTGCGCGACGGAAAGTGGAAGCTGCTTATGAACCCCGACCGCAGCCGGGTCGAACTGTACGATATTGTCAGCGATCCGACCGAGCTGGACAATGTTGCCGATCAAAATCCTGCGATTGTGCGGAAACTCTCAGAAAGGTTGTTAAGATGGCACAAGTCTCTGCCGGCCGGGCCCGTCGACGATGTGGCCGGCTCAAACGCATATCCCTGGCCCACGAGCAAATGAACCAGCTCAGACGGATTATCGTGTGTGTTGTTCTCGTGCAAACCTTGTTTGTTGTTGGGGGCGCCGCCGCATCCGAGAAAGCTGTTATGAACAAGACGGACCTTTTCGAAGCGGGAACGGGCGGTTACGCTACATACCGCATTCCTGGGATAATCGTGACAAGCAGAGGTACGCTGCTCGCTTACTGCGAGGCACGCAAAAGCCTCCAGGGTGACTGGGGCACTATCGACATCATGATGCGGCGAAGCGCCGATGGGGCAAGAACGTGGCTGAAACAGCGAAAGATAGTCAACATCGAAGGCAAAGTCACCCAAAATGCGGTGGCCCTCAAGCAGAACCTTGCCCGGGAAGGGGAGATTACCATAAACAACCCCGTCGCGATTGCAGACAGGCAGATCGACGCCGTGCATTTTCTGTACTGTGTTGAGTATGCCCGCTGCTATTACATGCGGAGTGACGATGATGGCAGGACCTTCACTGAACCTGTTGACATAACCAGAACTTTTGAGAAGTTCCGCGACGAATATGATTGGAAAGTCCTGGCAACCGGCCCCGGCCATGGAATCCAGTTAAAAAACGGCCGGTTGCTCGTCCCCGTCTGGCTCTCTACCGGCACGGGGGGACATGCACACAGGCCCTCCTGCGTGTCGGTCGTCTACAGCGACGATCATGGCAAGACATGGCTGCGGGGGCAGATCGTAGTTGCCAACCCCAATCCGGTCAACCCGAGTGAGACTGCTGCCGTCCAGCTTGCCGACGGGCGCGTGATGTTCAACATTCGCCACGAGTCGAAGCCTAGATTGCGTGGCGTCTCTATAAGCGGCGACGGCGCAACCGGCTGGAGCGAGATGATATATCACGAGCAGTTGCCCGAGCCTGTCTGCATGGCGAGCATTGTCAGGCTCAGCGAAAAGCCCGGACATAAGCGCAACCGCATCCTCTTTGCCAATCCACACAACGCGGATGATCGCGGGCGCAGAAATGTCACCGTCAAGCTCAGCTACGATGAAGGCGAGAGCTGGCCTGTGGCCCGATCCATCGAGCTGGGCATCAGCGGATACTCAGACATGGCTGTCGGAGAGGACGGAATGGCCTATTGTTTCTACGAGCGCGGCAGCGTTGACACCAGCCACTACAGACCGGCTCAGCTCACTGTTGCCCGTTTCAACCTTCAGTGGCTGACAAACGGCCAGGACCGCTTTGAATAGCGGCTGATTGCATATCGACGGAGACTGCGCAATGGCGACAAAGAAAGCAGTAGTCCTGTTAAGCGGCGGCCTTGACTCGGCAACGACGTTGGCTGTAGCCCTCAGTGAGGGCTTTCTGTGTTACGCCCTGACATTTGCATATGGCCAGCGGCATAAGCGGGAGATTCAGGCCGCCAGGGCGGTGGCCGGCTCTCTGGGTGTCACCGAACATCGCATAATCGACATCGATCTTGCTGCCTTCGGCGGCTCGGCACTTACCGATTCGGCTATCGAGGTACCCAAAGACCGGGGCGATCTGGACAACTCACCGAAAATACCGCTCACCTATGTGCCGGCCCGCAACACTATATTCTTAAGTTATGCGCTCGCCTGGGCTGAGGTACTCGGCGCCTTTGACATCTTCATCGGAGTAAATTCCACCGACTACAGCGGCTATCCCGACTGCCGCGCTGAATTCATAGCCGCTTTCGAACAGACTGCTAATCTGGCGACCGCAGCCGCAGTCGAGGGCAAGGGCCGATACGAAATTCATACGCCGATCATAGAGATGACGAAGGCGCAGGTCATCCTTGCCGGCACGGAACTGGGCGTCGATTATTCCCTGACGCACAGTTGCTATGATCCCGACTCGAAGGGCCGAAGCTGCGGGCGGTGCGACTCCTGCAGATTGAGATTGAAGGGCTTTGCGGAGGCAGGGCTCGAGGATCCAATCGAATATCGAACAGAGAATTTAGATTGACCAAGATCCAAGTGCGACATACGAGGTACGAACCTGATGGTAGTAAATGAGATATTCTACTCTTTGCAGGGTGAGGGATTCCTTGCCGGGATGCCCAGTGTGTTTGTGCGCCTGGCCGGCTGCCCTTTGCGCTGCCGATGGTGCGATACCAAGTATGCCTGGGCCGAGGATGCCGGGCAGGATCAAACTGTCGCTGAGATAGTTGAGGCAGTCTGCAAGTGGCGCGGCCGATTCGTGGTAATAACAGGCGGAGAGCCGATGGTGAATTTCGAGATCCGCCAGTTGGCGCGGGAGTTGAAAGCCGCCGGCAAGCACATAACAATCGAGACCGCGGGCATTGCATACATCCCGGATGTGCCCTGCGATCTAATGAGCATCAGCCCGAAGCTGAGCAATTCTGCCCCGCTCGAGGCCGAGTCGGCAGGGGTCCACAAGGATTCGAGGCTAGACCTGGCCGTTCTTGGAGAACTGATTGCCAACTACCATTACCAGCTCAAATTCGTTGTCGATTCGGTGAATGATGTTCCGGAGATTCAGGAGGTGATAGAGCAGACCGGCAACATTGACCCTCACATGGTAATGCTAATGCCGCAGGCAGCCACAAGAGATGAGCTGGCGTCCAGGTCTCCCGTGGTGGCTGAGATCTGCAAGAGTGTCGGCTTTGCATTTTGCCAGAGACTTCACGTTCTCCTCTGGGATGGCCAAAGGGAAACGTAGTCCAATCTACTTCATCGTTCGCCAAATTTCAGAATTGCCCGTTGACAATCAATAATCATTAATCAATAATCATTCCAAAGCCCGGGTGGCGGAATAGGCAGACGCGCTAGCTTGAGGGGCTAGTGACCTTCGGGTCGTGCTGGTTCGACTCCAGTCCCGGGCAGTTTCAATTGACTATTGTCTATATACGATTGACTATTGTTCAACGTTCCTACGTTTACCCCATCTACCGCAGGAGATTCCTTTGTCGTTTAGGATGTGATAGGAGTGGCTGAATCAGGTACGTATGTCAGATCGATAGGTCTCTTATCTTAGAATGTGATTCAGACTCGATTCCAATCGAGGGCCTAGCGCCTGCCAACTCAAACAACCACTATAGAATGGGAAGCCCAGAGACAAGCCCGGCCGGTGTAGGACTTTCCCCTATAGAAAAAACAGGTCTGGCCCCGATGTTCATCAGACGCTAATTGACTATAACTTATTCTATGGATGCCGCGTTTGTTAGCGATTGTAGATGCCAAGTTCGATTACTCTGCTCCCTCGCAGGCGGGCTCTTTACCTTGGGGGGGGCAACAGCTAGCCCCACTCTCATCATCGACCAGGAGGTACGTCTCAACGTCATCTATACCGGAGGATCGATCGAAGATGGGCCGCTGTTGCTTGGGCTGACAGATCTGCTTAGTCAAGTGAACGCGATGTTTTTCCTTGGCTCGGCCACCGCCGTAGAGCTGCAGCAACTGCTCCAGGCTAGAGCCGGTTGTCTTTCTCTTGGACTGAATGTTTCTTCTTATCACTTTATATGGAGGCTGACCAATGTCTTATTTTTTGACACATAATGTACAGCGAATCACCCGATACGCAACGATTCTATTCGCAATGATTTCGCTTGGCGGATGCTCTATTATTTTCAAAGTCAAACCAGAATACGAACTCCTGTTCCCTTGGCCTGATGGCACACCGTTGCAGACGCCAACCGACTCTGGCATCGTTGTTGTGCACGAAGAACCTGGCAGTTTTGCAGTGCTTCACGGCTTTGCCTGTGCACAGTCCAATCGTAAGGGCGAGGAGGATTTCGTTCGCATCCATGAAGAGTTGGATCTGGCCACCGAACTACCGTCCGGCGGCAGATACATAACAGACGCCACGGTGTTCCTCAATGGTTGGCGCATGGAATATTTTAAGGAGAATCATCACGTCCAGGGCTTCGGCGCGGCGATCACCAACATTGACCTGGACCGTTTCGAGCTCAGTTGGGAAGCCGGCGGGGCGCTGGCCGAGCATGGTTTTGACTCCGGCTATAGCTGGTGCTACGACTACACTGTCCTGGCGTGGAATGTCAATCAACTGGATATGCATGTTGACCACAGCGACCAGGAGAACACCTTCTGGAACATCGAGCGCTACGATAAGAACACAACGGCGGTGCATGTCTTGCCCAACTATCGTCAAAATGTTCCCTTTATTTCATCAGAGGCAACAGTGACGGTTTTGCCCCGCGCGTTTGGCCTGGCTTGGGGCTACGACGACGACCAGCACGTGTTGCAGGCGGCGTACAATCTGGGTCAGAGTGAGACATTTGTCCAAAGTGGTAGAGCGTATGGGGACTTGGATCCACCCGTGCTCCCTCCTGGAGTCGGCCGGGTCGATTCTGGATCCGTCAGTTGGGATTCAAGATTGATACTAAAAGACAATAAAACCAGGCACGACTTCTACGCCGCAGAGATCGTATCCGTCTTCGGTGGGGCCTCTGTCGGTGTCATTCAACCGCCCTTCACGATAACGCCGGCAGAAGAGATAGACTCTATGCTCTTTACCGGCACGATCACAGGCGCAGGCGGCGAAGGCGGACTCAAGACCGAGAATGTTGCTATCGAGAATATCCCTTTCGACTATGCCGTCCCTGTTCTAACGGGGTGGTCGCTGGAGTACACCGACGAGGACCATCACGTCCGAGATATCGGCGCCCGCATCGAGAGCTTTAGTTACGATAAGAACCCGGGCGACTCGACGGGTACCTTGCGTTACACAATCTCGTCGATTCTCGATGACCGGAATGAAGGAAAATGGACCCAGAATCTTCATCGCGTCAATATCCTCGGGTGGAATAGCTCATCCGCTGGGGGTGTTGGCGGTCAGCCTGAGCTAAAAGAACCTGGAGGGGTCGTGCAGTAACGGTGCCACCTAAGCTGGGCGCGGACTATGATAGAGATAGAACTTGTTAGCACTGGCCGGAAGAACAGTGCTACACTATGAAGGAGGAATGTCATAAAGGAATAAGGCAAAAAATGTCCAGCATGCAAAGAGTTGATCAGGGCAAAGGCCGTTAAATGTCCGCACTGCAAAACACACTTAGCTGGTTGCGAACCCGATCACGCCGGAACCTGTCCCTATTGCAAGGAAGGTATCGATCCGGAAGCGTTGCGGTGTCATCACTGCCTATCAAGTTTGAGGGCTACGGGGGTGCTGGAGGCACTTCTTCAAGAATCGTCAGGCAGTTATGGGACCACTGAAAGCCCTGGTGATGGTAGCGTCGTACCAATCGATAATGAAGATGCGAGTGTTCAGGTTCTTTTGGGCGGTAATGGTGCACTCCCATCTCTGGGTGGGGATGGTTTGGTGAGAAACGTTGCTTCTACATCTATGTAATAGTCTGCGATGTGATTGAGGAGATTGACCCCATTGCTGGGTTCAAGCCAAAAAGATGCGAGAACTGCCGCTGGGAGAAGAGAAGAGTTTGTATTTGGAGTCCAATTCAAGCCTTTCGGGCACCTTTAGACCTCAACTTAAAACTTGGTGTTTGCACAGTCAAAATACTCCAACTATATTGCCCATACGGCAAGACCTATACGCATAGAATATAAAAGAACTGTTTGCCATGTTGCCCTTCGTGGGAATAGCAATTGAAACATAAAGTCCCGGGCAAGTACATCCAATTAAGAACTAGCCATGTCCTCAAATCGGGCTATCAGGCAACTCTCATAATCTTGGCGGTGTTGTCGCCGTTGTCGCTCTCGACCGCAGCTTCGGCAGTAAATATGCCCGGGCTCGCGCGATTGTCCGCAATCTCAGCATCGCCCTTCAACATCCTTTGTCTCGTGTGAGACGCCAGCTAGCTTGGGCAGTTCCTTCCGAGATTCACTGCAAGAGTACGAGTTCGCCAAAAGAAACTGTCATTAGCCGACGCCCGCGGCCATAATATATGCCGCGGCGAAGAGGGTTACTCGCTGCTTTCTCGAGCCTCTGTGGTCCTGAACTACCCAACCTCCGGCCGCAGGGGCTTCTTTCCGGGATATACATGCCTTCTTTTTCTTTGCGTCGAAGCTGGGGGGGGATGCTGACGGCGACTATGAAACCTCGTGGTTACCCCAAAGGAGCGGCGAAAACAGAAATGTCATTCCCTCCGCCATCGACGCGAGCCGGAGCCACTACGAATGAAGCATCGCGGCGGATCATCGCCCGCATACTCGTCTTCGGAACGGCCTTCCTGTATGTGCGCCGACAGCTTAGGCTTGTCACTACCAAATACTCCAAACTGTCGTTGTAGCAAGAAGTACTAAGAAGCCTATTGTGAAAACAATGCCAAGCAATGTGATCCATGTATCGTCAGTATCGTGGGTTGCTTGCTCATGCGGTTGTCGTCTCTCGTATTCTGCCAGATCGTTGCGATATTGCCAGAATGAAGCACTGACATCGTAACTGTCGAAAAGTTGTCCTGCTCGCTTTTTCATAGGTAGACCCTCCCAGTTTAAAGAGTAAAATATGAATAACGCAAGTGCAAATCGAATAAACATCCACCGCTCGGAAGGCCGTCAGAATGCGTGTTGTCTCCGGTGAGACTTGGTTTTAGCGACGATTTCCCTTTGAGGCATACCAGAGGCCGTATTTTCAGAGATCGCGCTTTGAATCGGTCAAATTCTCTCTTTTTTCCCACTATAAGGCCCCCGGATCTGGTCGATAATGTGCCAGTAGTGGCGAGTTTTGCTGATAGTACGCATATCGGCGTGTTATCAAGATAGAAAATGGCCGAAAAGACCATCGTTGCCGGCCTGACAATATCTCATCCGGGGAGTTGTCAGTAAAACCGGATAATACCTTGCCATGTGTTGC
>Ga0209536_100001365_pt1 | contig 40692 bp, 32 predicted proteins | sample DeeMarSeWOR28_12_FD_187461 | JGI IMG/M metagenome (GOLD analysis project Ga0209536, IMG submission 187461) | Marine sediment microbial communities from White Oak River estuary, North Carolina - WOR-2-8_12 (SPAdes) (version 2) | ecosystem: Environmental > Aquatic > Marine > Intertidal zone >... | reverse complement strand
TCGGACCCCCTTTTTCATTAGTGGCGCGCCCGGAGAGATTCGAACTCCCGACCCCCTGGTTCGTAGCCAGGTACTCTATCCAACTGAGCTACGGGCGCTATTTGCTGATTGTAGGAGATGGCGGAGAGGGAGGGATTCGAACCCTCGAAGGGCTTTTTAAACCCTTACTCCCTTAGCAGGGGAGCGCTTTCGACCACTCAGCCACCTCTCCGTCAGAGGCACGCGGGCAGAATCGGCGCCTGCCGAAAAGGGGCGCAATCATACCGGCGCTTGCTTTCCAGGTAAAGAATTTAGGGGCAGGCTCAGGACCCTTCGGTGGGGGGTTCGTCCGGCTCCGGGACCGGCGATTCTGGAGCCGACTCGCCGGTCTGCTCTTTCTTGATGCGTTCGTAGATTTCCTGGCGATGGACAGACACGTCCATGGGCGCTGTGACGCCGATGCGAACCTGGTTGCCTTTGACTCCGAGAATAGTGACCGACACATCGTCGCCGATCACCACGCTCTCGCCTACTCGCCGGGTCAGGATCAACATGTCCCTATTCCCCTGATTCCTTGGGAGATTAAGTGTAGGAGATGACTAGGAAAATTGATATTGTGCACCACACCATCACCCTATTTGGGCGCACATTCTCAAAGCTAGGGGCTGTCGGGTCGATCCAGCAGGAAAACACGGTGCAGTGCGCGTACTGCGGATTCCATCTCCGACTCTGCCACGAGCACCGAGATCTTGATCTCGGAGGTCGAAACCATTCCCACATTGATACCCTCGTCGGCCAGGGTTTCGAACAATCGCGTCGCGATTCCGGCATGGGTTCGCATCCCCACGCCGACGATGGACACCTTCGCCACGGTATCGTTGCCGCGAACTTCCCCGGCACCGAGCGCCACCGCGGCATGTCCGGCCAGGGCGACGGCCTCGGCGAAATCGTCCCTCCCCACGCTGAAACTCAGGTCCACGCAGCCGTCCCGCGGCGAGTTCATCACGATCATGTCCACCTGGATACGTGCGTCCGACACGGGCCTCAGGATGGCGGCAGCCGCGCCCGGCCGATCAGGTACGCCGGTGACGGTGATCTCGGCTTCATCGCGGTTGAAGGCGATGCCGGAGACAACCGGTGATTCCACGTCGGACTCCTCGTATGTGATCAGTGTGCCCTGCCCTTCGCCGCTCATGTGCAGCACTCGCAGGGGAACGTTGTACTGTCCGGCAAATTTTACCGCGCGGATCTGCAGAACCCGGGACCCCTGGCTCGCCAGTTCGATCATTTCGTCGAAGGTGATCCGGTCCAGTCGCCGGGCCTCGGGCACCAGCCGGGGATCCGTAGTGTAAACGCCGTCCACGTCGGTGAGAATCTGGCACTCGTCGGCGCCGAGCGCAGCCGCCAGGGCAACGGCGGTGGTGTCCGAACCGCCCCGTCCGAAGGTGGTGATCTCGCCCTCGGCGTCGACCCCCTGGAATCCCGCCACCACGGGCACGCCTCCGGAGGCCAGGTAGGCGCCCAACCTGGAAGTTTCCACCTCCCGGATGTGCGCCTTTGAATGGACACTGTCCGTCAGAATCCGCACCTGGCTGCCCAGATAGGAGCGGGCATCGTGTCCAAGCGCCTTCAGCGCCATGGCCATCAGGGCCACCGACACCTGCTCGCCGGAGGACAGCAGCATGTCCATTTCCCTTCGCCCGGGAGACGTGGATATCTGACGGGCCAGGCTGGCCAGTCGATCGGTGGCGTCCCCCATGGCGGAGACCACCACCACGACCTGGCGGCCCTGTGCCAGGGTGCGGGCCACGACCCCGGCAGCTCGCCGAAGATGGTCCACCGAAGCGACGGAGGTCCCGCCGAATTTCTGTACGACGAGCCCCAAGGTGCCGCCTAGCCGATCTGTTCCGCTACATAAGCCGGCACGCGCTCCAGGGCCGCATCCATGCCGGCCGGATCGGATCCGCCGGCCTGGGCCATGTCAGGACGACCGCCACCCCGACCGCCAACCAGCGGCGCGATCTCCCCCACCAGGGCGCCGGCCTTGATCCGGTCCGTCACGTCCCCGGTGACGCCGGCCACCAGCCGCGCCTTGTCGTCCTCGACAGAACCGAGCACGACGACCGCGGTGCCGAGCCGCTGCTTGAGGCGATCCACGGCTTCTCTCAGCGCCTTCGGATCGGCCCCATCGACCCGCGCGGCGAGAACCTTGATGCCGCCCACCTCGGTCGCCCGGTCGGCGAGATCACTGCCCTGCCCGCTGGCCAGCCGGGCTTTGAGCTGCTCAAGCTCCTTCTCCAGCTGGCGGCTGCGATCCAGGAGATGACGGACCTTGTCTTCCGCCTCCTCCCGGGTGGCGCGCACCATGCCGGCGATACGGCCCAGCGCGGATTCCCCGGCCCTGACCCAGGCCAGGGCACGGTCGCCGGTCACCGCCTCGATTCGCCTTACGCCCGCCGCGATGCCGGCCTCTGAGGTGATTTTCAGAAGTCCGATGTCGCCGGCCCGGGTGACGTGAGTCCCGCCGCACAATTCGGTGGAAAAATCCCCGATCCGCAGCACGCGCACCCGTGCGTCGTACTTCTCGCCGAACAGCGCCATGGCGCCGGCCGCCACGGCCGCGTCGAAGTCCATCACGGCGGTCTCGGCCTCTGCATTGCGCCGGATCTGTTCGTTGACGAGGGCTTCGATCTGCTCGAGTTCGTCCGCGGTGACAGGCTGATGATGGGAAAAGTCGAAACGCAGGCGATCCGGGGCGACCAGGGAGCCTTTCTGTGTCACATGGTCGCCGAGAACGGTGCGCAGGGCGGCATGCAGGAGATGGGTGGCCGAGTGGTTCAGCACGATGGCCTCCCGGCGCGCCCGGTCGATGGTCGCCGTGACCGTATCGCCGGCGGACAGTCGCCCGGAGACGACCCGGCCGATATGCCCGTGGGCCTTGCCGACTTTCTGGGTGTCGGTGACCTCCATCTCGAATCCCCCGGCCGTCAGGGTGCCTGTGTCGCCGACCTGCCCTCCGCTCTCGGCGTAGAACGGCGTGCGGTCGAGAAATACAGTGACCTGATCGCCTTCGGCAGCGGACGCGGCAGGCTTGCCGTCAACCACGATCGGGCCCGCCTTGGCCTCGGCCGTGTCGCCGTCGTAGCCGACGAATTCGGTGGGGGGGATCTCCACGCCTTCCGCCTGCAGCGACGCGGCAAGGGCCATGGATTCGTTGGCACCGAAAACGCTCGCTGCCCGGCCCCGCTCGCGTTGCGCCTCCATGGCCCTGGCGAATCCGGCCTCGTCTACAGACAGGCCGCGCTCGCGGGCGATGTCGGCGGTGAGATCGAGGGGAAACCCGAAGGTGTCGTAGAGCTTGAACGCCGTCTCCCCGGGGATGACCTTCCCCGACAGGCCTTCGATGGCCGTCTCGAGCAGGCCCATTCCCTGGTCCAGGGTTTCGGCAAAACGCTGCTCCTCCTGCAACAGAACGCGCGCCACGCGGTCGGCGGCCTTGGTCAGCTCCGGATAGGCCTCGCCCATCTCCGCGTCCAGTGTGGCCACGAGCTGGTGGAAAAACGGCTCCTGCTGACCCAGCTTGTAACCATGGCGGATCGCCCGCCGGATAATGCGGCGGAGCACGTAACCGCGGCCCTCGTTGGACGGGACAACGCCGTCCACAATCAGAAAGGCACAGGCGCGGATGTGGTCGGCAATGACCCGGAGGGACGGTGTTTCACTGGCCTTTACGCCGGTCGCCGCGGCGGCCGCCTTCATCAGGCTCTGGAAGAGATCGATCTGGTAATTGTTGTAGGTTCCCTGCATCACCGCCGCGATGCGTTCCAGGCCCATGCCCGTGTCCACGGAGGGCTTGGGCAGCGGTTTCATGCTGCCGTCTGCGGCCCGTTCGTACTGCATGAAAACCAGGTTCCAGATCTCCACGTAGCGATCCCCGTCCTCATCGGGCGATCCCGGCGGGCCACCGGGCACGTCGGGGCCGTGATCGTAGAAAATCTCCGTGCACGGCCCGCAGGGACCCGTGTCCCCCATGGCCCAGAAGTTGCTGTCGGCGCCCAGTCTCCGGAACTGTCGCGGATCGACGCCGATTTCATTGAGCCAGATGGCCTCCGCCTCCTCGTCTTCCTCGTAGACCGTCACCCACAGTCGCTCCCCCGGAAGGCCCAGGTCCTCGGTGAGAAATTCCCAGCCATAGCGAATGGCTTCGCGCTTGAAGTAATCCCCGAAGCTGAAGTTGCCGAGCATTTCGAAGAAGGTGTGATGGCGCGCGGTGTAACCCACGTTCTCCAGGTCATTGTGCTTGCCGCCGGCACGCACGCAGCGCTGGGACGAGGCCGCCCTGCTGTAGGGACGCTTCTCCAGGCCCAGGAACACGTCCTTGAACTGCACCATGCCTGCGTTGGTGAACAGCAGGGTTGGATCGTTCGCCGGCACCAGGGGGCTCGACGCCACGACCTCATGGCCCTGGCGTGCAAAATAGTCGAGGAATCGCTTGCGTATCTCGGCGCTTTTCATGATTCGCGTCGCAGCCGTCCAAAAGAGTGAAGGTTAAGCGGTGCGCGGGCGGCTTGCCAGCCCGACGGAATCAGTCCTCGCCGGCCAGGGCCCTGCCGACGTGCTCGGAGGCGAACCCCCGATATTGCAGAAACCGGGCTTGACGGGCCCGTTCCTTGAAGCTGCCGGGCGGCGACGGCCCGAATCGCTTGCGACGAACGTCCATCGCCAGCGCCTGCCAGTCGACCTCCGCATCGGTCAGTACTCGCTCGATGGTCTCGCCGTCGACCCCTTTCTGCTCCAGCTCGATGCGTATACGAACGGGACCGTGACCCCGCCCGGCGCGGGCGTTCACGAAGGCCTCGGCAAAGCGATCGTCGGACTGGAGGTTCTCCCGACCAAGTGCGTCCAGCGTCTGGTCGATCATTTTGTCGGGCATGCCGCGGGCGGCCAGTCGGGCCGCCAGTTCCCGGCGGGCGTACTCGCGGCGGGCGAGCAGGTTCATGGCTGCACGACGGACGTCGGCAGCCTGAAATTCTTTTTCTTCCTCGGCTCCGCCGCTCACCGGGCCTCGCCCCGGTTACTCGACCGTCTCGGCCTCGGGCTGCACCGCCGGCGCGTTGCCCGGCAACAGCTTTGCCCGGAGGGCCGCCTCGATTTCCTCGGCGATCTCCGGATGGTCGATCAGATACTGCCGGGCGTTATCCTTGCCCTGGCCGATCCGGTCATCCTTGTAGCTGTACCAGGATCCGGATTTGGCGACCAGGCCCTCCCGGACGCCCAGGTCGACGATCTCCCCCTCCCGGGAGATCCCGGTGCCGTACATGATTTCGAACTCGGCCATGCGGAAGGGGGGTGCGACCTTGTTTTTCACCACTTTGACCCGGGTCTGGTTGCCCACGACCTCGTCGCCCTTCTTGATCGCGCCGATGCGGCGAATGTCGAGCCGTACCGAGGAATAGAACTTCAGGGCGTTACCGCCGGTCGTCGTTTCCGGGTTGCCGAACATGACGCCGATCTTCATGCGGATCTGGTTGATGAATATCACCAGCACGTTGGTGCGCTTGATGTTGGCGGTGAGCTTGCGAAGCGCCTGCGACATGAGCCTCGCCTGCAGGCCCACGTGGGAGTCTCCCATCTCGCCCTCGATTTCCGCCTTCGGCGTCAGGGCCGCCACCGAATCCACCACGATGACATCCACCGCGCCGGAGCGCACGAGCATGTCGGTGATCTCCAGCGCCTGCTCGCCCGTATCGGGCTGAGACACCAACAGGTCGTCCACGTTGACGCCGAGCTTCTCGGCGTAGACCGGATCCAGTGCGTGCTCTGCGTCCACGAAAGCGGCGGTACCACCGACCTTCTGTGCCTCCGCGATCACCTGCAGCGTCAGCGTCGTCTTGCCGGATGACTCGGGACCGTAAATCTCGACCACTCGCCCGCGGGGCAGTCCGCCCACGCCCAGGGCGATATCCAGGCCCAAAGATCCGGTCGAAATGACCGGCATGTCCCGGGGTACGGAGGCGTCTCCGAGACGCATCACCGAACCTTTGCCGAACTGCTTTTCTATCTGCCCGAGGGCCGCGGCCAGCGCCTTCTTCCTGTTGTCATCCATAGTTTGCCTGGTGTTCGTTTGGGGTGGAGGTACAAGTGTTCGATTATTCCACAGAACGGGATGTCGGGCAGCCGGCATTTCCTTCGGCTTCCCCGGAAAACGCCCGCAGGGCCCAGGAATCGACCACGGTGTAGCGGGCGCCGCGCTGGCCGGTGTGGGACTCAAGCAGCGTGAGCTCCGACACCGGCCAGGAAATCGGCTCGATGTCTGGCAGGGCCGCGCGCCGGCATCGGCGGGCGATGGTCAGGTGCGGGTGGAAATCCCGGTAATCGGGCCAGAATCCGCAGGGTTCCAGCCCGTCCCACAGTGCCTTGACCAGGCGATTCAGGGCGCTCGGCGCCCGGGAAGGAGCCAGCCAGAGGATGCCGGTTCGCCGCCACCACCCGGCGCGATCGACGACCAGGTCGAAGGATTCGGCGACGAGGGCCTCGGCCGCCCTCTGCACGCATTCGAAGGTCTCGTCGTCGACGCTGCCGAGGAATGCCAGGGTGATGTGCAGGTTGTCATCGGGCACCGCCCGCCCGGAGGCGTTCTGCCGGACGGCATGGGATGCCGCGGCCAGCCCCGCCCGGACCTCCTGGCTCGGCCACAGGGCGAAGAACAGGCGCCGCTTGCGCGGAGCGTTCACGACGCCAGCAAGCCCTGCAGGGCCACCGCCACGGTCTGTCGCCGAACCGCCTCGCGATCGCCTTCGAAATGGCGGCATTCCGCCTGACTGTGCAACCCGCCACCATCCAGCCGGGCCCAGGCAAACCACACGGTGCCCACCGGTTTATCCGGCGTGCCGCCGGTCGGCCCGGCAACGCCGCTGACGGCGACGGCCAGGTCCGCCCCACCGCGCTTGATCGCGCCTTCGGCCATCTCCCGCACCACCGGCTCGCTGACCGCCCCGTGTGCCACCAGGGTCGACGGAGATACGCCGAGCAGTTCCTGTTTGGCCGGGTTGCTGTAGCTGACGATGCCGTATCCGAACCAGTCGGAACTGCCCGGCAGATCGGTGATGACCTTGGCGATCCAGCCGCCGGTGCAGGATTCAGCGGTGGCGACGGTTCTGCCATCAGACAACATCCGCTCGGCCAGCGCTTCCGCGAGGACGCGCAATTCACTGTCGCGGGGAGTCATAGTGCTCATGCTAGCACCCGGTCAGTTCCCGGTAGACCTGCAGGTTGCCCCGCACCATGTGCTCCACGGAGAAGTCTCTCTCGACGATTTCCCGCCCGGCCCGCCCCAGGCGAATGCGCAGGTCCTTGGCATCCAGCAGCCGGATGATCGCGCCGGCCAGGTCGCCGGCGTCCCCTGGCGGCACCAGCAGACCATTGACACGGTCCCGGATAATTTCGGGCACGCCACCGACGGAAGCAGCAACCACCGGGACGCCGGCCGCGCCCGCCTGCAGAAGGATGATTCCCAGGCCCTCGTCGAGCGCGGGGTGCACCAGCAGATCGAGACAACCCAGGTATCCCGTGAGATCACTGCGGAACCCGGGGAACCGCACGGCTTGCGACAGGCCCCGGGCGTCCGCGCGGCTCCGCACCCTGTCGAACAGGGGACCTTTTCCGAACATGAGAAAGCGCGCCTGGGAGTGACGATCGAGAACCTTGGGAATGGCCTCGAGCAACACCTCATGCCCCTTGCGCTGAATGAACTGGGCCGCCATCCCGACGACCAGCGCATCGGCGGGCAGCCCGAATTCGGACAGCAGCTGTTCCCGCGGCCGCTGAATCAGGGGATCCGGCCTGGGCACGGCGCTGTGCACCACGCGGATCTTTGATGTCGGGACACCGGCCTCGGCCAGGCCGTCGCCGATGGCGCGGGAAATCGCCACCACCCGGTCGAACATCCGGTACTTGATCGGCACCAGCCACCGCGGCTCCGGATTGGTTACCCGGCGAGACAGCACGATGGGCACGCCGGCCAGGCTGCCACCGATGCCTCCCAGCCAGTCGGCGCCGCGCCGACTGTGCAGATGCAACAGATCCGGGTGATGACGGCGAATCATGCGTTTGAGTCGCCATATGAACCGCAGGTCCAGGTCCCCGCTCATGGGCATGGCGAACACGGAGACGCTCTCCGGGTAGCCCTCGGCGGCGATGGCGCTCCCGAACGGGCACACCAGCAGGCTCTCGACGCCCTGGGCGGCGAGGCCACCGACCAGATAGGTCACCTGCAGCGCGCCGCCGTACAGGTGCATTCCCGTCTCTACATGCAGTATCTTCACGAGCCCTCGACGCATCGGGTCAACCGGTTCATGCTACCACCGGCCGCCCTTGCCGAGGTCTCCGCGGCCGACTAGGATCCCTGACTGGCTCGCCTTCTCGCCACCCATGCAGAAAACAGCGATCTCCACCGCGGCGGACACCGGTCTCGCCCTCGAAAAGCACACGCCGATGATGCGGCAGTACCTGCGTATCAAGGCGGAACACCCGGACATACTGCTGTTTTATCGGATGGGCGATTTCTACGAGCTGTTCTACGAGGATGCGCGCCGCGCGGCCCGGCTTATAGACATTACCCTGACCAGCCGCGGGCAGTCGGCCGGTGAGCCTATCCCCATGGCCGGGGTCCCCGTCCACGCGGTGGACAATTACCTGGCCCGGCTGGTCCGCAAGGGCGAATCCGTGGCCATCTGTGAACAGATCGGCGACCCGGCCACTTCGAAAGGTCCGGTCGACCGTAAGGTGGTTCGGGTGGTCACGCCGGGCACCGTCACCGAGGATGCCCTGCTGGAGGACCGGCGCGAGACTCTCCTGGGGTCCATCAGCTTCGGCCGGGACGGCATCGGGCTGGCGTGGCTCGACCTGTCCAGCGGTCGATTCCGTGTGACGGAGCCCGACTCGGCGGAGTCCCTGCGGGGCGAACTGGAACGGCTGAGACTGGCGGAGTGCCTGATCAGCGAGGACGCCGACCTGCCCGCCTGGCTCGGCGAACAACCCGGCCTGAAACGGCGCCCGCCGTGGGATTTCGATCAGGATACCGCCCATCGGACCCTCTGCGCCCAGTTCGGCACCCACGACCTGACCGGCTTCGGCTGCGAAAACCGTCCGGAGGCAATCCGCGCGGCCGGTTGTCTCATCAATTACGTCAAGGAGACCCAGCGCACCGCCCTGCCCCACATCCGGCGGCTTCGGCTGGAGGATCGCGACGAAGCCCTGGTCATGGACGCCGCCACGCGGCGGAACCTGGAACTCGACTTCAGCCTGTCCGGCCATCATCAGCACACGCTGGCCGGCGTCATGGACCGGACCGTCACCGCCATGGGCGGCCGCCTGCTGCGTCGCTGGATCAACCGCCCGATCCGGGACCGGCAGGTTCTGCGCCGGCGATTCCACGCGGTGGACGCCATGCTCACGGCCGGCGCCGCCAGCAGCGTTCGGGAGCAACTCCAGGGCATCGGGGACGTGGAGAGGATCCTTGCCCGCATCGCCCTCCGCTCGGCCCGGCCCAGGGACCTGAGCCAGCTGGGCCTCGCGCTGGGGCGGCTTCCGACCCTGAAGGCTGCCGTTGCCGCCCTGGACTCGCCGCGGCTGGACGCACTGGCGGACGAATACGGTGACCCGTCCGAGACCCGGGAGCTGCTTGCCCGGGCCATCGTGGACGAACCGCCCATGCTGATCCGCGACGGCGGCGTTATGGCGCCGGGTTACGACGCCGAACTGGACGAACTCAGACGACTGAGCGAGGACGCCGACCAGTTCCTGGCCGACCTGGAGACACGCGAGCGGGAGCGCACCGGCATCCAGAATCTCAAGGTCGGCTACAACCGGGTCCACGGCTACTACATCGAGGTGAGTCGCGGCCAGGCCAGCCGCGCGCCGGCCGAGTACACCCGGCGGCAGACCCTGAAGGCCGCCGAGCGTTTCATTACGGAGGAGCTCAAGTCCTTCGAGGACAAAGTCCTGAGCGCCCGGGAGCGCGCGCTGGCCCGGGAGAAGGCCTTGTACGAGGCGCTTCTGGATCTCCTGAACGAATCGCTGGCGGACCTGCAGCGCATGGCCGCGGCGCTCGCGGAAACGGATGCCCTGGCCAACCTGGCGGACCGGGCCCTGGCGCTGAACCTGACCCGGCCTGAACTCACCGGGGAGCCGCGGCTCGAGATCCGTGGCGGCCGCCACCCGGTGGTCGAGCGGGTGCTGGACGAGCCTTTCGTCCCCAACGACCTGGTCCTGGATTCCGAGCGCCGCATGCTGGTGATCACCGGTCCCAATATGGGGGGCAAATCCACCTACATGCGACAGGCGGCACTGATCACCATCCTGGCCCACGTGGGCAGCTTCGTGCCTGCGGAGTCGGCATTGATCGGCCCGGTGGACCGGATCTTCACGCGCATTGGCGCCTCGGACGACCTGGCCGGCGGGCGGTCCACTTTCATGGTGGAAATGACGGAGGCCGCCAACATCCTCAATAACGCCACGGCCAGCAGCCTGGTGCTGATGGATGAAATCGGCCGGGGAACGAGCACATTCGATGGCCTGTCGCTGGCCTGGGCATGCGCCCATTACATCGGCGAGCGCATCGGCGCGTTCACCCTGTTCGCGACCCATTATTTCGAACTCACCGCCCTGGCCGAAGAAGTTCCGGCCTGCGCCAATGTGCACCTGGATGCCACCGAACACGCCGGTCAGCTGATTTTCCTGCACAGCGTGAAGGACGGGCCGGCCAACCAGAGCTACGGCCTGCAGGTGGCCGCGCTGGCCGGCGTCCCGGGCGAAGCCATCCGGCGCGCCCGGTCTTACCTGGAAAATCTTGAAAGACAGCGAGAGGCGTCGGCCGAGCCCACCATTCAGGGGGTCCTGCCGCTGGCCCCCTCCGCAGAGCCGGCGCCGGCTCTGGAGATGCTCCGGGCCCTGGAGCCGGACGACCTGAGCCCCCGGGAGGCCCTGGAACGCCTCTATGAACTGAAGCGGAAGCTGGGCGATCCGGACGGTTAACGGCCGAAGCGGCCGTCGCGGAGAAATTCCGCCACCGCCCGGGCGACCGCGTCCGAGAACAGCATCCCGGTGTGGGTGACCGGCAGGACGATGTGGTCGGCCAGGCCTTCGAATCGGGTTTCGTCCAGCCCGACGGTGCCGTCATGCACGCCCGTCATCGCACCCAGGATGCGGCCCATGCCCTTGGCGCCGGACCCGGCGATCATGCCCACTTCCAGGCCCTCGGCGACGGAAAGATCGACGCCCCCGGCCAGCACCGACGCGCTCCGCCCTATGATTCGGCCGCCGCCGCGGGACATCGCCAGCAGCCGTCGGGCCGCCGCCGAACCTCGCACCGGCGCGGCCAGGAGCACAACCCGTCCCACAGCGGCCGGATCGGCCCGGCGTATCGCCTCCAGCACCAGCAAGCCGCCCAGACTGTGACCGACCAGGTCTGTCGGCCCGCCGTCCCGCTCGAGCATCCCGGCCAGGCGGCCGGCGTTATCGGCGAAGTCGCCGCTCACGCTGGGATACCGGAACTGCACAACGGGGCGACCGGTCAGGTGCCGAAGCCGCCGTCTCAGCATCCAGGCTTCCGGGCCGCGGTTCCACAACCCGTGAACGGTGACAATGGGGCGCAGATCGTTCATTGGGGCCGAGCATACCGGGAGGCGGGCCCCCTGGCGTAGTGCCACGGCCGAAATTCAGGTCCCAGGCGGCGCCGGGAGGGACAGGGCGCATCGGATCGCCGCCCGGTCGGTCCACGACGATGCGGCGGCGATCGCCTGCTGAGCCATCAGCCAGCGATAGGCCAGGTGCTCCCCCGGGTTGAGGTCCGGCCTGCGCGCCTCCGTTAAATTCAGAGCGAACGCGTGCTCCACGTTCTCCAGGACCTCCGGGGCGTAACGATGTCGCCATTCAGCGGCGATGGGGAATTTCTGGGTGAGGTGAAGATCCCGCAGCCCGGCGGGGCTGAAACCGGTCTCCTCCACCAGCTCGCGCCGGGCGCAGTCAAGCGGGGTCTCCTCGGGCAGGAGGCTGCCGGTGACCGACTGCCAGAAGCCCGGGGGGGCGCATCGCTCCAGCAGCAGAACCCGATCGTCCGCGTGAACGACGACAAGCACGGACTCCGGCCGTTTGAAGGCCGGCTGCCCCATCAACCCTCTTCCGCAGGCCTTCGCCGTAGACGGATACCGACTTCCCTGAGCTGCTGTTCGTCCACTTCGCCCGGGGCGTTGGTCAGCGGGCAGGACGCGGTCTGGGTCTTGGGGAATGCGATCACGTCCCGGATGCTGCCGGCACCAGCCATCAGCATCACAAGCCGGTCCAGGCCGAAGGCGATGCCGCCGTGGGGAGGCGCACCGTAACGGAGGGCGTCGAGCAGAAAGCCGAACTTCTCCTGGGCCTCGTCCTCGCCGATATCCAGCAGGCGGAAGACGGCATTCTGCATCTCCCGGGTGTGGATACGGATTGACCCGCCGCCGATTTCGGATCCGTTGAGAACCATGTCGTAGGCGCGTGAAATTGCGCCGCCCGGGTTCGCGGCCAGGGCGGCGGGATCATCGATCCGTGGGGCCGTAAATGGATGATGAAGCGCGACCCAGCGGCCGGCCTCCTCGTCCCGCTCGAACATGGGGAAGTCCACGACCCAGGCCGGCCGCCAGCCTTCCTCGAGCAGCCCCAGGTCGATCGCCACCCGGTCCCGAAGCGCGCCGAGTGAGTCATTGACGACACGGGCCTTGTCGGCGCCGAAGAACACAAGATCGCCGGCCTCGGCGCCGGTCCGTTCCATGATCGCGGATACCGTCTCGTCGGGCAGAAATTTGAGAATCGGCGACTGCAGCCCTTCACGCCCCGCAGCCGGATCATTCACCTTGATATAGGCCAGACCTCGCGCTCCGTAGCGGCTGACGAACCCGGTGTAGTCGTCGATCTCTTTCCGCGACAGGCGGGACCCGCCGGGCACCCGGATCGCCGCCACGCGTCCATCCGGATCGTTCGCCGGGCCCGCGAATACCTTGAATTCCACCCCGGAAACCAGGTCGGCCACCTCCACCAGCTCCAGGGGGTTGCGCAGATCCGGCCGGTCTGTACCAAAGCGCGCCATGGCCTGTGCATAGGTCAGCCGCGGGAAGGGCTCCGGGAGCTCAACGTCCATCACTTCCCGGAAGATCTCCCGGATCATGCGCTCCATCAGGGCGGTGATCTGGCCCTCGTCCAGGAAGGACGTCTCGATATCCAGCTGGGTGAACTCGGGCTGGCGATCAGCGCGTAAATCCTCGTCCCGGAAGCAGCGCACGATCTGGTAGTAGCGATCCAGGCCGGCGATCATCAGGAGCTGCTTGAACAGCTGGGGGGACTGGGGCAGGGAAAAGAAACGGCCAGGGTAGGTCCGGCTCGGGACCAGGTAGTCCCGCGCGCCCTCGGGCGTCGACCGGGTCAGCATGGGCGTCTCTACGTCCACGAACCCCTCCTCGTCCAAGAAGCGGCGCAGGGCGCGGGTGACCCGATGGCGCAACAACAGGTTGCGTTGCATCTCTTCCCGGCGCAGGTCCAGGTACCGGTATCGCAGCCGCAGCTCCTCGCTGGCCTGCTCGTCGTGATGAAAGGGTGGGGTCTCCGCCGGGCTGAGCACCTGGAGCTCTGCGGCCTCCACCTCCACGGCGCCGGTGGGCATGTTGGGGTTGACCGTGCCCTCCGGGCGGGGTCGAACCTTGCCGGAAACCCGGATCACGTATTCCGAGCGCAGGCCCTCGGCCTCCCGGAATGTCCCGGCGTCGGAGGGATCGAAGACGATCTGCAGCAAACCCTCCCGATCGCGGAGATCGACGAATATGACGCCACCGTGATCGCGCCGCCGATGAACCCACCCGGCAACGCTGATGGTCTTTCCGATCACGGACTGGTCGATATGACCGCAGTAATGGCTACGCATGGAACACCGTTTCTGTGGCAAGGCCTGGCCGCCCGAAGATGGGCGGGAAAAAGGCGCAGAATGTTACGTGGCGGCCCCTCGTGCCGCAAGGAGGGCGGCCTCCCGGCTGCGCCAGCGCGGCACGACCACGCCGAGGGAGATGATCATCTTCAGGCCCTCGTCCACGGTCATGTCGAGCTCGATGAGCTCGGAGCTGGGCACGAACAGGATGAATCCCGACGTGGGGTTGGGCGTGGTCGGGACGAATACACAGATGACCTCCTCAGCCGTGCGCCCCTGGATCTCCTCCAGGTTCGTGCTCGTCTGGAAGCACATGCTCCACACGCCCTTCCGGGGATACTCGACGAGCATCACGCGCTTGAAGGAGGTACTGCCGTCGGACAGCACGGTCTCCGCCACCTGTTTGGCCCCCGAATAGATCGATCGGATCAGTGGAATCCGCGACATGAGCGATTCCCAGAAGTGAACGACCTTGCGACCGAAAAGATTGGCGCCCAGCATCCCGGTCAGCACCAGCACGGCAATGGTCAGGAGCACGCCCAGACCGGGGATGCCGAAACCAAGGACTTCTTCCGGGCGATAGGCTGGCGGAATCAGCACCAGGGACCGGTCCATCAGCCTGATAAGGAATCTTGCGACCAGCAGCGTGACCACCAGCGGCACCCAGATGATGATGCCGGTGATCAGATAGCGACGGAATACTTTCAGCAAGACTCAGTCTCCCGACTTCTGTTCGGTCTTTGACGGCTTAGGCTTCGCTTCGGCCGTGTCCTTCTTTTCCGATTTCTCCGAGTCCTTCGAGGCAATGTTGCGCCGATTCTTGTCTTTGAAATCGGTCTCATACCAGCCGCCGCCTTTCAGCCGGAACCGCGGCGCGGACAGCAGTTTTTTCAACCCCGCTTCCCCGCAGGAGGGGCAGTGCGTCAGCGGTTCGTCGCTGATTTTCTGCAGGGCGTCCAGCACCTGTCCGCAGGACTGGCATTCATACTCGTAAATAGGCATGGATGCACTCTCCAGGCAAACTCGAAACCGAAGCCCAATGTTGGGGTTCGGTCCCGCAATCGCAAGAGCGCGATTATAGTTCGGTTTTTGTCATGGGGCCGCGCAATGGTGGCGCTATAATGCATCCGCCAATGAGAGGTCATACGCCCGCCGACGGGCACCCCGGAAACTCATCCCGCGCGGAAAACCGGCTCCCAACCGGCCTCGGGCGCCCTGTCTCGATCGTCCTCCCGAACAGTCTTCTAGAGAAACGGACCGGCGTATGCAGCTATCACCCCTGCTCGTGCTATTGCCCCTGACCGGGATCATCCTGGCCCGGGCCCGAGCGGTAAATATCGATACCGGACGGGCGGCACTGCAATCCGTGTCCGGGCTGATCGTGCTGCTGTTCCTCGGGGCACTGCTCGACCTTCTGCCCGGCATGATCATTGGCCTGCTGGCGACGGGGACCCTCCTGCTTGTCCGCGAACTTTACATCGCGGTGACCCGCGGACCCGTCACGATCCCCGTTCCCCTGGGCCTGTTCCTGGTGCTGTCTGCGATGTTCTGGCTGGCCCACTGGAACAATCAGTACTTTTTCTACGACGAGTACGCCCATTGGGGAATTTTCCTGAAAGAGATGCAGTCCGCGGCGGGCCTCTGGGGCGGTGATACCAACTCTCTGCACCCGCGGTATCCCCCGGGATCCACTCTATGGCAATACTTTTTTACCGCTTACACGCGGCAGACGGACGGCGCCGCATATCTCGCCCAGTTCACGCTGCTCATCACGCCGCTCCTCGTCCTGTGGAGTTCCTTGACCTGGCGACGAGTCGGCTGGATCGCAGGGATTCTTGCCGCCGTTGCGCTGCTACTGGCCAATTACGGTCACTGGATCGCAAGTAACTTTGTCGATCATGTTCTCGCCACCTGGTTCGCGGGAACCATTTTGTGCTTCATCCTGGACCGGCGCGATGGAAAACGGCTCGGGCTGCTGGTTTACACTCTGCCGCTGACCGTCCTGCCGTTGCTCAAGGACGTGGGGCTGTTCTTCGCCCTCTGCGCTGCAGGAATCATGGCCGCCCTGACGCTCCGCAAGGTGAGCCGCGGAGGATCGTCCGGCGTCAGTGGCGCCGTCACCCCCGCTCTCTGCGCGCTGCTGATTTCGGCCTGGGTCATTGCGCCAGTGGGCGCATCATCCCTGTGGTCGTGGAACCGTGACCTGGCCGGCGCGCCTGCCGACGTCATGTCGGTGGGCGGCATCCTGTCGGGGCTGCTGGAAGACGACGCCTCGGGCGTCGAGCGCGCAGAACCACGCCCGCGAGAGGGCCTCGACGGCCGACATACGCCCATCCGCCTCGGGCCCGAGCAGCGGGCCGACGTGAAAACCCGGTTCGCACGGGTCATGTTCCATCAGCAGATCGCTAAGAATCGGACCTCGATTGAATTTCACGAATTCAGTGAACCCGTTATGGGTCTTTACACTGACAAGCTCAGACTGACCACGGTCAGTCTTCTGGCGCTGTTCGTGGTCTGGCAACTCGTCCTGAATCGCTGGCTGCTCTCAGGGGAGGGGCGCTGGACGTGGGGCATCACAGGGGCGGGACTTCTCGCCACGTGCCTCGCTTACATTTTCATTCTCTATCTCAGTTACCAGTTCGCATTCGGCCTGCACGGCCTGAAAATTCCGTCCTATATACGCTATGCAAACACGGCGCTCCTTCCGCTGCTGATCATGGCGCTGGCGCCCCTGTTGCCTGCGACCCATCCAATATCCCGTACGCAACCGCCGCCGGAGGGCCGGGGCCATCCACGAAGACTGCCGCTGGCCTTCTCACTGGTACTGTGCGCGCTGTATCTTTTTGAGACGCCTTACTTCGCGCCCTTCTATCGGGACCATCCCCGGTATCCGATGCGGGAAAAAGCCGCCGCCAGCGCGGAGGTCATCCGGAAAGAGGTGGGAGACGGCCGTCTTTGGGTTTTCTACCCCTGGCAGGACGGCAACGGGTTCCTGGGCTGGTTGATGAAATTCCAGCTGACGCCGGTGCGTACCAACATAGAGCGGGACCCTTCGGTGCTGGAACTGGAACCCGGAGAACTGCTTTCGCTGCTGCGACAGTATGACTACGTCTGGTTTCCGGTATCCCACTCTCGCATCGACGCGATGATCGCTACCTTGCCGGGCGCAGACGCCAAGGGCCGCCTGTATCGGGTCGTCACCGACGGGGGCCTGACCCGCCTGCAGGTGGTCGAGTCAGGTTCGGATTCTGCCCCATGATGGGCACGGATCGCCCGGCGCCCCGCCGGGACGTGACCATGACGGCCCGACCCGCGTGCTGCCTTGCCGGGACCGCCTGTAAGCGCCGCCCTGCGGCGATATAATTCCCTCAACCTTGGCATCGCGCGATCTCGCGGTCAGGAGCGGATGGAAACGGAATCTCCCACAGAGCTGGAAAGCGCCGTACGGCGTGCCGTGCAGCTCCACAGGCGAGGGGAGCCTGACAGGGCGATGGACGACCTGCGAAGACTCCACGCCATAGCGCCACAGAACATATCGATCAGGTATCTGTTGGGCGCCATGGAGCTGGAAAGTGGTGATCCCGCGCTGGCCTTGCCGCACCTGGAAGCCGTCGTAAAGGCACAACCGGGACACGGGCAGGCGGCCGCCCTGCTGGGCAGCGTGTACCGAAAACTCGGCGACGATAATTCCGCGATCGGGCTCTGGCGACGTTTTCTGGCCTCCTCGCCGGATGATCTGCGCGCCAGGTTGAATCTCATCGAGGCGCTACTGCATCACGGCGATCGGCTGGAAGCGCGGCAAGAAATCGCCGGGTTGCCGGGTTCCGTTCACGACACACACGACGCCCAGCTGACTCTCGGACTTATGCTCCACGCGGCCGGCGAAATCGATTCGGCAGTGCCCTACTACCGCCGGTGCCTGGAGATGCGGCCGGGCGAGACGCTCGTGAGGCGAAATCTCGCTGCGGCCTTGCAGGAAAAGGGAAGTCTCGACGACGCAGAGCGGCTGCTGACAGATCTTATTGCCGAGAATCCGGCGGACCCTGAATTGCTGCGCAATATGGGCACGCTTTGCAAGGACAGGGATGACCTGCCCGCCGCCTTGCAGTTCTATCAGCGGGCCATGGGGCTTCGCCGCTGCCGGCTGCCGGCGAGCGACGTGGAAACCGTCGGGCAAGCCCCGGGGGCCCGGGAGACCACCATGCACAGCCTGAGGCTGGAAGCCGAACAACTCCGCTATCTGGCCGAAGAAGAGGTGCCCGTGCCAGACCTGGATCGGCTGTTGGCCGGGTACGGGCAAGTGATCGATGCCCTCGACGGACACGCGCCGGAGGGCCGGCGCTTTGCCCTGCCACGGCAGCACTTCGCGGTCATCGGGGAGGCGATGCATCGACTGGTCCACCTCGAGCCTGCGCCCGCCCTGAAGGACGGAGCCTTGAATCCCGATCTGGACTTCGGGGCGCTGGAGGCGGAATACCGCGAGAGCGGCCCGGGGATTGTGGTCACCGACAATTTTCTCCGCGCAGAGGCCGTCGCGGCTCTCCGCCGTTACTTGCATCGATCGACTGTGTGGTTCGGGTACGGCAAGGCGCGCGGCTACTGCGGATCCTACATGGAAGACGGATTCGGCTGCGATCTGCTATTACAGATCGCAGCCGAGCTCCGGGACCTGCTGCCGAGCCTGCTCGGCCCCCATCACCTCAACCAGATGTGGGCCTACATTTATGACCAGCGCATGCAGGGCATTACCGCCCACGCAGACCCGGCCGCCGTCAATCTCAATTTCTGGATCACCTCTGACGAGGCCAACCTGGATCCTGGCAGCGGGGGCCTGATTGTCTCCCGGCGTGAAGCGCCGCGGGCGTGGGACTTCGATCAATACAACAACCGGCCGGACGTGCTCGATCCCTATGTGTCGACCGAGGATCGGGTAGCCGTCCCGTACCGCTGCAACCGGATGGTCATGTTCAATTCCAACCTGGTGCACAAGACCGATGATTTTTCCTTCAAGTCGGGGTTCACCAATCGGCGAATCAACGTGACCATGTTGTTCGGATGGCGGCAATCGGGGTCAGGCGCTTCCCGGCCCCAGGGATAAAATGAACCTAAGTCACGGGCGGGATCGAGTGCCTTGCGCCGATGGATTGGTGCTGGCCCCGGACCCGGCCTCAGGATCCCTGACGGCGAAAAGTCGGGCGGCCACGGATTCCTGACCATCCATTCTCAAGACGACCTGGCGGACAAATTCGAGCCTGGGAAATGCCGTCTCCGGGTTTTTCTCAGAAAGAAGCCCTATGAATAAAGGCTTCTCATAGTTTGCCATCGTCAGATCATCCTCGTTGAGCAAACGAATGCCTCCGTCACTCTCGAACCGGACGAAAGTCGGGTAGTGGGCCAGGATGTACTTGATGTCCGGTCGCGCATCGAGCAGTTGGTCGACAGTCATCGATACGAGCTGATCGATCTCTCTCACCTTATCCGAGTGCTGCGGCGTCAGAAGGAAGTTGTTCGCGATCACCGAGCATTCGGTGTGGAACCTTATATAGTGGCCTACATCGTTCCACGCGAGCACCACGCCGGGCTGCTTGCGGCACCGCTCCTTGAGCTCCGGCATCAGTCCTTTGACGACGTTGTAGTGGGCGTCCAGGCCCGCCGTAAGTTGCGGGGAAAGGCGTCCGTGAATCGGCAGATAGAAAGCCGCCACAAATGCCATTGTCGTTGCGAGAAGTATGCCCTTCCCATGATTGCTGAACCGCCGGGCGAGCCCCTGGGCGGCCACCAGGCACGGCAGATAGAGCGCGAAAGAACCGTAATAATGAAACCTGAACTGCTGCACAAGCAAGGTCAGGCCGAATAGCGAGAATATCGCAAAGAAAGTCACGCAACGGTCACGGGTTCGAATGAGCCAGAACAGCAATCCGAAAAATATCACCGGTAGGCCGAAGACGAGATAACTGTAAATTCCGCTGATCTCACGAATGCCACGCGGCTTGGCGGCCATCGTCAGCAGACTGCGGGCTTCGGTGATCACGGAAAGGCGGGTGCCCCTGTGGGCAAAGAAATCCGACGCCAACTGCATCTGCCCGACGATGGGCACCAGCATGACCAGGCCCGCGACGGCCATGATGGCGAGGCGTGTCCATGAAAATTCCCCACCGGCCATAAACAGGGCGATCAACGCGGTGCAAAGGGCAATGTAGAGGTGGTACCCGGACAGCAGGTAATAGAGGAATTCGCCGTTGAGAAACGGCTGTGACGGCACCACGACCAGCAGCGTACCCAGCATGAGGAAGCCGGCAAAAAAGGCTGTCGCCGATGCGGGCGGCATCTCCCGGCGCATCCACAGGATGAACAGCGTGCCCAGCACGGGAATCTGCAAAACGAACATCCCGTTATGGAAACCGACGGCCAGGCCAAGCGTTAAACCCAGCAACGCGGCCCGTCCACGATCCCTCGGCGCCTTGAGCCAGCGCAGACCCCCGAGCAACGTGAGAAGTACGAATGTGTACTCCATGAAGTGGTGATCGATCCGGCCAACGCCGTGCAGGACCTGGTTTAATGGCAACAGTGCGGCGGCAAGGCCGGCAAGGATCTGAAGAGGCCTGGACAGCCCGAGATTGATCGCGATGGCCAGAACCAGCCCCACGGTCACGTATGCCCACAGGACAGGCAGATAGACCAGCACCTTCATCGGGTCGGCCCCGGATTCGGGTGGTACCAGGATCCTCAGGACCCGGGCCACAGAGTAGTCATACAGCCACGGCCATGTGATCCAGCTCCCCTCCGGCACATGGATGCGCGGATCGAATTCGAAGAAGGCGCCGGGGTCCTGCCAGGTGTCCAGGATGCGTCGCGCGTGGTAGAAGGAGTCGTTACCGGCCGGCAGGTAATCGGCCCCGGTGAATGATGCGCTTGCCCAGTTCATCGCTATGAACACGCCGATCGTTCCGATCAGCAGCCATGCGAGCGTGTTCTTGAAGCCGTCTGTCATCACCCTTCCGGAGCTACCCCATGAACTGAAGGCGCCAACAGGGACGACGCCGCGAGGTGAGGACTACATCGTCGAGCAGTCACCGGGTATCTCCGGAGACGGGTGTTCTGTAGCGCAGGCTTGCGACCGACCTCCCGATGGCGAGGTCAGTCATGGCAGGTCCGTGTTGAGATCACTGCGATGCTCAGGTACCGCATCCGCTTGGCCTCGCGGCGACCGCGAGTCACGGTGTCGAGAATGAGTCCGGCGGTGAAACTGAGAGCGCCCATCAGCATCAAACCGGTCGACAGGACGGCTGTCGGCAGGCGCGGCACCAGGCCAGTCGCGAGGTAGTTAACGAAGATCGGCCCGGCCAGGATCACCGACGCCGATGCAAACACTGCCGCAAGCCATGAGAAGAACTGCAGCGGCCGCTCTTCCTTGACGAGGACGACGATCGTCTTGAGGATTCTCCAGCCATCGCTGAATGTGCGGAGCTTGCTCTGCGAACCCTCTGCTCTCTCCCGATATGGAGCCTCCACCTCTTCTACCGGCATCCCCAACTCAAGTGCATGCACGGTCAGCTCGGTCTCGATCTCGAATCCAGCGGAGAGGGCTGGAAAGGATTTGACGAAGCGCCGTGAAAAAACCTTGTAGCCGGACAACATGTCCCGAAACCGGTCGCCGAAGATCCAGGCGACCAGCCCGGACAGCAATCGATTGCCGAACTGGTGCCCGGGCCGATGCCGGACGTCGCGCTCGCTGACCCGGGCCCCGTTCACCATATCCAGGGGACCGTCCACAAGGGTTTTCACAAGCGAGGGCGCGCTGGCTGCATCATAGGTATCGTCCCCATCGACGAGCACGTAAATGTCCGCGTCCACATCCGCGAACATGCGGCGCACGACATATCCCTTACCTTGCTGGGATTCACTCCGGACAATTGCGCCCGCCGCGGCAGCCATTGGCCGCGTGTCGTCGGTGGAGTTATTGTCGTAGACATAGATCTTTGCCGTCGGCAATGCAGCCCTGAACTCGGCTACAACCTTGCCAACCGCGGTGGCCTCGTTATGGCATGGGATCAGTACGGCGATGTCGGGGCCGGCGCCGTCAGGTCCCACGCTGGAATCGAGAGCAGATTCGTCAGCCATTCATCCACGACCGTTCGTCCGGGCCCGTTTCGGCCCGGGGCCCAATGGTACGCACGCGGAACAGCCAAGCCAATGGCAAGGGTTACAGCAACGCCATCCCCAGGCGAATGGAGCGAATTCTCCGTGCGGCTCGCTGTCGGAGTTTCTTCCGTTAAGCGGCCTGGTCCAGAAAGCTGAGGCCTTCCTTCCCGGCGTCGATCTTGATGGTCTGGCCCGGCCCGAATTCTCCCCGGAGGATGGCCTCGGCCAGCGGGTTCTCCACCTGCTGCTGGATGGCGCGCTTCAGCGGTCGTGCACCATACACCGGGTCGAAACCGGCCTCGCCCAGGCGATCCCGGGCCGCGTCGGACAGTTCGATCCGGATATCCCGTTCGGCGAGTCGCCTCTGCAGGTCGCCCAACTGGATGTCCACGATCTTGCGGATCTGCTCCATGCCGAGGGGGTGAAACACGACCACGTCGTCGACCCGGTTAATGAACTCGGGCCTGAAATGTTGTCCGACCACCTCCAGGCAGGCGGCTTTCATTCGATCGTAGTTGGCTTCACCGGCCAGCTCCTGGATTCGCTGGGATCCCAGATTGGATGTCATCACGATCACCGTGTTTCGGAAGTCCACCGTGCGACCGTGGCCATCCGTCAGCCTGCCGTCATCCAGCACCTGGAGCAGCACGTTGAAGACATCCGGGTGGGCCTTCTCCACCTCGTCCAGCAAAATAACCGAGTAAGGTTTCCTGCGCACAGCCTCGGTCAGGTATCCGCCCTCTTCGTAACCGACATAGCCGGGCGGTGCCCCGATCAACCGGGCCACCGAGTGCTTCTCCATGAACTCGGACATGTCGATCCGGACCATGGCCTCCTCGGTATCGAACAGGAATGCGGCCAGCGCCTTGGTCAACTCCGTCTTTCCAACGCCGGTGGGGCCGAGGAACAGGAAAGAGCCGATCGGTCGGCGCGGATCCGAGAGTCCCGCCCGGGACCTTCGGATGGCGTTGGAGACCGTGGTCACGGCTTCGCCCTGACCGACGACCCGCGTCTGCAGGGCATCTTCCATCTTCAGGAGCTTGTCGCGTTCGCCCTCGAGCATCTTCGACACCGGGATGCCGGTCCATTTCGAAACAACTTCGGCCACCTCCTCTTCGGTGACCTTGTTCCTCAGCAGCCGGGTTTCCCGGGGCTCGGCTTCGGCGGACTCCGCCAGCCGCTTTTCCAGCTCTGGGATGCGTCCATACTGCAGCTCCGACATGCGCGTCAGGTCATTGGCGCGCCGCGCGGTCTCGAGTTCGATGCGGGCGCGCTCCAGTTCTTCCTTGATCTGCGTCGCTCCCTGCATCACGGCCTTTTCTGCCTTCCAGATCTCCTCCAGATCGGCATAGCGCCTTTCAAGCCCGTCCAGGTCTTCCTGGAGTGCGTCCAGTCGCTTGCGGGAGGCTTCGTCGGTCTCCTTTTTCAACGCCTCGCGCTCGATCTTCAGCTGAATGATGCGGCGATCCAGCCGATCCATTTCCTCGGGCTTGGAGTCGATCTCCATGCGGATCCGGGACCCGGCCTCGTCCACCAGGTCGATCGCCTTGTCGGGCAGCTGTCGATCCGAGATATATCGGTGAGACAGGGTCGCCGCAGCCACGATGGCGGGATCGGTGATCTCTACGCCGTGATGCACCTCGTAGCGCTCCTTCAGTCCCCTAAGAATGGCGATCGTGTCTTCCACCGTCGGTTCATCCACCGTCACCTTCTGGAATCGTCGCTCGAGGGCCGCGTCCTTCTCCACGTATTTCCGATACTCGTCCAGCGTCGTGGCGCCCACGCAGTGCAGCTCGCCGCGCGCCAGCGCGGGCTTGAGCATGTTGCCGGCATCCATGGCGCCTTCTGCCTTGCCCGCGCCCACCATGGTGTGCAGTTCGTCGACGAAGAGGATGATCTGGCCTTCCTGTTTGGCCAGATCGTTGAGTACCGCCTTCAGCCGCTCCTCGAATTCGCCGCGGAACTTCGCGCCCGCGATCAGGGCCCCCATGTCCAGGGACAGGATCCGTTTGCTCTTGAGGCCCTCCGGCACTTCGCCGTTCACGATTCGCTGGGCCAGGCCCTCGACAATGGCGGTCTTGCCCACCCCGGGCTCGCCGATGAGGACCGGATTGTTCTTGGTCCGGCGTTGCAGCACCTGGATGGTGCGGCGAATTTCGTCGTCCCGGCCGATCACCGGGTCCAGCTTGCCCTGCTCCGCCCGTTCCGTGAGATCGATGGTGAAGCGCTCCAGCGCCTGTCGGGCGTCTTCCGCGCCCGCATCGGTCACGTTCTGGCCGCCCCGGAGCTCATCGATGGCGGATTCCACGGCACCCTTGACGACCCCCGCGTCCCGCAAGGCCTCCCCCAGGGAACCCTTGTCCTCGAGGGCAGCGAGCACGAAGAGCTCGCTTGTGATGAACTGATCACCGCGCTTCTGCGCCAGCTTGTCGGTCAGGTTGAGGAGTCGGTTGAGTTCGTTGGAGACATGAACGTCGCCGCCCGCCCCCTCCACCCGCGGCAGGCGGTCGATCTGCTCCCCCAGCTGGGAGCGCAGCCGATCCACCTTCGCCCCTGCGCGAGCGAGCAGGTGGCGAACGGTGCCGCCCTCCTGGTCGAGCAGGGTCACCATCAGGTGGACGGCCTCGATGAACTGGTGGTCCCTGCCCAACGCCAGGGATTGCGCATCGGCCAGCGCCATCTGGAATTTCGTCGTCAGCTTGTCCATGCGCATGGCATGTCCCCTTGGAATCTGAAACTGTTCCAGAAATGGGGTGCGGCGGAGGCTTTTTCAACGGCTCGGGGTGCCGGACAGCCAGATCAGGGACGCCATCCGGCCGCAACGGCCGTCTCGGCGGTGAGAGAAGAAATTCTCCTTCTCGTCGAAGGTACACCGGTCCCCGCCATACACGGTTGCCACGCCCACACGGCTCAACCGCTGCCTCGCCAGTTGCGGCAGATCGGCGAAATATCGATCCCCGGTCCCCGGCTGGAAGTGGTCCGCGCTGCGGGAATCCGCAGCGACGAAGTGCTCGCGAACCTCGGGGCCGACTTCGAAAACGGCGGGGCCAATGCCCGGTCCGATCCAGGCCAGCAGCTCGGACGGCGCTTCTCCCATGTGCTCGATCACGGCTTCCAGAATCCCATCGGCCAGACCCCTCCAACCCGCGTGAGCTGCCGCCACAGCTGATCCCTGCCGGTTGGTGAAGAGCACCGGCAGGCAATCGGCGGTCAGGACCGCGCAGACCACCCCCGGTTCCCTTGCGATTGCGGCATCGGCCGCGCCACCCGCAGTACCCGGCGCCAGCGTGACCACGTTGACGCCGTGCACCTGGCGCAGCCAGGCGGGTTCGCACGGCAACCCGGCGACGACCGCGAGCCGACGCCTGTTCTCGGCCACGGCCGCAGGATCGTCCCCCACATGGTCGCCAAGATTGAGGGAGAGGAAGGGGCCGGCACTCACCCCGCCGCGCCGAGTCGTCGAAAGCGCCCGCACCCGGCACGGCGCCGGCCAGTCGGGCTCGATCCAGGAAAGCGTCATGTGTTCGCCTCCAGGTCACGGGCGAGCACTTCCAGCAGGCGACGGTGGTCCTCGGGGAGCGGCGCCTCGAAAGACACGGCATCGCCGCTGCGCGGATGCCGGAACTCGAGGCGTTTCGCGTGCAGGGCCTGTCGCCTGAAGGACCGGAGGACATCGGTCAGTTCCCCGGTAGCGCCCGGGGGCAATTTGAGGCGACCTCCATAGAGCCGGTCCCCGACCAGCGGATATCCAGCGTGCGCCATGTGCACCCGAATCTGGTGGGTACGCCCGGTCTCCAGCAACGCCCTGACGTCGGTGTGCGCGCGGAAGCGCCGAACGACCCGATAATGGGTCACCGCGGGTCTGCCGTTGTCCCTCACGGACATGCGCAGTCGGTCCACGGGATGCCGACCGATGGGCGCGTCCACGGTACCGCCGGCCGTCATCACGCCCGTACAGACGGCGCGGTATTCCCGCGTGACCGAACGCTCGGCGATCTGTCTCACCAGGATCGTATGGTCAGGCAGGGTGGCTGCGACCACCATGATGCCGCTCGTGTCCTTGTCAAGACGGTGAACGATGCCGGCCCGGGGCACCGTGGCCAGGTCCGGCCGGTGATGCAACAGCGCGTTCTGCAGCGTGCCCTCCGGGTTGCCTGCCCCCGGGTGCACAATCAGGCCGGCCGGTTTGTTTATCACGATGACGGCCTCGTCCTCGTAGACAATCTCCAGAGGAATCGCTTGCGCCTGGACCCTTTCCTCCGGCGGTGTCTCGGGCAGCAGCCGTATCTCCTCTCCGCCGGCCAGTCGATCCCGGGGTCGCAGCCGCGCCCGGTCCACCGTCACGTGACCGTTCAGGACCCAGGCCTTCAGCCGGCTTCGGGAGTACTCGGGAAACAGTCGAGCGAGGGCCTGGTCCAGCCGCAGACCGGCCACCTCGGACGGCGCGACAACGATTATTTCATCAGGCTCGCTCATGGCATGGAACCGCGGCGCGGCCTCCAGGGTCGGATTTAGCGTGGAGAGTTTACGGTATAATGCGCCGCCGTCTCCGCGAGGCACCTCGATCCCCGGAAATCAGCTTGAACGCAGCGAAACAATTTGCGAACGGAAGGATGCGTATTCTCATCATCGTCCTCCTGGCGGTGGTGGCCGGATGCAGTTCAGGCCGGAATTCCGTCAACCCCGAGGACGACGCCCGGAAAGTCTATTCCAAGGGCCAGCGGGCGCTGAACATTGGCAATTACGAGACGGCGATCACTCAATACGAGTATCTGCAGGCGGTCTATCCATTCAGCGAGTACGCGCGGCAGGCCCAGCTGGACCTGATGTATGCCTACTATCGCAACAAGGAACCAGACGCGGCCGTCGAGGCGGCCGATCAATTCCTGCTGGAGAACCCGACGCACCCGCGGGTCGACTATGCCCATTACCTCAAGGGGCTCGTCAACTTCGAGCGGGAACGAGGCCCGATGGAGCGATTTTTCCGGGTGGACCTGGCCAAGCGCCCGCCGAACAAGCTCGAAGACTCCTATCGCAGCTTTGCCACCGTCGCAAACGAGTTTCCTGACAGTATCTACGCGGAGGACGCCCGACAGCGGATGGTGTTCCTGCGTAACCGCCTCGCCGATTACGAAGTACACGTGGCGAGTTATTACATGCGCCGGGGCGCCTTCGTAGCGGCGGCCAACCGTTCCAAGTATGTGCTGGAGAATTTCCAGCAAACCCCTGCCGTGGTTCCGGCGCTGCAGATCATGGTCAGTGCCTACCGGCAGTTGGAACTCCCCGATCTGGCCGAGGATTCCATGCGGGTGCTGCAGGAGAACTATCCTGACCAGGCGTTCGCCTATGGCGAACGTGGCACCGACGTGGAGGGCACATTCCTGGAGCGGTTTATCCTGCGTCGAAACCTGAAGTGATCGGGTAACGCCAGTCCCGTCCGAAGGCCCGACGGCTGATCCGGATGCCCGGCGGGGCCTGTCGCCGTTTGTACTCGTTGCGCTTGATCATCCCCAGGACCCGCCCCACGGTTTTGCGATCGAAGCCCCGGGCGACAATCGCGTCGACCGAACAGTCTTCCTCGATGAACGCCCGCAGGATGGGATCCAGGATGTCGTAGGGCGGCAGGGAGTCGGTGTCCTTCTGGTCGTGTCGCAGTTCCGCTGACGGCGGCCGTTCCAGCACGCGCTCCGGGATCACTTCTGCGAGACTGTTCCGATATCGGCACAATCTGAAGACCATGGTCTTGCTGCAGTCCTTGATGGGCGCGAAGCCGCCCGCCATGTCACCGTACAAAGTCGCATACCCCACGGCCATTTCGCTCTTGTTGCCGGTGGTCAGCAGCATCAGCCCGAGTTTGTTCGACATGGCCATGAGGATGATACCCCGGCATCGCGACTGGATATTTTCCTCGGTGACGTCCTCGGGAAGGCCCTTGAATACGCCGGCCAGAACCTCCTGGACCGCCGAGAAAATCGGCTCGATGGGGATAACGTCGTACCTGACGCCCAGGCGCCGGGCGATTTCTTCTGCATCCTGAAGGCTGATGTCGGCCGTGTAGCGGGAAGGCATCATGACTGTTCTGACACGGTCCGCGCCGAGCGCGTCCACCGCGACCGCCAGGGTCAGGGCAGAATCAATCCCGCCCGAGAGGCCCAGCACCACACCGGGAAACCCGTGCTTGTTCACGTAGTCTGCGACCCCCAGCACCAGGGCCCGGTACACGCTCTCCTCGATCCCCAGACGCGGCTGCGGGGGGTCACCGAGAACTGTCAGCGCCTCTCCCGCCCACTCGAGTTCCAGCAGCTCCATGGACTCCTTGAAGGCCGGCGCCCTCGCCACCAGCTGACCCGTGGCGTCCATGGCGCAAGAACCCCCGTCGAACACCAGTTCATCCTGCCCGCCGACCATGTTGCAGTAGATCATCGGCAGCCGGCAGCCGGAAACGCGCTTGGCCAACGTCTTCTCGCGTCTTTCCTGGCTCTCCGTGTCGTAAGGTGATCCGTTGATGATCAGGAGAACTTCTGCGCCGGCGCCCGCCGCCTCCTGGGCAGGCTCCGGCTGCCAGATGTCCTCGCAGATCAGCAGCCCGCAACGCACGCCGGCGATGTCCGTGACACAGGCCCCTTCGCCCGGCGTGAAGTAGCGTCGCTCGTCGAACACGCCGTAATTTGGCAGAAGCTGCTTGCGGTAATTGGCGGCGATGCGCCCGTCACGAATCAGGGCGGCGCTGTTATAGATACGGTCGTCGGCATACTCCGGATAGCCCACCAGGACGCTGATGCCGTTGATCGCCTCGCACAGAGATTCGAGGGCAGCATCTACGCTCTTGCGCATGTTGCCGTGGAACAGCAGGTCTTCGGGCGGATAACCGCAGATGACCAGCTCCGGGAATATGACGAGTTCGGCCCGGTGTTCGTCCCTGGCCCGGCGCACGAAATCGAGCACACGGCGAACGTTGCCGGCCACGTCGCCGACGACAGGATTGATCTGGGCGATGGCTATCCGGAGCGCCATCCGGCTCTGCTGGCGGCTCGGTCAGCCGCCGAGCTGCTCCAGGATGGCACTGCCGAGTTCCGCCGGGGAACGGACCGTTGCCACGCCGGCTTCCTCCAGCGCTCGGAATTTTTCATCTGCGGTTCCCTTGCCGCCGGCGATAATTGCGCCGGCGTGCCCCATCCGCTTACCCGGCGGGGCGGTCACACCGGCAATGTAGGCGACCACCGGCTTGGTGACGTGATCGGCAATGAACTGGGCCGCCGCTTCCTCGTCGGAACCGCCGATCTCACCCACCATAATCACGCCGGCCGTGTCCTCGTCCTGCTGGAAGAGCTCGAGACAATCGATGAAGTTCATGCCCCGGACCGGATCGCCGCCGATGCCGATGCAGGTGGACTGCCCGAGTCCGTTGACGGTGGTCTGGTACACGGCCTCGTAGGTCAGGGTGCCGGAGCGGGAAATGACGCCCACCCTTCCCGGTTTGTGGATGAACCCGGGCATGATGCCGATCTTGCACTCGCCGGGCGTGATTATCCCGGGACAATTGGGCCCGATCAGCCGACAGTCCTTCTCCTTGAGAACGGCCTTGACCCGGACCATGTCCAGCACCGGGATGCCTTCGGTGATGCACACCACGAGCCGGATGCCGGCGTCCGCCGCCTCGAGTATCGCATCGGCGGCAAACGGGGCCGGCACGTAAATCATGCTCGTATCGGCGCCGGTGTCTGCCACCGCATCCGCCACGGTGTCGAAGACGGGCCGGTCCAGGTGGGACTCGCCTCCTCTTCCGGGCGTGACGCCGGCCACCACACGGGTGCCGTACTCGATACTCTGCTCTGAATGAAAGGTGCCCTGCTGGCCCGTAAAACCCTGGCAGACGACCCGGGTGTCTCGGTTAACGAGGATACTCATCGATCAATGCTCCCGGTCAGGCGGCGACCGCCTTCCTGGCGGCGTCGGTCAGGTCCTCGGCCGCAATGATATCCAGACCGCTGGACGCCAGCAGTTCGCGACCCTGGTCCACGTTGGTCCCCTCCAGCCGGACGACGACCGGCACGCGGACGCCGACCTCCTTCACGGCCTTGACGATGCCTTCCGCGATCAGGTCACAACGGACGATGCCACCGAAGATATTGACCAGAATGGCCCGAACGCTCTCGTTGGACAGTACGAGCTTGAACGCTTCTGCGACCCGTTCGCTGGTCGCGCCACCGCCCACATCGAGGAAGTTGGCGGGCTCGCCGCCGTGCAGCTTGATCAGGTCCATGGTGGCCATCGCCAGCCCTGCTCCGTTGACCATGCAGGCGATGTCGCCATCGAGGGAGACGTAGTTGAGCCCGTGGGCACTCGCCTCCCGCTCCATTTCGTCCTCCTGGCTGGGGTCTCTGAGCTCGGTCAGCGCACGCTGGCGGAACAGGGCGTTGCTCTCGACATTGATCTTGGCGTCCAGGGCGACCAGGTGGCCGTCGCCGGTGACGATCAATGGATTGATCTCGACCAGGCTGGCGTCCTTCTCGATGAACAGGCGATACAGGCCCGAGAGGATTTTTCCGAATTCCTTTATCTGTGCCTTGTCGAGCCCAAGGCCGAAGCCGAGCCGCCGGGCCTGGTAAGGCTGGAGGCCCGCCGCCGGGTGAACGGCAACGGTAAAAATCTTCTCGGGCTCGGTGGCCGCGACCTCCTCGATGTTCATACCGCCCGCGGCCGAGGCCATGAAGGCGATGCGCTCCTGCCCCCGGTCCACGAGGACGCTCAGGTACAGCTCCCTCGCAATCTCGGAGCCGGTTTCCACCAGAACGGTGTTCACCGGCAGGCCCTCCGGGCCGGTCTGGGGCGTCACCAGCTGTGAGCCGATCATGGCTTCGGCCGCCGCGCCGGCTTCCTCGGGGCTGCGCACGAGCTTGACGCCTCCGCCCTTGCCGCGACCACCGGCGTGGACCTGAGCCTTCACGACCCAGAGCTGCCCACCCAGTTCGCGGGCGGCTGCTTCGGCTTCGCTACCGCTGTTTGCAGGGATGCCCTGTGGCACCGGGATCCCGAAATTTCTGAAAAGTTGCTTGGATTGGTATTCGTGCAGATTCATGGAACACCAGTAATCAGGGATGATTTTGAAAGTCGCGCGCCAATGGCAGTCGGCTCGAGTACCAAACGCTCGAGCCAAGCAGCGTATTCTCCCGCAAAGAACATTCAGTGGCAAAAAATGAGTTGCCGTCACGTGACTGGAACTTAGAATGAGGCCGACACCCGCGGCCCGGTTCAGTTCAGCGCATGCCCCAGCCAGACACCCGTTCGGAAGATCGAACTGCCCTCGCGATACAGGACGCGGTCGCCCCCGAATTCGCTTGGCGGGTCCTGAGGCTCGTCAATATTTACCGCATCCTGGTGTCCGTATTCCTCCTGGCCATGTTCCTGGTGGCCGATGACCCGCGACTGATTGGTGCCGTCAGGCCGGATCTGTTCTTTGCCACGGCCCTGGTGTTTTTCGTTTTCGGCGCCGTGAACGATTTCGCCGTCACGCAGCGCTGGCCATCACTGATGACGCAGAGCGTCGCCCAGGTCCTGTGCGATGTTGTCGCCGTGACGCTCTTGGCCCACGCCAGTGGTGGCCTGGAGAGCGGGCTGGGAAATCTACTGATCGTCAGCGTCGCCGCGGTCTCACTGATATGGGCCCGGCCGCGGGCGGTGCTGTTCGGCGCCATGGGGGCCATAGGCGTGCTGTCAGAACAGTATTACAGCGTGCTCCAGGGCACGGCCACGATTGCCGATTCCACACCCGCCGGTGTCCTTGGAGGCCTCCTGCTGTTCGTATCCTACGCGGCTCATCCCCTGACCCGGCGTATCCAGGAGAGCGAGGCGCTGGCACGACAGCGCGGTATCGACCTGGCCAACCTGTCTCAGCTCAACGAGTACATCATCCAGAATCTGCGCGAGAGCATCGTGGTGGTGGACGGCATGGACCGCATCCGCCTGATGAACGAGGCCGCGGCGAAATACCTGGGGACGGACCGCAAGCTGAGGGGCGCACCCCTGGCCGAGGTTTCGCCGAAGCTGATGGAAAGCGTCAGCGCCTGGCGAAGCGGATCCGGCTATGACAATCAGGCACCCGTGCCCCTGCTGTCGGCCGACGGCACGACCCTCATCAACCCCTACTTCGCGCCCATTGGCACGGATGAACAGGGGGCCCTGCTGATTTTCCTGGAGGACGCCTCGGCCCTGGCGGAAAAGGTGCAACAGTCAAAGCTGGCGTCCCTGGGACGCCTCTCGGCCAGCATCGCGCACGAGATCCGCAACCCGGTGGGCGCCATGAGTCATGCGGGACAGTTGCTGGCGGAGAGTCCGTCGCTGGGTGAGGAAGAGAGAAAGCTGACCGGGATCATCGAATCCCACGCGCGACGGGTCAGCAGCATCATCGACAATGTCCTGCAGTTGTCGAGAAGAGACAGCACCCGGGCCGAGCGGCTCGATCTCGCCGAGTGGATCAGTCACTTCGTCGCCGAGTTCACCGCCACCCGCCAGCTTTCGGAAGACGCCCTCGCGCCCCTGGCCACCTCGGCGACGATCGAGGTTCGCATGGATCCGAGCCATCTGCACCAGGTGGTCTGGAACCTCTGCGAAAATGCCCTGCAGTATGCCGATCCCTCGACATGCCATTCGCCCATCGAGCTGGTCTCTGGACGGCGCCTGGCCAACGACCGCCCGTTCCTGGAGATCCGGGATCGGGGTCCGGGCATCCCGGCGGAAATTCGGGACAGGGTCTTCGAGCCCTTTTTCCGCGGCACCGGCGAATCGAAGTCCGGAACCGGCCTGGGCCTGTTCATCTGTCGGGAACTGTGCGAATGCAATCGGGCGGCGCTTTTATACGAGCCCAGGCAGGGCGGGGGCAGTATTTTTCGTATCATCTTCGCTGATCCTTTGCGCTGGGAACGCTGACGTATGCCTAAAGCCCGTGTCCTTGTCATCGACGACGAGCCCGACATCCGCGATCTTCTGTCCCTGACGCTGCGGCGGATGGAGCTGGATCCGGAAACCGCCGCGGACCTGGGAGAGGCGCGCGACAGGCTCCTTGGCGAATCCTTCGACCTGTGCCTGACGGACATGAAACTGCCGGACGGAGACGGTCTGGACCTGGTGGAATGGATGCAGACCCACGCACCCGGCATTCCGGTGGCCGTGATCACCGCCCACGGGAACGTGGAGGCGGCTGTCAGGGCGCTGAAGCTCGGGGCATTCGATTTTGTATCCAAGCCGCTCAAGGTGGGTGATCTGCGCAAGATGGTGCAGACCGCCCTGCGGCTCAAGCGGTCCGGAAGCCGACCCGCCGGCGGAGATGACAGCCCGTTGGTGGGCCAGTCGGAGGCCATGGCCAGAGTCCGGCGGATGATCGCCAAGGTGGCCCGGAGCCAGGCGCCGGTCTATATATTCGGCGAATCCGGAACCGGCAAAGAACTGGTGGCCAGGCTCATCCACGAGTCCGGTCCCCGGGCTTCCGGACCATTTGTGCCGGTCAACTGCGGCGCCATCCCCACGGAACTGATGGAAAGCGAGTTCTTCGGGCACCGGAAGGGAAGCTTCACCGGCGCCGTGGACGACAAGGAGGGCCTGATCCGAAGCGCCGAGGGGGGCACGCTTTTCCTGGACGAGGTGGGGGATCTACCCCTGCACATGCAGGTCAAGCTCCTGCGCGTCATCCAGGAGCGCGCCGTCCGGCCCGTCGGCGACACCAAGGAAGTCCCCGTCGACGTCCGGTTTCTCAGCGCAAGCCACAAGGACCTGGCCACCCTCGTGGCCCAAGGGGACTTCCGCGAAGACCTGTACTATCGCATCAATGTTATCGATCTGAGGGTGCCGCCGCTTCGCGAACGGGGGGAGGATACGCTCTTGCTGGCCCACCATATCCTCGAGCGACTGTGCGGGACCATGGGTATCCCGCTCCCTGAAATCTCCCCGGAAGCCCGCAAACGTCTCCTCCAGCATGACTATCCCGGCAACGTGCGGGAACTGGAGAATATGCTGGAACGCGCGCTGACCCTGGCGGACACCGGTCGCATCCAGGCCGAGGACATCGAAATCAGGGGTGGGCCGACGAAAAAAGCCGATACCTCCGGGACCGGTGCGCCCAGCGAAGGACCCCTGGAGTCCCAGCTCCAGGACATGGAGCGGGATGCCATCGTCCAAGCCCTGGAGCAGACCCGCTACAACAAGACAGCGGCCGCCAAACTTCTCGGGATCAGCTTCAGGCAGCTGCGTTACCGGATCAAGAAGCTGGGTCTCGACTGACGTTTTCATCCCCGATGATGTGACAATTTTTGTCAGTTAGTGACCCGTTCGCCGTCGAACCCCTCAGAAGCGGCAGGATTCGCGAATTGATGGGAAAGAATATCCTTATTTAATTCATTAGGTTATGAATAACACGCAAAGTTGGCATGGCGTTTGCTTCCTTCTCTGCACTGGCGGATTTTCGCCGTAATCGTCGCGTCCAAGGGCGCAATTAGTTCAGGAGTGAGAGACATGAGGAAGCAGCAGGGTTTCACCCTTATCGAACTGATGATCGTGGTCGCGATCATCGGCATCCTGGCCGCGATCGCCATCCCGGCCTACCAGGATTACACGGTCCGCTCGAAAGTAACGGAAGGCCTGGGCGCCGCCGCCGCGGCCAAGACCACCGTCGCCGACGCGTGGAATTCCCTCGGCTACATGGCGGCCAACCAGACGCAGGCCGGCCTGGAAGCCGCTACGGAGTACGTCACCAAGTACGTGGACTCCCTGACCTACGCCAACGTGAATACCACGGCGTCTACGCTGACGGTCGATCTCAACGCCACCAACCTGGGTCTGCCTGCCAACAGCGGCGAGAATGTGCAGTTCGTGGGCGTGGTCAACAACGTCGGCGGTGTCGACTGGAGTTGTAACGGCGCGGGCACGACTCTTCCGCAAAAGTACCGTCCGGCCAACTGCCGATAAGCTGTAGGTCGATGGTGGTTCATGCCTCGGGGCAAGCGCCCGACCGACCGGCCGGCGGCAGATGACCCAGAGGAATGTGAACACCTGGTAACGAAGGCGCCGTCTCTGGAGACGGCGCCTTTTTTATCCAGAATTTGAACTGTTTACGTTTGAAACCGGGGCCATGTGGGTTAGACTCCCGCCTTGGAGGCTGTCGGGACAAAGACTTAAGAGTCCGGGATTTTCAACAAGATAGCGGATTAACGTAAACTCTTTTGGACCCACGGAAAGCGAAGACCAGAACATGGTGGCGACCGCAACGGATATCAAACTCAGGGGACTTCCTCGCAGGCTGATCCAGGAAGGGGTCATCAGCGAGGAAGCGCTGCACTCGGCCAGCACCGAGGCCCGGAAGGAGAAGATCTCCCTGGTCTCCTATCTGGTGGGTCGTCAGATGGCCGATCCGACCGACGTGGCCCTCGCCGCCTGCCATGAATTCGGCGTCCCGATCATGGATCTCGACTGTATCGAGGTCGATCTGGAAACCGTCCGTGCCGTCGACCAGGGCCTGCTCGAAAAGCACCGCGTGCTGCCCCTGTATAAAAGGGGGCGCCGGATGTTCGTCGGTTTGTCCGACCCCACAAATCTTCAGGCCGTCGACGAAATCAAGTTCCAGACCGGCCTGGCTGTCGAAGCGGTGGTGGTCGAAGACAACAAGCTTCAGGATGCTCTGGATAAGACCCTCGAGGCCGTAGACACCACGTTCTCCTCCCTCGATGACGATGACTTCGACCTCGAGAACCTCGATGTCTCCGCCGGGGACGAACAGGAGGTGGAGGACATTACGCGGGCCGACGTGGAAGACGCACCGGTGGTTCGGTTTGTGAACAAGGTTCTTCTTGACGCCATCAAGAAAGGCGCCTCCGATATCCACTTCGAGCCTTACGAGCATGCCTTCCGTGTGCGAACCCGGATGGACGGCGTTCTCAAGGAACTGGCGAAACCGCCGGTGGCGCTGGCAGGGAAAGTCGCCGCACGCATCAAGGTCATGTCCCGATTGGACATCGCGGAACGTCGCATTCCCCAGGACGGCCGCATCAAGATGAAGCTGTCCAAGAACCGGGCGATCGATTTCCGGGTCAGCACCTGCCCCACGTTATTCGGGGAAAAAATCGTCCTGCGAATCCTGGACTCGAGCAGTGCCAAGCTGGGAATCGATGCGCTGGGATACGAGGAGTTCCAGAAGGAACTCTATCTGGATGCGCTTTCGAAGCCTTACGGCATGATACTGGTCACGGGCCCGACGGGCAGTGGTAAGACGGTTTCCCTGTATACGGGCCTCAACATACTCAATACCGAGGACCGCAACATCTCCACGGCCGAGGATCCGGCCGAAATCAACATGCCGGGCGTCAACCAGGTTAACATTCATCCCAAGGTGGGCCTGACTTTTGCCTCCTCCCTGCGCGCCTTCCTGCGGCAGGATCCCGACGTGATCATGGTGGGCGAGATCCGCGACCTGGAAACCGCCGAGATCGCCATCAAGGCGGCCCAGACGGGCCACCTTGTCCTCTCGACGGTCCACACCAACGATGCGCCCAAGACGCTGACCCGACTCGTGGACATGGGGGTGAAGCCCTACGCCATCGCGTCCACGGTGAATCTCATTATCGCCCAGCGCCTCGCCCGCAGGCTGTGCAACAACTGCAAGGAACACAGGGATATTCCCAACGAGGCACTGCTCCGCGAGGGATTCACGGAAGAAGAGATCGAGGAAGGCTTGAAGATCTACGGACCGGTCGGATGCAACCAGTGCACCGACGGCTACAAGGGCCGTGTCGGCGTGTACCAGGTCATGAAGGTCACCGACACCATCGGCCGCATCATCATGGATGGCGGCAATTCCATGCAGATCGCGCACCAGGCAGAGACTGAAGGGGTCTGGGATCTGCGGCGGGCCGGGCTGCAGAAGGTCAAGGACGGCATCACCAGCCTGGAAGAAGTCAACCGGGTCACCGTGGACTGATATCCACCACCGAGTCGATTAGCACCGGGACAGGAAAGTCATGGCAGAAACTCTAGCGGCAAAACAGTTTCCGTTTACCTGGGAGGCCAAGGATATCCGCGGCACGCGGATTCGCGGCAAGACCATGGCCACCAACGAGGCCGCCGTCCGCGCGTCTCTCAGGCGACAGGGTCTGGTGCCGACACGGATCCGGAAAAAATCGACCCTGTTCCAGGCAAGGCAGAAGATCACGACCGAGGACATTGCGATCTTCAGCCGTCAGCTGGCCACCATGATGGCCGCCGGCATCCCGTTGGTCCAGGCCTTCGACATCGTGGGATCGGGCCACGAAAATCAGAGCATGCAGAAGCTCATCATGTCCATCAAGACGGAAATCGAGGGGGGCGCCACCCTCGCCGAGTCACTGGGCAAACACCCAGTGTACTTCGACGACCTTTTCGTCAATCTCGTGGCGGCCGGTGAACAGTCCGGCGCCCTCGAGACCTTGCTGGACAAAATTGCCACCTACAAGGAAAAGACCGAGGCGATCAAGAAAAAGATCAAGAAGGCGCTGACTTACCCGACTGCAGTCGTGGTGGTTGCCATCGTTGTCACGGTCATCCTGTTGATCTACGTGATTCCGACCTTTGAGAGCCTGTTTTCCAGTTTCGGCGCGGACCTGCCTGCTTTCACGCGTATGGTTGTCGATCTTTCCGTGTTCGTCAGAACAAAGGGATGGTTGTTACTCATTCTGGGTGTCGCCGGCATCTCCGCACTCGTCTTTTTCAAGAAGCGCTCCCGGAAGTTCGCGCATTTCCTCGACCGAACCATGCTGAAGCTCCCGCTGATCGGCGAGATTCTGAAAAAAGCGGCCATCGCCCGCTATGCCCGGACCCTGTCCACCATGTTCGCCGCCGGCGTGCCGCTGGTCGAGGCCCTGGAATCGGTCGCCGGCGCCACCGGGAATATCGTCTACCAGGAAGGTGTGCTCGACATCCGGGAGGAAGTCTCCACCGGTCAGCGGCTGGCCCGTTCCATGGAGATGACAGAACTGTTCCCGAACATGGTGGTGCAGATGGTCGCGGTGGGCGAGGAGTCCGGATCCCTGGACGAAATGGCGGCCAAGGTCGCGGATTTCTACGAAGCGGAAGTGGATGCGGCCGTAGACAACCTGAGCAGCCTGCTCGAGCCTGCCATCATGGCCATCCTCGGCATCCTGGTAGGCGGCCTGGTGGTTGCCATGTATCTGCCGATCTTCAAGCTGGGCGCGGTAATCTGATCGAACCGGGTCCGTACCGGGCCCGAGCTGTGCGCCCGGTCGCGGTGCTTCGGTAACCGTGGGGATAGAAACTCGATGAAATACCGTAGCCAGTGGACGTTCTCCAGGCGCTGACCAGCGACCAGCCGATTTTCATCGGTCTGGTTTTCGTCCTTGGCTTGATGACGGGAAGTTTCCTGAACGTCGTCATCTACCGGCTTCCCGTGATGCTCGAGCGCAGCTGGCGAATCCAGTGCGCGGAACTCGCCGGGCACGACCAGATTCCCGCCAGCGACCGCTTCGACCTGATCGCGCCACCTTCACGTTGTCCCGAGTGCGGCCACCAGATCACGGCGCTGGAGAACATCCCGGTCATCAGCTTCCTCTGGCTGCGCGGGAAATGCTCCGCATGCCGCACGCGGATATCCGTGCGCTATCCGGTGGTCGAACTGGGCACCGGCCTGGTGTCGGCCCTGGTCGCCTGGCGGCTCGGCCCGGGCTGGCCGTGCCTGTTCGGTCTCCTGTTCACCTGGGCGTTGATCGCCCTGTCCGGCATCGACATCGACAGGAAACTGTTACCGGACGTCATCACCCTGCCCCTCCTGTGGCTCGGGCTGATCGTGAACGTCGGGGATGCCGGGCGTGAAGGGGTCATTGCGTTCTCGGCGCTCGACGATGCGGTCGTGGGGGCCGCTGCCGGCTACCTGAGCCTGTGGCTTGTTTATCACCTCTTCCGCCTGGTTACCGGAAAAGAGGGTATGGGCTACGGCGATTTCAAGCTGCTGGCCGCAATCGGGGCCTGGCTGGGATGGCAATACCTGCCGCTGACCATCCTGCTGTCCGCTATAGTGGGCGCCATCATCGGGGGGGCGGCGCTGGCGATGAAGGGCAAGGAATCACAGACACCCATCCCCTTCGGCCCTTTTCTGGCCGGGGCCGGCTGGATTTCGATGCTCTGGGGAACGGACATCATGGACGCCTATCTGGCCTTTTCCGGCCTTCGATGAGGGGCTGAGGGGCAGCCCGCCATGTCGGCCCAACGTCCAATGCTGGTCGGCCTCACGGGTGGCATCGCGTCGGGCAAGTCGGCCGTGGCCAAGCTGTTTCTGGACCTGGGGGTTCCGGTCATCGACACGGACGAACTCGCCCGGGAGGTGGTCGCGCCGGGCACGCCGGGTCTGGAGATCGTTCGTCGGGCATTCGGCGACGGGGTGCTTGCCAACGACGGCTCACTCGATCGCGCCCGGTTACGTCACATGGTATTCGCCAATCCCGCCCGGCGTGCCCATCTGGAAAAGATTCTTCATCCCCTGATCCTGCGCCGATTGCAGGCGGCATCCGCCGACGCCGGGGGACCCTATCAGATTCATGTGGTCCCGCTCCTGGTGGAATCGGGCCTGGAACGCACAGTGGACCGGGTACTCGTTGTCGACTGCAGCGAACACCGTCAAATATCGAGACTGATGGGACGGGATGGCGAGACCGAAGAAAGCGCCCGGAGGATACTCGCCGCCCAGTCCGGACGGCAGGCGCGGCTGTCAGCGGCTGACGACGTGATTCTGAACGAGGGGCAAGTCGCCGACCTTGCCCCTCTCGTCGCCCGGTTGGACGCTTTTTACCGCGGTCTGGCCGAAAGCGGAGAGTTTTCCTCTCCGGGGTTGCGTTTGCCGTAACCGGGTCGCTCGTGGACAATACCGGGATGAATTCAATCGTCGCCAATGCGCCCAGGATCGACGAAGCCGCAGGCACGGTCACCTACGAACAACCGCTGGCGGAGCGGATGCGCACCTTTCTGCGCCTGGAATTCCTCGCCCAGCAGGCTAACCATCATTCCCTTCAGGCCTCTACCTGGAGCAGCCGCGCGGCCATCGGCAGCCTCCTGGAGATTCTCACCATCCTGGGTCGGGGAGATATCCGCGGCGAAGTCCTGAAGGAGCTCGAGCGGCAGGTTTCTCAACTCGCGCCGTTCCGGTCCCGCCCCGGCGTGGACAAGGCCAGGCTGGACGCCCTCATCGAGCGGGTGTCGAGACTCCGGACGGAATTGTCAGCCTCCGGCGCTCATTACATGCAGGACCTGAAAGCCTCCGAGTTCTTGAGCGCCATCAAACATCGCAGCGCCATCCCCGGCGGTACCTGCGAATTCGATCTGCCCGACTTCAAGCACTGGCTCGGCCTGCCTTATGAACGCCGGGTGAAAGACTTCCAGAGCTGGTTCGCCGGCATCAAGCCCCTGTGCGACTCCGTCGCCCAGGTTCTCTGGCTGACCCGGGAAGGCGCCCAGGGGCAGCCCCAGGTCGCTCGCCACGGGCTTTTCCAGCACTCCCTCGATCGCGGCACGCCCGCCCAGTTGCTGCGTGTCTCCCTTTCGGCGCCATGCGACGTATACCCGGAAATCAGCGGCAGCCAGCACCGGTTTACCGTTCG
>Ga0209536_100001364_pt1 | contig 40703 bp, 37 predicted proteins | sample DeeMarSeWOR28_12_FD_187461 | JGI IMG/M metagenome (GOLD analysis project Ga0209536, IMG submission 187461) | Marine sediment microbial communities from White Oak River estuary, North Carolina - WOR-2-8_12 (SPAdes) (version 2) | ecosystem: Environmental > Aquatic > Marine > Intertidal zone >... | reverse complement strand
TTTCTTGACTTTGCCGATGGCGAGCGGTACATTCCCATCACAACCAGGCTATGGAAGGGTTCGGCGAACCCATGGTACAATTCTTTACGGACAATCCTGGTTTTGCGGAACAGTTCCTTCTCCAGCCTCCTCACTGGGAATCTGTTTCGCTGAAAACACTGGATGACGACCTCCGGCCTCTCGCCGCCGATCTGTTCCACCGTAGCACGCTCTGCCAGGCAGAAAGCCCACACCCCTCCTTCTGGCAATACCTATTTCTCATTGAGCACGCGCGCGATTCCCAGTTTGATGTTTTCGTTGAACACGCCCGCTCCAAATCCGGACTGCCTCACGGAACCTGCTCTGTGGCAGGATCAGGCGAGCATTTCCACGGCTACAAGAATCGCCCGTGGGTCAGCGTCCCCGGGAACATCCATCTCTCGGCCTATGTCTCGCCGCAGCAACAAGTAGATCACTTTGGAGTCGGTTTCACCATCCTCTCCGCGGTTTCACTCTTGCAGACCCTTGATGCACTCCCCGGGTTGAAGCAGAGAGCCATGGTCCGGTGGGTGAACGACATCCTGCTGGGGAGCGCAAAGGTGGGAGGAGTTCTTGCATGCACCCAGTCGTGTGGACCGGTGGTTGCGGGTGCTGTTCTGGGTATCGGCCTCAACGTCAGGGCCTCACCCCCGGTGACGCCGACACCGTTTGTCCCCGAGGTGGCGGCTGTCTCTGATTTCCTCCCGGAGAACGACCCGGCAGAGTTGGCATGGACCTTCGAGCAGCTCCTTCACCACCTGGAGCAGAACTACCACACGCTCGTGGCAGGACACTATCCGCCCCTCCTGGAGGTGTATCGCCAGCGGTCCATGGTCATCGGAAGAGAGGTCACGGTATTCACCGATGCCCCGCAGGACTCCCCCCAGGAACTCGCACACGGCACGGTCAGTGCCATCGGTGAGGGCCTGGAACTGATGCTCGGCGAAGGAAACATGAGCGTGACGAAAGGTCGAGTCGTGATCGACCAGTAGTCGGCATCATCAGCTGATCCTCTGAAAGGATCACCCAGTGACCACTCCTGATCTCGTGACGGTTTGCGTCGCCGCTCTCATCGCGGTGTTTGCCCTCCTCATCTCCCTGGCAGCTGGCATGCGTCTCATCATGTGGCTGTTCCCGGAGAAAGGAGATGACGAGTCAGAGATCTATGCAGCCATTGCCGCAACCTACAGATCAGTCTATCCCGGAACGAGAATAACCAAGATAGAGGAATCACAATGATTCTGACTCAGCATCCCAAGAAGATCCGGGTGATGTTCACCCCATTTCGTGACGGACTCCAGAGTTCCTTCGGCGGGAAAGTCCGCCTGAGAGATTTTCTCCCCGCGTTGGAGGCATCGGTTGACGCTGGCGTTCGCCATTTTGAGTTCGGCGGCGGCGCAAGATATCAGGCACCGTATTTCTACGTTGGCGAGAACCCGTTCGAGACGATGCAGGCAATCAGGGATGCTGTCGGACGCGACGTGGATCTGCAGATACTGACACGGTCCGTATCGGGTGTGACGCTCACCTCCCAGTCGATAGAGTCACTGACGCTGCAGGCCAGGTTGATGAAGGAAGCCGGCACAACATGGGACCGGAACTTTGACTACATGAACGACGTCCGCAACCTGATCAATACCGGACGGCCGATCGTGCAGGCCGGGATGCATCACCAGGCCGCAATCGCTCTCATGGGACTTCCCTTCGCCTCGACGGACGTGCACACAGCCGATTTCTACATCACGATCGGGCGGCAGCTGCTCGAGAGCGACCTCCAGATCGACAGCCTCTGCCTCAAAGACGCGAGCGGAACCACCGACCCGCGAACCATCTACGATGCGGTCACGGGCCTCAAGAAGATCATGCCTCCCGAAATGCCGCTCTGGCTCCACACCCATGACACCGCCAGCATGGCCGTGGCCTGCTACATGGCCGGTGTCGAAGGGGGCGTGGACGGCGTGGACCTCTCCGTCCGCCCCATGGCCAGCGGCACGGTCCAGCCTGATGTTCGTTCGCTCGCCCACGCACTCAAGGGAACGGGATACTCGCTGGATGTCGATTATGAAAAGATGCCGGTCATAGAGGAGTTGCTTATCCAGGGACTGAAGGAGTACGACTTCAATCCCACCACGACCACGGCCGATGCCCGGGTGATAGGATTCCCCATGCCGGGCGGGGCGATCGGGCCCAACGTCCATATGATGGTGAAGGCAGGCATCCTGCACAAATATGGCGATGTCCTGGCCGAGTTCCCGATCGTCGTCAAGGCCGGAGGCGCCTGGACAAGCGTCACACCCGGCAGCCAGCAGTACTGGCTCCAGGCATTCAACAATGTGATGTACGGTCGGTGGAAGAAGATCGATCCCGGCTACGGCCGAGCAGTTCTCGGGTATTTCGGCCGCACCCCGCTCCCACCGGATCCGGAGGTCGTCCGGCTGGCCTCGGAGCAGCTCGAGAAGCCCCCCTTCGAAGGTGATCCACTCGAGGCCGCACCAAAGAACATCGATGCCGCCCGAAATGCCCTTGAAGAGAGGGGTCTTCCCGTCACTGACCGCAATACGTTCCTTGTGTTGGCAGCGATGGTCCCGGGAAAGAAGATGGAGGCGAACGAGGGGATCAGGTTCCTCAGCGGGGAACCGAAGATCGACCTCCCGCTCAAGAAGAAGGAGCAACCCGCCCCGACCGTTCCCTCACCTGCTGCCCCGGTGGCAACGCCGGCACCCGGAGGGCCGGTGAGGTCAAGATGTACGGTCCAGGTGGATGGACGGTCCAGGACATTCGTGGTGACCGTTGAGCCGCTCAAGCCTTCCGAGCAAGATGCCGACCGGGAGGGGCAGACCGGCACTCCCCAGAAGGACGGTATACCTGTCTTCTCCACATTCGCCGGAACTGTTGAGGTCGTCGATATCATGGTTCAGGTGGGGGACAGGGTGGAAAAGGGGCAGGCGGTTGCTGCCGTGGAGGCCATGAAAGCCAAACACGAAATCAGGGCTCCTCAGAACGGCGTCGTCTCATCCGTATCCGTCAGGATCGGAGACGAGATAGATTCCACCAGGCCGATTCTCACCCTCTCATAGGCAGAGCTGCGAATGGAAGAACTCCTGAAGCTCCTCTCACAGTCCGGTTTCGCCCACATGGATTGGGGTAACTGGGTGATGTATGGCCTCTCCGCGATGCTGGTCTTCCTTGCTGTCAAGAAAGAATTCGAACCACTCCTTCTGATTCCGATAGCGTTCGGCATCGTCATCGCGAACTTTCCGCTGGCGGGGTTGGGATCGTACGGTGACGGCATTATCGCTCTGATCTACGAAGGGGGCATCAAGACGGAGCTCCTGCCACCCCTGGTCTTTCTCGGTGTCGGCGTCCTGACCGATTTCCGGCCGCTGCTTGGCCGACCGTTCACCTTCCTCCTCGGCGCGGCCGCGCAGTTGGGTATTCTCGTTGCGGCGCTGGCTGCCGCCTACCTGTTCGGATTTACCTCAAGCGAGGCGGCCTCCATCGGAATTATCGGCGGGGCTGACGGCCCGACGACCATATTCCTGACCAGCCAGCTGGCGCCACACCTGCTCGGTCCGGTGGCTCTCTGCGCCTACAGCTACATGGCGCTGGTCCCCATCATCCAGCCCCCCATCATTCGTCTCCTCACCACAAAGAGAGAACGGATGATCGACATGCCGCAGGCCCGACCCGTCTCCAGAACTGCCGTTCTCCTGTTTCCCCTCTCGACCGGAGCAGTTGCCTCGCTGGCGGTCCCCTCCAGCGCACCACTTATCGGTATGCTGATGTTCGGAAACCTGATACGGGAGAGTGGTGTCACCGAACGCCTCAGGAAGACTGCCGGCGGAGCACTGATCGATACCGTCACGATTTTTCTCGGCGTTGCAGTTGGGGCAACCATGGAAGCAGGACGATTCCTGACCGAACAGACTCTGATGATCTTTCTCCTGGGAGCCGTTGCCTTTGTCTTCAGCACGGCAGGAGGTGTGGCCTTCGCGAAGCTGATGAACCTCTTCCTCCCGGAGAAGAAGAAGATCAATCCCTGCATCGGTGCCGCCGGCGTCTCCGCTGTACCCATGGCGGCACGAGTGGTGCAGAAGTTCGTCTCTGAGAGCACCGGCGGCCAGGTCAATCCTCTCATGGCAGCAATGGGGCCGAACGTGGCAGGCGTGATTGGGTCAGCCGTGGCTGCGGGCGTTTTTCTGTCACTTCTTCGGTGAGCGGCAGTGTCCCACCGGTCCCGCCAGATGTGCGTAACCCCCTGGGTCGCAGACGCAACACGATGGCTGCTCTCACAGTCGTCGAGACGATCTGCGCTTCGGGCGGCTCAAACCGGATGAGCGTGGGGTTGTCGACACAGACGAAGGTATTCTTCCTGGTGGGTAGGCCCCATCACTTCTGCCGCTGGACGGGACCCAGATACGTGTCGAGCCAATCGAGAGATTCCCGTATCACCTCATCCTGAGGGATGTAGTGGTCGGTGGGGTAGATCTTCAGCTCCTTCTCCCCGGGGTCCGTTCCAAGCATGTCATAGAGGGGCCGGACGGCCAGCTCAAGGGGGAACGTCATGTCGTACTCCCCGTTGAGCATCAGCACAGGAATCCGGATGCGTGGAACGAAGTGGACCGGATCCACCTCCGGTCGGGATCTTCCGTGCGCATCAAAACCACCCACACAGAGGATTCCCACACGGATGCGATCCTCAACCGCCATGATGAGGTTCCCTACTATCCCTCCCCAGCTGAAGCCGACAAAGCCAAGTCTGTTGATATCGATATCGGGGCGAGTCTCCAGGTAGTCCACACACCTTCTGAAATCCTTCACGAGTGCAATCTGGAGTCCCGAGTACCTATGCGTCGGCTCCGCCCAGAGGTGGAGAGCCTGCAGGGAGTCATTCCCCCGTTCATAGGTCCCCTTGTAGACAGGAAAAGCGACAGCCCTTCCGTTTGCCACGAAGTACTGGACTCGCAGCTTGAATTCCTGCAGGTCGGTGAGATGTTGGCTGGTACGCACCAGTAGCGCGCCGGACCCCGGGAAGTAGACAACGATCTGGTAGGGGGGATCCGCGTTCCTTGGGAGAAAGAGATTGATGACCATCTGCTCCTCGCCGTAGGGGACGTTCACCAGAACTTTTTCGTGAATCCACTCCGACGCGGATGAATCGGTAAGGAGGATGACCTCTCTCAAGCCTCTTCTGTCGTAGGAGAACTGCTCCCTGTAGATGGCAAACACCTCATCCGATACAGGCTTCTCATTCCGGAAATCGGGCACCTCCGAAGGTGTCATCGGCGCGAACGCCTCCAGGGAGACTCTCTCCTGATCCAGGTACTGTACGCACCGGAATCCATTCCTCATCGAACGGTCAAACGGAGACGCCTGGGTGACGTTGCCGGCCATGTACGTCGCATCATCCCAAGCCCCGCCTCGCAAGCACCGTCCCTTGGGAGCTTCGTTCCAGCACCACTCCCGCGCATTCCCGGCCATGTCATAGATGCCAAAGGGATTGATCGCGCCCGAGCTCCCGACAGGCAAGGGACCTTTGCCGCCAAAGTTGCTCATCGGAATTATGTGCAAGTGGATGTTCCACCGGTTCAGGCCGATGTGCAACCCTCGCGCGATTTCCCAGTGACTGACGGTGGGAAGACTCTTTCCCATCAACTCAGCATAGGCTGCGGCTTCATACCAGCTGATCCCCGTCACGGGAAACCGCTCTTCTCCCTCGGGATAGTTCCCGGCCTGCCATCCGGCCGGTCCCGGGCGACCCGTCCTGTCCACAAAGGATGCCATAGCCTCTTCCCAGGGGAGGACTCTTCCCTCTGTGGCGAATTCATGCTTCCAGATCGAAGGGTCTCGATACCCACCCTGATCCACAAAAGCCTTGAAAGCCTCGTTTGTTACCTCGAACCTGTCGATGAAGAAGTCAGGAATGCCCTCCTCTCCCGGCACCCGGACCATCCCATCCGGGATGCTCCCCACGGGATCAAGCACTCTCCTGATGTTGACTCCGACATACTTCCCCTCAGACGCCGCCTGTGTCCCGGCGACTGCAATGACAGGTTCGTACCCCTCCTTTTCCATCTTCCATCGGAAGAACGCTACAGGCACCCTCAGGTGTTCTATGGGCGAGACCCCGACGTACTCCCACCCTCCTCCTGACAGGTCGTACGTTGCCCTGTAGATGCTCGCACCCGGGGGGTCCGTTTCAATGGTGATGAACCTCGCGATATCGGCCCAGAGAGCCTGAAGCTCCGGGTCATCAGGGATATGCTTCTCGGCCAGCAGGGCCAGCTCGTATGCCTCGATCGTATTTGTCACCTCGCCCGCTGCGAGCTGCCGGATCTTTGGAAGGAGCTCCTCCCTGGCCAACTGTATGCTGGCGGCCCGATCCAGATACCACGCCAGGCCGGCAATGATCAACAGAAGGATCAGCAGGACAGGGAGGGAGACCTTCGGCTTCTTGAGCGCCCGGAGAACCCCCTTTGTTGCGGTCTCTCTCGGGACGGCCTGCGGAGTGCCGGAGAGCGCTGCAACCATCTCACCTGCAGAGGAGTAGCGCCTCTGAGGATCTTTCCTCAGCGCCCGCTGGATAATCGCTTCGATCCCTTCCGGAATCTCCGGGCGAACCGACCGCGGAGGAGCGGGCTCATCGTTGAGTAGAGAATAGAGGAGGGCAGGCTGGTAGTCCCCCTTGAAGGGCACGTCACCGGTCAGCATCTCGTACATCACCGCTCCCAGAGACCAGACGTCAGACTCCGGGCCGGCCTCCTCCCCCCTCGCCTGCTCGGGAGACATGTAGGCCAGAGTACCCAGCGTGGTCCCCGTCTTCGTCAGCTTGGATTGTCCCGCCAGCTTCGCCAGGCCAAAATCGAGTATACGTACCTCGCCCCGACTCGTCAGGATGATGTTCGCCGGTTTGATGTCCCGGTGAATGATCCCCGCCTCATGCGCCCGGGCCAGGCCCCTGGCGATCTGAACCGCGATATCGAGGGCACGTGGGATATCCAGGGGGCCGCGCTCTACCGTCTTGTCAAGCGTCTCCCCCTCATAGTAATCCATGGAGATATACATCTGCCCGTCATCGGTCTCATCGATGTCATGGATTGTGCAGATGTTCGCTTGCTGGAGCGAGGATGCTGTCTGGGCTTCCTGAATGAACCGCGCCTTGGACGCAGGATCCATACTGAATCCGGGGGGAAGAAACTTCAGCGCAACCGTCCGCCTGAGCTTCGTGTCCTCCGCCCTGTACACAGCGCCCATTCCCCCCCCGCCGAGCTTCTCGAGAATCCTGTAGTGCGCTATGGTCTTCCCAATCATTTCGTCGGGCCTCGCAATTCGTCGGGGAGGAGGTTCTTCACCTTCAGAAGAAACAATCCCAGCTCTTCTGAGTCATCCCCCTTTGCCAGAAGCAGGTAGCGGCGAAACGGTTCAATCCGAATGCTGGAGCTCCCCGTTCCCCTGAGAAGGAGCAGGCGCTCCTCCCCCCGGAGTTCCGTGAACCGTGATCCGCCCTCGAGCCGTCCACGGCCTCGATTGAACCGGTCCAGCGCGGCCGCATCGTCGTCATACCTCAGAACGACAAGCCTCGCACCGGGACATTGCGCCACGATTCCCTCCTCCACACCAAAGATGTCTTCGGCATCAAAAACGAAATTGTTGTAGAGGCCCAGGCTTCCCCTGATATAGACGGCGGCCTCACAGCCGAGACTGTCGGCCGGGAGACTCCTCACCAGCTCCGGGGGAGCCCCCCGTTGTTCGACCCTCGCTTCCACTGCAAGGGCAAGCCGCATGATGGCATCCCGCGTCTCGGCCGATTCCTCATCCCCTGTTATCGTGATGAGATACCTCCCCTTCCAGAACGTCACGTAGTATTCAGCCAGAACCGCTCCGTCTCCCAGAGCAGACCCGCGGTGCATGTCGACCGTCTGAAATGTGAAGATCCCGTATGCCGAGGCCGGCCCCTCCATCTCATAGACCTCACAGATCAGCGACAACCCACTCTGCAGGGCGTACCTCCGCATTGCCGCCTGCCGGAAGCCGTACTCCAGGAAGATCGGAGCTCCGCCGTTGATGAACTCGAAGAGCTCTTCGCCTCTGAATACCCGCACCGAATCAGCCGGCTGCCACGCCGCACCCGGGCTCCCGGAGGGGAAGAGGGCCGCGATGTCCATCTCGGAATCACTTCCCGGTCGAACCTGCTCAATGGGAGTGACGGAAGCGAGAGTTCCCGCCGCGAGCACCAGGATGGCTCCACGGGTTCGGAAGACCCTTGTGTAGATCCGTTTCAGGAGGTGTACCATGCAGCTCCCGCAGGGTTAGATCTGGAGCTCTCTGACGGCGATCTTGCCGGCATCCATTTCGCCCAGCCCGTGTTCGTGCGCCTTGCGCACCATAGGGATGTCATTCGCCGCCAGCCCCAGGAAGCGGGCAGCGGTGGAATCAAGGGCAACACCATCAACGGAGGCGAGGACTTTCTGCGGGCGGCTGATCCTGCCCGGACCGTAAGGACCGTTCGTCGTGACAAATTCCGTGGCGTCCACGATGCAGAGCGACGGCTTCCTCAAGAGGTTGACATCCGCGATACACTGTGAGAGAAAATCAACATTTCCGTACCAGCCGCTGCCCCTGGCGGACCCGAAATGAAAGAAACGGTTGGTGGAAGAGGTCGTGGCACCCATCAGATTCTTCAGCGTACAGGTGAAGTTCGTCCCTTCATGGTCCTTCACGAGAGCGACATTGATGAAAACGTCGAACTCCAGCAGCTCCCTGGCAATCTCCGCCTTCTTCAACGCGCCCCCCCCTTTTACCTCAACCTCTACATGCTCGGGCTCCTTCAGGTCCGCCACGAGACCCTCCAGGTACTCTGTTTTCGAGGCTCTGTCCCAGTACGAACCTGAAGCCCCCTCCAGGCTGACGATCTCCGTTGCCCCGGCCTCATGGCACATCGCGATCACGGCAAGTGCGATCTCCGGCTTCACGTAGGTGCCCCGTTTCTCGAACGCGGAGTTCACGAGGATTCCGACCTTCGATCCGCGTGTGACGAACCTCCGCATGCCGCCGGTCAACTCCACAGCCTTCACCGTGCTGTCGTAGTAGTTCGTTCCCTGCACCGATGACACCTCCACCGGACGGTCATCCGGAAGGCTCCAGCCTCTCCGCGCCAAGAGGGACGTGAGCATCGCACCGCCTGTGACTGCGGAAGCACCAAGCAGGGAGCTCTTTCGAATAAACGTGCGCCGGTCAATGCGCCGTGACATGAGCGTCTCCTCCCTGAGATCACGATTCGATACAGGCAAAATGTAGACAATCAGCCGTGAACTATCAACTTTCAACCCCCTTCTTGACTATCCAAGCAGCAGGAGGTAGCTTTGGGGGGAGACTGCATGAATCGATCTCCGGGCATACGCAGGCACGGACTCTCCCGTATCCGCCCTCCCCTGCTGGGAGCACTCACACTCTGCTGCGCCATGGCCGCCGAGGCGGCAGCTCGACCGGGAGAGGATTGCGCCATCTACGGACGGGTCACCGACAGGACCACGGGGAAGCCAGTCGAGCTCGCGAACCTCTTTCTTGCAAACACGACACGCGGAGGGTCAACAGATCGTTCGGGGAGTTTTCTGATCACGGGGATCCCTCCCGGCTCGTACGAGGTCGTAGCATCGCGCGTCGGTTACGAGGTGGAGGTCCGGTCTATCCGCATCACGGCGGGAGACTCCCTGCGACGTGATTTCCGCCTGACGGCTCGGATCATTCAGGAGGAGGAGATTCAGGTAACCGCCCCCGACCCAGTCGCCTGGAGGGAGATGCTGGGCGTGTTCAAAGAGCAGTTCATTGGCACCGACGATGTCGCCTCCAAGTGCACGCTGCTGAACCCGGAAGTGCTCGACTTCGAGAAGGACCCCGAGTCCGATCTCCTGTCCGCCAGGACCGACAGCGTCCTGCATTTCGAAAACCGAGCACTCGGATACCGGCTTCATATCCTCCTGAACGACTTCCGGTGGAATCGTCTCTACAATCGCCTGTTCTATAAGCACTATGCCCGATTTGAGACCATCCAGCCCGATGATTCCGCTGACGCCAGCCGCTGGGCCAGCCAGCGGGCTGAGGTCTACCGGGGCTCGATGAGACACTTCCTCAGGAGCCTCTATGCGGGAACCACAGGGAAGGAGAAGTTCGCCATCTTCAGGGGATCGCTGGAGCAGATCCTTCGCGGAGAGGGATGGCACATGGCGCCGGAAGAACTCACCATTGTGGAACGGGTTTCTCCGGAGTATGTGAGGCTCTCCTTCCAGGGGTATCTTCGCGTGCACTACTCCGGGCGGAAGGGAATCGAGAAGAACTACATCGCGCTCGAGGAAGGGCCGGGGTTCATCGACGCCAACGGGTTTGTGCTCGAACCCCGATATCTCACCGTGCTATCGCAATCGGTCTGGGCTCGCAATCGCATTGCGCGACTCCTTCCGATGGACTACGAGCCGGCCGAGGAGCCCATGCCAGGCAGATAAGCGGGGGCCCATCCAGGCATGCAACGGGACCCCCCGCGGCCAGGTCAGAACAGAGGAGACAGAACAGATGGAACTGTTCGAAGCCATCAACACACGCCGCAGCATACGATCCTACACAGACAAGCCCGTCACCGATGATATCCTCCGTCGAATCCTTGCCGCGGGTATGATGGCCCCGTCGGCCGGGAATGAACAGCCGTGGGAGTTCATCATCATCAGGGAGAGGAACAGACTCCGGGCAATCAGCCAATCTCATCCTCATGCCGAGATGGTCCAGCACGCACAGGCGGCTATACTCGCCTGCGGGAACATGGACCGGGTGACGCATGGAGAGTTCTGGGTACAGGACCTGGCCGCAGCCACCCAGAACATGCTGCTGGCGGCACATGCGCTCGGCCTGGGAAGTGTCTGGGTAGGAGTCCATCCGAGAGAGCAAAGGGTGGCCGATCTCCGCAAAGTCATTCCCCTTCCCGAGAGGATCGTCCCGTTTGCCCTGTTGCCCGTGGGATACCCCGGTGAGGAAAAGGCCTCACGGGATCGCTTCTCCTCTTCACGCATCCACATGGAGAAATGGTAGCCCTCGATGACTGAAGACGAACGATGGATGGAGTCTGCTCTCAGGGAAGCCGAGCAGGCCTTCAGGCTGAAAGAGGTCCCGGTTGGTGCTCTCATCGTCCATGAGGGCAGGATTATCGGCCGCGGGTACAATCAGATGGAAACACTTCGAGACCCCACGGCGCATGCCGAGATGATCGCCATTACGGCTGCGGCAAACCATCTGGAAGGCCGCCGGCTGGAGGGGTGCACCCTCTACGTTACGCTGGAACCGTGCCCGATGTGTGCCGGAGCAGTCGTCCAGGCGCGGATCCCCCGGCTGGTATACGGCGCCTGGGACCCCAAGGCCGGCTCGTGCGGGACACTCTACAACATCGTACAGGATGACCGGCTGAATCACAGGGTGGAGCTGGTGAAGGGAGTGCTCGAGGAGCGGTGCGGCGCTCTTCTGAAAGAGTTCTTCCTCCAGCTGAGGAGAAGCGGCATGGGGAGGCCGGGGGAGGAGTGAACTCTGGACCCTGGCGTCCGTTCCCCGGGCGCGGGAGGGGCCTCTACTCGGCGGCTTTCAGCTTCTCCGTGCGGTCGGCGATTTTGAGCTGCTCAATCAGCTCGTCCAGCTTTCCGTCGATGATCTCACTGAGATTGTAGAGTGTGACACCGATGCGGTGATCGGTCACGCGGTTCTGAGGGAAGTTGTACGTCCTGATCTTGTCACTCCTGTCCCCGCTCTTGACCATCATCTTCCGCTGTGCCGCAACGTCTCCCACCTGCTCCACCATCTTGGCCTCGTAGAGCTTCGCTCGAAGCATCTTCATCGCGCGCTCCCTGTTCTGGAACTGGGACCTCTCCTGCCTGCACGCGACGACGATCCCCGATGGCCTGTGGGTGATCCGGACGGCTGTCTCCACCTTGTTGACGTTCTGCCCTCCCTTTCCCCCTGATCGGAACGTATCGATATCCAGATCCGCCGGGTTTATGGCGACATCGACAGCTTCCACCTCGGGCAGGACAGCAACAGTTGCAGCAGACGTGTGCACGCGGCCCTGCGTTTCCGTCTCGGGAACACGCTGGACACGATGGACCCCGCTCTCGAACTTCATCATCCCGTAGACGCCCTCCCCGCCCAGGCCGAACGAGACCTCTTTGACCCCTCCCATCCCCGTCTCGTTCAGATCGAGGAGATCCAGCTTCCAGCTCATGCGTTCTGCGTGCCGGGAGTACATGCGGAACAGATCGGCCGCAAAGAGAGCGGCTTCCTCTCCTCCCGTGCCGGCCCGTATCTCGACAATGACATTCCTGCTGTCATCAGGGTCCCTCGGCAGAAGGAGGATCTTCAGCTCCTCCTCCAGACGCTGCACCCTAGCGCTCACCTCCTCCATCTCAGCCTGGGCCATACTCTTGAGATCCGGATCACCCGAACTTGCAGTGATTTCCCTCAGCCCGTCCAGCTCTCTCCTTGCGGCTCTATAGGTCTCATACGCTTTGACGAGCGGCGTCAATTCGCTGTGCTCCTTCCCCAGCTGTTTCAGACGCTCCTGATCGGAAATGACCGCCGGATCGCCAAGGAGTCCGGTGATCTCGTCATACCGCGCTTTGACCTGTTCCATCCTCTCCAGCATGGTCAGTTCACCACCACTTCGTATTCACGCGGGGACTCTGCCTCCACGAAACCCTCCTGCCCCAGCGCCGCCCGCAGTGCGGTGAGAGCAATCTGCACCTGATCCTCGTCGGGTTCGCTGGTCGTTATCCGCTGGAGCCAGAGCCCCGGAGCGACAATCAACCGCCCCAGCGCGGTTCCGCTCTTCCTGGCAGAGAGTCTGATGCATTCATAGGAGACACCACCAACCACAGGGATGAGCGGCAGGTGGGCTATGAGACGGGTTTTCAGCGTGATCTCCCCGACGAGATTGATCAGGAGAGCATCCAGCAGCGCGAAGAGCGCAATGGCAACGAGCATGACCACCAGAAGGAAGCTCGTGCCACACCGGGGGTGGAACCGGGGTTGTCTCGCGGCTTCCTCCACCGTGAGATCAAGCCCCTTCTCGAAGGCGAAGACCGCCTTGTGCTCCGCGCCGTGGTATTCGAAGAGCCTCCTGATGTCCTTCATGCGCGATATGATCAGGAGATAGGCCAGGAAGATCGCAATCCGAACAGCCCCTGCAACCAGATTGAAACCGAGAGGGTCCTGTTCCACTGAGAAGAGGAATGTTGCAACGATCAGGGGTGTGGCAAAAAAGAGTGCGGCTCCCGCAAGCAGCGCGACGAGAAGCGTTGTCCCCAGCGCGAGTTTCTCCTTGAGACCGGTCTCGCGTCCACCCATCCCGTTCCCGTCATCTGTTCCCTTGAGAGTCTGCATGGCAACCTCGGCCGAGAAATTCAGTGTCCGGATGCCGATACCAAGCATCTCTACCAGACCAACGGCGCCACGGAGAACCGGCCACTTCAGAAGAGGGAACCGGTCCAGCAGCGAGCGGTGTGGCTCTTTGCGTATCACAACGGCTCCGTCAGCCCTTCGAACGGCCGTAGCCACCATCCCCGGTGCACGCATCATGACACCCTCGAGCACCGCCTGCCCGCCGATCTGCATCGGCTGTGACGGATCATAGCGACAACGCTCACTCTTTCCCATATGCGGTTTCTGCCCCCTATGTATATAAGGTACGAAACTCGTCCTGAAGAATCCATCGACGGGGGATCACACCGCAGGCCGGCCCCTACAGATCAGGGGCACCAGGCATCTTCAACATGGACCGTATCGCCCTCACTTCGGAGGGATCGAAGAACCGCATCAGGTACATCAGGAGAAAGAAGAGGAGGAGAAGCAGCAGTTTCCCATAGACCGCAAAGGGGCCCTCAGGCAGAACGGCATAGAGGAGATAGACACCCGAAGCCGCCAGCGCTATCTTTGCGATGCGACCGAGTTCATACCGTACGCGGTAGAACCTCTGTACAAGGGCATAGAGGAGCAGGGCCATAACGAGGTAGCTTGCCAGTGTTGCCACGGCCGCCCCCATTAGGTCCAGCGACGGAATCAGGAGGTAGTTCGCAGCCACATTGACGGCTGCACCTGCAATGGTGACAATCGGAAGGAGCTGGGTTCTCTTCTCGATGTAGACGCCGGCGAGCAGGTTGTTGTAGACGCCAAGAAAGATGTAGGCCAGAAGCACAACGGGCACAATGGAGAGCCCGCCCCAGTAGGGCTCCGCAAGAAGCGTGTGGCCCCAGAAGATCGGGAGCTTGACAAGATCTTCAAGGAAGAAGCTCAGGAGGAGAAACACCGATGCCGTCAGCAGGAGGAAGTATGTAAGAATCCTCGCAAAGAGCGGTTTGGCATCCGGATCGGAGGCGTGCGCCAGAAAGAACGGCCGCCAGGCGAAATCGTACATCGAGACAATCAACATCATGAAGATGCCCAGACGGTAGTTTGCCTGAAAGACCCCCACCGCAGCCGTCCCCTTCAGGGACTCCAGGATGGGACGGTTCACCACCTGGATCAACATCGATGCGAGGCCCGCGGGCACGTATGGGAGCCCGAACCGGAGGAGAGCCTCGTAGAGCCGGCCGTTCCAGGAGAGTTTCCACTGAGGCATAATAGTCGGGAACAGGAGCAGGAGGTTCGCCCCGGAGGAAATCATCCCGGCAAAGAAGATCCCCTCCACCCCCATCTCGAATGCAATGAGAAACAGGAGGTTGCAGAGGACGTTGATGACTATTCCCGTTACCCTAATCGTGGCAAACCGGGCTGCCTTCCCGGCCATCCGGAGTGAGGCAAAGGGTATGAGGGCGAGCCCGTCCAGGAGCAGGATCACAGCGGAGTAGGTCACAAGCCGCTCGAATTCCGGGGGAAGGTTGATCAGAGCGGCAATCGATGCGGGATTCAGGACCAGGAACCCAGAAAAGAGAGCGGATGTCAGCCCCACAGAGAGGAAGGGGACGGAGAATATCTGCCTCTCCTCGCCGACCTCGAGTGTCGAGGCATACTTCATGTACGCCGATTCCATGCCGTAGCCGTAGACAACATTCAGCACGGCGATGTAGGCGTAGACGGTGGCCACGATCCCGAGTTCACCGGGCACGAGGATATGCGTATAGATGGGGGTGAGGATGAAGGTCAGGAAACGGCCGAGGATGGTGCTGACGCCGTAGATCGCTGTATCGGAGCCCAGGCGCTTGATTCTGTCAAACATGAGAGGTGAGCTCGAGTGACATATCGAGCGCTTTTGCCGAGTGCGTCAGTGCGCCGACAGAGATGAAATCGACTCCCGTTTCCGCATGCGTTCGTACGGTGTCGAGCGTGATACCGCCGGAGGCCTCGAGCTCGACACGGCCGCCGACGAGTTCCACAGCCCTCCGCATGTCTGAGAGCGGGAAATTGTCCAGCATGATCCGGGAGATCCCTTCACATCCCGCAGCTTCGAGCACCTCCTCAAGATTCCTGGTCTCGACCTCCAGCGGAACGTGGATCTTGTGGATCGAGAGGTGCTCCCGGCAGCGTTGTACCGCTCTGCGAATGCCGCCTGCAGCAAGGATGTGGTTCTCCTTTATGAGGACCATATCATCGAGACCAAACCGGTGATTGCTGCCGCCTCCCAGGCGTACGGCAAGCTTGTCCAGGACGCGAAGGCCCGGAACGGTCTTCCGGGTGTCGGTGATCTTCGCACCCGTCCCTTCCACCGCGTCCACGAACTTCCGGGTGAGCGATGCAACACCGCTCATGCGCTGCAGGAAATTCAACGCCGTCCGTTCGCCCGTGAGTATCCCCCTGGCCCTCCCGTTGACGCGGGCCACAACATCTCCCGCTAAGGCCCGTTCACCATCGCGCACTGCGGGGTCGAGGGTGATCGTCTGATCGCAATGCCTGAAGACCAGCGCGGCGATCTCGTGTCCCGCAATGATGCCCTCCTCCTTGCAGAGAATCTCGGCGTGTCCGATGCCGGTCGCGGAGATGAGAGCTTCGCTGGTCAGGTCTCCGAGTCCGATATCCTCGATCAGCGCGAGCTCAACCAGTCTGCTGATACGGCTGTCCTGCGTCAGTTCACTGCTCATCATCTGGTATCATCATCGGGATTCCGTCTCTGACCTCGTACACCTTCCCGCACAACGTGCACGTGAGGATCTCTTTCTCTGGACTGTAGTCCAGGTCTCCCTTGCACCTGGGGCAGCAGAGGAGATCAAGGAGTTCCTTCTTCAACATCGCTATCCTCGTCCTCCTTTTGTCGTCATGCCTTCCTCGATAGCTTCCAGGAACTGCGCCGGCGCCCGCGTCGGTTTTCCCGTGTTCGCGTTCACAAAGCTGTGGATTGTATAGCCATCCGCAATGACCTCGTCCGACCCTTCCAACAGCACCTCGTAGTCGATGCGCGCCCGCGCCACCGGTTTCTCGCGGAAATACGCCACTACCCGTATCAGATCATCGTAGTGCGCGGGCCGCTTGTAGGAAGCGTGCGCCTCGATCACCGGCAGGAACAGTCCCATCTCTTCGAGATGGGCGTAGGGAAGCCCGATACTCCGCATCATATCAGAACGCGCCTGCTCGAAGTATTCGAAGAAGCGGGAGTAGTAGACCGTCTTCATCTGATCGGTCTCAGCGTAGCGGACACGAATCGTGGAAACGTGACGAATCATAGTGACTCTCCTTAGCCGCTCCAGACACCCATGTTGGAGAACTTCTCGATACGGCGGTCAAGAAGCTTCTCCGGCTTGACCTTCACGAGCGCCTTGAGTTCGTTCAACAGGACCTCCTTCAGTATGGCCGCCATCTTCGCATGATCACGGTGAGCCCCTCCGAGGGGTTCGGGCACAATGTCGTCGATGATTCCCTGCTTCTTCAAATCATCGGCAGTCAGCTGCAACGCCTCCGCCGCCTGCTCTTTATAATCCCAGCTTCGCCACAGGATGCTCGAACAGGATTCGGGCGAAATGACAGAGTACCAGGAATTCTCCAGCATGAGAATCCTGTCACCGATACCGATGCCGAGCGCGCCGCCCGAGGCACCCTCTCCGATGATGACAACGATGATCGGCACCATCAGCCGCGACATCTCGAAGAGATTGCGGGCTATCGCCTCCGCTTGACCGCGCTCCTCGGCCTCGAGCCCGGGATACGCCCCCGGTGTATCGAGCAGCGTGACGACAGGCTTCTTGAACTTCTCCGCCAGCTTCATGAGCCGGAGGGCCTTCCGGTATCCCTCCGGGTTGGACATACCGAAGTTCCTGAAGAGATTCGACTTCGTGTCCCGCCCCTTCTGCTGCCCGATGATCATCACAACGAATTCGCCGAGCCGCGCCAGACCACCCACGACCGCCCGATCGTCCTTGAACGCCCTGTCGCCGTGCAGCTCCAGGAAATCCTCGGTCATATGGTGGATGTAGTCCAGCGTGTACGGGCGCTCGGGATGTCGGGCGAGCTGGACTTTCTGCCAGCGCGTAAGCCCCGCGTAGACGCTCTGCTGCAGCTGGTTCACCCGCTTCTCGATCTTCGCGATCTCCTGTGCGATCTCCGGATTGCTGGCGTACCGGCGCATTTCCTCCATCTTCTGCTCCAGCTCCAGGATCGGTTTCTCGAAATCCAGGACCGTTTTTGCCATGGGGTTCCTTCCTACTTCTTCAAGAGCAACAGCAGTGATTTCAACAGGATCTCCAGATCGAGTATGAGTGACTGGTTCTTGGCATAGTAGAGCATGTATCGCTCGATTTCATCCGGACCGAGGCCCTCGCGCTCGTTGATCTGAACCAGCCCCGTCAACCCGCGCGGACCGAGATACCGCGTTTCGGCCGCCGATGATCCGGGCCGGTACACCCCGCCGGTCTCGGTCCCGCCGCTGAGGGGGAGTCCGACGAAGCTCGTGCGCCCGAGGAACACATCCGGAAGCTTCAGGATACCATCAGCCAGCTTTCCATGCAACCCGGTGAGCCGAACGGGTATGTAGAGAACCGCAAGGAGCGGTCCGGAAAGGCCGACATCGAACAACCTCTTCAGCAGCCGGTTCGCCGGTTTGTGAATGTTGTACTCTATATCGACAAGAGGCAGCTCGTCGAGCTCATCAATGCGGGTCTTTCCGATAATGGCTTCGAGGCTCCCGGGAACCAGGCGGAAATTCACCGTGCGAGACCTGCTGCGCGCAATGACCGAGAGGATGTCCGTATAGGAGACCCCGTCAGTGGAGAAGACCACCTCACCGACCCTCTCCTCGTCGATGACCTTCCCCACATTCTCCATGCTTCCGATCACCTCCATTCCGCCAATCCGCTCGCCAATGAGACTGCTCTCTTTTCCAATGAAGCCCAGCACGTCGTACCCGCCGTCCACCCGGGCCCGGAGTTTTCGGAGGACTTCCTGGGCAGATGAACCGGTCCCGACGATGACCGTCCTGCGGCCGAAGAGACTTTTTCGGGATCCATGGTGAACAGCCGCCCTCCCCCACATGCGCAGCACGAGCCGCCATCCAGGCAGTAGCAGGATACCCAAAACGCCGGAAATAATCACGACTGCCCGGCTGTAGGCAAACTCCTTCGCGAAAAACACCACCGCCGAAATGATCACATAGCTCAAGAAGAGCGACGCGGCGGCCCTGGAGACAGAGTATCTGTACGAGGTGTAGACGCCGGCAAAGAAACCCGTTCCCACCACTATCAACCCCGGAACGACCCAGACCACAGGATGGGCATTGAGGGGAAAGCGCATGGGATCCCCCAGGTAGAGAGCCGCGCTGAGAAAGATGGCGAGATCGACACAGAAGAAGTCGACGAGCGCTTGAACGAGGGGCCGCCCCCATCTTCCGAGAGACGCAATCGCCGCCCGCAGAACGATCCCCGCGCGGAGAAAGAACCGGAGCACACCCGAGGTGCTGAAGTGTTTCTCCACAAAGAGCTGCATCGCCTCGTAGAAGAGCTTGATCTCGTCGATATCACTCCGTTTGGTGCTCTCCCCCTTGAAATGGACTATCGTCGTATCGTGTACGTAGTAGACCTTGAACCCGGCATCGCCCACGCGATAGCACCAGTCAAGGTCCTCCCCGTACATGAAGAAAGACTCATCCAGTCCCCCGACCTTCTCATAGGTCTCCCGCCGGATCATCATGAACGAGCCGCTCACGGCATCCACAGGGTAGGTCTGATCCGGATCCAGGAATGTCAGATTGTACCTGCCAAACAGGCGTGATTTCGGGAACAGCGCGCTGAGCCCAAAGATCTTGGTGAACGCAACCCAGGGCCTCGGAAAGCTCCGCCGGCAGGGCAGCTGAAAGGTCCCATCGGGATTCAGTATCTTGCAGCCGGCCAGACCGGCGTCCGGATGAGACTCGAAGAACCGGAGCATCACCCGGAAGGTATCTTCCTGAACGATCGTATCCGGGTTAATCAACAGGATGAATTCCCCTGAGGCCCGATCCATCGCAATGTTGTTCCCGCGTGCAAACCCGACGTTCTCCGCGCTCGTGATCAGGGAAACGTCGGGGAACTTCTCCCTCACCATTGCGGCGCTGTTGTCGGTCGACGCATTGTCCAGGACGAATACCTCCCCCTCGATCCCGGACATCGCGCGTCTGATCGCGGTCAGCGCGTTTTCCAGGAACTGACGAACATTGTAGTTGACGACGATGACAGAGAGTTTCACAGCTTTCCGAACATGCTTCGCAATCGCAGCGACCAGACCAGGAAGAAGGCCTCGTAGACAATGTTCTTGGACATCTTGGACGACCCGGAACGGCGGTCCAGAAAGATGATCGGTATCTCCTCGAGGCGGTAGCCCTTCTTCCAGGCCCGGAAGCTCATCTCGATCTGGAAGGCGTATCCGTTGGACTTCACCGCATCAAGATCAACGGCCTCCAGGACTGCTCGTTTGTAGCACTTGAATCCCCCCGTTGCGTCCTTCAGAGGTAGACCGGTCACGATCCTTGTGTAGACGTTCGCAAAGTAGCTCAACAGCAGCCGCTGGATTGGCCAGTTCAGCACCCGCACTCCGTTGATGTATCGCGACCCAATGACCAGGTCGCACTCCCCGGTTCTTCCCAGAAAGTTCGGCAGCTCGGCCGGATCGTGCGAAAAGTCTGCATCCATTTCGAAGACGAAGCTGTAGGAATGTTCAATTGCGAACTTGAATCCTGCGACATACGCTGTCCCGAGTCCCATCTTCCTCTCTCGCTCGATGAGATGGACGCGTCCCTTGCCGGGCATCATCTCCTTGACGAGCTGAGCCGTACCGTCGGGCGAATTGTCGTCCACAACCAGAACGTCGATCTCCTCCGATTGTTTCAAGACCAGGGGGATCACCCTCTGGATGTTGTCCGCTTCGTTGTATGTCGGAATGACAACGAGTGCCTTGGCCATCGCTCTTTGCGTCGTTCTGTTCTTCTATGATGTACGCCGCTGCCGGTAGCATCTCCGGACGGCACCGGCTATGGTGTCAAGCGCCTCTTCGGTGAGCTCCGAATGCATAGGAAGGGAGAGGACCTCCTCGGCTGCCTGTTCCGCGACGGGAAAATCCCCCTTCCTGTATCCGTAGCCATGATACGCCTTCTGGAGGTGCAGAGGAACCGGGTAGTAGATCGCATGGGGGATCTCTTCTCCCTTCAGAAACGCGGCCAGAGCGTCTCTCTCCGGTGCCCGGATCGTGTACTGGTGATAGATGTGATACGCATCCGGGGCGACGAAAGGAGGAACAACGGGGGTGCCGGAGAGAAGTTCCGTGTACCGGGATGCCGCTTCGCGCCTGCGGCTGTTCCACCTGTCCAGGTGCCGGAGCTTCACCTTGAGGATCGCCGCCTGGATCGTATCGAGCCTGCTGTTGACGCCAATCTCGTCGTGGTAGTATCGCTCCCTGGATCCGTGCGCGGCGATCATCCTCAGCCGCTTCCCGAGCTCTTCATCATCGGTCACCATCATCCCTCCGTCCCCAAACCCTCCCAGGTTCTTGCTCGGAAAGAAGCTGATACACCCCACATGGCCGAACGAGCAGACCTTCCTCTCCCTGTAGAGTGCACCCAGCGCCTGCGCGGCATCCTCGATGACGAAGAGGTTGTGCCTGCTGGCGATCTCCAGAAGCGGCCCCATATCTGCCGCCTGCCCGTAGAGGTGGACGGGGATCATCGCCTTGGTCTTCGGCGTGATCGCTCTCTCCACGAGTTCCGGGGCGAGGTTGAACGTCTTCGGGTCGATATCGACGTAGACGGGTTTCGCTCCAAGAAGCGCTATGGTCTCGGCCGTGGCGACAAACGTGAACGGCGTCGTCACAACCTCATCCCCTGGCCCGATGCCAAGCGCCATCATGGCGATCTGAAGCGCGTCCGTCCCGGATGCGCACCCGACGGCACATCTCATACCCAGGTATTCCGCGATTGCCCGCTCGAGCTGGCCCACCTCCTCCCCCAGAATGAACCTGCCCGATTCGACCACCCGGCGGATCGCGTCATCGATTTCCGATTGTATCGCCCTGTACTGGCCAAGGAGATCGACCATCTGGAGTTTCATGTTAGTGTCCCTTCCCGAGCAGCATGTGGGAAACAGTACTGAACAGGATCTTCAGGTCCATGCGCAGCGAGATATTCTCGATGTAGAAAAGGTCGTACTGTACCTTCTTCCTCACATCGTCGATAGACTCATCGTATTTGTGCTTGACCTGAGCCCAGCCCGTGATTCCCGGCCGGACCTTGAGGCGGCGCGGGTACATGGGAATCTCCTTGGTGAGCTGTTCAACAAACACCGGACGTTCCGGCCGTGGACCGATGAGACTCATCTGGCCCCGGAGGACGTTGAACATCTGCGGGACCTCATCCAGGTGCAGTTTTCGCAGAACCTTGCCGACACGGGTAACACGAGGGTCGCGCCTGTGCGCCCAGGTCGGTCCCTCTCGTTCAGCGTGCTGATGCATCGACCGAAACTTCAGGATTCTGAAACGATCTCCGTCCTTCCCGACACGCTCCTGCTTGTAGAAGACGGGACCGGGCGAATCGAGCTTGATCGCCAGCGCGATGAGCAGCCAGAGCGGAGATCCTGCAACAAGAACCGTCGCGGAGACTGCGACATCAATGAAGCGCTTTGTGGCCTCCTCCCAGGGCTTGAGAAGCTGAGGCGAGATCTCGATCAGGGGAAACCCGTAGATCTGATTCGTCTTCGCCATCCCGCTGATGACATCGTACAGGTCCGGCACGATCTTCAACCCGACGTTGTATGCACTGCACCGGGCGACGATGTCCAGGAGGCGATCATGATCTGTGGAATCGAGCGCCACGATGACGTCCTGGATCTGCCGCCGGCCAATGATGGCTGGAAGATCCACCAAATATCCAAGGAGAGGAACGCCCTGGTCCTGCTTCTTCCCCCACCGTTTGTCGATGCCCACGAATCCGACGACACGGTATCCAAGCGCCGGATACTTCGTCACATCCTCATAGAGCTCGCGAGAGCGTGTGGCGCTCCCCAGGATAACCGTCCTTCTTGCCCCGATGCCGGCCACCAGAAGCTGTCGTTGCGCGCTCCTGAGGATGACCCTCCCCCCACTCACCATGACAAAGAGAATGAACCAGTAGAGAAGGATCAAGACGCGGGAGCTCGGACCTGTCGGTCTCCCGGCATCGTCAACGAAAATGACGAAGAAGAGGAAAAGGCAACCCAAGCCAGTCGTCTTGAAGAGAAGGGCAATCTCATCGAACCGAGACGCGGCGTACCACGGCCGGTAGAGCCCGACCAGGAAGAAGAGGACTGCCCAGAAGAAGTAGATGAAGACCATGGGGGCCAGGAGGTCGGGCTGGATCGTTACCTGGATCCAGCCGCTGATCACCCGCACGTAGTAGTAGAGCAGCCATCCGAGATTGATCGCGACGGCATCGATGAGAAACGTAAGGGTACGTTCGGTCAGAGACTTCATAGCTATCGAACGACTTTCCAGGTAGTCGGCTCCCGGCCCCGCACAAATCTGAGCGCGCCAACCAGCAGCGCAGAATTCATTGCCAGGAAGTAGTACGGGAAACCGAAGAACCCCGCCTTCACTCCGACTCGATCCAGGACGAGCCCCGCCGCTGCCAGCGCGATGAAGATCGCCTCGGCAATCACGACCCCGCGGAAGAAGGCGGAGGCCGGCGCCAGAATCAGGCTGCACAGGAGCGCCGCGATGAGCAGAAAGGGGACGGCCCAGCGGATGATCTTCCGCGACCAGAGGACCCACGCAATGAACCCGAACCGGGGCCCGAGCATCTCCCAGTATTCGGCAAGCCCGTGGAGATTAGCCGCTCCGATGCGGACCTTCCGGGTGAATTCGCCGGCCACCGAGCCCGAGGGCTTCTCGTACGCCCTGGCACGAGGCTCATACTTGATGTCAAACCCCTTCCGGGCGATCTTGGCGGCTATGAGAAAATCATCCGTCACCGGTTTCGACGTCGGGAGCAACTCAAAGAGCGGTTTGCGAATGGCGTAGACCGCTCCGGTGGCACCGAGCGTTGATCGAATATCGCTCTCCATCCTCTTCAATGCATTCTCATACGCCCAGTAGGAACCCTCCCCGAGCCCCCCGACACTCCAGCTGCCGGAGGCGAGAACGAGCTCCCCGCAGACTGCGCCGACGCGAGGATTCTGAAAGTGCTTCACCAGTTGCCGCACCGTGTCAGAGTAGAAGAAGCTGTTCGCATCCGAGAGAACGACGATCTCACCGGTTGCCGCAGGGATCAAATCATTCAATACCGGAGCCTTTCCGCGTCGCTCGGGGAATGACCTCAGCCGCAGATTCGGCAGCCCAGCCCCCTCGAGGATCTCCACCGAACGATCGGTGGAGCCGTCCGAGCCGAAGAGAAACTCTATCTTCTCCGGCGGATAATCGATGTCACGAAGGTTTTTCACCTTCTCTTCGAGAACGGCTTCTTCATTGAAGAGGGATGTCACCACCGAAAGCGGGGGAAGATCTTCCGTCTCGGGCACCGTCGCGTTCCGCCTGCCGGCCCTCAGCGCTGTCCAGAGCAGCAGCAGACCGGGATAGAGAAGGTACGTGTAGAGAACGAGAAAAAGTGAACCCCAGAAGAGCAGCTGCAGCACAATCACGATCGACTCCTTATGCCGTGGTGCCGGCATCGGCACCCGGGAGAGACGCGTACAGAGCGAGAAGACGCTGTTCCATGATTGACCACCTATAGCGTTCCTGGAATACACGAAGACCGTTCGCTCCAAGCCGGGCCCTCAATTGCGGCTGGTCGCGCAACAGGAGCACAGCCTCCCTGAGCTGCTGCACACTGCCGTAGGGAACCAGCAATCCGCAGTCATGTTCTCGTACGATATCAGCCATCGCGGTTTCATTGTTGGTGATCACGGGACGGGCTGCCGCCATTGCCTCATAGACCTTGTTCGAGCTTGCCAGCATGTTAATCGGAATCGCAGGATCGTAAAGCGCCAGGACGACATCGCTGTCGACAACGAGCTGCAGCGACCGCTCAAACGAGATCTTCCCCAGGTACACCAGATGGGACTGGCTTCGCAGGAAACGTTCATCCTGCGCCCGCGGTATCCATCCCGCAAACGTGGTTTCGATCCCCTCCGCGTCTCTCACCGCCTCGGCAATGGATCGCAGCCCACGGAATTCGTGGATCGATCCGGCATAGCAGAGGCGGAGAACGTCCCCCCTTCGGCTCCCGGTCGGCGGCGGCACATCCGGCGGAACGTTCATGACAATCTCGACAGGCGTCCCGATGGGCGTGCCGATGGACGCCTTTCGTCGCTCGTCCGTCATGATGACCGCGTCAGACCACTCCATGCACCTCCGGTCAAAGGATGCAAGAAGCGCTCGGACACCCGACGGGACGCCGGGAAGCTTGTCGGCGAACATATCAAAAATATCATACACGAGGCTATGACGCAATGCCAGCTTCGTCACAAGACAGGGTATCAGGGCATCGAGGTCACAGGCGTGTACCGCACCCGGGGAAATCCGCGCGATTTCCCACCAGATCCGCATCCAGAAGAGGGGCAGAACGAATAGGAGCAGTTTGCTGCCGTAGGGCCCCGGTATGCGGCTTCTCCGAAATGTGACCCCGTCGATCCTCTCTTCCACCGGATACTCGGATTGGCGGTCCCAGCCCAGAACGCGCACATGGTATCCAGCCCTCTGGAGCGCCGCCGTCTCTTTGCGGACGCGCGGGTCAAGGACAGCCGCGTCTGTCCTGACGAAAAGAACGCGGCGGGACCTTCCGTTTCTTCCTCCGGGCCGCTCCATCCCCCTCACACCTTCCGAAGGTAGAAGCATGCCTGATCACCGTCATGACTTTCATTGAGCTCTTCGGCCTTCCTCTCGAAGGCACGCATCTGTGCGCGACTGAAGAGGCTCGTCGCCTCACCCCTCTCGAATGATCTCCTGTCCTGCAGCGGAATATCAGACCGGACCTGCTCACTCCCCCAGAATTGAAACGACGTCGAGTCATAGAGAACCTCCTCGACGGAGAAACCGGCCTGTTCGGCGAGGAGGCGGAGGCTCTTCTCTGTCTGGATCGAGATGTGGCGTGGAGGATCGAGCTGGACCCAGTCTGCCTGGTAGGTCCTCCAGGCATGGGATCCGGCAACAGGGGTCCTGATCAGCGCGTGTCCGCCGGGGCGGAGCACCCGATGCACTTCACGAAGCATTGCGCGGGGATCGCTGGAATGCTCCAGGACATGATGGAGCATGACAACATCGAACGTCCCCTCCATCTGATCCAGAGTCCGTCTCATGACCGCCAATCCGGGTGCATATGCCACGTCACGCTCGATGTAGGGATCGATTCCTGTGAGATTCTGAAAACCGCCCAGATGCATCTCCATGAGGAGCTTCCCCGAGCCGCAACCAACGTCAAGCACCGCGTCCCCCGGTGCCAGGTACGGCTTCTTCGACCAACGGGAAAAAGGGGGTGGCCCGACCAGCCGGATGAGCACCCCTCCCAGCAACGTCGGCGAACCGAAGAGGTGCGCCGCGCGCCTCTTCTTCAAAAACCGTTTCAAGAGGTTTGGCTTCTGCAGACGGCCAAAGGAGTAGTACTCCCGTGGATAGTACCTGGTGAGATCGGCCGGCACATCCGCAATCTGCAGGCATCCACAGGATGAACACTCACGGTACTCAAAAGAATCACCCAACCCGAACATCATCTCCCGCGCCGTAAAGATGCGGTTCCCCGCCTCGTTCCCGCAGACCCCGCAGGAGGCTCTCTTCTGAGTCTGATGTCTCTCCAGGCTCTCGGCCGGCATCTTCACCTACTCTCCCGCACAGCCGGCGCACCGGAGGGGGGAATCCGCCTGGTTCGGGAGCCGGCCAGATTCCGGTCGACAAAGAGCCCGACGAGATACGCCGCCACGGCGCCAAAGAGGAGATCTCCCGCGCGCGTTCCAACATAGAGGATGCTCATCGCGACCAGAGCATAGAGGTACGACACAACGGCGAGCGTCGTATATCGGAACCTCCTCCTCAGTGCGAGCCACGCAATCGTCGCAGCGAGGCCGAGAACGTACGGGAAGACGAACACTCCCGCAACACCGAAGTCCGCGTGGAGTTCACGCAGGTACGTTCCCGTGTTTGTGCTGATCGGAACCTTGTAGAAGCGCTGGTAGACAGTAGTCTCGACATCAAATCCGAGTTTCGCAAGAATTCGGTAGAGCGGGGCGAGCGTGTTACCGCCCAGGGCGGGGTTTTCGCCCCCACTTTTGAGATACTTGCTGAAGACAACAGGGTGAGACGTTGCGTACAGGTACATCGAGGGGGTCAAGAACGCATCCCTGCTGAGCTCGTACAGCTCGTGTCTTGCCCCGCGAAAACTCTCCGTCGCTCCTCGCGTGCTCCGGACGAATTCCGCCCCCCCGATGAGGAGCGCCAGCGCGAGGACAACGATGAGCAGACGCCGAATCCGGCCCCGGGGTGACGCCTTGACCCGGGGAACGGAACACTGGCGGGTGAGGGCATACCCGCTCAGGAAGAGGACCGCTGCCATGACGAGCTTGGCCCGCCCCATGTTCGCCACTTCGTTCAACATCACAATGAGAAATGGAACGACCGCAACGAAGCGGATCCGCCCTGCCTTTGCAGTATAGACTCCTGCCAGGAGTGTCCCCGTGAGGGCCAGTGAATCCAGGTACGGGATTGCACCGGGGATCCCTTCCTCCACGCGAAACGAATAGACGATGTTCCCCCAGAGGAGGACGTTCGCAATACTCCCGAACTTCTCGACCACGATGTACCAGTGCTGCAGAACGACCAGCAGCGATACGGCGCTCAACACCCAGAGAATCCACCGGAGCAATCTCAGCTCATCCCCCTCCCGACCGGTGATGTCGTTGGAGGTCTTCCCCCCGTCCCAGGGCTCCCCCGGAGAACGTGCGAACCGGGCCGCTGCAAGCGTCACCGACCCGAGGAAGAAGGCACACCATGCCGCAATGATCAGGATCCACGCCTCGGCACTCAGCGGGTAGTACTCTATCAAGTCAAGCTGGAGCGTCGCAAGAGAGAACCCCCAGATGCCGGAATAGATACTGATATGGTTGAACCACCCCTGAAAGAGGTGTTTCCCCACCAGGGCAAGGGCAAAGGAGAGCGCCAGTATGCCGAAGAAAGCCATCGTCAGGACCGGGAGACTGATCGATAGAGCTGGGATACAAAGCTTCTGTCCGTCTCGTCAAATCCGATCTTCCACGTCAGCAGGATATGCACCGCCAGGAACAGCCCCGCGAGCGCGAGCTGGACGGTAACGCTCTCAACGGCCGAGAGGAGAACGAGCATCAGAAGTGCCCAGCCGACCTGCAATCGCACCGCCGACCACCCCAGGAGCCCTCGGATCTTCTGCAGGTCTCCGCTCTTCTGCCGATAGACTGATCCAAACAGCAGAACGGCATCGAGCAGCAGCCTGGCCGACCATGTTATTGCGGCGCCCATGATCCCGAGCATCGGGATGAGGATGAAGTTCATGGCGAGCATGACGGGGAGCTCCAGGACATGGAACTTTGCGGGAAGATCAGGCCGGCCGAAGGCCTGAAGAGCGGTCGTGGGCACCTGCGCCATCGTCGCGAGGGCCATGCCGAGTGTGAGAATGCGAAACACCGTTGTGCTCTCTGCGGCATACTCCGGACCCACCCAGACCAGGAGGATATCCTCGGCAAACACCAGAAGGAACGTCGTCACAGGCACCATCAGGAGCAGCAGATACTTCACCGAACGGTAGTAGAGCTGACGGGTGGTTTCCTCCCCTCCGGCGACGATGAATTGCTGGCTCAGTGCAGGAAACAGTGTCACAGTGAGACTCATCGGAACTACCAGAAGGCGCAACAGCGCCTCCTGCGGAACGGTGTAGAAAGCGACGGCCGCCAGGGATATGAAGGCTCCCACCAGGATCCGATCGAGGTAGGAGAAGAGGGGGCTCACGATCTGCGAGACGGTGACCCACCCCCCGTAGGAGAGCAACCGGTGCACCGCCTCCCGGTCCCAGAAGCGGATCCTAGCGAAGAAACCAGGAAGCAATCGAGGAGTCAGCAGAAACGAGAGGACTGCCGCCGCCGCCCGTACGACGACCGTCAGAAGGAGTATCTCCTTCAGCCCGTACCCCCACCACAGGAGGAGGACGGCCCCCACCCACTGCGAGCTACCGATGAAAAGCTGGAGCGCATTGACGAGCCCGAACCGCTGGCACGCCATCTGAATCCCCTTCAGGACGCCGAATACCAGCATGAAGGGTATGCCCACGACGGCGATGAGGAACGCCGCTCGAGCCTCTTCAAACAATGCCGGAGGTATGTGGAGCACATCCGTCAACCAGAACTCTGTCGAGAAGGCGAGAACTCCGGCGGCGGCCATGCCCAGCAAGGAGGAGAGAATGACGGAGGCCCAGCTCACGCGATTGGCCGCCTCACGATCCTCAAGGGCGATGGAATCTGCCACAAACTTGGTCACCGCCCGACTGACTCCGAAATCCAGAAGACTGAAGTAGCCGACGAACACCCAGAGAATGGTGAGAAAGCCGAACAACTCTTTGCCCAGGCCACGGGTGAGAATGGGGATTCCCCAGAACGCCATCCCGAGAAGGAGAGCATGGGTGAGCAGATTCAATGCGGTATTGCGAGCAAGAAGCTGCGGGAGGTGCCAGGAGCGTGTGTCTGCTTTCTCCACAGATCTGTTCTTCGTGAATGTGCTCACGCATCCAGCCGGATACGGTACTTCGCGGCCAACGCGCCAACGGTGTTCCGCAACCGTCGCACGGTCGGACGCGTATCGTGGTCCTGCCGCATCCATCCCTGCATGAGGAAGACGAGGGCAACCATGACAAAGAGACTGAGGAAAAACACCGCGAGGACGATGAGCATTCGCTGAGGCTTCGCCTTGCGCTCGGGGGGAACGGCTTTGTCCAGCACAAGCACAACCGGTATGTCCTTCTGCTCATCGATCCGGGCCTGCTCATGGACGGGCGTCAAGAATTCAATGATCTGTTGCTGAATTGCGACCGTTCGATACAGCCTGAGTGACTTGAGGCCGACTTCGGGAAACGTTGAGATTTTTCGATTGAGTTCATCCACTTCCAGCTGAGTCTGCTTTAAGACCGCGTTGTCTTCGGAGGTCGTCCGCTTCAGGATCGCAAGTTCCACCTCCTTCTTCGCCTTCATCCCGTAGAGGGTGGCAATCCCCGCCAGACTGGCACTCTCCTCCGGGGTCACCATGACACCACTCTCCTCCTGGTACTCACGCAGCGCCTCCTCGGCCTGCTGAAGCTCCATCCATGCTTCCTCCAGGCGCTTGCCGATGAAATCCCGGTTGTTGCGAGCCTCCTGTGTCGCGAGGCTGATGCTGAGCTGGTTCAGCATTTCCACGTAGTAGTTTGCCATCTCTGCCGCGCGCACGGGATCCTTGTCGAGCACTTCGATATTGATATAATCATCCGGCTGCTCTTCAAAGGAGACATTGCCGGAGAGCTCCTTCAGCGTCTTCTCCATGGACGAATCGGACCTTCCGTAGACCTCCATGAGGCCGAATCTCTTCACCACCGCCTCGTTCGCGGTCCGGCTCTTGAGAATGGCGAAGTAGTTGTATGAGGACTGCTGCTGACCGAAGCTGCCAAAGCCGGTCAGGCTCTTCAGGACGGAGCTGGCGGCCCCCAAGTTCCGGAAGAGATCCTGCTGCTTGGGCGGCAACACGGAGGCTGTCGCTCTGTACCACTTCGGCAGGAAGAGCGATATGACAGCCGCGATGAGGGAGACGAGAAGGACATTGACGATAATGAAGTTCTTCCAGCGCCAGAGCACGAGCAGGTGCTCCAGGAAGGGTTTGTCCCGGGTTCCGGTCTCTCTGTCCTCAGTCATTGCGGTCTCCTTATGTACCTCTCATCTCCAAAAATCCCTATCAGAAGTCTCCTCGCAATCAGGTGCGGGTTCACCGCCCGGGCCCATGCCTATTTGCCCGCCTGGGTCGCAAGAATAATAACGCTCATCGCAACGCTGATGATCGTCGCCGACTGAGCGATAATGCCGAGGTAGTAGCCGAACGGCCTCTCCGGGTCCCTCGGGACCCAGATGTAGTCACCCTCCTCCACAACCGTCTCATCCGGGTTCAACCATTGCCTGTTCTTCGCCTTGACCACCTGTACGTTTTCGTCCTGCGCGGATTCCCCGAACCCGCCGGCCTGCTGGATGTAGAAGTACGCTTCTTTCCCCGGGACATAGGGAACGTGGCCCGGGGCAATGACCTGGCCGTACACGTAGACCGTGTTGCGCATCGACGGAACGTAGACCGTGTCTTCGGATTGCAGCAGAATATCCTGGGTGGAGTCTCGCTCTACAAACAACTTGACGAAATCCACACTGACATACTCCTGCCGTATTACGAGCTCCGTTTCATTGACGAAGTAGCCGAAATCATCATCGAGCCTCCGGCCTCTCATCGCCTGCAGAGAATCAAGATCCCACCCCCTGCTGTGGGCCCGGTTGCGGGAGACGTAGGCCGCATGGAGTGACGCGAATTCCGTGAAGCCTCCGGCGCGTTGTATGATCTCACTCAGGCGCGTCGTATTCCGTGTAATGGGGTAGGTCCCGGGCTGGAGCACCTGACCCAGCACTGTGACCCGGTAGTCTTCGCGGAAGTCAGGAACCGACTGGAGAACCACTCGATCCCCCGGTTCGAGCGCCACATCGACAGCGCGGCCCTGGAGGATCCCCTCCGCATCGATCACGCTCGTCGCCATCGTGCTGCCGTCCCTGTCGAGCCGGTAGAACAGTACACTGTCGAGCCGGGCATGGCGCGTGAATCCCTGCGCCAGCTGGATGAGATCCTTGAGACTGTCGCCTGGGACGAATTCATATCGCCCTGGAGAGTTCACCTCCCCGTACACACCGATGAGGTTCCTCTTGTCGCTCTTGCGGGGGACGATCACCACGTCACCCTCACGCAGGAAGGGATTCCAGACATCTTCCCGGGTGGCAAGGAACTTCTCGATATCAACCCTCGAGATCGTGCCATCCCGATGCTTCAAGACGACGTTCCGCGTGGACATCCGGGCCATGAGTTCTTTGAAGGCGAGTTTTGGGTCCGGCCGGGTCATCTTGTTGGCCTCTTCGATCGCGCGGTGGGCCCGGTCCACAGCCGTCAGGGTGTAGAGGCCGGGCATGAGCACATTCCCGGTCACCATGACAACAATCGGCCGGGGCGCAATGAGTGTGGCGCTGCCCTCTCCCGACACGTACTTCTTCCGGACCTCCCGCCGAACGAGCTCCTTGGCCTTCGCAAGCGTGAGGCCGCCAACATGCACCTCGCCGACCGTGGGGATAATCAGTGTCCCCTCGGGTGTGACGGGCAACGTGAAGGAGACGGGCGGGCTGATCCAGAGGTTGACGGAAAGGATGTCCGACGGTCCCAGAAAGTAGGTCTCCGGATCCACGGGAGACTCGAACGCTGTCAGTGGGGTACGCACCGCACCGGGAAGCGTGGGAGCAGCCCTGGTGTCTAGCTCTTGGAGGGATGCCTTCTCGTCATCATACCTCGAGGGTTGCGAGAACACGCGGTGCGGGCTCACACCGGCGAGGACGAGCCCCGCGCACATCAGGAACAATGCCCAGAGTCTGCTACCGCTCATCGTATGCCTTCCTGTAGTAGTCCCTGTATTCCCCGCTCATGACGTTCCTCCACCAGACCTCATGTGCGAGATACCATTCAACTGTCTGTTCGATCCCCCCCTCGAATTGCATGGACGGTGTCCAGTTCAGCTCACTGTGAATCTTCGTCGCATCGATGGCATACCTCCTGTCATGCCCGGGACGATCCTTGACGAAACTGATCAAGGTCTCAGGCTTGCCCAGCAGCTTCAGTATCAACTTCACGATGGCAAGATTGGTCCACTCGTTGTTTCCGCCGATGTTGTACACCTCGCCAGTTCGCCCGCGCCTGAGAACGGCATCAATCGCAGAACAGTGGTCCTGGACATGCAACCAGTCACGGACGTTCAGGCCGTCACCGTAGACCGGGAGCGACCTCCCGTCGATGGCGTTCACGATCATCAACGGAATCAGCTTCTCCGGAAACTGGTAGGGCCCGTAGTTGTTGGAGCACCGGGTCACCACCACCGGGAGGCCGTACGTGTGCTGGTATGCCAGAGCGAAGAAATCCGACGCCGCCTTGCTGGCGGCGTACGGGCTGTTCGGGTGGAGGCTCGTCCCTTCGGTGAACGTCCCCGTTGCACCGAGCGACCCGTACACTTCGTCCGTGGATACGTGAAGGAATCGGAGGACCCCCCGTTCACGCGCAGATTCCAGCAAGACCTGGGTCCCCAGCACATTGGTCCGGACAAACACCGCTGCCCCCATGATGCTGCGATCGACGTGGGACTCAGCCGCACAATGGACGATGGTGTCGATCCCGTTATCGCTCAGGACCGCGTCGACCTGTTTGCGGTCGCAGATATCCCCCTTGACAAAACGGTATCGGGGGTCCCGGTCTATGTCCTGGAGGTTTTCGAGATTTCCGGCATACGTGAGCGCGTCGAAATTGACCACCTCAATGGACGGGTGAGCGTTCAGCACATACCGGATGAAATTGCTGCCGATGAACCCGGCACCTCCGGTAACCAGCAGCCGCCTGGGCTCATTGACCGGTGGGGTGGGCGTCACCGTATCACCCCCGACACCGTCGGAGAGTCCGACCCGTCAACGCCTACCATGGGTATTCCCTGAATGAATGTGTATCCCTCCTCACGAGAAAAACCTCTGCCTTCTGGAGTATGCCCTTGAGATGCCCGGACACTACCGGAGCGTACGGAGAACACCTGCTTCCGGCGATCGGACAGTGAGAGGGGGAGAATGAGCACCCAATTCAGTAGCGAAGTGAGGAGAGTGAATCCTTCCTTTCGGAGCGGTATGACCGTACAAGAGATGACTGACGCTTCAAACCTACGAAAAGGTGCCCGGAAAGTCAATCCTCTGTGGCCACGGGTTGGGGGTTGGGACACCCCCCGGGGGGGAGGAGTGCGCGCGCTACATCTCCTCGGGTGCCCGGATTCCGAGTATTTGGAGGCCGTTTCGCAGGACCAACTGCACAGCCTTGCAGAGCGAGAGACGCGCCGCCGTGAGCTCGGGGCTCTCACTCACAACCCGGTGGAGGTGATAGAAGCCATGGAAAGCCCCGGCGATGTCGTGCAGGTAGTCGGCAAGACGATGGGGCTCATACGTCTGTGCACACGACTCCACCAGCTCGGGGAACTGGAGCAGGAGTTTCATCAGCGCGATCTCCTCACGCGCACCAAGGAGATCGAGATCCGGTTCCGCCGGGAGCTCACCGGCTGTATCAGCGTAGCGAAGAATACTCGATATCCTCGCATGCGCATACTGGAGGTAGTAGACCGGATTCTCCTCCGACTGCTGTTTCGCCAGGTCAAGGTCGAAATTCAGGTGACTGGCGATGGTTCGCATGAGGAAGAAGTACCGAACCACGTCTGTCCCCACCTCCTCGATCAACTCGTCAAGCGTGATGAAGTTCGCCCGCCGCGTCGACATCTTGACCACCTCACCCCCCTGCACTATTGTCACGAACTGGTGTATCAGGACCTTCACTTTCGAGGAATCTAGGCCAAGGGCCTCGAGCCCCGCAAGGACATCGGGATAGGTCGCAATGTGATCAGCCCCGAACACATCGATCATGAGGTCGAATCCCCGTGCGAACTTGTCCCGGTGGTAGGCGATGTCCGGGAGGCGGTAGGTCGGCTCCCCGCTCCCCTTGATGATGACCTTGTCCTTTTCCGCCCCGAAGGCCGAGGTCTTGAACCAGACCGCGCCGTCGTGGTCGTACAGAAGCCCTTTTGAACGGAGAACCGACACCACCTCCTCAATCTTCCCGTCGGCGTAGAGAGTGTTTTCGTTGAAGTACGAGTCGAACTCTATGCCGAGCGATCTCAGCGTTCTGCGAATGTCGGCAAAGATATCCAACTCGCCCTGTTCTTTGAACCTCCCCTCGGCCGGTTCCTTCCGCAGCGCGCCCCCCTCCAGATCCCTCAGGTGACGGGCAATCTCACGTATGTAGTCGCCCTGGTAGTACTCTTCGGGAAACTCCACCTCCTCCCCGAGCAGTTCCAGGTAGCGGAGCCGCACCGAATCGCCAAGGACGCGCATCTGCCTGCCGGCGTTGTTGAAGTAGTACTCCCGTTCGACGTCGTGTCCGGTCCACTCCAGCAGGCGCGCGACAGTGTCGCCAAAAACCGCTCCCCGGCCATGACCGACGGTCAACGGTCCCGTTGGATTCGCGCTCACGAACTCTACCTGTATGCGTCTCCCCCCTCCGGAGGTCGATCGACCGTAGTCCGCCCCCGCGGCGATCAGGGCCCGGAGCTCCTGACGGAGGTACTTCGGTGTGAAGGCAACATTGATGAAGCCCGGACCGGCCACCTCGATCCCCTCGACCAGGGTCGTGTCCAGGCGGAGCGCATCGACGATCTGGGCAGCCAGCTCCCGGGGGTTTCTGCGCAGCGTTTTGGCCAGAACCATTGCGACATTGGTGGTCAGGTCACCGTGCTGCTCCTGACGCGGCCTCTCGATCACCACCCGGACATCACTCTCGAACCCGAGACGCTCGAGTGCCGCCCTGATGGCCGTGAGAACCAGCTCTTTCATCGTCCCGCCCGCGCAGTGGAGCGAGCCTTCGTGCCGTGACCATTCCCGGGGGGGGACCCTTTCTTCACGGGCCTCCTGACCCTCTCCGCGATCGTCTCGAACTTCGCGTCCCCCCACAGCTTCTCAAGATTGTAGAAGCCACGGGTGTCCTTGTGAAAGACATGGAGCACGACGTCAACAAAATCCAGCAGTATCCAGTTTGCGTCTCCCGACTCTCTGTGCCATGGTGCGATGCCGAGGTCCTTCATCCCCGCTGCCACTGCGTCGGCAACCGCCCTCACCTGGATATCGGAGTCGGCAGAGCAGACGACGAAGAAATCTGCCATGGGTGTCAGACCGCGGAGATCCATGGTGACAACGTCGTAGGCCTTCTTTGTCAGGGTGAGACGGGCGACCTTCCCAGCCAGAGTTGACGCTCTCAATGCGTGCCTCGCTCTTGTGATGGTTTCAGTTGACCAAAGTCCTTACCGATCAGGACGGAGACATCCACGTAGTAATCCTCGCTGATCTGCTGAATGACGTTCTCCTTCCCGATCCCGAGTGCATACGCCACCCTTCGTGCGTTGTCCAGGTTTCCGATCCGGTCAATGACGAGAGACTCCTCGATGTCAAAGGTCTTATAGTTCCTCATCTCCACAACGTCATACCCCCGGGACCGGAGATACGACGTCATTCTACTCGCGGCTCCGTCGATGCCACAGGCGTTCAGGACGTCGATCTGGATCACCTCCCCGCTCTCCTCGCCGGCCCGTTCGGTCTGTACCGGCGGGCGGACGAAATGGCGCATGATGAGTTCATAGGAGAGATAGAGGACGAGTGCGAACAGAAGGAGGATGACACCGTCAAGGATGATGGTGCGGGGGTTCGTGCGGAGAAACGGGAATGACTTCTTCATGCAAGAGGGCCGCCCGGGCGGGCCGGCAGAACGAAAAGACCGGGGTTCCTCTCAGTATCGACGAGAAGACCTCCCCGGTCCGGTACGGCGTTGGGTATTCGCGATCTCAAGCGCTTCTTCTTCGTGACGCCCTTCCGTCAGTCGTTGAAGTCCCTGAACATGGGATTGCCATAGTAGAAGAAAGGTGAGGAGTAGAAGGTCCCGTACGGAAACTGGCGGTACTGGATCAGCACCGTCATGTTCTCAAAGGGCCTGTAGTTGACTTCGGCCCTGCTCAGGTAGATCGAGCCGAAATTCCTGGAACCGCCACCACCTCTGGAAAACGTATTGTACGGAGAATAGCTGAGGCTGATATCGGCCCGCGCGTGGAGATTCTCCGCGAAGGCGTAGCTCATGCTGTTGGTGTATGTGCCCAGAGACATCCCCTGATTGCCGAAGGTCTGGTAGGAAAAGCCGATGGAATGCCTCATCTGAAAACGAGCGGGGTCAAACAGGCCAAAAAAGAAGGATGAGCCGGAGCCTCCGTAGATGCCCTGAGAAACGCGTGACTCCTGATCCGCCTGCGACCTGAACTGAGCGTCCGCGGACGCCGAGAGCAGGAAGAGGAAAATGGGAAGGAGAAGCGCGCGGATGTTCACACCTATCTCTCGCCTCACCATACCACGATTGTACTGAAATAGAGGGTGATTGTCAACTACCCCCTGAGAGTCAGGACCGCACGCGCTCCCTCGAGCTGCTCGATCGTGTTCACCCCCTGTACCTCGGTCGGATCATCCGCCACAACCGCTTGGACAGGAAGATCATTCTTCCAGAAGTAGTGAAACACGTCGGTCAGGTAATACTCCTTCTGGGCGTTGTGAGGAGTGATGTGCTTCAAGCCTGCGAAGAGTGTGCCGCGGTCAAAAACGTATATGCCGCTGTTGATCTCTGCGATCGTCCTCTGCTTCTCCGTCGCGTCCTTGTGCTCGACAATCCCGACGACAAAACCCTCTTCGTTCCGGATAATCCGGCCGTACCCGGTTGCATCATCCAGGATCGTCGTCAGGACGGTAGCGACAGCACCGGACGCCCGGTGCGACTCCACCAGCCTCCCTGCCGTCTCGCGTGTGAGGAGGGGAACGTCTCCCGACAGTACGAGCACGTCACCGTCAAACCCGTCCAGCTCCCCTTCGGTCTGCATCACGGCGTGACCTGTCCCGAGCTGGGGCGACTGCTCCACGCAGACGACCGGTCGCATCGTCCTGATCATGTGCTCAATGACGGCGTCCTTCTGCCAACCCACGACCGTGATGGTCCTGACGGAATTCAGCTCCAGGGCAAGGTCGACGACATGGTCGATCATTGGCCTGTCGGCAACTGTATACATGACCTTGGCGACGTCGGGATTTTTCATCCGGGTCCCTCTACCGGCCGCCATCACCACAACCGCGAGCGCCTTCCCCATACGCCATCAACTCCTTACGAGAATGTTATCGATGAGCCTTGTGGTCCCGAAACGGACTGCGAGCGAGACAACGATCGACTCCCCCGGGGGTACGAGCTGGAGCTCTTCCAGACTCTCCTCCCGGGCAATCGAGATGTAGTCGATTGTGCTGGATGAGCGTGAGGTGATGAGTCCTCTCATCTCCCCGATGATGTCGGCAGATGATCGACCCCCCGTCCTGATTCTCTCTGCAGCCCGTTCGAGCGCCTGATAGAGGACAACGGCCTCGCGGCGCTGGTCGGGCGACAGGTAGACATTTCGGGAGCTCATTGCCAGGCCATCCGGCTCTCGCACGGTGGGCCCGATAACAATATCGACAGCAAAATTCAGCTCGGAAACCATGCGCCTGATCACAACCACCTGCTGCACATCCTTCTGCCCGAAGAGGGCAACGTCCGGGCAGACGATGTTGAAGAGTTTCGCCACGACCGTCGTGACGCCCCTGAAGTGTCCGGGCCGGAAACGCCCTTCAAGGACCTCTGTGATCCGCTCGACGTGGACATAGGTGAGGTGGTCAGCGCTGTACATCCTGTCCACTTCGGGCGCAAAGACTATGTCGCTCCCCACCGCCGAGGCTCGCTCCCTGTCTCCAGCAGGGTCACGCGGATAGCGGCCGAAGTCCTCTCCCTCCCCGAACTGGGCCGGATTGACGAACACGCTCGTTACCACGACATCGGCCAGAGTCCTGGCCAGACGGATGAGGGAGAGATGGCCCTCGTGGAGTGCCCCCATCGTGGGGACGAGGGCAATTCTCTTCCCGGAGGTGCGCAGGGTCCACGCCCTCCGCTGCATGTCGCTCACGCTCCGGATGAGTTCAGCCTCGTTGCTCACAGGGTCCTCTTCCCGAATGCCGATTGGATGAGCTCCACCGCGAATTCCGCGGAGGTGTTGTTCTCGTCCAGAATGGGATTGAGCTCGACAACCTCCAGCGACGTCATGACCCCTGCCTCTGCGATGCTCTCCATCACAAGATGCGCTTCCCGGTAGTCAAGACCTCCCTTCACCGGGGTCCCCACCCCGGGGGCCACGATCGGATCAACTGCATCGAGATCCAGACTCACATGAACATAGTCTGTCTCACCGGCGACCGCCTTGAGTGCTTTCCTCATGACCCGATGGATGCCCTGTCGATCGATCTCCGACATCGTGTGAACGTGGACACCCTTCTGCTTCAGGTTCTTCCGTTCCCCCTCGTCCAGACTCCGAACACCCACGAGAGCCACGTGGTCCGGCAGGAGCTTCGCACCTCCCCTTCCAAGAGACGCCAGCTCATCGGGTCCAAGCCCGAGGACCGCCGCCAGCGACATGCCGTGTACGTTGCCCGAAGGGCTCGTCTCGGGCGTGTTCATGTCACCATGCGCGTCGATCCAGAGGAGTCCCATCCGTTTCCTTCTGGAATGCAGGTAGGAGGCGATGCCCGCAACGGTCCCCACGGCAACTGCGTGGTCACCCCCGAGAACCAGGGGGAAATGCCCCCCCGCGATGATCGCTTCGGTCTTGCGCGCCAGGGTTCTGGAGGCCCGCAGGATCTCGGGGAGGTAGCGCGCCCTCACATCGCCGACGCGTATCTCCTCCATGTTCTTGATCTGGAGGTCACCCTCGTCGATGACCGTGTGGCCCAGCTCTCGGAGGCGTTCGGCAAGGCCGGCGATCCGGATCGCGGAAGGCCCCATGTCCACCCCCCGTCGACCGGAACCCAGGTCCATCGGAACACCGAGAAGACGAATCGTCATTTGAGCATGGAAATCAGGCGTGAGACGGTCTGACGCATCTCCTTCCGGTGCACGACCATGTCGAGGAAGCCGTGCTCCAGGAGGAAGTCGGCCCGCTGGAAGCCGGGGGGTAGGTCCTTGCCGATAGTTTGCCGGATGACGCGGGGCCCGGCGAAGCCGATCAGGGCTCCGGGCTCACCAATGTTGACATCGCCGAGCATGGCAAAACTCGCCGTTACCCCCCCGGTTGTCGGGTCTGTCAGGACGGAGATGTAGGGAACGCCGACACCCGCCAGGCGGGTCAATTTCGCGCTCGTCTTCGCCATCTGCATGAGCGAGAGAGCACCCTCCATCATGCGTGCTCCGCCACTGGAGGAGATAACCACGAGAGGGGTTCTGCTCTTCCAGGCCCGGTCAATGGCGCGTCCGACCTTCTCGCCCACAACAGAGCCCATGCTCCCTCCGATAAAGGAAAAATCCATCGCCGCCAGGACAGCCGGCTGCTTTTCGATTTTCCCCGTTCCCCACCGGATGGCATCATACAGGCGGGTCTTCTTATACGCCTCATTGGTACGGTCCCGGTACTTCTTCGTATCCACGAACTTCAGAGGATCCGCCGAGCGCATGTTCCGATCATACTCCCTGAAGCTTCCCGGATCGACGAGGAGATCGATGTATTCCCTGCTTCCCACTCTGAAGTGTGCAGTGCACTTGCTGCAGGTGTAGAAGTTCTTCTTGAGCTCCATCTTGTGTATGATCTCGCCACACTGGGTGCACTTCGTCCAGAGACCGTCCGGGATCTCCTTCTTCTGGGTCTCCGCAGCAATGTTCTCCTGGGAGCGTCTAAACCACGACATGGTGAACGCGCCTCCGTTTATGATGATCGCGGTGCAAAGAAGAATTCCTTCACGTACGCCGGCTCGAGGCGTGACGGATCATCCCTCTTCCCTTCGGCCAGCATCCGTGACCCCATCAGCGCTACGGTGGCCGCACTGCACCGGGCGATGTCCGGCTCTGCCACCATGAAGGGAGGGGGCCGGTCCATCTCCGAGAGAAAGCGGACCACCTTGGCCGAGCCATCTCCGGTGAGGATGAGGTCAGGTTCCCCAAGCCCTCCAACCACCTCCGCCACAGAAAGATCCCGCGGGCCCCATACCGGATCGCAACCGCCGCTTCGAGCCCGGAAGAGCTGGCAGTACACCTCGTCACGCCGCGCATTGATCGTTGCCAGGATATGTCGCACCTGGCTTGGCAGTGCTGCATCAACAACTCGCCGTGCAAGGGACGCCAGGGTCGGAACGGCCACCAGCGGCACCCCGGAGGCAAAGCAGAGCCCCTTCGCAATGCTCAGTCCTATCCGCAGTCCCGTGAACGATCCCGGGCCTATCGATACCGCAATACCGTCAAGGTCTTCCAGCCGCTTTCCCGAACTCCTCAACACTCGATCTACCAGCAGGAGAAGCTGTTCGGCGTGG
>Ga0209536_100001363_pt1 | contig 40715 bp, 34 predicted proteins | sample DeeMarSeWOR28_12_FD_187461 | JGI IMG/M metagenome (GOLD analysis project Ga0209536, IMG submission 187461) | Marine sediment microbial communities from White Oak River estuary, North Carolina - WOR-2-8_12 (SPAdes) (version 2) | ecosystem: Environmental > Aquatic > Marine > Intertidal zone >... | reverse complement strand
CATAGCGGACACTGCGCATTTAATAAAAAAAGCCCGATAAAATTGACCAAGTCGTTGAATTTAATCAAGTCACAATTTTAATAGGTCCGAAAAAGCCTTTTTGAAAAGGACCATTTGGGACCTCTACTTATAGTTAAGCGTAAGAAAATGAATTGGATTCCACTATTAGAGTGCAAAGAAGATAATTTTTATAGGAGTGTCGTATTTCGCTTTCCAGCAGAACAGCCTTTTGAAGAAATCGTAGATTTCATGATAGTTGAAGACCTTGATGCACCAACTAAATTAAAATTAATTTGCTCTACTGGCTATCATGCTGGTCAAACTGAATTGGTTTTTCCCGAAGAAGCAAAATACAAATCTGGTGGAATTTCAGTAAATTGGTTAAAGGAAAACTGGGAAAAATGGATCTGTCATAAGTGTAATGTGGGTGATGTAAAATATATTGATAATTACCCATCGAATTATGGTGAAAACGCTTAACAAGTCGTTCAAGTTCGTGGACGCCAAAACCACTGCGCGGTTTTTTGGCGCCACTTAACTCAAACGTTAGCTTCATACATAAACTACCAAAATGATGTAGAGGAAATGGATATGACAAAACTTCGAATAATAACTGGGCTGCTAATTATGGTAGTTTCTTTTTTTGCACACGCAGATTCACGAAAATTATCCGCTGAAGAGGTAAAGGAAGTATTTACGGATAAAACCATTATCGGAGACAATTATCATAAAGGAATGACAACTAGAATTTATGCAGGACCCAATGGGGAGTGGATATCAAATCCAAAAGGCAGCAAGATGATTCACTTTACGTGGTTTGTTGACAGTGACGGAGCACACTGTAAAGAAGGAAAAGGAAAGACTGGTTGTGGGCCAATTATCTCCAAGGGCGAACCTAATATTTACTACAAAATATTTCGCGGTGAAGAGCGCTTCAAATTCACTATAATCGGCGATGGAAATCAGCTGTGAGGAACGTAACATCTTCGCAAACCTCTATAGCTAACCAGTGCTTCCATCGGATGCAGTCGCAAACGCGCCTGCTTCGATGAAGGCAGTGTTATGTCCGCTAATGGCCGATAGCTGACGTTGAAATTTAATCAACTCGCCTAGTGGGTTCGACGGCGCACTTCGGTAACGTTTGGCAACTGGCTAAGACGAGCCAGTACACGACTTAGCGTATCAATATCCGGGATCTCTACCGTTAGCACCATAAAAGCGGTGTTGGTTTCTTTCTTGGATTCCGTTTTTACACCGATCACGTTGATTTCCTCATTGGCCAGCAGGGTAGTAATGTCACGAAGTAGCCCCTGGCGATCAAACGCAACCAACTCGATGTCCACGCGGTATGTACCCGAGGTCGCACCGCCCCAGTCCACTTCCACCAGTCGCTCAGGATGCTCGCTAATCGCCTTCAACGTGTTATGGCAGTCTTGCCGATGAATAGTGATGCCTTGCCCGCGGGTTATAAAGCCGACAATGGGGTCCCCGGGCACGGGCTTGCAGCACCCCGCAAATCGGGTCAGCAGGTCGCCGACTCCCTGCACGCGAATACCCGTCTTTGACTCTTGAGGCTTGGCTTCGCGAATGATTGGCGCCAGCTGAGATTCGGGCTTCGCCGGTTCTGCCATTTCGCCCGCAGCCTTTACCGCACGAGAAGGCTTGAGCTCACCGCGACCGATGGCCGCCAGCATATCGTCGGCAGTTTTTAGACTCAGTTTGTGGGCCAGCTTTTCGTAATTAGTATCGCTTAGCCCCATCCGTTTGAACTCACGCTCGAGCATGGCGCGACCATCGGCGACATTGCGATCAAAATTCTGTAGCCGGAACCAGCGCTGCACCTGCGAGCGCGCCTTGCTCGTATGTAAATAACCAAGGTGCGAATTCAGCCAGTCGCGGCTCGGGCCGCCTTTCTTGACCGTCAGGACCTCGACCTGCTCCCCGGTTTGCAGCTTGTACGTCAACGGTACGATGTGGCCATTGACCTTGGCACCGCGGCAGCGGTTCCCCACTTCCGAGTGAATCTGGTAGGCAAAGTCGAGCGGCGTAGCGCCTGTCGGCAAATCGATGACATTTCCTTGCGGGGTAAAGACATAGACCCGGTCCGAGAAAACCTCTGACTTGAACTGGTCGACAAATTCACTGGCCTCGGCGACCTCGTCTTTCCAGTCGAGCAGCTGACGCAACCAGGCGATCTTGCTGTCGAAACCGGAATCGGACTTAGCGCCTTCCTTGTAGCGCCAATGGGCCGCCACACCGTATTCGGATTCCTGGTGCATATCATTGGTACGGATCTGAACTTCAACAGTCTTGCCCTCGGGCCCGACGACCGCGGTGTGGATCGAGCGGTAATTGTTTTCCTTAGGCGTGGCGATGTAGTCGTCGAATTCGCCTGGCAGGTACTGCCAGAGCGTGTGGACGATACCAAGAGCGCCATAACAATCCTTTATGTCGTCGACCAATATGCGTACCGCGCGCACGTCATAGATCTGGTGGAAGTCCTGTTTCTTGCGTGACATCTTTTTCCAGATGCCGTAAATATGCTTTGCCCGGCCCTTGACCTCCGCTTTGATATTCGCCTTGTCCAACTCATCCTGTAGTCGTTTTACGAAAGCCTCGATGTAACGCTCGCGATCAATGCGCCGCTCGGCCAGTGAGCTGGCGATCTGCTTATACGAGTCAGGCTTGAGGTAACGAAAGCCGAGGTCCTCCAGCTCCCACTTGATTTGCCAGATACCCAGACGGTTCGCCAGCGGCGCGAAGATTTCCATGGTCTCGCGTGCGATACGTTTTTGTTTGTACTCAGCCAGGGATCCCAGCGTGCGCATATTGTGCAAACGGTCTGCCAGCTTGATCAGCACCACGCGCACATCTTCCGCCATCGCCAGCAACATCTTGCGCAGGTTCTCGGCGTGAGCGTGTTCTTTGGGTGAGGTATCACCAGCGGCGCGAAGACCCTGAATCAGGTCCATCTTGGTCACGCCATCCACCAGATGGGCGATGGTGGCACCGAATTGATCCAGAACGTCTTCGAGTGTGACGTCGGTGTCTTCGACAACGTCGTGCAGAATTGCAGCGGCGATGGTCTCGTGATCGAGGCGCAGTTCAGCAAGAATGCCGGCAACCGCGAGCGCGTGCAGTACGTAGGGCTCACCGGAAGCGCGGGTTTGCCCGGCATGGGCGTGACGGGCAAGCTCACAGGCCCGGGCAATGATATCGGCCTCATTGTCCGGGTAACTCCTGCGCAGCGTTGCCACCCACGCATCGATGTCAGCCGGTGCGTCGGTACCAATTTGCGGATGCTTTTTGGTTACGCTAACCATGATCAACCACTTTCTTTACGTCTTAAATAAAAGTATGCGGCGTAACTGCTTAAGAATAAAGCGATTATCTACAAGAATCTGACATTTTTCGTGCGCCATTGGAGATTTTTCTGCCATTGGGCAGCATAGGAAGACTGGCCAAAATGGTGATCGTGCCTCGTAAGCGAGTCGAGCTACCGGGATACTGAAGCTGCGTTACCGGCTTTGGTGGTAGTCCGGGAGGAGTGGTGCAGGTACTAACCGGCGACAACGCTGGCGTGCTGTTTGGCAGCACTGACCAGGCCGTGGGATTTGGAGAATTCAAGCATGCGCTGAATTGGCGCCAATGCGCGCTCTCGCACCGCCGGGTCAATATGGATTTCATTGCCACCAGATTCCAGCACGGCAGCAAGATTCTCCATGCCGTTCATTGCCATCCACGGGCAATGTCCACACATGGTGCAGGCGGCACTGTCACCTCCTGTTGGGGCAACCATGAAGGTCTTGTCGGGTGCTGCCTGTTTCATTTTGTGGAACAGACCGTAATCGGTTGCCACGATCAATGTCTTTGCCTTCGATTCGACCGCGGCCTGGATCAGCCGGGTTGTTGAGCCGACCACATCGGCGAGCGCAATGACAGCCGCCGGTGATTCCGGGTGTACCAGAACATCTGCGTCGGGGTTTGCATCTTTGAGACGCTTGAGCTCGACTGCACGAAATTCATTGTGGACCACGCACGAGCCCTGCCATAACAGCATGTCGGCACCGGTCTGTGCCTTGACGTAGTGCCCGAGGTGACGATCCGGCGCCCAGATAATTTTTTCACCATTGTCTTTCAGGTGGTGAACAATCGGTATGGCGCTGCTGGAGGTTACCATCCAGTCGGCACGCGCCTTCACCGCTGCACTGGTATTGGCGTAGACCACCACCTTGCGGTCAGGATGCTGATCACAAAAGGCACCAAACTCATCCGCCGGGCAACTCAGATCCAGAGAGCATTCCGCCTTCAGCGTTGGCATGAGCACGCGTTTCTCCGGGTTCAGGATCTTTGCGGTTTCGCCCATAAAGCGTACCCCGATTACCACCAGCGTGGTCGCCGGGTGCTGGTTGCCAAAGTTGGCCATCTCGAGAGAGTCGGCCACGTGACCGCCGGTATCCTCGGCCAATTGCTGTAACTCGCCATCAACGTAGTAGTGAGCCACCATCACAGCATTTTGTTCTTTCAGTAGCTGCCTGATTCGCGCTTTTAATTCATCGCGACGCTCGTTCGTCAGATACGACGGGCGAGCCGCGGTCTCCGCCATATCGCGGATGTTGCTGTCCAGCCTAAGTGGAACTTCGTGCGCTTTATCCATTGCCGACATACCGTACTTGTCTGCCAGTAATAATTAATCGGGGTCGAAAGAACGAAAACAAGTTGTCGAGTAGCGGCACCCCGACCACAATCGTCCAAGTTTAAGGAAAACCCCTGAATTGTGAAAGATTATTTACAATTATCACCGGGTTAAAGAAAGGCCTATGGCATTATGATTGCGGTGGTCGCGCAACCCAACGCAACCAGAAGAACCCGCTTAACCCTGCAATCAGCGAGGCCAGCAAGATTCCGGATTTCGCGCCCACCAGTAATTCGGGACTACCGACAAATGCCAGGTCAGCAATAAATATGGACATGGTAAATCCGATACCTCCAAACATCGCGACACCGACAATCTGCGACATCGATGCGCTATCTGGTAGACGGGCAATACCAAGCTTGATGACCAGCCAGCTGAACCCGGCGATCCCGATAAGTTTGCCCAGCACCAGTCCCGCAATGATGCCGAGGGTGACGGGATGCGTGAGCGTTTCACCGAGCCCCTCTAGCTGGATCGGGTTGCCGGCGTTCATTAGCGCAAAGATCGGGATAATCAGGAATGCCACTGGCAGGTGAAACTGATGTTCCAGGCGCTGCAGTGGTGACTCGGCCTTTACGGTTGCGTTTTCCAGCGTCTGCAGCAGGGCGCGTTGCTGCTCATTGGTAAAAATGGATTCCTCGGGCTTGTGGGATTTGTCGAAGTTGTCCATCAAATCTCGCACGTGGTCCGAGAAGAACTGGGGGTGGTACTTGGGTCTTGCGGGTACGGTAAACGCACCAATAACGCCAGCAAGCGTCGCGTGGACGCCGGAATAAATCATCGCAAGCCATAACAACACTGCGACCAGAAAATACGGGATCGGGTGACGGATACCGGCAAGATTGAAACCGACCAGTATGACAACGGTGCCTGCGGCAGCAGCAAGTGCAGGCAGATTAATATTTTCCGTATAAAACAACGCGATAACTGTAACCGCACCCAGATCATCGACGATTGCCAGAGCAACCAGAAACGTGATTAGCGAGCGGGGCACCGAGCCGCCGAGTAATACCATGAGTCCCACAGCAAACGCGATGTCAGTTGCCATGGGGATACCCCAGCCCTGCATGTCACCACCTATGTTAAACGACGTATATACCAGCGCCGGCACTACCATACCGCCAATGGCAGCAGCTACCGGTAGAGCGGCTTTACGAAAATCGGCCAGCTCGCCAACCAGAATCTCACGCTTGATTTCCAGGCCAACGACAAAGAAGAATATTGCCATCAGGCCGTCGTTGATCCAGTGGTGGAGAGACTTTTTCAGCTCCCACGATCCGATCTGCAGGCCAAGTGGAACATGTTGAAGATGCTCGTAAAAATTGACCAGCGGAGAATTGGCAATGACCATGGCGGTAATGGCACAGAAAATAAGCACCAGTCCACTGGACGCCTGGTTATGAATAAACTCTTCAAATGGAGTCGCAATCTGGTCGAAGGCCTTTTCCAACGGCGCATTGTAGGCTTTCTCGGAAATCGGCTGTTTGCTTCTACGCGTCATAGTGCATTGTTCTGAAGTAGTTACACGAAACAGGGATTCTAACGCTTAAGGCGGCGCAAACCTAGCCGATGAAGAAAAGGGTTGTCCGGTTATTTATAATGGGTATCCCCGGGTTGTGGAGCGGCAGGCTTGCAGGAACAGGTTCAGAATAACGAAACGGGCGCGTGTCAGCTGTGCGGTCGACAAGGCGTGCTGCTCACACGGCATCATCTGGTTCCCCGGGCCCGGCACCGGAACAAGAGCGCGCGTCGCCGGTTCGATCGGAAGACGATGAGTGAGCGGATTCTGCCGGTCTGTCGACCGTGCCACAATCATATTCACGCAATTTTTTCAGAGAAGGAACTTGAACGGGAGTACAATACCCTTGAAGCGTTGCTGTCCAGCGAGGAAATAAGGCGATTTGTCGCCTGGATACAAAACAAACCGGCAGGATTCAAACCAGCCAGCCGTCGTGTACGAAGTTAGATAGACACAGGGCAGGCGCGAGTAAATCTCGAAGCGATTACGGAGCGATCTATTAACACAGCTACTTCACTGGTACAGGTTATGGGCGGAGTTGGATTGTTCCTCCTGGGCCTTATTGTGATGACCGATGGCCTGCGCGGCCTCGCGGGTGATGCAATTCGGGGGGCGTTAATTCGTTTCACGCGCACACCATTCAGCGGTGCGATTGCCGGCGCAGCCAGTACAGCGGTCCTCCAGTCATCCAGCGCGACGATCGTAGCCGTAGTCGGTTTCGTGTCGGCGGGCCTGATGACTTTCCCTTCCGCGCTGGGAGTTCTGTTCGGCGCCAATATCGGGACGACAATTACCGGCTGGCTGGTGGCGTTGCTCGGGTTCAAGCTTAATCTCGGGCAGATTATGCTCCCGGTAGTGCTAATCGGGGCGGTGATGCGGCTTTTTGCCAATGGCCGGGTGGCAAATAGCGGTTTCGCCGTTGCCGGTTTTGCCTTGATATTTGTTGCTATTGGCATCTTGCAGCAGGGAATGTCCGGACTGGAAGGTATTGTTTCGCCGAACAGCTTTCCGGAAGCAACGTGGTATGGCGTGCTGCTGCTTGCTGCCATTGGCATATTGATAACCATTGTTACCCAGTCATCCAGCGCCGGGGTGGCAGCTGCACTCACCGCGCTGTTTACCGGCGTCGTCAATTTTGAACAAGCCGCGGCCCTTGTGGTGGGCATGAATGTTGGCACGACAGTGACCGCGGCGATGGCCACCATCGGCAGGTCGGTCGCTACCCGGCGCACGGGTTTTTCCCACGTTATCTACAACTGCTTTATTAGCGCCGGCGCGCTACTTTTAATACAGCCATACATCATGGCGTGGGAGGCAATTTCCCCCGGTGCCTTGCTGGCGAATGCTGAAATTGGTCTGGTCGCATTTCATACAGCGTTCAACGCGCTAGGCGTAATCATCGCATTGCCCTTGACCGGCCGCTTTGCGCGACTGATGGAGCGCATTGTCCCCGGCAAGGCGCCGATATACACACACAAGCTGGACCGCAATCTTCTGCAGGATCCCGCCCTCGCGCTGAAAGCTGTGATGCCGACAATCTATGCGGAACTGGTCGCGTTACTGCGCCATATCGCCGCTATCCTCGGCGATTCGGAAAAAGGCGAGCGAACCGATCTGGCTGAACTGCAATTGGCGCTGGATGAGACACAGACCTTCGTTGACGAAATCCGGCTGAATGACGTCGACGGCGTCGACTGGGAACAGCTGCTCGCAGTTATTCATATCCTTGACCATATGCAGCGCCTTCATGAGCGCTGCGAAGAGGAAGAGGACCGCGCCGATACAGCCCGAACGCGTCAGGAGTTGCAGGCGGAGCGGCAGGTACTGCTCGAGTCCATTGGTGAAGCGATACAGAATATAGAAGCGCAAAACTGGATTGCCGCCGCGCATGCTGCAAGACAGGCGGAGCTAAAAATGAAGGAGCAGGAAGAATTGTTAAGGATGGATGTAATGAAAGAAATCGCCAGCAAAGAGGTCCCGCTGCATGTCGGAACCAATATGCTGGAAGCAATTCGTTGGTTGAGTCGAGTCAGCGGTCACATCGGGCGAATCACTGATCACCTGAACCAAAGTGTGATTGCCGCTGGTAAGTAGGCGATCTCCGTGAGCCTGCTTTTAGGCGCAGGCCTTGAATGCGACGCGCTGACTGCCAGGAGTCGGTTTCGGATCCTATCGACGCCAATCCCGCTGCAGGAGAACGAGGTGGCTGATCACTAAATCGGTGCTAATTACACCTCGGAGGGCGTGTCGTCTGGCATCTCCATCGGCTCGTCATAGGGTAATTCCTGTGGCGGCTCAGGTGTGGTCTCGGGCGGACCGGATGGCGGAATGCCCAGCGGCTCGTCGCCTGGAGGCTCCTCCTGTGGATGATCAGGTGGCAGCTCCGGCGGCGGTTTTTGCTGACCAACCGATGCATAGATCGGAAATTTCAATCCCAGTAGTTCCACTATCACCCCCCCCCAAGTTAGAAACTCGCGCAACAAACAGCAGAGCAAAAGATTCTAGGCGATACGAGGAACGTCGGTTTTGATCCCGATCAATCAGGCGGCCGAATCAGTGTCTTTTGAGGTCCCCAGGGCGCCGACCCAGAACGACAGGTTCTTCTCCAGGAATTCATCGACCGGCATATAGTGTGAACCATCACACGAGAAGGTGAGGCCCAGCATGCCATTCATGATATTTATCGAGCTGGAGCGCAGGTATATGGTTTCGTCGGCAAAGCGAAGCGCCTTGAATTCCTTCAGCACCTGATGGAGCATCTTTGGCGTAATCTTTGCGTCTTTCGGATACGCATGTATCGGGTAGGCCAGGCAGATGTCAGGGTCGACAATCTCCATTACATTGTGAATCCGATAGTTGTACGGATCATCCAGCAACCAGAGTGAAACACGACCGCTGGAATAGTGGATCTTGGCATGGAACACACCGTGACGGGTCATTAGTTGCTCAATCTGGTCGTCGAGCTCGTCGATATGCTCATCCAGAAGGCTTTGCGTTCGCTGCTGAAGAAACACGGTGCCACGAATGCTGGGGTCGCCCCGGAATTGCTGCCACTGGGTGATGGGTGATAACAGGCGTTTGTCGTCGAGCAGATCGGAGACCGCAAAGTCTGCGGCGATAAACCCCATCAGTTTGTCGTCACGCGTGACCGCCTGCAGCGCAGTAATGCACTGCTGGTTGGTGTACTGGCTCAGGTATACCGACGACAACATAATGCCTTTGAACGGCAGATTGTTTTTCAGGTAGGGTCGATCCGACAGATCGCGGCCGCGCCAGTCGGGATCAATACTGTCTTTCTGTACCATCGAGGAAATTTCAATACCGTCGACGTCCCAGGCATATAGCAGGTGGCAATGAGGAACCGTGTTAAACGCCTCCGACAGCAGTCGGTCCAGCTCCTCCGCGTAGGGCCACACGAGCGCGCATTTTGCGGCCAGGTCCGCAAGCGGACCGCTCGCGGTATCAGCAAGGGCAGCCTTTTTTTCCAGAATCGCTTGTTGTAGGTGGCTCGTTGTCATACTTGGTATCGTGTGTTTGTCTCAGCCGATAAGATACCAGAATTCAATTTCACTTTCGTGACCTGCTATCGGTGCCGGTGAGCAGATTGTCGTTGTTTTGCAGGGTTATCGCTTTCCGGCAAATGCCGCCATGGCCTCCTCTTCCAGCGAGTCCCGCCGATCGCTGTAGCGTGGAGAGAAATGGACCGGAACCAGGCGCGCTACGCCGGCAGCGCGCGCAATGTGGCCCGCCTGACTGGCTGTCAGGTGTGAGCAATCTTTTGCCCTGACCGTATCTTCTTCAAGGAACATGGTTTCAATAAACAGAATATCACTATCGGCAACCAGGCTTTGTATGCGTCGAACGTTGTCTTCATGATAGGCGCTGTCCACCACATAGGAAATCTTCTGCCCGCGCGAAATACTGATAATCTCTTTCTGCAATGTTCCGAGCGCGATTCGGGGCGGGCTGCTGCCATGCCCGTCCTGCCAGCTCACTTCGATCATCGTATTGGCATCACTGTTGCGACGTATTGCTGATTTGAGCTTATTCAGCCAGGCACCTGTCGTGAGGCCAAGTTTGTCGAGCCTGGGCTTCCAGATATTGATGTGGCTTTTCTCCTCCAATGCATAGGCGATGCACGGCGTCTGATGGTCCAGTGTGACCGCCCGCACGTGAAAGAGTTCGTCGTCTATTATCAGGCTGTCTACCATTTGACGCTCCTCGCCCATTTCGCATCGAAAGCGATTGCGACATCGGAAACTGGCTTGCTTCAGCGTGCCATTGTCATGAATCTCGTGTGCATGGATAGTGAAATCTGATTCATAAGTCTCGGTAAGATTCCAGGTGTATGCGGCTAACTTGTGCCCAACTTGCTGAATGAACTCGGGTGGGCCGTACATTTTCAGTTCGCGTTCACGCCCAAGACAGATGCGCAAAATACGGTCAAACCCGATAAAGTGGTCCATGTGTGTGTGCGATACGAAGACGTGGGACAGCCGCAGGACTTTCTTTGCCGGTAACGCGCCAATGTCGCCAAGATCAAAAAGGAGCGCGCGGCGCTCAAACAGAAAGTCGACGTAGACGACAGGGTCTTCGAACGGTGGATTGACAAGCTCTGGATGGAAGATGGGTTTCATGTTGGCGGCGGTCGGTGCTATGGCGAGTTATAATCGCATCTAGTTGCGTTAACGAAAGATTGAATCGCGGGTAGCGAGATATGATATCAGTCCTGGCGGCCGAGCTGGTGCTTCTGCTTCACGTACTGTTTGTGGTGTTCGCGGTGGTTGGCGCGCCGCTGGTATTGTGGCGCCGCTGGATTATCTGGTTACATCTTCCGGCCGTGGCGTGGGCGGCCACGGTTGAATTCTACGGACTGATCTGCCCGCTGACGCCTCTGGAAAACTGGTTACGCACGGGGAGTGGCGCCATGCCGTACGAGGACGGGTTCGTTGCCCACTATCTGTGGCCGATGTTATACCCGGCCGGCCTGACACGGGAAATACAGACCGGACTGGGATGGGCAGTGCTGGTACTGAATGTCGTTGTCTACGCGTTTATTTGTTGGTACTGGCGGAAACGAAGCAGGCCCGGCACTGGCGCATAGTGGCAGATGCATTTGGGCTGCGGCTCCCATAGAATGGCGGGTGCTCGGTGTGTCACGAACCGGATATGGAGGCGACGATAATGATCATGATGCGGAACCTGGTTTTGCTGGCAGCAAGCCTCACCGTGCTGGCCTTGCCGATGACAGCCCGGAGCGAGGACCGGGGCAGGATGTTGTACGAGAATCATTGCGTAGCCTGTCATGAAAGTTCCGTGCATATTCGTGAAGCCCGGAACGTAAAATCATATGCCGACCTGGAGCGATATACGAATCGTTTTGCCAAGCTGGCTGGTGTCGAATGGAGTGATGCGGAAAAGATACTGGTTATTGAGTACCTGAATCGTACGCATTACAAACTGAACCATTAGCTGTCTTTATTGCAACCGGGCTGATTACCTGGACCCCATGCCACGAGTGTCGGAATGACTGACACGAAGAATGCCAAAGTGCACTACCCCTGGCGCGAAGATAACCAGTTTTCGTTGCTGGTTGGTGGCCCCGAATTTTTTCCGCGTATGCTGCAGGTGATCGCATCTGCCAGCGAAACCGTACTACTGGAAATGTATCTCATCGAGTCCGGCGCAGTGGCTTCCCGTTTTATCGAAGCTTTTTGTGACGCTGCCGAACGCGGTGTAACGGTTAAGCTGCTGCTGGACGATTATGGGTCAATGGGCCTGAGTCACTATGACCGAGGCCGACTGACCCACAATAATATCCAGGTGGCATTTTACAATCGCCTTAGCCTGGGTAAATTGTTTAACAACATGGCTCGGGACCACCGCAAGATTTTGATTTGTGATGGCGAGGTTGCGTTTACCGGCGGAGCAGGAATTACGGATGAATTTGCGCCTCCGGACGAGGAAGAGGACCAGTGGCGCGAAACCATGCTGGAGATTCGTGGGCCCGTGGTGGCCGACTGGCAATCGCTGTTCAATTGCGTGTGGACGGAGACTACCGGGCAGCGGGCGATCGAAGCCAATATCACACCTTCGCCCATTGAAGATGGCATGCTGGGTCGTGTTGCTACGGCAAGCGGTTTGCGCGCACAGGGTATTATGCGGGCACTGGTACAGAGAGTCCGTGGTTCGGAGCGCCGGGTCTGGCTATCCACGGCCTATTTTGTCCCATCCTGGAAACTTAGACGCGCACTGCGATATGCCGTGAAAAAAGGAGTGGACGTTCGTTTACTGTTGCCCGGACCAAAAACCGATCATCCTGCCGTTAGATTGGCGGGGCGGCGATACTACGCCGCATTACTGGACCACGGAGTCCGGATATTCGAGTATCAGCCACGGGTACTGCATAGCAAGGCGCTGATTTGCGATCAGTGGGTCTCGATTGGCTCGAGTAATTTTGATCGCTGGAATTTTCGCTGGAATCTGGAGGCGAATCAGTCTGTCGACGATGCCCGCTTTACTGAAATGGTGGTTGCCATGTTTGAGCGGGATTTCAGCGATAGCGTCGAGATTAACGCAGAGCAGTGGCTACAGCGATCAAGTGTAGCGCGCTTGCGGGAAAAGTTTTGGGGCACAGTAGATCTTTGGTTGCACAAACTGGGTCGCGGACGCCGATAGTGCTGTGCCGGACGTGAAATCGAATTAAGAGTGAAGATACAGAGTCGAGGAGAGTAGGAAGATGGGATGGTGGGGAACACTGGTAGGCGGTGCGCTGGGATTTGCGATAGGTGGACCTCTGGGAGCCATACTGGGTGCGGCGCTCGGGCGCAATGTAGACCAGAGTCTCGGCGGGAACCGACGCGAGCGCCTCGGCGCCGGGGAGCAGGAGCGGGTGCAGGCCGCGTTTTTCACTGCCACATTCTCCATTATGGGTCATCTGGCCAAGGTCGATGGTCATGTCACGCGGGATGAGATCGCATTGGCAGAGCAGGTTATGTCACGAATGCAGCTTGGTGCTGATCAGCGCAAGGCCGCGATTAACCTGTTCAATGAAGGCAAGCGCGAAGGCTTTCCGCTCGAAGAGGTGCTGGAGCAATTTCGTGTCGAGTGCCATCGTCGAGTGAGCCTGGTCCAGATGTTTCTGGAGATCATGATTTCTACCGCCCTCGCCGACGGAAGACTGGACTTGCAGGAGGAGCGACTGCTTTACCACATTGGTGATCGTCTGGGCTTTCCTCGCCCGTGGTTTGAGCGCCTGGTCGCCATGGTTCAGGGGCAGCAACATTTCACCGATGGTGCCAGTAAGGCGCCGCCTGCTGATCTTTTAAAAGACGCGTATAACGTTCTTGGTATCGACAGAAACGTGACTGATGCCGAGGTAAAAAAGGCCTATCGTCGGTTGATGAATCAGCACCACCCCGACAAGCTGGTTGCGAAGGGGCTGCCGGAGGAAATGATGAAGCTGGCCACCGAAAAAACCCAGGAGATCAAGAAGGCCTACGAGCTGATTAAGGGAAAACGTGGTATGTGATGGCGTTAGCTCGCGGCGCCCGGTCGGAATAGCACAAAGGTCAGGTCATCCGGTTTACCGGGGTGCGATGCCTCTTCCCCGTGCATCCGCTTGATGCTCCGCGCCAGCAGCTGCGACGCCGCGAGCTCCAGCTTGCCATGACGGACAACTTCAACGATCTCTTCATAATACAGATTGTCGGTTAGACCGTCGCTGGCAAGCAGCACCGTGTCGCGGTCCGCCAGTTCAAGCAGCGGCCCCATGTCAATGTGCATTTCTTCTGAACCGACAACATTCGATACCAGGTGGCGATGTTCGTGTTGCATCGCATCCGACTCGTCCAGCAGTCCGGCCTCAACGGCGTAGGCTGTGGGTGAGTGCGCCAGCGACTGGAATTTGTCCTTGCCACGCTGTCCGCATACCAGTATCGCCGAGTCGCCGACATGGTAGGCGCGCATCTGCCGGCCGCGAATCTCGACAACCGCCAGGGTCGTTGCCGCGCCGATGCCGAGCGCACGGACTGCATTGTTGGCATGCTCAAAACCGCTCAGTATCCCTTCCCGTAATCCGTCTGCCTGGTCAACATTGCGTATCGATTCATGCATGGATTCGACCGCGATTCGGGATGCTTCACTGCCGGCTCGTTCGCCACCCAGTCCATCCGCCACCACCAGTACCAGAATGTCCGGTGCCGGCTGCAGGATCGCGATGGAATCTTCGTTGTCGGTATCTTTGTCTGGTGCGCGGTGCGAGTAAAAGCTAACCTGGCCACAGGTCGTCATGGTGGAGGAGGGCGCGGTCAGGTCCTCCCTGTTCAGGAATATCGGTTTGATGGCTTGCATGGCGGCAGGTTTTTGTGACAAACCTAATCCCAGGCCATTGTTTCCAGGTAGGTACGCAATTGGCCGGCGCGCCGAAACTTTTTCAGGATTAAAGACCTCTTTAGCCCGCAAATGATTTCTTTTACCGGGGCTGGCTGGTTGGCGTAGGTCTTCTTCCCGCCGAGTGACTCATAGAAAATATGGATCATATTGATGACATCTTCACGGATGTTTTCGCCCTTGGCCGCACCCCACTGATACATATCCAGCAACTTGAGATCGAATCCCAGCCCAAAGCGCTGCACGATGATATTGTCGGTGTGCAAATCTCCGTGGTAGTCGCCGCTTTGATGAATACACTCGATACCGCTGGCGAGGGCATGTAGCAGATGCAGGGCCTGAAACGGCGCCAGGCGTTTTCCCGGTTGTCGGTTGAGGAATTCACTGAGTATCTCGCCTTCGACAAATTCCGAGATGAGCATCGCAACGCGCGTGCCTTCGTAAAGCATATGCTCTTGAGAGTAGTATTGAATTACGATGGGGCAGTGGCGCAACTTATGCAGTTTCTTGGCATAGAATTGTGCCGCGCGATCCTTCGGGTTTCGGTGGGGGAAGAAAAACTTCGCCGTACGGTCAATACCTGTTGAAAGCTCCCGAATCAGGTAGACCTCGCCTTCCCAACCAGATCCCAGGCGATGGATAATCTCGTATCGATCTACCAGGATCTCACCAGACTCAAACTCAATTCGGTCAATTCTTTTTGGCTTCGATTTTTTTGTTGGCATTCATACACCCGAATGAGGCGAAATGGTCATGTTGCATATCATTATTACGCCAGACGTGCCCGGTAACAAGTATTCGGCACCACATCCACAGGGTTAATGGCTGAAAGATTATTATTGAAACAAGGCCAAGTGCCTCCTACAATGACTCCAGGACATATGGTGCTGTAAACAAAGCGAGGTTATGCATGGCTTCCGAAGTGGATGAATTGACGGTTAATTACGAAGAAGATGGCAAGCTGGTAGTAAAAGAGCTGGACAAGCAAGTCTTGACCAAGGGGGCCTGGTCTACGATTATCTATCGGTATCAGGACTGGAACCGGAGCAAGGAAGAATATGGTCCGGATAAATACAGTATTCGTCGCTACCAGAAGCGCAATGGTCAGTATCAGCCAAAGTCCAAGTTCAATATCTCCAGTGCGGATCAGGCACGCAAGATAATCGCAGCACTGGAGAGCTGGCTACCTCCGGAAGAAGAAAAGTAGTATCCCCGCAACCTCGTCATCGCCACAACAACCCGGGCTGAAACGGGCCCGAAAACCGGGCAGCAACCGTTGGCTCAATATGATCCGGCTGTATTAACCTGCTCGTTCGACGCTGCGGCGCACAATGATCGCTGAATCCCCGTTTCAGCGCGAAATAGAATATAATTCCCGAATCCGTTTTTTATAGGCAACTTCCAAAGAGTTTCGTCTTGAAAAAAATTAAATATTCGGGTGTGGCCAGTCTGGCCAAACAGTTTGTACCCTTTCTCCAATGGATTCCTGAGCTGAAGTCCGCCTCGGTGTTGCGCGCGGATGTTGTCGCCGGCGTGACTGTCGCCCTGGTGTTGATTCCCCAGTCAATGGCCTACGCCCAGTTGGCCGGTTTACCGCCTTACTTTGGTCTTTATGCCGCATTCCTGCCGCCAATGGTCGCCGCCATATTTGGTTCGTCGCGACAGTTGGCGACCGGCCCGGTTGCCGTGGTATCGCTATTGTCTGCGGCAGCGCTGGAACCTCTGGCCACCGCGGGCAGCGCTTCGTTTATTGCCTACTCAATCATGTTGGCGCTACTTGTTGGTGTCTTCCAGCTGTCGCTTGGTTTGCTTCGACTCGGTGTGTTGATCAATTTCCTGTCGCATCCGGTCGTGATGGGATTTACCAATGCCGCGGCAATCATTATTGCCACGTCGCAGCTTGGCAAGATATTCGGTGTCAGTGTTGAGAAATCTGCGTATCACTATGAAACAGTATGGAATACGCTGGTCGCGGCCAGCACCAGTACGCACTTACCAACATTCGGTTTTGCCGTGCTCGCCTTCGCGATCATGTTTTTCCTGAGAAAGGTGAACCCGAGAATTCCTAATGTCCTTATCGCTGTTGTGGCGACAATTGCGTTATCGTGGGCCATTGGCCTCGAGCAGAAGGAGAAGATTTCGGGCGATCAGATCTTGCACAAACCGACCCGGGATCTGGTTCGGTCGCAGCAAAAGATGCCGGAAGACCTTGCCATCATCAGTGAAGAAATCAAGGCGGCAAGCAAAGAGGTAGACGGTCTGCAGCGGGATCGCGGTCAATACGACGAATCAACCATCGAAGCAATCGCTAAACTGAGCACACTAAAGCTCGAGTATGATCGTCGCCAGCAACTGGGCAGGATCGAGAAAAAGGAGCTCAAGGACACCCGGCTAAGGCGTGCTGATAATGGCGATGCGAACGCCGCCGTTTACTACGTCGAGGGGAGAATTCCGGAGAATGTAACAGTTATGCCGCGCGTCTGGCATACTGCCGAAATCGATGAGTCCGGCAATGTCGTTATTCATGCGGGGGGCCGAGTCGTTGGCACGGTGCCAGACGGTCTGCCGGCACTGAAGGCACCGACGATTGACGCCAGATCGCTGCTGCAACTGTTTATCTCAGCCATTGCGATTGGCTTGATTGGTTTTATGGAGGCGATATCCATCGCCAAGGCCATGGCCGCAACAACGCGTCAACACCTGGATGCGAATCAGGAGTTGGTGGGACAAGGCTTGTCCAATATTGTTGGCAGCTTCTTCCAGAGCTATTCAGTTTCCGGTTCGTTCTCGCGTTCGGCAGTGAGTATTGACGCTGGCGCAATTACCGGTTTTTCATCCGTTGTGACAGGAGTTGTTGTCGCCGTTGTTTTGCTCTGGTTAACCCCGCTTTTTTACCACCTGCCGCAGGCGACGCTGGCCGCGGTTATCATGATGGCGGTAGTTGGCCTGGTAAATATCCGGGCGATGCGCCGCACCTGGAACGTCGAGCGTGGTGATGGGGCGGTAGCGCTGTCAACGTTCGTGCTGACATTGCTTTTTGCGCCGCACCTCGAGTGGGCCATTGTGATCGGTGTGCTGTTGTCGCTCGGCATCTATTTGTTCCGCACCATGCGCCCTCACGTCGCCGAGCTTTCGCGCCACCCGGACGGTTCATTGCGGGACGCGGCGGTTTTCGGCCTGAAAACCTGTGATCAGACGAGTGTGGTACGCTTTGAAGGGTCGTTGTATTTTGCCAATATCAGTTACTTCGAAGACAAGATTAACCAGGCATTATCCAGTAAGCCCGAGTTGCGTTTTATTATCGTCGACGGCGTCAGCATCAACAATATTGATTCCAGCGGCGTCGAAATGTTTGAGTTGCTGACCGAGCGGCTGAGCGAGGGTGGCGTGGAGGTGCTGTTCTCGAGAATGAAGCAGCACCTGATGAATGTGCTGAAGCACAGTGGTTTTGTCGAGCGCGTGGGCGCGGAACGATTTTACCGGAATAATGACCTTGCTATCGAAGCGGCGCACGAATCACTGGGAGACGAGCACGCCGCTAGCTGCCCGTTGAATATCGCCTGTTTGATCGAGGATAAACCGGCATAATAAGTAGCGTGCCGTCTGAATATAATCAGCCAGCTCGCCACGGCCGCGCAAACAGGCATCCCCTATAACGGATCGTAGTCGATCGTAATCTCTTCGTCTGGTTTTATCGCTCGGGTCGTATACAGATCAAAACCATCGAATTCCGCATTGGGTTCGTCGCTGTGATTGACGTAGCGCATCTTGTTCAGTCCACGACGGCCAGTCACCTCGCCATCATCCTCATATACCCAGAGTACATGTGACCCGTTGCGTTTGGCCTCGGGGCCCTGGTATGTGCCAATGTAGGTATTCTTGGTAATCCGGGTTTTGGCGAAAAGTCCCTTGCCATGGATTGGGGACCGGGAAACGTAGGTAAGCTTGTTATGCGGCATTGCTAAAACTCTTTACACTAGTGTCTGTCTCATCAGACGGCTGAAAAATAAATCCAGCAGGTTTGTGAATAACGATCCGCGAATCGTTGGCAACATAAATCTGCTTTACAAAGTATAACGAATTTCCGCAATCCAATAAATAACGGCTGCCAAATAATATGTCTCGCGCTGTTGCGTGCCCACTTTGGAAGTTGGATACTTTCGATTACTGTTCTTGAGAAAATTACGACCTATCTGAGAATCGGCAAAACGATGACCTCCCTGTCTACCTGATCTAGAGATAAATTTACGCCAATGTTCTTTTTCTCCAAGCAACCTTTTGACACCGTCGCAGCAATTGACCTGGGTTCAAACAGTTTTCATATGATCGTCGCACGCCTGCGTGACGGCGACATCGAAGTTATTGATCAGTTGCGCGAGATGGTGCGCCTGGGTGGCGGGCTGGATGAGCAGGACAACCTCGATCCCGCGGTACAGGGAAGAGCGCTGGCCTGCCTGGAACGCTTCGGCCAGCGAGTGCGCCCGCTGGTGCCGGGCTCGGTTAGAGCGGTGGGCACCAATACCCTGCGCAAGGCGACAAATGCGGTTGAATTCATGCAAAAGGCAGAAGCTGCCCTCGGTCACCCGATCGAGATTATTTCAGGTGTCGAAGAGGCGCGTATTATTTATCTTGGTGTTGCCCACAGCCTGGCCGGCGATGACTCCCAGCGCTTTGTCATGGATATTGGCGGCGGCAGTACCGAGCTGATTATTGGCAAGCTATTCGAGCCGTTACACATGCGTAGCATGCAGATGGGATGTGTAAGCATGAGTCGCCAGTTCTTTGAAGATGGTCGCATCATCGATAAACGCTGGCGCAAGGCGATCACCGCGGCGCGTGTTGAGCTGGAACCACACGAGGCGGCATATCGCGCGATCGGCTGGAACCACTCGGTGGGCGCCTCCGGCACGATACGCGCAGTAAGCCATGTGGTAATGGAGAATGGCTGGAGTTCGCATGGTATCAGCCGTGAATCACTGGATCGGCTGGTCGAGGCGTTGCTAGCGGCAGGGCACGTGGACAAGCTAAAACTGCCGGGGCTGACTGATGAACGACGTCCGGTTTTCGCCGGGGGTGTAGCCATTCTCGCCGCCACCTTCGATGCGCTTGGAATCGAGAATATGGAGGTAGCCGACGGGGCGCTGCGCGAGGGGCTTATTTATGACCTGCTGGGCCGAATACGGCACGAGGACACTCGCATCAGAACCATCCAGGGGATTGAGAGTCGCTACGAAGTCGACACGAAGCAGTCAGCTATGGTCAAGGCGACGGTCGTCGACTTTCTTGGCAAAGTTGGCAGCTCATGGTCGCTCGAAGGGGTAGAAGTCGAGGACCTGCTGCAATGGGCTGCTGATATTCACGAGATGGGTCTGCAGATTGCACGAACCGGGTATCACAAGCACGGTGCCTATTTGCTGGATAACGCGGACCTGCCAGGATTCTCGCGCAAAGAGCAGCATTTACTGGCGCTACTCGTGCGTCTGCACCGGCGAAAGCTTGTCAAGGAGCTGTTTGACGAGCTCCCTGAGGATGAGCGCAAGACGGTTGAGCGCATGGTGATTCTCCTGCGCCTGGCGGTGTTGCTGCACCGGAATCGTAGTGATGTTTCGCTGCCGGAAATTGGCATCAAGGCAAAGAAACGGACTGTGCAACTCGTGTTCCCGGATGGCTGGATTGACCAGCATCCGTTGACAAGTGCGGATCTAGAAGGGGAGGTGGTATACCAGAAAGTGCTCGGTTATGAGCTGTCTTTTGGCTAGCCGGAATTCTAGCTCTCGGCCAGCTCGGCCAGCAGCGTCGCCTGTGCGCTGAATACAGGAGTTTCTGCATCAGCCCCGGGTTTCCCAAGTAAATATTTACCATCTCCCTGTAGATTCCAGGCCTGCGCATTGTCCTGAAGGTAATATTTCAGCTCCTTGACCACCCGTTCGCGCAGGCGTTTCGATTCAAACGGAAACGCGATTTCTACCCGGCGAAACATATTTCTCCCCATCCAGTCGGCACTGGCGCCATAAACCTCGGGCTCACCATTGTTTTCAAAATAGTAGATTCGGGTGTGCTCCAGGAATCGACCAATGACGGAGCGCACACGAATGTTTTCGGATACACCCGGCACGCCCGGGCGCAGCATGCAGACACCGCGTATTATCAAATCAATTTCGACACCGGCTTGACTGGCTTCGTAACATGCCTGAACCAGCTGGGGTTCTGCCAACGAATTGAACTTGGCGATGATGCGAGCGGGTTTTCCGGCACGGGCATTTTCTGCCTCGCGCTGGATCTTCTGAATCAATGTGTCGTGCAGGGTGAACGGAGACTGCAGGATCTTGTTCAGCTTCGACACCTTGCCAATACTGGTGAGTTGTAGAAATACGTTGTGAATGTCTTCGCCTATCTCGCGATCAGCCGAAAACACGCCGTAGTCGGTATACAGGCGCGCGGTGCGGTGATGATAATTGCCCGTCCCCATGTGCACGTAGTGACGCAGGCCTTTGCCTTCGCGGCGCACGACAAGAATCATCTTGGCGTGGGTCTTGTAACCGACAACACCATACACCACCTGGGCGCCAGCCTCCTGCAAGCGGTTGGCGAGCGTGATATTTTCGGCCTCATCGAACCGGGCGCGTAATTCGATAACGACCGTGACTTCCTTGCCCGCCTGGGCGGCGTCAACCAGTGCATCGACCACTGCCGATTCCGGGCCGGTTCGGTACAGGGTTTGTTTGATTGCGAGGACATTAGGATCGCGCGCAGCAGTCTTCAGAAAATCTACAACCGGTAGAAAGCTCTGGAATGGATGATGCAAAAGTACATCGCGACGACGGATGACGTCGAAGATATTCTTTTTCGCCGCAAATTCGTCCGGCAGGCTTGGTGTAAATCCCGGGTATTTGAGGTCGGGTCGATCGACGATGTCGCATACGGCCGACAGTCGATTGAGGTTGACGGGTCCGTTGGCACGGTAGTGGTCTTCCGGTTTCAGGTTGAACTGGCCTAGCAGAAACTGCACCAGGTCATCCGGGCAGTTATCTGCTGTTTCCAGGCGAACCACAGCGCCGTAGCGACGCGAAGCCAGTTCGCCCTCCACCGCGCGTAACAGGTCGTCGATTTCTTCCTCGTCAACAAACAGGTCGCTATTGCGAGTGGCGCGGAACTGGTAACAGCCTGTTACTTTCATTCCCGGGAACAATGCATCCACGTGTGCGTGGATAACCGAAGACAGGAAGACAAAGTCATACGGACCGTTACCTTTAAGCCTTGCTGGCAATTGTATGATGCGAGGCAGTGAGCGGGGTGCTTGCACGACCGCGAAACCACCGCTGCGGCCAAACGCGTCCTTGCCCTTCAGTGAGACAATAAAGCAGAGACTTTTGTTGAGAATACGGGGAAAAGGATGGGCCGGGTCGAGGCCGAGTGGGCTCAATACCGGCAGTAACTCGTTTTCAAAAAAGTTTCTTAGCCAGATTTCCTGCTCGTCACTCCAGTCACTACGCCTAATAAAACGGATCTGTTCCTTTTCCAGTTCGGGGATCAGGACATCGTTCAGGGTGTGATATTGCTCATCAACCAGGACATGGGCGTTGTCGCCAATGGCATTGAGCACTTCCTGTGGTGCCATGTTGTCGGGGTCGGCCTGAACCGATCCGATCTCAGCCTTTTGCTTTAGCCCGGCAACACGAACCTCGAAGAATTCATCCATGTTGGTGCTGGAGATACAGAGAAAACGCAGCCGTTCCAGTAGTGGCGTGTTTTCGTCCAGCGCCTGCGACAATACGCGGCGGTTGAATTCCAGCAGGCTGAGTTCCCGGTTGAAATAGAGCTCGGGCTGCCTGAGATCGATTATGCGTTCAGCGGTATCTGTCATGTAGTCTAACCCCCACGACAGTATAGCCGTCCGAGGTTACAAAGTTTTGACGCCTATCAACCCCAAATAACCGACTGCTCTGGTCAGGCGCTTGCCTGTCGGCCAGCGCGCTTGCGCTCGTGTTCCTTCAGGAATTTCTTGCGCAGGCGAATGGAGTGGGGCGTGACTTCCACCAGTTCGTCGTCGTCGATAAATTCCAGCGCCTGTTCCAGGGTCATGCGGATTGGCGGTGTCAGCGTGATGGCCTCGTCGGTACCCGAGGCGCGAACATTTGTGAGTTGTTTGCCTTTTAACGGGTTCACCACGAGATCGTTGTCGCGTGAGTGGATACCTATCACCATGCCTTCATAGACTTCTTCACCAGGGCCGATAAACAGGCGACCGCGTTCCTGAAGATTGAACAGGGCAAAGCCAAGCGATTTGCCGGCACCGTTGGCGATTAGTACACCATTATTGCGCTGGCCATACTGGCCAGGCTTCATCGGGCCGTAGTGATCAAAAACACTGTAGATCAGCCCGGTGCCCTGGGTTGCCGTCAGAAATTCGGTTCGAAATCCGATGAGTCCGCGGGCCGGAATAATGTAATCCAGTCGCACACGACCCTTACCGTCCGGCGACATGTCTTTCAGTTCTCCTCCGCGTTCACCGACTTTCTCCATGACAGTACCCTGGTGCACTGTCTCGACGTCCACGGTGACCTGTTCATACGGCTCGTGTTTTTCACCGTCGACCTCGCGCACGATAACTTCCGGACGGGAGACACCAAGTTCGAAGCCTTCGCGCCGCATGTTCTCGATCAGGATCGACAGGTGCAACTCACCTCGACCCGATACACGGAAGCGGTCCGGGTCCTCGGTATCGGAGACGCGCAGCGCGACGTTGTGCACCAGCTCCCGATTAAGACGGTCGCGTATCTGGCGACTGGTAACAAATTTACCGTCCTTGCCGGAGAAGGGCGAAGTGTTTACCTGGAACGTCATGCTGACCGTCGGTTCGTCGACCGTTAGTGGGGGCAGTGCCTCGACCATGTTCGGATCGCAAATCGTGTCCGAGATGTTGAGCGTTTCAAGACCGCTGAATGCGATAATGTCACCGGCTTCTGCTTCCGGTATCTCTGCCCGATCCAGCCCCATCAGGCGGTAGATCTGCAGTACGCGTCCGTTTCGTTTTATACCATCGGCACCAATAACGCTGACCGCCTGATTGGGCTTGATGCGGCCGCGGCTAATGCGGCCAATGCCGATGACACCGACATAGCTGTTGTAATCAAGGCTGCTAACCTGCAACTGCAGCGGGCCCTGCGGGTCCACGTCGGGATGGCGAACGTGCTCGACAATGGCCTCATACAGCGGCGTCATGTCGCCTTCGCGGACGCTGTCGTCGAGCGAGGCATAACCGTTCAGGGCCGAGGCGTAGACCACCGGGAAATCCATTTGCTGATCATTGGCGCCGAGCCGGTCAAACAAGTCGAAGGTCTGGTCCAGTACCCAGCTCGGACGGCCGCCAGGGCGGTCTATCTTGTTGATCACAACAATGGGGTTCAGACCCCGTTCCAGAGCCTTCTGGGTCACGAATCGGGTCTGTGGCATCGGGCCTTCGACTGCATCCACCAGTAGCAGGACTGAATCCACCATGCTGAGAACGCGCTCGACTTCACCGCCGAAGTCGGCGTGACCTGGCGTGTCGACAATGTTGATGCGATAGCCGTTCCACTGGATAGCAGTATTCTTGGACAGGATCGTAATACCGCGCTCTCGCTCCAGGTCATTGGAGTCCATGACGCGGTCAGGCTCCGATTTACGGGAATCGAGGGTGCCGGACTGCTTCAGCAGTTCGTCGACCAATGTGGTCTTGCCGTGGTCTACGTGGGCGATAATTGCGATATTGCGAAGTTTTTCAATCATTTTGGGTACTTACTGGGCACCTGGGCCCGAAAAAAGAGCCGCATTGTACAGTACTCGAGCAGCATAGAAACGGCTTTTTTCGAACCGGGGGTGGTGGGGTGCTGCCAAAGCAAGAGAAATGGCCGACTCACTATAATATAGTGGCGCTATCAGCGTCAGGAGCGAGTTTATGGAAAGCCACGTGAAATCCTTCACTTCGGTAGAAGCTTATGAGTTTCTGCAAAAAGAGCCGCGGGCGATCCTGATTGATACGCGATCAAATATGGAGTTTTTGTTCATTGGCCACCCGATCGGGGCGATTAATATCCCCTGGATCGACGAACCTGACTGGAAGATTAATCCCCACTTCGCCACAGAGGTGCGCAAGGTATTGCTGGGCGGTCTCAGCCATATCAGCACGGTTGGGTCATCGCCGGTGGTGTTGATTTGCCGCAGCGGCAAACGCTCGCTGGAGGCCGGGGAATTGCTGATCAAGGAAGGCTTTACCGACGTATACAATGTACTCGACGGTTTCGAGGGTGAGCTCGACGATCATCATCACCGCAGCACTAGAGGCGGCTGGCGCTTTGATGGCTTGCCCTGGGAGCAGTGCTAGGGGGTCTGGGTTGGGCGGTACAAAAAGCCCGGTTTCTGTATAATCGCCCGCCTTTAATGAGACGGCATCAAGCCTCGTAAACCACACATGTCAGATATCGCCAAAGAAGTATCGCGGCGCAGAACCTTCGCCATTATTTCCCACCCCGATGCCGGTAAGACCACGCTTACCGAAAAACTGTTGCTGTTCGGTGGCGCGATTCAGCTCGCGGGTACTATTAAAGGTCGCAAGGCTGCGCGCCATGCGACCTCTGACTGGATGGAGCTGGAGAAGCAGCGTGGCATCTCGGTCACTTCGTCGGTAATGCAGTTTCCGTACAAGAAGTATGTAGTCAATCTGCTGGATACGCCGGGCCATGAAGATTTCTCTGAGGACACCTATCGTACGCTGACGGCAGTGGACTCAGCGTTAATGGTGATTGACGGCGCACGTGGCGTGGAGCCACGCACAATCAAATTGATGGAGGTCTGTCGTCTGCGCAATACGCCAATCATGACATTTATCAACAAGCTTGATCGAGAGAGCCGCGACCCGGTTGAGCTGATGGACGAAATAGAGGAGATCCTGAAAATTCGCTGTGCACCAGTAACCTGGCCGATTGGTAGCGGCAAGCGCTTCAGGGGTGTTTACCACTTATATAATGATAGCGTGCATTTCTTTAGCGCCACCCACGGCGGCAAGATTCAGGAAGGCCACACCGTCCAGGGGCTCGACAACCCCGAACTGGACGAGCTGATTGGTGATCAGGCTCAGGAGCTCCGCGAAGAGATTGACCTGGTCAAGGGGGCGAGTAACGATTTTGATATTGACGACTATCGGAATGGTGAGCTGACGCCGGTCTTCTTCGGTTCGGCGATCAATAATTTCGGTGTTCAGGAGCTGCTGGACGCGTTTGTCGAGCAGGCGCCACCACCTCTTCCGCGTGAGACCGACAACCGCCAGGTGGAGCCGACAGAGGAAAAGCTGACCGGTTTTGTCTTCAAAATTCAGGCGAACATGGATCCACAACACCGTGATCGAATCGCCTTTATGCGCCTGACCTCCGGCAAATTTTCCAAGGGTATGAAGCTCTACCAGGTGCGCATTGGTCGAGATGTCCAGATCCCGAATGCGATTACGTTTCTGGCCCGTGATCGGGAAAGTGTCGAAAGTGCCTATTCCGGCGACATCATTGGCTTGCACAACCACGGCACGATCCGCATTGGCGATACTTTCACCCAGGGCGAAGACCTGAAGTTTACCGGCATACCCAATTTCGCGCCTGAACTGTTCCGCCGAGTGGTGCTGAAAGATCCGTTGCGAATGAAAGCGCTGCAAAAGGGCCTGGATCAGTTGAGCGAGGAGGGGGCGACACAGGTATTTCGGCCGCTAAACCGCAACGATCTGGTCCTGGGTGCGGTCGGCGTATTGCAGTTCGACGTGGTGGCCTATCGGCTCAAGGACGAATACGGGGTCGACTGCATTTACGAGCCGATCAACGTCAATACGGCCCGTTGGATCGAATGCGACGACGACAAAATGCTGGCGGATTTTAGCAAAAAGAACGAGACCAATCTCGCGCTGGACAGTGGCGGCAGCCTGACCTACCTGGCGCCAACGATGGTCAATCTCAACCTGTCGATGGAGCGCTGGCCCGACGTCCAGTTCCTGGCGACGCGCGAACACTAGTAACGAAAAGACATCTCCACCCAAAAAAAAGGGCAACCAGGAGGTTGCCCGAACCATCATACAGATGGGAGGAGATGAGAAATCGATACGCTACTTCTTGCCGGCATCCTTGGCGACAACGCTGGCACCCTGTTGTTTGGCCAGTAATTCTACGTAGCCGTCGGCACCGTCTTTCATGAAGTAGTAGTTCTTGATGCCCTTCTTACGCAGGTAGTATTCAAACCAGCGAACCTGCTTGCCAACCGCGTCATAGGCCAGCACGGTCTTGCCCTCGCGCCTGGCCTTGTCCAGATAACGGTCCAGTTTGTCCTTGTCATCCAGGCTGGCGAATTTTTCCTCGAACGGGAACAGGCCGGCACCGGCGCGCTGCAGGCGACTGCGGACATCCAGTACCATCACATCCGAGCGAGGCACACGCTTCTGGAATTCGTTGGCGGAGAGCAAGCGCTTCTTGAAGTCTTTCTTGCTGATCAGGTCACTGACACGCACCGGACTCTGGCCCACCAGCACCGCCAGGTCAGGATTGCTACGAGTCCATTCGAAGATGCCGGCATCATAGGCATAGACGTCTTTCACGCCAGCGCTCATGGCGCGACGTGCGGCCTTGTAGGACTTCATGCAGGTATGGCCATTGCAATAGAAAACCAACGGTTTCGTGGTACGACCACGCAGAGCCTTCACGTTATCAGCAAAGCCATTGTCGGAAACAAGGATATTCTCCGAGCCCTTGACGTGAATCGTGTCGAATTCATACTTGGTGCGTGCATCAACGACGACAACGGAGGCGAATTTCTGCTTCAGTTCGTCGGTGCTCATCACCGGTACATCGGGGTAGAGCTTCCTGCCCGGAAATTCATCTGCGGCCTTGACCGTCGTCATCGAGACGGCCATGACCAGTGTCAGGAAAGCAGCGTAAATCTTTTTCATCGATCTTTCTCCTCGCCTTTTCAGGCTTTGGTTTACTGGGCCAGGCGGGTGGCGGAAACCAGCTCTCGTCTCCCCGTCAGATTGTCAGTGCACTCTAATGCAATTGCCGTGCCTACTTGGCCAGTGGCCGCGTGGAAGGGAAATATGGCGAATTTTCACCTAGAAAAACAGTAGTAATTCACTGGATTCGAGAGGGGTTCTACGATTTGGCCGAAAATCAGCCGGAGAATGTCACCCGCGGTGCGATTTTTTGTCCGTCTGGGCAGCACCGGATGACCGCCAGCGGCAGCCAGGCGAGATTGACAGTAACCTATTGAATATCAGGGTAATAGTGCCCGGATGGCGGCGTGTATGGTCTGCAACTGCAGGGCGTTACCGCCCCGGTCGGGGTGGTGCTTCATTGCCAGTTTGCGGTAACGCCGCTTAATGGTCGCATCGTCCACGGGATCTTTGAGGCCCAGGATATCAAGCGCCTCGCGGCGCTTGTCGGAACCCACATACTTGCGCCAGAAATTATCCAGCATCTTGTCCACATCGGCACCAGTAGTTCGCTCCAGGTTCCCCAGGTCGAGGTAGTAGCTGCGCAGGGGGTCGGCCTCCGTGAGCGATGTCTTCGGCGATTGGGATGGCAGCAGGACAATACGCAGCGGAGAGATCTCGAGCCTGGTTTGCCGGCCTTCCGCCATTTGTTGTTGCAGCAGATACAGGCAATGGAACAGCAGGAAGTGGGCGCGGAACAGGCTCAGGCTATCTCCCGGCTTATGGTCAAATGGGAGCTCGGGGTGCTGGTCACGCAATACTCGAATTAGCTGGATCTCATCTACGCCCGCAGGATGATCCTGGAGTATCGCTTTAATAATCTCGAGTACAACGGGGGTAATCTGGCTAGTCATGATCAACCGTTGCCGGCCATAACCAGGCGGCGCCGCGCACCCCTGCGCTATCACCGTGTACATTGCGCACTACTCGTGTCAACAACTCATCATTAAAGACCCACCGTGCCAGCGCATCGCGTCCTTCCGTGTAGAGCCGATCAACATTGGACATGCCGCCACCCAGTACGATGACATCAGGATCAAGGATATTGACCACGATGGACACTGCGTGACCAAAGCGGTCGAAGTACCGTTGCATGGTGGCTTCCGCCAACGCATCGCCCTGTGCAGCCTTGGCAACAATGATTTTGGTGTCATCGTCCTTGTTTCCGCCGGCCTTGCGGTAGGCGTGAAGTAGCCCGGGACCGGAAAGGAAATTTTCGATGCAGCCATCCTTGCCGCAGAAACATCGTGGCCCGTCGGGCTCCAGAATGTTGTGCCCCCATTCACCGGCGATGTGCTGCAAACCCTGATGCAGTTTCTGGTGAAACACGATGCCGCCGCCGACACCGGTCCCCATGATGACTCCAAAGACAACGTCCGCGCCCTGGCCGGCGCCATCGATAGCTTCGCTTAGGGCAAAACAGTTTGCATCATTGGCCATGCGTATCGGGCGATCGAGCCGTTGTTCCAGGTCTGCCTTAACCGGCATACCATTCATGCACACGGTATTGGAATTTTTTAACAACCCGGTTCGGGTGGAAACAGCGCCGGGGTGACCGATGCCTACACGGGCCCGGTTACCAAGCGGTTGTTCGAGTGTAAGAACCAGATCGGCAATATTGTTCAGTATTGCGTCGTAGCCATCAGCGACGGGCGTAGGACGTCTTTCGCGAGCCAGAATTTCACCAGCCTGGTCCATGACGATGGCCTCGGTTTTGGTGCCGCCCAGATCAATGCCAATTCGGTAAGACATCATTCACCACCTATTCTACTAGTTGCCCCTGATCTGCTGATAACCAGCGCCAGCCAGTGGCCGTATATTTCGTCAGCGATTTTCCGTAAGGCAGCAATATTGTTGTCCAAGTCTGACAGGATTGTGTCTTTTGTTGGAATCGTGGGCGACGCGGACAGTGTGTCATCACTTGCCCGATCAACCCAGTCCCGCACCAGTTCGGGCGTCATCTCTACGTGGCACTGCATCGCCAGTGTATTCCCGATCACAAACGCCTGATTCCGGCAGTGGTCGCTCGACCACACATGAGTTGCGCCATCCGGCAAATCGAAGGTCTCGCCGTGCCAGTGAAAGGCGGTGAATTCAGTGCCCAGTGTTGGAAACCATTGTTGTGCGAGCGCAGTGTCCGAAACCTGTATTGGCAACCAGCCGTATTCGGGTACCGGATTAGTATAAACCCTGGCGCCAAGCGACATGGCTATCAGTTGTCCCCCGAGGCAATGTCCCAGCAGCGGCATGTCCTGATCAATCGCCTCACGTATCAGGGCAAGGGCAGGAGAGATCCAGGGGAGGTCGTCATTGACGCTCATGGGGCCGCCCATCAATACCATGCCCGAGAAGTCGCCGACCGACTCAGGCAGATTCTCGCCATTGTCGATGGCGAGAACACGATAGGGTATTTTCCGCGCTTCCAAAAATTCCGCGAGGTAGCCGGGCCCCTCGTGTTTGACATGCCGGATGATGAGAATCTCTTTCATTTGTCTCCGTACGCTGGCGCGAGAAGCGTTTAATCGGAATGCTTCTCGTTTCCTGACTGCATTGCTCATTTTACACCGACCACGGGGTGGTGACATTGCCGTTGATGTGGATAATAGGCCGCCCTGCAAAAGCACAACCCCCGGATTCGTACCGGCAGGGAACCTTTTCCCGCATTTGATCGTTAATTAGAAGTATGTCGATTGTGAAATTCTGGTCGCGCACCGCTGACAACCAAAACCGTTTTGAAGACTTGATGGGTCCGCATATCGATCACCTGTATCGATTGTCCTACCGATTTACCGGGTCGCGCGAAGACGCCGAGGACCTGGTTCAGGACCTGTTGTTGAAACTCTACCCGCGCCAGCAAGAGATAGAGTCTATCGAAAAACTGAGACCCTGGTTGGCGCGCGTGCTTTACCGGCTGTTTATCGACCGGGTTCGCCAGGGCGGGAGATCCGTGCTGAGCGCGGTCGAGGATTCCGAGGCGCCTGACGACCAGATGGATCAGGCAGCAGGAATTGAAGCACTGGTGGAGGGCACGCTGACGCAGGAGCGATTATTGGAGTCGTTCGCGCTGCTAAATGAGGATCAACGAGCACTGTTGGCCTTGCACGATATCGAGGGCTATACCCTGGCCGAACTGGCGGATGTGCTGGATACCCCGATTGGTACCCTGAAATCCAGATTGAATCGCTCACGTACCCGGCTGCGTAAATTACTCTCAAGGGAACCTTTTCAAGAATCTCGGCGTGTTAACAGCTAACGGAGACGCGTTATGAATTGCAAAGACCAACATGTTTTATTTGATGAGTACCTGGACGGCGAGCTGAACGAAAGTCAGTCTGCCAGCCTGACGGCTCATGTTGAGACCTGTGGTACCTGCAAGGCAAGGCTGGCACAACACCAGGCTTTGCGCGATGCGCTCCGTCAGATGCCGGTTGAACCGGCCCGATCGGGTTTTGCGCATTCTGCTTTACGGCAGGCCCGACTGGCTTACGCCGCCGAGAAAATCCCCCACCCCCAACCTGTCGTAAAACAGCAGCCGTTCTTCCGGCACTGGTTTGCCGCAGGATTCGGCGGTGCGATGGCGGCCGGGTTAGCGCTTTGGGCGGTCTTCACCCTGATCGGGCCGGTTCAACCGGCATCGAAATTGCCGATGTTCAATATGGCTGTTCTGGAAACGCGCAATGTCACCCTTGCCATTAATGTTCCTGAGGACATGGATGGTGTGACGTTGACCGTCGAGTTGCCGGATAACTTCGAGATATCCGGATATCGTGGCAAGCACCAGCTTGCCTGGCAGACGCGACTGAAGAAGGGGCGCAACGTGTTGACCTTACCCGTTAAGGCAGTGGGCAAAGGTCAGGGCCAACTCGTTGCGAGGGTCGCCCGTAACCAGGAAAGCAAGCTGTTGCGCGTAAATTTGCAGGCAACATCGGCAGACAAAAACAGCCTGATTGTGATTGACCTGAAGGCGTAATCAATGAATTTATCTGGATTAAGGAGTTTTACAATGAAAAAAACCAGTCTGATGATTGTAATGGCGCTGGCCGGGACGGTACCGATTGCCGCCAATGCAAGTTTCGACGACGCGACCATCGAGGTGGTTGACATTGATCACGATCGCTCGAGCGATGTGACCAATCGTATCGAGTTGCCGGACCATGATCGCGATCATGACAAGGATCATGACAAGTACGACGACAAGTACCGCGAGAAGTATGGCGACAATTACCACGACAAGGATCATGACAAGTACGACGACAAGTACGACGACAAGTACGAGGAAGGTTATCATGATCGCGATGATCATCACGAAGGCCATGACGAGCGTGAAGATGACCATGAGTCCGAGCATGACGAGCAAGAAGACGAGCGTGAAGATGACCATGAGTCCGATCACGACGACAGCTCTGACGACGACAAGGAAGAGAGCAGTTCATAATTATTAGTTTCGTTTAGTAACAAGCCTTCCCCCGTTTTTCGGGGGGAGGTTTTTTTGTTTTGAGGGGATTTTGAGATGTTTAAGCAGTTACTGGTCCACGCGGGCACGGCCGTGTTCATTGGCCTGTCGGCAACGACCTTGTCCGCCCATGGGGCGAATCTGTCGGCGTTTGATGCTGGCAAGAAGGCATTTGAAAAGGGTAATTACAAGGAAGCGGTTACACAGTTTGAAAAAGCGAAAAAGTCCGGGGAACGGCGGGTCGCGCTTCACTACAACCTGGGTGTGAGTTACTACCGCCTCGGAGATATGACGGAAGCCAAGCGGAACTTTAAAATCGTTTCACGCAACCGTGGCATGGCAGCCCTGGGGCACTACAACCTTGGTCTCGTTGCCAGGAAAGAAAACGATCGTGAAGCCGCGATCAGCGAATTCAAGAAAGTCATAGAGATCTCGAAGGACAAGAAGCTGATTCGCCTGGCCGATCAGAATCTTAGCGAGATCTACAACTACGTCGGCGTGTGGAGAGGCGGAGTGTCGGCGCGCCTTGGCTACGACACTAACGTCACTACAGCTGCGGATGGAACCCCCGCTGGTTCCAGTGCTTTTACGACCGTTGGCGCGTATACAGACTATCTTATCAGCGGTACACGTCGGGATGGTCTCTACTTCACGGGCGATCTGTCGGTGTGGGATTACGCGTCCCAGAATGAGGACCAGAATACCATTCGTGTGGGCCTGAAAAAGACGACACCCTGGGGCAAACAGTCTGCCTACTATGCAGGTTACTTCTCTTCGTCGAATTATCGCGGCAGCGCTTACCAGAATATCGCCCGCCTGGAAGCCGGTACGCGAAAGAACCTCGACAAAGGCGAGAGTTTCCAGTTTCGATATCGCTACGACAATATTAACTCTCTCAACCCGACCTACGACTACCTTCAGGGTTGGCGCCAACGCCTACGTGCCGAGTATCGGAAATATGACAAGGACCGCAAGTCACGGTTTTACTACGAATTTGAGTTCAATGATCGCCAGGATCCAAACTTTGCACCCAACCGTCATACTCTCCGGGGAATATACGGCGGAAACCTGTCTCAACACTGGCAATGGGAAGGGGATATCAATTTTCGCATGAGCGACTACCCGTTGCGCGATGATCAGCGTTTTCGCGTGTCGCTGACCACATCACGTCGTATCAATGATGACCTGAAATTCCGTGCGCGTGTGCGGCATACTGACAACAATTCCACTGATCCCGCTTATTCCTTTGGCAGCAATCAGGTGTGGGCGGGTGTGAGTTACTACTTCTGACAACGTAGTCGGAAGTTAGCAGGGGCCACCGATCGTGGCCCCTGTGTCTTTGTCCCGGGCTTCGGTCGCCGGGCGGTCAGGAAGGCGCGCCAGCTTTCAATTCAGGTCGCGACTTCATGGCACAAATCCTGCAAAATTAACTCTCTCAGTGCTCCGCCCGTTGCCGGGGAGCGACCGATTGGCGGGCGGCGCTAGGACTAAACAGTCAATAATTAGTACATTATCGATTTCCGGGCTGGTCTGGAGCCGGGATTTAACTGTATCGAGTCTGACGAATATGGTCGCACGCATCTATCAATCTGCGCGAATTACACCAGGATCTATACGCTAAATGCTAAACGTATTGCTGCGTCGAGAGTATTTGCGATTCGTGTGGGCCCGGCCGTCGCTTCGGCTCGCCATGCTTGCGCTGTTATTCGCCGCCAGCGCCTGCACCACGACGCCCGAGGAGGAAGATGCTGCTGACGACAGTTCCAGCGCAGAACTGAAGGTAGCAATTGTCGTCAGCCAGCGTGCTCCGGTATTTGATGATGTTGCAGAACAATTACAGCGGGTATTGGGAAAAAGAGCCGTTCGCTATTATTTGACCGGCAAGTCCGCTGCCGATTCAGAGCTGGCCCGGACGCTGATGGCGTCGGACAGACAGCAGGTTGTTGCGATTGGTCTGCCGGCAGCGCTGTGGAGCAAACAGCTCCAGAACAGGCAAATTGTTTTTTGTCAGGTGTTCAATTACCGGCAGTACAAACTGGTGTCAGATTCGCGAAAGGGTGTCAGCAGCGTTCCGCCCGCGGATCAGTTATTCGGCAAGTGGAAAGCGCTTTCCCCTTCACTTCGGCGCGTGGTAACCATTACCGGGCCCTACCACAAGCACTTGGTAGCCGCAGCAAAAGCGGCCGCGGCGAAACAGGGAATTGGTCTGGACCATATTGTGGTCCGTTCCGACAAGGAATTTCGCTACACGTTTAAAAACCGCGTAGTTAATTACCAGGGCGTCTGGTTGTTGCCCGATAATCGGATACTAAGCCGCAGCGCGATGCACGAAGTAATGTCTTATAGTGTAAGAAACGGCAAGCAAGTGGCGGTGTTCAATCCCCAGTTGCTTGCAATCGGCGGCCTGATTAGTGCAGAACCGAAACCGGAGGATGTGGCAAACCAGGTGATACGTCGGCTGCGCCAGGCGAACGCCAAAACCGGCATCCCCGGGCCGGACGTTACTGCTCTTGGCCAGACCCGCTTCCAGATTAATACGGTATTGGCTCGTCAGCTAGGCCTGAAGTCTGTAAACACGAATGCAGGGAACGGTGTATGAGATTAATCGTTATCGGGCTGCGCACCGAAGCAAGCAGGGCCATCGCCGCGGTGCGAGCGAGTCTCGTACGCCTGGTAACGAAAATCCGTGTTTCTGTTTCCGGTTATTTCTTGTCTACGACTGCATTTCTGTCCCGGCAAGGGGCGCGGACAAAACCGCGAAGCCTGGTCAACCGCATACTGTATTTGCAAGTACTTTGGAGCGTACTGATCTTTCTGGTTGCCGTGTCAGGTATCTGGTGGAGTACGACCTACCTTATCCGGGACAACCTCTTCGAACGTAGTGTCCAGTGGGCGACGGAGCTCGACGAGCTGGGTACACCGCTTTATGCCTCGAACGGGAAACTGCAGATAACTGATATTGCCAAGCGCATCATGGCATCGCCCGAGATCAGCTACGTACGCTACTACGATGCCAGTGGCGAGAAGGTAATTGCCAGTTACCACGATGATCCGGATGCCGAAGCAGAATCCCCGGCTCTGGATAAAAACCAGCTTGGCACGCTAGGTGCGACGGATCATTCGACCAAACCTTATTTTATTGATAAAGACAGCGACCCGGATACTTACCGACTGATAGCGCCGGTTTGGGTAAAGTCGATTAAATCAGATGGTTTGATGGGCTTTAATCTCGACAAACCTGGTGCGGAACAGATTAGGGTAATAGGCTTTATTGATGTCGGGCTGGATCGGACCCGGTTCTCGCGGGTACAGGACAATGTGCTGATCGTTGGCAGCATTACGACCGCAATTATCGTGCTGATCGCCATGTTTATCGGGCGTCATCTCATTATGAGCGCGCTGGCGCCACTCTCAAGGCTTAAGATCCCGCTCGCGCGACTGGCGCAGGGCGAAACAGGCGTCGAAGTCGAGAGTGTTGGCGACGAGGAGATTGTCGCAATCAGTCAGGCATTGAACACCACGATCAAGGCGGTGAACGAACGCGACGAAGCGCTCCGAAAGATTGCCGATCACGACCCGCTGACCGGTCTGGTCAATCGCACATACTTCATGCGCGAGCTCGCAGAAACACTCGACGAGGCGTCTCACGGCGATGCCTCGTCAGCTTTGCTGTTTATCGATCTGGATCAGTTCAAGTACGTCAACGATACCGTTGGGCATGGTGCCGGTGACCGGCTGCTGATCCAGGTTTCCGAGGCCCTGCGCCATCGCGCGCGGGATTACGATGTTGTCGGCCGTTTTGGCGGTGATGAATTTGTTGTTCTCGCCCGCGACGTTGATCAGAGTAGTGCGGTCGGTGTCGCACGCGGTTTGTTGAAGGTATTGCAGGACATGCGATTTGTCGCAGACGGTCATTCATTCAATATCTACTGCAGCATCGGCGTCACCATGATCCATAACACCCGCTATAACGTTGACGAGTTGTTGTCGCAGGCCGACATGGCCTGCTTCCAGGCAAAATCGCGCGGCCGTAATCGCTATCACATGTTCGAGGTCAGCGACTACGACAAGAAGGCGCTGGTCGAGGATATTGGCTGGTCACAGCGCATTCGAGATGCCATTGATCATGGCGAATTCCTGCTGCATTTCCAGCCGATGGTTGGCGGAAAGGCCGATGATCAGGAGTTTTACGAGGTGCTTCTGCGCATGACCGATAGTGAGGGGCAGTTGGTGGCACCGTCGGTATTTTTCCAGGCCGCGGAACGTTTTGGCATGATGGTGGACGTTGACTACTGGGTGATTGCAAATTCACTGGCCATTCTTGCCGACTACCGGCGGGACGGACGCGACATTCGTTTCTCAATCAATCTTTCCGGCCACGTATTTGAAGATCAGGCGCTGGCATCAAAGATTGTCGAGGCACTGGATGAACACAAAATACCAGGTTCCGCGGTAGTGTTCGAGGTCACGGAACAGTCAGCTGTACGTTATATGGATCGGGCCAATTCACTGATTCAGTCCTTGCAGAATCATGGCTGCCAGTTTGCGCTGGATGACTTTGGTACGGGATTCAGCTCCTACGGTTATATCAAGAGCTTGCCAATCGACTACATCAAGATCAGTGGCGACTTCATTCAGGATATTCGTCACGACCACGTCGACAAGGTTATGGTGAAGTCCATGGTCGAGATTGCCAAGGCACTGGGCAAGAAGATTGTTGCCGAGAATATTGAGGACGTAGAAACACTCCATATCCTCCAGGACATGGGTGTCGATTTCTTCCAGGGCTACTACTTCGGGGCACCGATGGAAACGCTGCCGGACTGGGAGGTTTCCCGGGCAATGGTTAACGCCAAGCGATAGATTAACCGGCCGACTTCAGTCGGCCGAAATTCAATCAGGTATCTGCTGTCTTGTCGCGCTCGATTAGCGCGTAGGCAGAGTGATTGTGAATTGACTCGAAGTTCTCCGACTCAACCACGTAGGAATCAATACGGTCATCGGCGTTGAGAATTGCCGCGACGTCACGCACCGTGTCTTCGACAAACTTCGGATTATCGTAAGCGCGCTCGGTGACGTATTTTTCATCCGGGCGTTTCAGCAGGCCGAAGAGTTCACAGCTGGCCTCTTTTTCCACCAGGTCGATGATGTCCTCGATCCAGACGAAACTGTTGGTACGAACCTCGACAGTCACGTGCGAACGCTGGTTGTGCGCGCCGTAATCTGAAATCTCCTTGGAACAAGGACAAAGACTGGTGACCGGCACCACGACCTTGATACCGACGATGGTTTTGTCACCCTGCACATCACCAATGAGGCTGACTTCGTAATCCATCAGGCTCTGCACACCGGAGACCGGGGCGGCCTTGTTGACGAAGTAGGGGAAGTGCATTTCGATGTGACCGCGATCGGCCTCCAGGCGCTCACGCATTTCCATGAGCATGTCGGTAAACGATTCGACCGAGATCTCGTATTCATGATTATTGAGAATATCGACGAAACGCGACATATGGGTGCCCTTGAAATTGTGGGGCAGCTCAACGTACATGTTGAAGTGGGCGATAGTGTGCTGCTCGCCCTGGCTACGATCCTTGACCCTTACCGGGTGGCGGATGTCCTTGATCCCGACCTTGTCGATCTGGATGTGGCGAGTATCGGGTGCATTCTGTACGTCGGCGATACAGGCAGCCGTTTGCGCTTTGCTGCTAGAGCTCATTCGGTTCTCTCTTTTAGGAATTCGGCGTGCTGGTTAATACTTGACCAATTAGATCAAGTTTATGCGGATCCAGGCACGGCGGCAAGTTCTGGTGGCGCGGCGCGGCGAATGGTACGCCGAATCCCGTCAGCGTCCAACCCGAGCTCGGCCAGAATTTCGCCACGTGAGCCCTGGTGCGGGAACGCATCCGGTAACCCCAAATGCAGAATGGGTATGTCGATACATGCCTGATTCAGGAATTCACTGACGGCTGATCCGGCGCCACCGGCAATACTATTCTCTTCAACGGTAACGATCAGGCTATGGTTTGATGCGATTTCGCGGATCAGGTCCTCGTCCAGCGGTTTGACGAAACGCATGTTGACCAGGGTTGCGTCTATTGATTCGGCCGCTTCTTCGGCAGGCGTGACCATGCTGCCGAACGCGAGGATCGCGATTTGCTTGCCGCGACGGCGGATTTCGCCCTTGCCAATTGGCAACGCTTGCAGTGATGGGTTGACCGCCACACCAGGCCCACCACCGCGTGGGTAGCGTACGGCACTGGGACCATTGATTTGCATGCCAGTCACCAGCATCTGTCGACATTCATTTTCGTCGGCAGGCGCCATGACGGTGATATTGGGCAGGCAGCGCAGATAACTCAGGTCAAAATCGCCGCAGTGAGTGGCACCATCAGGTCCGACGATGCCGGCCCGGTCAATGGCCATCAGCACCGGCAAATCCTGCAGGCAGATGTCATGAATGACCTGGTCGTAGGCACGTTGCAGAAATGTAGAATAAATAGCCACGACCGGTTTCAGGTCTTCGCAGGCGAGCCCGGCGGCAAAGGTGAGCGCATGCTGCTCCGCGATGCCGACATCGAAATATCGCTGCGGATACTCGTCGCGGAAGCGGGTCATGCCCGAGCCTTCGCACATTGCCGGCGTTATTGCCATCAGGCGGTTGTCTGTTGCCGCCATGTCACATAGCCAGTCTCCAAATACCTTGGTATAGGTGACTCCCGACGGCTTGTTTTCGGATTTACCGGTTTCCGGGTCGAACGGATTAACGCCATGATAGGAGCAGGGATCACCTTCGGCCGGCTCATATCCCTTGCCTTTGCGAGTGACGACATGCAGGAAACGCGGACCTTTGAGCTTGCGCATATTACGTAAGGTGTGGACCAGCGCCGTTACGTCGTGCCCATCAATTGGACCAATATAGTTAAATCCCATTTCCTCAAACAAGGTGCTGGGCATGAGCATGCCCTTGACGTGTTCTTCAGCACGGCGTGCCAGACGCCACATCGGTTTCACCGTGCTCAATACCTGTTTACTACCTTCGCGCATGCTGGAATAAACGCGTCCGGAGAGAATACGGGCGAGATAGTTGGACATGGCGCCGACATTGTTCGATATCGACATGTCGTTGTCATTCAGGATCACCAGCAGGTTGGCGTCCATGTCGCCGGCATTATTCAGTGCCTCGTAGGCCATGCCCGCCGAGAGCGCACCATCACCGATAATCGCAGTAACCTGACGTTCGGAGTCGGCCGTGGCGGCCGCAATGGCCATGCCCAGGGCAGCACTCACTGAGGTGCTCGAGTGGCCAACACCAAAGGTGTCATACGGGCTCTCTTCGCGTTTCGGGAATCCGGAGAGCCCGTCTTTCTGGCGCAGGCTTTCCATTTGTTTGCGACGGCCGGTCAGGATCTTGTGGGCGTAGGTTTGGTGGCCCACGTCCCAGACCAACCGGTCTTCTGGAGTGTTGAAGACGTAATGCAGGGCGATGGTCAGCTCGACGGTGCCCAGACTGGCAGACAGGTGTCCACCGGTACGTGAAACGCTGTCGATGATGCATGCCCGCACTTCTTCCGCCAACGCTTCAAGTTGAACCTCTTTCAGGCTGCGCAACTGGGCCGGCGACGAGATCGTCGCTAACAGCGGAAATTTGTCAGCATTTGACATGGGTTACTGGTTTCGATGGACGATAAAATCGGCAATTTCGCCGAGTATTTTGCCATTATCCCCCAATGGCGCGAGGCTTGCGAGCGCGGTCTGGTAGAGCTCCTCGGCCCGGCTACGCGCTGCATCCATCCCGAGAATTGAAGGGTAGGTGGGCTTGTTTTGCGCCTGATCCGAGCCCTGGGGCTTGCCCAGCGTCGCGGTATCCGCGGTCACATCAAGAATATCGTCGACTACCTGGAACGCCAGGCCGATGGCTTCGCCATACTGATCCAGTGCCGCCAGCACCTTGTCGTCAGTGGCCTCGGCAGTGAGTGCGCCGAGCATGACCGAGGCGTGAATCAGCTCGCCGGTCTTGCGTCGATGCATATCCTCGAGCCGTTCCGGGTTTAGTGTCTTTCCGACGGATTCGATATCGATTGCCTGACCCCCTGCCATGCCATAGGAGCCGACTGCGTGCGCCAGCACGCCAACCATTCGCAGCCGACGCCCGCTATCAATATCAAGTGCCGGATCGTTGGCGAGCATGTCAAACGCGAGGCTCTGTAATGCGTCACCGACAAGCAATGCCGTTGCCTCATTGAAGGCCTTGTGGCAGGTTGGTTTGCCGCGACGCAGGTCATCGTCATCCATGCACGGCATGTCGTCGTGTACCAGCGAAAAACTGTGAATGATCTCAACCGCGCAGGCGGCGACATCGAGTGCCACTAATGGTGCGCCCAGGGCGCGGCCGGTGGCATAGACCAGGCTTGCGCGGATACGTTTGCCGCCACTCAAGGTGGAATAGCGCATGGCCGCATGTAGCTGATTTGGAAGCGAGTGCTCTTCCGGCAGGCGCGCGGCCAATGCCTGCTCCAGGCGATCGCAATAATTGCGCAGGGTGTCGGTGATTGAGCTCAAGGCACTACAAATTTGGCGGGTCGATTGTCAGTGTCGACAACGGCTAGTCGTCGGATTCTTCGTCCAGTGGCTGGATCAGATACGCGTCGTTTTCCTTAAC
>Ga0209536_100001362_pt1 | contig 40719 bp, 29 predicted proteins | sample DeeMarSeWOR28_12_FD_187461 | JGI IMG/M metagenome (GOLD analysis project Ga0209536, IMG submission 187461) | Marine sediment microbial communities from White Oak River estuary, North Carolina - WOR-2-8_12 (SPAdes) (version 2) | ecosystem: Environmental > Aquatic > Marine > Intertidal zone >... | reverse complement strand
CTGAAAAGACGGTTACAAAGGCTGCGCTCAGGGCCCCTTCGCCGAACAGGTCCCGCAGGAGATTGGGTATCCGGAAGGCCACAACAAAAGCGTCAAACGCGAAGCCGGCACCGAACAAGACGGCAAATGCCTGTTCCCTCACCAGCCCGAGCACCCTGCTGCACATGACGGCTATACTGACCTTTGAGGCCGAACGGGCTATTCTGCCGGTGTCTTCTGCTGGCTGCTGCATCAAATAAGGTGTCTGAGAAATTTCATTGTTGTTAAAGAAAAACCTGCGAAAATTTTTGCTACTCTAGCAGGCTAAAGCAAAGAAGACAATGTTCTTGCTTGACTTTGCCGCAAGCTTATGAATAGTATGCATTCCTTTGTATTTCTTACTCAGGTTGCCTCCTGTGTTTCCACGAGTATAAGTGTTTGATTTTAAAAGAATAACGTTGTGGGAGGCCTGCTGTATGACTGAGTACCCCGGGAGAGAAAGACTTGTTAGAGTTACAAATTGGAGGGTTACATGACGGACGTTAAGCTGATTAGGAATGTGGCGATTTTGGGACATGGCAATTGCGGTAAAACCACACTGGCTGAGGCCATGCTTTTCAGCGCAGGGAAGACAAACCGTTTAGGCAAGGTGGACGATGGTTCTTCCAATATGGATTTTGAGCCGGAAGAGATCAAGCGTAACATCACGATTGGTGCGGCATTTAATCATTATACCTGGAAGAAGCATGAGGTTTTTCTGGCAGATACTCCCGGAGATGATAATTTCATAAATGAGTCCAAGTTTGTAGCCAAGATTACCGACTGTGCCCTGTTCTGTATCGGGGCGGCAACCAGTATCAAAAACCAGACAACTAAATTTACCGATTTTATTGAAGAACGCAAAATTCCAACAATTATCTGCATCACCCGGATGGATCGCGAACGGGCTAATTTTGCCCATGTCATTGAAGGTATCAAGGCAAATCTGCCCATGAAACCGGCAATTACCTTTGTACCGATCGGTGCCGAAGCGAATTTCAAGGGCGTCATTAATGTTGCCACCCAAAAAGCCTATATGTTCGATGATAAGGGCAAGGCCGAGGAAACAGAGATCCCCGGAAATATGGCTGATGAAATCGGGGTCTACCGTGAAAGCCTTATGGAGCAGGTGGCTGAAACGGATGACAGCCTGATTGAAAAGTTCCTGGAAGAAGGCGAACTAACTGATGAAGACTTGATAAACGGTTTGAAGGCTGGTGTCAGGTCCGGGGAGATAAGTCCGGTCAGTGTTACAGCGGCCCTGAACAATCAGGGAGTTGAAATGCTTCTGGATATGATCAATGATTTCCTGCCTGCTCCATGTGATACTGCACCGCATGTCGGAACCAATCCCAAGAATAAGGAAATTGTTGAAAGGGAGGCCAAGGCTGAGGCACCTTTCTCAGCCCAGGTTTTCAAAACCATGGCTGATCCGTTTGCGGGCAGGTTGACAATTTTCAGGGTTTTTTCAGGAACACTTTCCGGGGATACTTTTTACAACGCAACCAGGGATGTCGGTGAACGGTTCGGCCAGATTTTTATCTTGGAAGGTAAAAGCCAGAAACCTGTTGACTCAGTTGGACCGGGAACGATAGCTGCAGTTGCCAAGCTGAAGGAAACAGTTACCGGCGATACACTCTGTGTTGAAAGTGCGCCCATAGTCTTTGAGCCCCTTACCCCGATTCCAGCAGTTATATCATATGCAGTGACAGCCAAAAAAGGTGATGAGGAAAAACTTTTCGGTTCCATCACCAAGATGCTGGATGAAGATCTGACCTTGCAGCTCACCAGGGATAACCAGACCAAGGAGATACTTATTTCCGGAGTCGGCCAGGTGCACCTGGAAGTGATCGGTGAAAAAATCAAGCGCAAGTTCGGTGTGGGGATGGAACTGCATACGCCGAAGATTCCTTACAAGGAAACGCTGAAAGGCAAGGCGCGGGTCCAGGGCAAGCATAAAAAACAGAGTGGCGGCAGAGGCCAGTTTGCTGATACCTGGATCGAGATAGAACCTCTCCCCAAAGGTGGCGGCTATGAATTCGTGGACAAGATTGTCGGCGGAGTAATCCCCAGGCAATATATTCCTGCAGTGGATAAAGGTATTCAGGAAGCGATGGAAAAGGGGATTCTTGCCGGGTATCCCGTGGTTGATGTCAAAGTCTCCCTGGTGGACGGCTCTTTTCACTCAGTCGATTCCTCGGAACTTGCATTTAAGATTGCCGGGTCCCTTGCCTTCAAAAAAGCAGTCCAGGAGGCAAATCCTGTTTTGTTGGAACCGATCATGAATATTGCCATCAGGGTGCCGGAGGACTGTGTCGGTGATGTCATGGGGGATTTGAACTCACGTCGGGGCAGGGTGATGGGCATGGATTCTGAAGAGAAAAATGAAGTTATAAATGCCCAGGTGCCCATGGCTGAGATCCAGAAGTACGCAGCTGAACTCACTTCATTTACCGGCGGCAGGGGGTCCTTTACTGTCAGCTTTTCCCATTATGAGGAAGTTCCGGCACAACTTGCAGAAAAAATTATAGAGGCAGCCAAGAGTGAAGAATAATCGCTGTTTTTGCTTATACGGTATTCGCTGAAACAAAAACCCCGCCTGAGAACATACAGTGGCGGGGTTTTTGTATGTAATGGCTGTAGAGATTAGAAGCAGTCTATTTCAATCTGCGATGATCCTGGTGTATCCGGACGGGCAGTGATCTCACCCAGGTGATAAGGAGTCTCACCCAGGGCAGTGAGCTGCTGCATAACATCTTCCAGCATATCTTCGTCCACAATGACAACCATGCCGATCCCCATATTGAAGGTGCGGCACATTTCCTTTGGTGTGATATTTCCCTTCTCTTTCAGGAATTCAAAAATCGGAGGGATCTTCCAGCTTTCGTAGTGGATAATTGCCCTGCTTCCCTGGGGCAGTACCCGGGGGATGTTGTCAATAAAGCCTCCGCCTGTTATATGGACCATGCCGCTGATCTTGAAGTTTTTATTCAGGTTCAGCAGCGATTCACTATAGATGCGGGTAGGTTTTAAGAGCTCCTCTCCCAGGGTGCAGCCAAATTCATCCATATATTGGTCCACAGACAGGCCCAGTTCCTCAAAACATATCTTTCGAACCAGGGAATAACCATTGCTGTGCAAGCCGGACGAAGCCAGGCCTACGATCTGGTCCCCGACTTTTATTTCAGAGCCGTCAATAATTTTATCGCGCTCAGCAATACCAACGACAAACCCGGCCAGGTCATAATCACCTTCAGCGTAGAGGCCGGGCATCTCAGCTGTTTCTCCGCCGATAAGCGAGCATTTGGCAATTTTGCATCCTGCGGCAATACCCTTGATAATGTTGCTGGCAACATCAATATCGAGTTTGCCGACAGCAAGATAATCAAGAAAAAAGAGGGGCTTGGCCCCACCCACAGCAATGTCGTTAACGCACATGGCTACCAGGTCAATTCCTATGGTGTCATGCTTATTGCACTGCTTGGCTATATTCAACTTGGTGCCAACTCCGTCTGTAGAAGAGACGAGGACCGGATCAGCAAACTGGTCTGAGCCAATGGCGTAGAGACCGCTGAAACCTCCAATATCTGTAAGTACTCCCCTGCCAAAGGTTGGCGCGACGATCTTTTTTATCCTGGAAACCAGTTCATTGCCTTTGTCAATATCAACTCCGGCTTCGCTGTATCTTGAATTTTTTGACTTGCCCATATTATTATGTTTTTCCTAAATAAAATCATTATGTTAGGCAAGAAGCAGCATCGCTGCTTCAGCACTTTAATCAACTCTAAACTGTTTCGTCTGGAAACCCAATACTTATAATTTTGGGACCCCGAAAAGTCAATCAAAATTCATGATGAATTGCATGTCCTGTTACAGGCAGATACTTTGCAGGGAAGTGCCGCAAATTTGCATGCGACTCCCATATTCTGTTTGCCTTTATTGACGTCATCTCATGAAAACGATGCGGAGATGTATGCCTTTTTGAATCGTTGTCATATGATACGAGACGAACATTGACGCGTGATGATTGCCGGGCAGGATTTCTTTTACGAATATATCATGTGTTGCTCGTTGAAATAGTACAATATTCCTGATAGCATATCTGACTTATGAAACTCTTGTTCACTCTCATCGGTCTGATTTTCATACTGGAAGGTTTGCCCTATCTTACATTTCCCGAGGCAATGCAGAGATGGCTGCAGCAGCTCATGGAAATGAGACCCGCCCAGTTGAGGATGGTAGGCCTTTTTGCAGTGGTTATAGGACTCTTGATCTGTTATGTAACCTTGCAGACCAATCTGTTTAACTAACCGGTCTTGCCAGTGTGTATTGAATAACGGAAACTTAATTTGTAATGTTTTTTCAGGGAAGGTGGAGATATGAGCCAGCAAAGAAGTAGTTGGAAATCAAATATTGGATTTCTTCTTGCTGCAATAGGTTCAGCGATCGGTCTGGGCAATGTCTGGCGCTTCAGCTACATGGCTCATCAGCACGGAGGCGGTGCTTTTCTTGTACCCTACCTTGTAGCCCTTGTAATTGCCGGAGTGCCTATCATGATCATTGAATACGGGCTGGGGCATCGTGAAAAAGGCTCCTCCCCCCTGAGTTTTGTCCGCATTAACAGCAAATTCGAATGGCTCGGCTGGTGGATGCCGGTAGTCGCCATGTTCGGCATTATGCTTTATTACTCCGTTGTAATCGGCTGGTGTATCAACTATTTCTTTTATTCTTTCAACCTTTCCTGGGGCACCGACACACAGGGATTTTTTTTCAACCAGTTTCTGCAGCTATCGGATTCTGCTGCCGCAATCGGAGGAATCCGCATTCCGATTGCGGCAGCCACCCTTTTTGTCTGGGTTCTGTGCTGGCTCATCTGTTACCGCGATATCCGGCATGGTATTGAAAAGGCAAGTGTCATCTTCATGCCGATCCTTTTTCTGCTTACAATCGTCCTTGTTTTGTGGAGTATTTTCCTGGAAGGAGCATCGGAGGCCATCTTCAACAATTATCTGCATGCTGACTGGTCGAAGATCAACCTGTTTGCTGCTGATCCAGCTGAGCGTAGTGCAGCAGGCAAGGTATGGGCTGCGGCCTTTGGTCAGATATTTTTTACCCTGTCACTGGGATTCGGCATCATGATCACTTATGCAAGCTACCTCCCCAGAAAAACAGATATCGGCAGGAATGCTTTTATTACATGCTTTGTGAATTGTTTTTACTCCTTTGTCGCAGGTTTTGCCGTTTTTGGCATAGTAGGGTTTATGGCTCACAGCCAGGGCGTCCCATTTGAAGATGCGATCAAAGGGGGACCGCAGCTTGCTTTTGTGGTCTACCCGCAGGCGATTTCCCTGCTGCCCGGCATGAATGTATTGTTTGGAGTCCTCTTTTTCCTCATGCTTGTAATTGCCGGCCTTACCTCCGGCATCTCCCTGATAGAGGCATTTGCCTGCGCCATCACAGACAAGTTTGACTGGTCACGCGGTAAAGTGGTAACAGCCGTATGTGCTCTTGGTTTTCTGGGCAGCCTTGTTTTCACGACCCGTGGGGGGTTATACCTTCTTGATATTGCGGATCACTTTATCACCAACTACGGCCTGGTTACCGGCGGACTTCTCGAATGTCTCATTATAGGCTGGATTCTGAAGGCTTCCGTGCTGCGAAGACATGTGAGCCGTCTCGGGACGGTTATCCCGCCTCTCTGGGATATACTGGTAAAATTTATTACACCTGCAATCCTTGTCTATCTTCTCTACCTGTCCCTGGCAGGTGACCTGGCAGAAAATTACAGCGGCTATCCCACTGACCAGCTTATCCTGTACGGAGTAGGGTGGATGCTTGTCTGTTTTGTTGTGGCCCTGGCATTAACCTTTATTCGCTGGAAGCCGGAAAAACTAAAACGGCGGCATCGGCCCGAAGAGGATGAACTGCTAGTGTGAAAACAGGGGAAAGCAGCCTGGTAACAGGAACCAGAAGTCTGAATAAGGTTCCAAGGAGCCAAGGGGGAGAGTGAAACGAAAATAGGGAATGGCAACTTGGAAAAAGCTGGCAGCCGGCAGATAAAGAGTTAACTGATAACTGAATGCAGATTGCTACTCCCATACGGCATGTATCATGCGTCATCATATTTTTTTACGGCATACTTGGAACTTTAGACAATTGCAACGTTAGGCACTACTATTATAGACTACTTTCGGGTATTACCTTTTGAGCTCATCCCCTCCAGCAAACTCAACTGATACAACTGATACCACCAAAACCGGTAAACGTATCATGATAATAGCCGGTGAAGCTTCGGGGGACCTGCATGGTGCAAATCTTGCCCGTGAACTGAAAATGCTGGACAACGATTTGGAATTGTCAGGTATTGGCGGTGTTGGAATGGCCGGGGCAGGTGTCAATCTCCTCTATGACATTTCAAAACTGGCTGTCATGGGAATCGTTGAAGTGCTTACCCGTTTGAAAGACATCAGGGCTGCCATGAAAATCCTGGAAGAGCGGTTCAGGACAGAGCGGCCGGACCTGCTTATCCTTATCGATTATCCCGGATTTAACCTTGAACTGGCCCGTAGGGCAAAAAAATACAACTTGCCGGTTCTTTATTATATCAGTCCCAAGATCTGGGCCTGGCGTGAAGGTCGAATAAAGCGCATAAAAAAATATGTTGACCGGATGGCTGTCATTCTGCCGTTTGAAAAAATGTTTTACAAGAGGCATGGGGTTGACGTTGACTTTGTGGGCAATCCGCTCCTGGACCAGGTCCGAGCAACATTGACCCCGGCTGAATTCAAGGACCGCTATGCTATTGATCCTGCTGCCACTATTATCGGCATCATGCCGGGCAGCCGGAGACAGGAAATTGTAAAACTTCTGCCGCTGTTCATGGAAGCAGCTGTAAACCTGGAACGTAAAATTAAAAAATGTATTTTCCTGCTGCCTCTTGCCTCCACCTTGACAGAAGATGAAATCAAAAAGCATATTGCGCGGGATGGCAGGCGGCTGGATATCCGCATTATAAAAGATGAGCGCTATGAGGCCATGGCTGCCTGTGATGCCGCCATGGCGGCATCAGGCACCCTGACCATGGAGCTGGCAATCCTCAAGGTGCCCATGGTGGTATGCTACCGGGTTTCATTGGTAAGTAGCATGCTGGCCAAGCCTTTTATCAAAGTTAAGTATGCTTCATTGGTCAACCTGGTGGCGGAAAAGGAGGTGGTGCCGGAACTCCTGCAGTACAAGGCGACTCCTGAAAATATCTATAAGGAAATATTGCCCTTGCTGCTTCATAAGGAGGCCCGGGAAGCCATGCTGAAAGAGTTGAATCTTGTCTGTGCCCGGTTAGGCGGGCCCGGAGCCTCCAGGCGGACAGCAAAACTGGCCCTCGGGATGATGGCGGTTGGGATGGGATCACATGGGTGATACACCATCGGATATTGATGAAAATGGAACAGTAAAGGTGCCCATTGACGGCGTCCTTGACCTGCACAATTTCTCCCCAAAGGATCTCAGGCATCTGATCCCGGATTACCTGGATGAGTGCCGCAGGGCGGATATTTTTCAGGTACGTATAATCCACGGCAAAGGAATCGGCAATCTGCGCCGTTCAGTCCATGCCATACTGAGCAGGCTTCCGGAAGTCAAGGAATTCAAACTGGCCGGCGACCGGGGAGGGTGGGGCGCTACCCTGGTCGTACTGCAGCCGAAGTGATTTCTTCAGATCATATTACCGGTTGACAATGGGTTCCCCGAAATCGTTTCATATTTTCCTTGCCGAGTTCGGTTGACCTTACTATAAGCAGACTTCCAGAGAAAAATTGCAATATGTCAACATGTAATTATAGTTGGCTATAATAATTTTTGTGACTGGCATAAACTTTTCGAAACCATCTGCATGAAAAAACAACAAACTATTCCGCGCCTGATAAAATACATCAAGCCATATCGAGGCTGGATGGCAACAGCCATGTTCTGCATGATCATTGTCGCAGTTATGACAGCAGCCCAGGCTTATATGGTCAAGCCCATGCTGGATGAGATTTTTTTCAACAAGGATGCGTTCATGCTCAAGGTCGTCCCCGTCGCAATCGTCATTATTTTTCTGATCCAGGGGGTTTTTGATTACAGTTATAAGTATCTACTTGAAAAAGTCGGACAGTCGGTTATCAGGGATTTACGCAATAATCTCTACAGGCATATTCAATCACTGCCTCTTTCTTTCTTTCACAAAACCCCAACCGGTGAATTAATTTCCCGTATTATTTCCGATATTGCCCTGATCCAGGGCGCTGTCTCGAATGTTCTGGTGGGGATTATCAAGGATACCTGCCAGATTTTTTTCCTGATTTTTGTCATTTTCTATATGAATTGGCGCCTCGCACTTATTGCCATGATACTCTTGCCGGCAATCATTTATCCCATTGTCAATTTCGGGCGCAGGCATAGGCGGCTCAGCAGAAGCAACCAGCAGACAACAGCACAGGTGTCAAATCTTCTCTACGAGACAATTACGGGCACCCGCATAGTGAAGGCTTTCTGCATGGAAAAGTATGAGATCGCCCGTTTTGCTGAAACGCTGGATAAGCTCTTCGGTATTGTCATGCGCAATACCAGGATCGGGGCCATTTCACATCCCCTGATGCAGCTTTTAGGCGGCATCGGCATATCACTGGTGGTCTGGTACGGCGGCAGCCAGGTGTTAAGCGGTGTTTCCACTCCGGGCACATTTTTTTCCTTTTTAACAGCCCTGATCATGATCTATGAGCCGCTCAAGGGAATCAGCAGGGTCAACAGCACGTTGCAGCAGGGAATTGCAGCTGCGGAAAGGGTTTTTGATGTTTTAGACGTAGAGCCCGACGTGGAAGAGAACAAAGATGCGGCAGAATTGCCCCCGGTAAAAGAAGTTATAGAATTTAAAGATGTCCGTTTTCGGTATGACGGCAAAACCGAAGTGCTCAAAGACATCAACCTGAAGGTCAAAACCGGTGAAGTCCTGGCTCTGGTCGGTTCAAGCGGTGGAGGTAAATCCACTCTGGTCAACCTTATCCCGCGATTTTTTGATGTGAGCTCCGGCTCTCTCACCATTGATGGAAGAGATATTCGGGAAGTGACCCTAAAGTCCCTGCGCAGCCAGATAGGCATGGTTACTCAGCAGACCATTCTCTTTAACGATACAGTTCGAAATAACATTACCTACGGCAGCCCTGATGCCACTTACGAGCAGATAAGAGAGGCTGCCCGTGCCGCCCATGCTCTGAATTTTATCCAGCGGCTGCCTGAAGGTTTTGATACGGTTATCGGGGAATCGGGGGCGAGGCTGTCGGGTGGTGAGCGCCAAAGGATTTCCATTGCCCGGGCTATTTTAAAGAATGCTCCAATCCTTATTCTTGATGAAGCCACTTCGTCTCTTGATACGGAATCGGAACGTGAGGTGCAGCAGGCCATAGAAAATCTGGTGCAGAGCCGGACCACTTTTGTTATAGCGCACCGTCTGTCCACCATCCGTAATGCCCACCGTATAGTAGTTCTGCAGGAAGGCAGAATCGTAGAGGAGGGAACTCACGATTCGCTGCTTCCCCAGGGGGGAGTGTATAAAATGCTTTATGATATGCAATTTAAGGATGATGCAATGGAGTTGAAGAATGGTAATTGAATTTTCATATATATTAATTATGAGGAAGAACGATGATCAGCAAGGAACTGCTGGAAATATTGGCCTGTCCCAAGTGTAAGGGACCGGTTGAATTAACTGGAAAAAGGGATGGGTTAGTCTGCAGACCCTGCAGATTGCTGTATGAAATAAGGGATGACATCCCTGTCATGCTGATAGATGAAGCAAAGAAACTCGAAGAAGATGCTGCTGATTAGCTCTTCTGTTGTGAAGAAAATTGCCCCCTAACTCTCAAGCGGTTTTTGTCCTATGGAAGTCTCTGCCCTAATAAATCAATTTGCAGTCCTGCAGGAAAATATTCTGCTCAAGCGGCTTGTCATTGTTTTTATCTATGCTGTCCTGGCCAAAGCGGTTGATATTTTTATTGATCGAGTGCTTGGCCGGATTGCGGCAAAAACTAAGATACGAGCTGATGATAAGCTTATCAAATATCTGCATGTCCCCATTTGCTGGACAGTTTTTGGGTTTGGTCTTTTGCATGCCTTGGCTGCAGGACCCCTCAAGGATCCCTGGCAGATTATCCTGCCCCAGACGATCAAAAGCATTCTCCTTGTTCTCTGGCTCATGGCCCTGATCAGGATATTCAACTGGATAGTTGAGCAGTACATGTCCGGTGCGCGGGAGAAAGGCAAGATCGGCACGGATCTCTTCATGCTCCTGAAAAATGTGCTCAGGATTGTGGCAATTATCGCCGGGCTACTCTGGCTGCTGTCTATATGGCAGATCAGCCTTACGCCGCTTTTTGCTTCGGCCGGAATAGCAGGCATTGCAGTAGCACTGGCAGCTAAGGATACCCTGGCAAATTTTTTCGGAGGTATTTCCATTTTCATGGATAATACCTATAAGGTAGGTGAATACATTATTTTGGATTCCGGCGAACGAGGCGAGGTGGTGGAGATCGGTATCCGTTCCACCCGGATTAAGACACGGGATGATGTCATGGTGACCATCCCGAACTCAATTATCGCCAATTCAAAAATAATCAATGAGAGCGCCCCGATCCCCCGATTCCGTATCAGGGTGCCCGTGGGTGTTGCTTACGGCAGTGACCTTGAAAAGGTGGAAAAGGCTCTGCTGGAAATTGCGGATGCCAACAGCAATATTGAGAAGTTTCCGGAGCCGCGGGTACGCATGAGGCTTTTTGCCGATTCGTCGATTAATTTAGAACTCCTCTGCTGGGTCAGAGATCCAAGGGATAAGGGGCTTGAGGTGCACAACCTTTTAAAGGCAGCGTATAAGATTTTCGCAGAGCAGTCCATCACAATTCCTTTTCCGCAAAGGGATGTACATATTATTAAGTCGTCTGCAGATTCATTTCAGGAAACAAGTTGATAGATCATCTAAAAGTATTCAATGGCTATATATTTTACATAAGGCTCTGGAAGAAAAAATACGATAAGTTTGTGTTAACCTTCCAATATGCAATTAAAAAATTTTTAATTCAAGCTATGGAGATTCAGACAATGAAAACACCCCTGAAAGTATTTATTCTTATTGCAGTCATGGTTTTAGGTGCTTCCTTTTCTCTTCAGGCGCGGGATCTGTCAATTGAACAGGTAAAGCAGAATGTCCGCAATCTGCACAAAAAAGTAATGGACGGCCAGCCTGCTGTTACTGTTAAGGATTTTAAAAAAATTATTGAGAGTGATAATGAATTCATTCTGCTGGATGTACGGTCCGATGCTGAATTTAATGCTGCGCATCTTCCGGGTGCCTTGCATGTTGAACGGGGCAGGCTGGAATGGATTATCCCCAATATAATCCAGAAAGCAGACAGAACAATTTATGTCTATTGCCAGGACGGAAGACGCTCAGGTTTTGCTACTGAGCGGCTTATTGAGATGGGATATACGAATGCAAGCCATATTGCTGATGGTTTTGAAGGTTGGGTCAATGCCGGGTACTATGTGTATAACATGCATGGCGAATTTATCTTAACCACCGGAGGGTATGCTAAAAGAGAGCCGCAAATTGGCAATATCAGCAAATAAACGGCTATCTGGGCTGAAGTTATTATTGGGCAGGTTTGCACAACTTCCCGGGTGCACATAAAGTTTTTAGCGAACTTGCCGCATAATGCTGAAAGATATAAGGATGGCCCGGGTCCGCAGTCACCCTAAAAATATAGGCCTTAAAAGCCTCTACGCATATGGAATTTTGAGTATTTTATAAAGGGTTTCCACACCCGGGTATGTCCCAATAAAAAAGGAGGACCGATTTTCGGTCCTCCTTTTTTATTATATGAAATTGTATGATTTTGCTTTTACTCAGGTGTAATTCCCATCTCTTTTTCCTTGTCAGCAACCTTCAGCCTTGTCTTGATAGCCGTGTCAGGTATAAGGCTCATGGAGTCGATGCCAAGCTCAACCAGGAAGATGGCAAATTCGGGGAAATCCGATGGCCCCTGGCCACAGATTCCTATTTTCTTGCCGCGGCGCTTGGCTGTGGCAATAACCATGCGGATCATTTCTTTCACCGCGTCATCTCGCTCATCAGCTATTCCGGCGAGAAGACCGGAGTCGCGATCAACACCATATGTCAACTGCGTGAGATCATTTGAGCCAATGGAAAAACCGTCAAAGATATCGGCAAAGGCGTCGGCAGAGATCACGTTACTGGGAATCTCGCACATTACATAGAGCTCCAGGCCATTTTCACCCTGTACCAGACCGCAATCTTTCATGACCTCGATTACCTTGCGGCCTTCATCCGGGGTCCGGCAGAAAGGTACCATGAGTTTAATGTTAGTAAGACCCATTTCGTTTCGGGCCTTCAGGAGCCCCTGGCACTCAAGTTCAAAGGCAGGTCTGTATTTTGGATCGTAATAACGGGAAGCTCCACGCCAGCCGATCATCGGATTTTCTTCCTCCGGCTCGTATAAGGTGCCGCCGACCAGGTTGGCATACTCGTTGCTCTTGAAATCGGATAAGCGAACGATGACGTCGTTTGGATAGAAACCGGCAGCGATACGGCCAACTCCTTCTGCAACCTTGTCAATGAAGAACTGTTTTTTGTCGGCATAGGCTCCGGTCGTCTCGTCGATCTTATTGACGATTTTCTGTATTTCCGGATCGTTCGAGCTTTTCAGCTCGTCGTAATTAAACAGGGCCAAGGGATGGAGGCCGATATGGGAGTTGATGATGAACTCTTCGCGGGCAAGGCCCACACCATCATTGGGGATCTGGCATTCAGTAAACGCCTTCTCAGGAATGGCCAGGTTCATCATAATCTTGGTCTTTGTTTTTGGCAGTTCGCCGAGGTCAACTTTATGGATCTCAAAATCAAGGAGGCCATCATAAATATAGCCAGTTTCACCTTCTGCTGAAGAAACTGTGACTTCCTGGCCTGTTTTGATGAGCTCGGAACCGTTGCCAGTCCCAATTACGCAGGGGATGCCAAGTTCTCGGGAGATGATAGCTGCATGACAGGTCCGGCCGCCGCGGTTTGTGACGATTGCACTGGCAATCTTCATGATCGGTTCCCAGTCGGGATCTGTCATATCTGTAACCAGAACCTCGCCCTTCTTGAAATCATGAATGCCTTCCACGTTATTTATGACATTGGCTGTGCCCTGGCCGATCTTGGTACCGACTGCCAAACCTTCAACAACAACCTTGCCGGTTTCCTTGAGGACATATGTTTCCATTACTCCTATATTGGATTGGGAATGAACAGTCTCAGGTCTTGCCTGAACAATGAACAGGCCGCCTGTGCCCTTTGTAACACCGTCACCATCTTTAGCCCATTCAATATCCATTGCTTTTCCATAATGGTCTTCGATGATACAGGCCCATTCTGCAAGCTTGAGAATTTCGTCGTCATTAATTACATAGCTTCTGCGTTCTTCAGGGGTGGTATCAATAGTTTTTACAGGTTCTTCAGTATTAGGGTCATTGTCGTAGATCATTTTTATTTCTTTGCTACCTGCTCTCTTGCCGACAATTGGGCGCTTGCCCTGTTTCAGAGTTGGTTTGAATACATAATATTCGTCAGGATTCACAGCGCCTTGGACTACGGTTTCACCCAGCCCCCAGGCCCCGGTCAGAAATACTGCATCTTTGAAGCCGCTTTCGGTGTCAATGGAGAAAATAACGCCGGAAGAGGCCTTGTCTGAACGGACCATTTTCTGGACAACAATGGAAAGATACACATCAAACTGGCCAAAACCCTTGTCGTGTCTGTAGGAGATGGCTCGGTTGGTAAAAAGACTGGCAAAGCATCTCTTGCAGGCATCGATCAGCGCGTCATAGCCCCTGATATTCAGGTAGGTTTCCTGCTGGCCGGCAAAGGATGCATCCGGAAGGTCCTCGGCAGTGGCTGAGGAACGGACGGCAACATCAAGATTGGTGCCGTATTCGGCTTCCATTTTTTTATAGGATTCGATGATGATTTGGCGCAGGTCATCGGGAAATTCAGCATTGCGGATAATATCTCGCGCTTTTTCGCCACGTTGCTGCAGGTTGCGCAGGTCATGCGTATCCAGGTCCGCAAGGGCCTCTTTAATGGCATCTTCAATCCCTGCCTCCTTGAGTAAATACTGGTAGGCATATGCGGTGATGGCAAAACCGTGAGGAACCGCGACTCCTTTTGACGTGAGTTTCTGATACATTTCACCAAGTGAGGCATTCTTGCCACCCACCATTGGCACATCTTCAATGCCAATGTCTTCAAACCAAAGAATTAAGGCTTTATCGTGTTTTCCCATTTTTTTCTCCTGAGATCTGCAAATACTTCATGAATAATATATTGTATATATATCCGCTGCCCAACTAAATAGGAATGTCATCCAATAGGAATGTCATACGAAGGACATTCATTCCGAAGGACATTCTTATAGTAAAAATGAAATAAACGGTCAACTACTGTTTACCCTTTTTTACCAAAGTTGAACAGTGAAAAATGTCTTTTAAAAAGATGAATAATCTGCCAAAAGTAAATATTATTGCTAATACATATTGAACCAAATGGAGGAAGTATCAATGGCTGAGTCCAGGGAACTAAAGACGCTTGCGGCAAAATATATTCAAAAAGGGGACCATGGGGGCAGCAACTATTTTGGCCTTATAAAAGAACTGGTCACACACAGAAACATGTTTGAAACGGGTGAACGGGAATATGCAATCTGGCAGCAAGAGATTGATAGGATATATGGGCTTGTGCGGGACGAAATTGTTACAAACCACGCTAAGCCTAACACGCCGGTAAAATTTGGGACTTCAGGCTGGCGCGGCATTATCGGCAAGGACCTGTTCGTCAGATCCGTGCGGCAGGTGACCCAGGCTATTCTCGCAGTATATCATGAGGTTGCCAGTAACTCTGAACTGGCTGAAGCCCTTGGTGTGAAAACATTTACTGAAGCCCAGACCCGTGGATGCGTTGTAGGCTTTGACAATCGGTTTGGAGGAGAACTGCTGGCCCAGGGTGTGGTAGATGTCCTGGCCGGAAACAGGATAACTGTTCACTATGCGGGCGAGTCTACTACCGGGGTTCTTTCAGCAGCGCTTCTGGAACTTAACGCCGCCTTTTCAATAAACCTGACTCCAAGTCACAACCCCCTTGAATACGGCGGGTATAAATTCAACGGCTCTGACGGGGGGCCCGCCTCCTCATTAATTACCAACCTTATCACGGAAAAGGCCCGTAGAATAATCGATAAAGATTTGGATGTATCTGTTTCTCAAGATAGGAGCATGGTCAGGGAATTCGACTCGCTGCAAGCATGGATAAGCATGGTGCGCAGGAACCGGGTACACCATGGCCTTGATTATGACGCCATTAAAGCAGGTTTTGCCGATGACAGGGAGGTTGTTCTGGCGGTAGATTGTGTGCATGGCGCAAGCAGGTTGCATATAAAAAGGTTGATCGCGGAAGGATTGTCCGGAGCACCTTATGATAGGATGATAATCCTGCGGGGTGAGAGCGATCCTACCTTTGGGGGGGTGGCTCCTGAACCTTCATCAACCAATATGAAGCCCGTGATGCAGCTTCTTGCGGCGAGGCCGGAACCTTTAAAATTAGGCGCCGTGATTGACCCGGATGGCGACCGGATAAGGATGACCGATGGCACGGTGGAGATAGACATGAACCTCTTTGGTGCCATGGCCTATGACTTTCTTCATGAGCATAAAGGTTTACCTGGCATGGTGGCTAAAACAGTTGCCACCAGTAACTTTGCCAACCAATTGGCAGAAGATTTCGGAGAGGAGGTTTATGAATCGAAGGTGGGTTTCAAGGAGTTCAAACCCGTGATCGGTAAAGCTCTGGTCTATTTTGAGGAATCAGACGGCATAAGTGTAATCGGCCATACACCTGAGAAGGATGCTTATATAGGACTGCTGCTGGGGCTTGATATGGTTTTGACCCTGCGTAAAAACCTGGGTGAGTATCTGCTTGAGATCCAGGAAAAACACGGTTTTTACTTTCCGGCCAAGGATGGTGTGGTTGTTAGCAGCCAGGGGAAAGAACTGATGTCCACACTTTCTCTCCTGGAACAATACGCGGAGGGTTCCGTTATCAGCGTAGGAGATGAGGCGAGAACAATAACAAAAATAATTGATATTGATGGCAGAAAGATGGTTTTGGATGACGGCAGCTGGCTCATGATAAGACCGTCGGGTACAGAGCCCAAGGTCAGATTTTACGTGGAGGCCCGGGACAGGAAAAAACAGTTGGCCCTGTTTGAAGCTGCGAAAGCAATGCTGCACGGCATAGGGCTGTTGTGATATTGCAGACTTGAAAGATGGAAGATTTTTTTAAAAATACTCAATCTTTTGAAAATTATATGCAATATCATGTACTGATAATCTTCAATCTTCAATTTTTCAAATCTGCAATTTTAGCAGTGATTACTGGTTGATTTTTACAGGTCAAAAAATTATGGTGAGCTGTCAATCATCAATAGCACTTGATGTAAAATGTGTCAGATATCAGCCCTGTCAGTTTCTCTGACCGGAGCTTAGGTATGGCTACGTTTTCACGGGTGTTTTCCGTTTCATTTTTCAATTTCAGGAGTTTTATATTGCCATGTGGGATTATACAGAAAAGGTTAAGGATCATTTTTTGCACCCCCGTAATGTAGGGGACATCGAAGATGCAAGCGGCAAGGGCGAGGTAGGTTCACTGGCCTGCGGTGATGCACTGACGTTGACTTTCAAACTCGATGCTGACGGCAGGATTGAAGATGCGAAATTTAAAACATTCGGCTGCGCCAGCGCCATCGCCTCCTCTTCTGCTCTCACCGAGATGATAAAGGGTTTAACCCTCGAAGAGGCTGAAAAGATAACCAATGAGGACATTGCCGAGTATCTGGGCGGTCTTCCCAAGGAAAAGATGCATTGTTCGGTCATGGGCCGGGAAGCCCTGGAAGCCGCTATTGCCAATTATCGCGGCATACCGATCCCGATGGCTCAGGGCGAGGTTGTTTGTGAGTGCTTTGGCGTAACGGATCTTGAAATCAAGAGGGCTATCGAGGAAAGCAACCTGAAGACAGTAGAAGAGGTTACCAACTTTACCAAGGCAGGTGGCGGCTGCGGTAACTGTCATGAACGTATTGAGGAGCTGATCCGGGAGGTACGCAAAGAGTTGCGGGAGGAGGCAAAGGCCGAGGGTGCTCCCAGGAAATTGACCAATATTCAGAAAATCAAAATGATTGAAGACGTGCTCGAAAGGGAAATACGGCCGGCTTTGCGTAAGGATGGCGGGGATATCGAACTCATAGATGTTGACGGTGATTTTGTCATGGTTTCTCTCCGCGGGGCCTGCGTCAGCTGTGCCGCTTCCCAGACCACGCTGAAAGAATACGTAGAGAAAAAATTGCGCGAACAGGTCCTTGACACCCTGATCGTTGAGGAGGTTAAGAAATGAGCAGCAAAGTGGTCTATATGGATAACAATGCGACGACCCGGGTGGCTCCGGAAGTGCTTGAAGCCATGTTGCCTTATTTTTCGGACCTGTATGGAAACCCGTCAAGCATGCACACCTTCGGGGGGCAGGTTGGCCAGGCCCTTAAGGGAGCCAGGGAGCAAATTGCCAATCTTATCGGCGCCTCTCCCGATGAAATAATTTTTACAAGCTGTGGTACGGAAAGTGATTCAACGGCAATTTTTTCAGCCCTGCAGGCATTTCCGGAAAAAAGACATATTGTCACGACCAGGGTAGAGCACCCCGCAGTCAAAAACCTCTGTGAAAACATCGACAAGCTTACCGGTCACAAACACAAGGTGACCCAGTTGCCCGTGGACAGAGAGGGCATGCTTGACCTGCAACGTTTTGAAGAGAGCCTTACCGATGATACAGCTATTGTCAGCATAATGTGGGCCAATAATGAAACCGGCGTTATTTTTCCTGTTGCAGCTATGGCTGAAATTGCCAAAAGCAGGGGAATCCTTTTTCACACCGATGCAGTCCAGGCCGTGGGCAAGATCCCAATTGATTTGAGTAAGAACAGCTCCATAGACTTTCTTTCCATATCAGGACACAAGCTGCATGCCTCCAAAGGTATAGGAGTTCTTTATGTCCGCCGCGGTACCCCCTATGCCCCGTTTCTTATCGGAGGACACCAGGAACATGGCCGGCGGGGAGGCACGGAAAATGTTGCTTCCATCATAGGACTGGGTAAAGCCTTTGAACTGGCAGGGTCCCGCATGGATGATGAAAATAACAGGGTTAAGGCCCTGCGGGATAAACTGGAGAATGGGTTATTGGAGAACATACCCCACTCCATGTTAAACGGCCATAAAACTGAACGGCTGCCTAACACGACAAGTGTCAGTTTTGAATTCGTGGAGGGGGAAGCCATTCTGCTCCATCTGGACAGGTTCGGCATCTGTGCTTCGTCCGGATCGGCCTGTACATCGGGGTCTCTTGAACCCTCCCATGTTCTGCGCGCCATGGGGGTTCCATTTACTGCTGCGCACGGCTCAATCCGTTTCAGCTTAAGCGTATACAATACTGAGGATGAGGTTGACTTTATCCTCGAAAAATTGCCGCCGATCATTGAAAATCTTCGAGAGCTGTCTCCCTTCTGGAAGGGTAGTCATCCTGGAATGGTAGGCGGAAGTCAATGCAAGTGCAGCTGCTAATTATTCAATCCGCACCTATGGGAAGCAAATGAAAGTTATCGCACCGTACTGTGAAATTCTTGAAGATTTAGATAAACAAAGCCTGTCAATACGAATCGAAGCCTGCGGCCGCATCTGCTACAAGAGCGAAGACAAAATAACGGCAGAATCGGCTGAACCATTTATTCGGAATATCATAAAACATGGCCATAATTCAGTCACGGAAATGGCAGTTCTTACCTTGAAGGTTCTTTATGATGCTGAAGCCATGGCCACCCCGTTTTTCAATCTGATGCCTAAATTTCTGCTGGTTGATAAGCTTGACAGGAAGGAGCTTCTCATAACCGGAAGCGTCAGGGCATTCCGAGAGCTCTACCAGGCAAATCCTACAGTGAAGATGGTAAAGGCGATTGCCCAGTTTCTCGGCAGTCGCCATCCGCTTTTTTATGAAGATCTGCTCCCGGAAAGAGGTTTGATAAAGCAGGAGGGGGTGCGTGTGGAAAAGGTTCCCCTTGAGAACGTTGATGGGTTTACTGCAGATCTGCTTGCAAAGCACCGCCATGTTGCTGTTCTTTTTGTGGTAAATCGTGCCGTAACCCATGAAATCGTCAGGCACAGGCCCGTATCATACCTGCAGGAAAGCCAGAGATACTGCAGGTACAGCCAGGACAAGTTCGGCAATGAGGTTACCTTTATCAGGCCGATGTTTTTCCAGGAGGGCAGTGCAGAATACAGCTTATGGGAAAAGGCCATGGAGGATACTGAGAAAATTTATCTCAAGCTTCTTGAAACCTCCTCACCACAGGCAGCCAGGACTGTTCTGCCTAACTCCTGTAAAACGGAATTGATAACCTTTGCCAATCTTCTTGAATGGTTTCATATCTTCAAGTTGCGCACCTCAAAAGGGGCGGAACCATCCATGCGGGAGGTCATGATCCCGTTGCTCCACAAGTTCCAAAAAAGATATCCAGCAATTTTTAACGGAATTCAGGCAGACATATAGGTATTTCTACTTGCTTTTTTGTTTTAATTGTTGTTATTACATTTATGCCGAGTTGTCTGCGCATAGCGAATTAGAACATCAAAGTCGCAATGGTTTGGGGTATTCGTACTAATATAAATCTTTGAGAATTAAGGAGGGTTTGACATGGCTTACAATGCGGTAGAGATGGCAGACTGGCAGATATCAGAGGCTGCTGAAAAAAACATGCCCACTCCGGAAGAATGGACCGAGAAGCTTGGGCTCCGCAAGGAAGAAGTACTGCCCATGGGCAGATTGGCCAAGCTGGATTTTCTGAAAATCATTGAACGGCTCAAGGACAAGCCTGATGGCAAATATATCGAGGTAACCGCCATCACCCCGACACCTCTGGGTGAAGGAAAGAGCACTACCTCCTGCGGTCTCATGGAGGGTATGGGCAAACGTGGAGTTAATGTGGGCGGTGCCCTGCGGCAGCCTTCCGGCGGCCCGACCATGAACGTCAAGGGCACGGCGGCAGGCGGCGGCAACTCCCTGCTGATTCCCATGACAGAATTCTCCCTGGGACTTACCGGCGATATCAACGACATAATGAACGCCCATAACCTGGCCATGGTGGCACTGACTGCCCGTATGCAGCATGAACGCAATTACAATGACGAGCAGCTGGCCAGGCTGACCGGCATGCGCCGGCTCGATATCGATCCCACCCGGGTGGAGATGGGCTGGATCATTGACTTCTGCGCCCAGGCCCTCAGGAATATCATTATCGGTCTTGGCGGCCGCTACGACGGCTTTACCATGCAGTCCAAGTTCGGCATTGCCGTTGGGTCCGAGTTGATGGCAATCCTGGCCGTTGCTACAGACCTGGCTGACCTGAAGGAGCGGATCAATGACATTACCGTTGCCTTTGACAAGAACGGCAAACCGGTTACCTGCCGTGATCTTGAAGTAGGCAACGCCATGGCAGCCTTCATGCGCAACACCATCAACCCGACCCTGATGTGTACCGCTGAGTACAATCCCTGCCTGGTCCATGCCGGCCCCTTTGCCAATATTGCCGTGGGCCAGTCTTCTATTATAGCCGACCGGGTCGCCCTGAAGCTTTTTGATTACAACATCACCGAGTCCGGTTTTGCCGCTGATATCGGTTTTGAGAAATTCTGGAATGTCAAGTGCCGTTTCTCCGGGCTCAAACCCCATGTATCAGTGCTGACAGCTACCATCCGCGCCCTGAAGATGCACGGCGGCGGTCCCAAGGTGGTTGCCGGCAAGCCTTTGGATGATGCCTACACCAAGGAAAATGTGGAACTGGTCGAAAAGGGCTGCGAGAACATGGTCCACCTTATAAATGTGATCCGTAAGGCTGGCATCAATCCGGTGGTCTGCATCAATCGCTTCTATACCGATACAGATGAAGAGTGCAAGGTCGTTCGCAGGATTGCCGAGGCAGCCGGGGCCCGGTGTGCCGAATCAAAGCATTGGGAACTTGGCGGCGACGGAGCGTTGGAGTTTGCCGATGCGGTTATCGATGCCTGTAACGAAGAAAATGATTTCAAATTCCTCTATCCCCTGGAAATGAAACTACGTGACAGGGTCGAGGTCATTGCCAAGGAAGTTTATGGCGCTGACGGCGTCGACTGGCAGCCCGAGGCCAACGCCAAGGCCGAGATGCTGGAAAACGATCCAAAGTATGCCGATTTTGCTACGATGATGGTTAAGAGCCACTTGAGTCTCTCCCACGATCCGACCAAGAAAGGTGTGCCCAAAGGCTGGCGGCTGCCCATTCGCGATGTATTGATCTATTCCGGAGCCAAATTTCTCTGCCCCTGTGCCGGCACCATCAGCCTGATGCCGGGCACCAGCTCCAATCCGGCCTTCCGCCGTATTGATGTTGATACTGACACCGGTAAGGTAACAGGGCTGTTCTAATAATCTCGTAACTATTACGGGCAGAGTTTTTTTTAAAAACAGGAACGGGCCGGTGAATTTATTTCTCCGGCCCGTTCCTGTAATTTTTTTCATGCTGATCTGTATCAACCTGCACCTTCATTTACCCCGCCTGTTTTTTTCTTTTATTTTTTATACATAGGGTGTAAGTTATATAATTGTCTTAGGTGTTCTTTAAGACTCAATAACCTACAATTTCTGATATTCTCTTATGGCAAGACCACAGCAACTCAGAGGTGCTCCTCCCAGACCGGCTCCCGGAAAGCCGTCAGGTGCCGCCGGTAAGTCAAGTCTCAGCGGTACAGTCAAGGATCAGTCCGGCGCCGGTAAGCTCCGGATCGGAGACCTGCTCAGGAAAGAGGGCTATATAACCGCAAATCAGCTTGAGCATGCTCAAAAGGTCCAAAAGAAAAGCAATATGCGGCTGGGCCGGATTCTGGTTAAGCTCGGTCATATTGATGAGGAGACCATCCTCAATGTATTAAGCCGCTTACATGGCTTTCCTGCCGTAACTCTCTCCCGGGAAGTGCCTCAACCTGAAGCCCTGAAAATAATGCCTTACGAGATTGCCAAGAAATACATGGCATTCCCCATGCGCATTGCCCAGAATACCAATACCCTCAAAGTTACCATGGCCGAACCGACGGACACCTCCGCCGTCGAGGCCTTGCAGGCTGAAGTCAAAATGAAGCTTACCGTGTGTGTTTCCACGGAAAATGACATTATAGGGGCCTACCGCCACCATTACCAGATAAATGATGAAGAGTTTGCCCTGTATAAAGACGAGGAAGAGGTAGAGGAGGAGGAAGAGGTTTCGGTTGAGGCGGTGGCAGACGACTTCGGTGCCCTGGCATCTGAAGCGGCCGGAGAGCTTGAAATTGGCGCTGATGATGATGATGATGATATCATGGAGTCATACTCCTATTCCGATGCTCCGATCATCAAACTGGTTAACGGCATGCTGATCAAGGCTGTCAAGGATGGGGTATCTGACGTACATATCGAGCCGTACGAAAAGAACTTCCAGGTGCGCTACCGTCTGGACGGCTCCCTGTACAAGTCCATGAACCTGCCGATGTCCATCAAGAACGCCCTGGTTTCCAGGGTAAAGATCCTGGCCAACCTTGATATCACGGAACGCCGTGTACCGCAGGACGGGCGTATCAAGATGAAGCTTGGCAGAAACAAGGCGGTAGACTTCCGTGTTTCCACGCTGCCAACGCTTTTTGGCGAAAGCATCGTTCTCCGTATCCTTGACCAGAGTTCTTTGAATGTTGATCTGACCAAGCTCGGTTTTGATCCGAAAACCTATGAGATACTGAAGCGATGTCTTTACAGGCCCCAGGGCCTGCTGCTTGTCACCGGCCCCACCGGTAGCGGTAAAACAGTAACACTCTATTCAGCGCTTAACGCCTTAAACCGTGAAGATACCAAGATCCTGACAGCTGAGGATCCTGTAGAGTTTAACTTCAAGGGCATCAATCAGGTCAACGTCCACCAGGAAATAGGCATGACCTTTCCCGCCGCGCTCAAGGCCTTTCTGCGTCAGGACCCTGATATCATCATGGTTGGTGAGATTCGAGACATGGAAACCGCGGAAATCGCTATCAAGGCCGCTATGACAGGCCATCTGGTCTTCAGCACCCTACACACCAATGACAGTGCGGCAACCATCGGCCGTCTTATTGACATCGGGATTCCATCCTATATGGTGGCCTCATCTGTCACCATGGTGCTCTCACAGCGACTGGGACGAAGGCTCTGCGCCAACTGTAAAAAGATAGTAAATCATCACTCAGAGCAGGACCTGATTGGAGCCGGTTTTGACCCCGAGGAAATTCCGAACCTGGAAATATATGGACCAAATGGCTGCTCAATCTGCAAAGGTGGCGGCTATAAAGGCAGGGTCGGTTTCTTTGAACTTATGGAAGTCACTGAAGAGGTTGGCAAGGCCATAAGTGCCGAAGTACCTGAAGACACGCTGCGCAAGACTGCCATAAATGAAGGAATGTCACCGTTGCGTGAAGCGGGTCTGCAGAAGATTCGTGAAGGTATCACCAGCGTGGACGAGGTCCTTAAACGTACAGTCCTGACCAAGGAGAGCCTGCCTGCCTACCTGGTAAACCCGGATATGGAAAAATATGATGATGGGGACGTCATCATTCGGGAAGGCAATACGGACAATGATTTTTTCGAACTCATCCAGGGCGCTGTGATTGTTGTTAAGGGCGGGAAGAAGATAGCGGAGATCACTCAGCCCGGATCCTATTTCGGGGAAATGTCGGCTATTTCCGGCGAAGCACGGTCCGCATCGATCATTTCCAAGGGCCGCTCTACTGTCAGGCGGTTCCCGGGTGATAAGCTGTTCGAAGTTATTGAGAACTATCCTGATGTCACCAAGCATCTGTTCAAGACCATGGTCAGCAGGCTTGAACATTCTAATGAGATCATCATGAAGTTGGCCAACGGCCGCAAAGCAAGGTAGCCTTCTACTCTCTCGCTTAGAATTCAAAACTAAAAATTCATAATTTTTTTAATCGCCCCCCTCCAGAAAGTTCACGAGTTCTTCCGGGGCATTGGACACCTGTTGGTTCAACCGGGTGAGTGGTTGGCCGTTGCGTTCCGCTTTCCTTATAACAGAGGAGTCGGGGAAGAAGGCTACCGGCTTTTCCGCCAGTGCTTCCTGGAGAAATTTTGCGTCATCCTCATCCTGGACCAGGTTTCCCACAAAGGAAATTTTCGGGATACCCGAGTCAACTGCCAGTTTTTTTATTTTCAGCGCGGTTCTGACGCTGGATTTTGAGGGGATAACCACGATCAACAGGTGGTCTACCCCTGCAATGGTGCCGCGGCCGAGATGCTCCACCCCTGCTTCCATGTCCAGCAGCACAACCTGTGTTGGCGAGAGCAGGAGCTTGGTCAGCATTCTTTTGAGCACGGTATTTTCCGGACAGGCACAGCCGCCTTCCGCCGTCTGAATGGCGCCCAGCACCATGAGCCGTATGCCGTCCTGTTCTACCATGAATTTCTGCAGCAGGTCGTCAACCTGGGGATTGATCTGGTAGAAGGGGGACCCCTGGACCTTTCCGGAGCGTTCGACCAGGAGTTCAGTCATGTCGGCAATGGGTTTTATCTTTTCAGTATCCTTAATGCCGATAGTCTGAGCCATGTGCGGACTCGGGTCAGCATCAATGATAAGCACCTCTTTTCCTTGTTTTTTGAACTGGCTGGCGAGAAGCGCCATGATGGTAGTTTTGCCTACGCCGCCTTTGCCGCTTATTGCTATTTTCATGTGCCGTTTCCTGTTGTCAGTATGATTGATCTTGCAAGTTTCATAAATATGATTATCTTTTGCAACACTATAATATATAGTTATGATGAGCAGTGAATGCCACAATTGAAATAAAACAGCCGATGGTACTACATAACGCTGTTAATTTTTGAAAAATGTCAATAAAGAGTTCGCAACAAGGAGGAACAGGAATGTATAACCGCTATTCCAGCAATGAACGTGCTATTGCCACCCCGGCAACAACCGAAGCCTCAACGGTTTTTCTGGCCAAGGTCTTCAACTGGATGGCAATCGGTTTGGGGCTCACCGGGCTTGCCGCCTTTCTGACTGTTAACTCTCAGACAGCCCTACAGATTGTTTTCGGCAATAAAATGGTTTTTTACGGCCTCATATTCGGAGAGTTGGGGTTGGTTTTTTATCTTTCCGCCAGGATCGAGCGCATATCAGCCCAGGCGGCCACAGGTTTGTTCGTGGTCTATTCCATCCTTAACGGTGTAACCTTATCGGCTATCCTGCTTCTCTATACCATGACTTCGGTGGCAGCCACCTTTTTTATTGCCGCCGCAATGTTTGGAGCCATGGCAGTCTACGGTTTTGTCACCAAGAAGGACCTGTCCAGTTGGGGCTCCTTTCTTTTCATGGGACTTATCGGCATTATCATCGCCATGGTGGTTAATATCTTCCTGGCCAGTTCAATGATGTCATGGGTAATTTCCGGGATCGGGGTAATTATTTTCACCGGGCTGACAGCCTATGATGTGCAGCAGATAACCCGCATGGGGCAGCAGGGTATTATGAATGGCGGAGAGGCGGTAATCCGCAAAGGTGCAATAATGGGAGCCCTTAAACTCTACCTGGATTTTATTAATCTTTTCCTGATGCTGTTGCGCTTTATGGGCGACAGAAGATAGATGCATTTCTTGGGGAAGGATTGTAAATCTGCCCCTCACATTCGCTGAATAGCTACATACACCAGAAACCAGAACGCTAAAGCCAATGTCAGCTGATTAACAGCAGATAAAATATTTAAGAACCGCTTGTCCTGTCCATTGGCTTGATTGTTGCTTATTGCATCTCCACCACTCACGGTGGCAGGAAGACATCTAGGTCCTCATGAGCCAGGAGGTGCCCCAGTCGCTTTAAAATACTTTCGAGATGACCATATGTGAACAAAGAGATTAATTATAGCCATCACTCCAAGCATAATGTAGCTATCTTGAAAAAGCACAACAGGAGCCATTATGCAAATAATATATTGAATCAATAGCATCTATAAAATACTTCCCATTGTATGTAATGATTTAACCGCCACAGCCGTTTAGCACTTCTGTATATTATCTTAACTCACCTGAAACTCCAAGTTACTTGCCAAAATAGAAATTATTTCAGGGCAAAATGTCATTTGCCCTGTGAATTGGATATAGTTACAATTATATCCAATCATTTTGTTCTAATCGAAAGTAATAAATATAATACATTAAAGGGCACATTATGCGGGGACCAAAATTAGACTTAGAAATAGTTGAGAACCAAAAGGCTATCCTTATTGTTGAATGTCCTGAGTGCGAAGACAAATCAAGGTTTTTACTAAATGAAGTCCCCCTTGGGACATCAGTTCTTTGCAATTGTGGTGGGGTTTTGAATCTTACAGATGATAGTCTTCAATCAATTCAACAAAAATTTGACGACCTCAAGAAAGAAAACTCCTGATGTAATTTATGGGATTTCAAATTTCTTGTCACAATAGAAACTTTTTCAACAAAATTCTTCGTTGCCATTTACAGTGGACATCGCAATATGCGGTCATCCATTTTGTTCTGCTGGAAAACCGGCATTATTACGTATAGGATATGTCTGCAAAGAAAATATCATGTAATTTGAGAAATTCTGATAATAAGTTTTATTGCTAAATTAGCGATTTTGTTGACAGCTCCTGCTGAAATTCATTATAGAAAAATTATATTTTAGAAATAAGGGTCTGCATAACCCTTCTTTTTTGACCCGGATAGAACAGAGTATTTCATGGAATCTAAGTTCTTGGCAGGGTAGTTCTGTTGCTGTTAGCCGGGATTCCCTGTTAGAAGGCAGACTCAACAGAAGAATTGAGATACATGGTCAGATGTAACCTTTCCGGCAGGATTATTCCTGACTGCAACATATAGTTGCTGTATTGCCAACAATTAAAAAAGAGGAGGAGACAATGTATTTTTCACGCGTAATTATGGGAAAGGTAGACCCCAACAAACATGATGAGGCTTTTGCCTTATTCACGGATGATATAATTCCTGCAGCAAGAGATCAAGAAGGATTCAGAGGAGCAAATCTTTTTACTAACCCACGGACTGGGCAATTTATATCTACAACTATTTGGAAAACAGAAGAAGATATGATTTCCAGTGATAAAAGCGGGTATCTTAAGGGACAATTAGATAAGGTTGCTAACTTATTTACTGAACCACCTGTAATTGATCACTATAATGTCCTTTACTAAGCAATAGCTGTTAAAGTGGCAAGTATGCCTGGTAGTTGCGATTGCGTGTTATGATGTTGAATCTTGTCATTTTTTCTGATGTTAAGGGATGCAGTGGACATGTGAACTTTTCTCTTTCTGTAACTAAATACTTCTTGCCAAATTGCCAGTTTGTTTTGACGCCCAGACGTTGATTGCTTTTGAGTATTATCATAACTATTCCATGCCCCAGCATTAACAGTATCGATTATGGCTTTCTCGCCCTCATAATTCCAATTGGCCAAATAGTAAACAACTTGAGGATGTGCGGGGGCTATGTTGCAGATAAGATAGGAGCAAAGACTAACTATCAGTTGCCGTATTTTGCCTGATAATTTTCCTGGAGCCTGATAAGGTTTTCAAGGTATTCTTTCCTGTATACCAAATCACCGTTTCCTTGTATTTCTGAGATGAGCGAGTCCAGAGTATAACGGAGGTCAATGCCATAGCGGTTTGCATCCACACTGTTTGCCCTGTCAATTACAAGAGTTGAATAATACCGGATCAGTATCCGCAAGTAGAGCTCCCGGCGGAAAAGATACGACTGGCCGCCAAGGGTGTTGGTAAAATATCCGGCATATTCGTAGAGCCCGGCCAAAGGGAGATTGATGTCCAGGTTCGTATCTGAGCAATCCGGTGCTATTTCTGACCATTTATAGAAAAGTGCCATGGTTGGCTCTATAAGTTCCCTTTCATGAGTCAAAACATCTTTAATCAGCAGAATGTCCTTTGCTCCCAGAATTCGGAAAAAATGGGCCATGTTGTTTAAGATTGCAAAGAGATCGTCCGTCTCCCGGACAACAACGGGAGGATTCGCGATCAGCTTGTTGATGATCCCTCTGAAATGGTCCAGGGTTGATCCTTTAACCGCATACTCCCGGATATAATTCTGCCGGTCAAGGTGTTCAAAAAAAAGGAGTATCTTGTCAGCTGTTTGCAGACATTCGTTTTGCGGAGCATGAGAGGGTTGCACTTCCCCTGGTGACAGTGAGAGTGTCGCAGGTTCTTCTTCATCTGGCTGAACAGTTTCTTTCTCTTCGGCCTCTTTTTGCAGCCACGTAATTTGGGGAGGCTTTTCCTCTTCTGGCTGCTGCCATGGGAGATTTCCTGCAAGATAGTTCCACCCCATGTAGAGCAAGCCGACCAGAATGATAATGAGGAGCGTGACAACCGGCGCTGAAAAGCGTTTTTGGGGTCTGCGCTGTTTTTCAGGCATAATAATGCAGCAAAGCAATAATTATGAGATTTATAATAAATACTCAAAGTCTTTCGATTAAAAAAAATAATTTTATCCCGCTTTTAATCGCAGGTCAATTGGAAATACATTATTAGTGCATGGGGTAGGGTTGAAAGGTTAATGATAAACCTATTTTTCTGCTTGACTCGCCTCTCTTTACACACTATTATTGCGGCTTATTTCACTGAATTGCTATTCAGTATTAATGTTTTACTGCTGACCAGTAAAGGAAAATCTTTTTTTCTCAATCATATTAATTGGATTGCTTTTTTGTCTCTTATTGTCAAATCATAAACCTGAAGGAGGATATGTTATGTCTGTTTCTGTTGTCGGCCATTCCAACCCTGATACCGATTCTGTAACCGCTGCAATTGCCTATGCGAACTACCTGAAGGCAACCGGTACAGATGCTGTTGCCTGTATGCAGATTTCTGCTGATAAACTTAACCCTGAGAGCAAGGTGGTTCTTAATAAATTCAACCTGACCGCACCCCAGCAAATTTCTGATGTGGCCGGCAAGGATATAGCCCTGGTTGACTTCAGCGATATTGCCCAGGCTCCGGCCAATATAGGCGACGCAAATATTGTAGCCATAGTCGATCATCATAAGATCGGCGATATTACCACCGGCAGTCCCATTTTCTTCTATGCCAAGCCCGTTGGCTGCACCTGTACAGTTCTTCTGGAAATGTATAAAAACAATAATGTGGAGCTGCCCAAGAATATTGCCGGCGGTATGCTCTGTGCTATCCTGAGTGACACGGTGAATTTCAAGTCTCCCACCTGTACTGACGAAGACAAGGCTGCTGTGGCCGATCTGCTAAAGATTGCAGGAGTCAGCGACCAGGATGCACTTTTCATGGAAATGTTAAAAGCCAAATCCTCTGTCGCAGGAGTACCTATCAAGGATCTTGTTTTCCGTGACTACAAAGATTTTGATATGAACGGCAAAAAGGTCGGTATCGGCCAGATCGAACTTGCCACTCTTGATCAGGTTGCTGACATCCGGAACGATCTTTACAAGGCTATTCAGGATGTCAAGGCTGAAGGCCGGCATTCTGTGCTGTTCATGTTGACGGACGTGGTCAAGGAAGGAACCGATCTCATGGTTGTGTCCGATGAACCTGGCATCATTGAGGGTGCATTTAAGGGTAAGCTGGAGGGACAGTCCATGTGGGTCGCGGGTATGATGAGCCGCAAAAAACAAACTGTTCCACCTTTACAAAAGGCGTTTGGCGCATAATTCATAAAACGGACACAATAAAGTACGATAAAAGGCCATGCGTTAAGCGCATGGCCTTTTATATTTGGGATAAAATTAAAGCTATCAGCTATCAGTCGGCAGCTTTAAGAAATTGATGCCATCTGAGGATTATTCCCTGGTGAGCCTGAGTCATGAAACCTTCATTCAGGTTTGAATCTTAATTGTAAAGTTTTTCCGGAAACTCCTTACCCCTTACTCCTGACTCCTTACTATTTCTTGTTGGCAGGGCAGGCAATGCGTTCAACATCATTGTCATAGTTGAATTCTTCGTCGCGTTCGGACGTATGACATCGCGTACAGATGTTTGCATCCGGCTTTCGGGAAATCGCTGCAGGGTCTTGCGATGCTGCATGGTCTTTGCCCGGGCCATGACAGACTTCGCAGCCCACCTGCTGCAGCGCTGCAGGCAAAGAGAGAAGCGTCGCTGTATTCTCGCTGATTTGTATGTCTTTATATTCCGCCGTGACATGACATGGAAGGCAGTCAAGGTTAAATTGCTGCTCCTGTTCCGCCAGGGTCTGGAAAGCTGAGGAATGACCGGTCTTCTTCCAGAAATCGGTTTGCGGAGCATGGCACGGGGCACAGGTCAACCAACCGGTAAATGCCAGTTTTTCAAGCTGCAGTTCAGGGAGCACCGGTGCAGCGGCAGACTCGTCAGCCTGGTTTCTGCCAGCCTGGTTAACACGCAATTTTGTTGCTTCGACAATTGTTCTTACATCAGGCAGGTCCGGCAGGTTTATGTCCAGTTCAATAAAATGATTTTCAAAGGTTGAGGGGGTCTGGCCTGACTCCTTCATATCGGAGAGTTCATTTTCCAGGAAGATGATTTCAGAAAGCAGTCTTTCCTTGTGGGCCATCAGGTTCTGGTACGTACCATTTGCAGGAAGATCCTCTTTTTTTATACGCCGTTCGACACGGCTGATCCTGCCGTTGACACCATCGAGTTCCTGTTTTTTTGTTGCCAGTTCTTTTGTCGCGCCTTCACGGCCCCAGGTTTTGGAATTTTGCCAGTTGACCAACATCCAACCCAGATATTTGCCCTGTTTCACGGTTTGGGCAATGAGGCTTTTATTATGCAGCTGAGGCGCAATGTTTCTGGGACGGGGCTGAGACTGAAAGATAATATGGATATCCGGGAAAGACTCGGCAATTTCCTGGTTCACCTCCAGTGTATTATTGGAAAGCAGGATAAGAAGATCACATCTGGCAGTAAGATCGGTAACAAGATCCGGTAAAACTTTCTGCCAGGGAAGCAGAACAGCATCCTCGTTTTCTGCGAACGGGATTGCTCCTTCATAACCAGTGAGGCCGAGAATACCCACAGAAAGATTCCCGACCTGGCGGATAAGGCTTGCAGAAAATACGGGTTTTTCAGTGGATTTGCGCACAAGGTTGGCGGAAAGCCAGGTGAAAGACGCACGTGCGGTCTGCTCCTCAAGAAAAGCAAGGCCGGCAGCCAGGTCATTCCTGCCGATTGCCACTGCATCATAGTGCATAACCTTATAGGAATCTATTATTCCTTCGGCTGTGATCTTCGCCTGCTGCAGGAGTCCAGGTGCAAGACTCTCCTGCTTGAAAAGCAGGTTGCCTCCGTCAAGGGTCAGGTATGGGAGTTCGTGCAGCCCCCGTATTTGTTCCAGCTGATATGCTTTCTTGGACAGACCGCCCTGTTGCTTCCTTGATCAGCCGCAGGGCTCTGTTTCCCCGATAACATCATTGGAGTAGAAGAGCAGCAGTTCCTGTTCGCCGGCAAGAGCAGCACCTGCTGCATAGATTCCTGATGCTGTCAGGCATAGCATAAGAAAAAGCATACATAAATGTCTCATCAGTGCTTTTCTCCTTTAATGGATTGCGGTTCGGTTTTATTTTTACGGGCTTTCAGGATCTGGCTCCATTTCGTAAGCCTCTCCTTTACAAGGGCTTCATAGCCATGTGTGGTAGGATGATAATATTTTCTGCCGGAAAGTTCGTCAGGCATATGCTCCTGGTCTACCAGACCTTCCGCATCATCATGGGCATAACGGTATCCTTTGCCATAGTCAAGATCGCGCATGAGCCGCGTCGGGGCATTGCGGATATGAAGCGGTACAGGCAGGGATCCTGTTTTTTCAATATCACGCCGAACTTCATTGTAAGCCTTATAGAGTGCATTGCTTTTCGGTGCTGTGGCCAGATAAACAGCAGCCTCAACCAGGGCCAGCTCTCCTTCGGGGGAACCCAGCATATGATAGGCATTGCGGCAGTTGACCACAATGGTAATGGCCTGGGGATCTGCTATGCCGACATCTTCAGAGGCAAATCGTATGAGGCGCCTGGCAATATAAAGAGGGTCCTCTCCGGCGGCCAACATCCGGGCCAGCCAGTAAAGGGCGCCATCCGGATCGCTGTCGCGCAGACTTTTATGCAGGGCCGAAATCTGGTTATAGTGTTCTTCGCCTGCGGCATCGTAGCGCAGATGTCTGCGCTGGCTTGCCTCTTCTGCAATATCCACTGTAATAACCTGCAATCCATCCTTGTCAGTCCCTGCCGGTTCGGCAAGATCAGCCGCGACTTCAAGGATATTTAAACCAATCCTGGCATCTCCGTCAGCCAGGGAGCAGATATGGGCCATTGCCTTTTCTTCGATCTTAATTTTATGGCGGGCCAGTCCATTTTTTTTATCTGCCAGGGCCCTCTCCAGGATAGTTTTGAGATTTTCCGGTGACAGTGATTTGAGGACAAGCACACGGCAGCGTGACAGCAGGGGAGCGATGACCTGGAAAGAGGGGTTTTCCGTAGTGGCACCGATCAGGGTCAAAAGGCCGCTTTCAACATGGGGCAGAAAGGCATCCTGTTGGGCCTTGTTGAAACGATGTATTTCATCAACAAACAGAATTGTCTGGATACTTTCGGCTTTTTTACGCTTTTCCGCCCTGGCAACGATTTCCCGTATTTCTTTGACTCCTGACAGGACAGCTGAAAAAAAGACAAAGTCTGCAGACATATTCTGGGCCAGGATCCTCGCCAGAGTGGTTTTGCCGCTGCCGGGGGGGCCCCACAAGAGAAGGGATGGGATTTTTTTCTGGCGGATAAGCTTGTCAAGGATTCGTCCTTCTCCCAAAAGCTCTTCCTGGCCCACAAAGTCCTCTATCCGGGTAGGCCGCATGCGTTCAGCAAGGGGAATATGTCTGGGGGCCTGAGAATTCATGAATACGATCAGCGTGTCAGCGTGTTTTTTTGCCGCAGGATCTCTGTGCATGCAAAGGTGCCTGCGGAAGTTTTACTTGTTTCTGCTTCATGGAGCGTGCGATCCACTACTCTACTAATAATGCACTTCAATGTGCGGTGCAAAACACTTTCACATTTAACAACTGTATAAAATCTCCTGCCATTTATTTTCCAGGCGTTTTGCTGAAACAGGAAAGAGCGTTTTCATTTCCTGGGCGAAAAGGGAAACCTTAAATTCTTGCAGCATAGTATGGTAGTCCTGGAGCAATTGCAGGCAGGCCGGTGAAGGGTCCCTGGGTTTCAACTTTTTCAGTCTCTCGGCGTAGGGGGCCAGCTGCTCAGCCTTTATTTTGTCTTTTTCAGGTGAAACATAGGCCCTTTCCAGGCGTATCCGCAGTGCTTTGCAGTAGCGTATGGCTGAAGAAATCTGAGGTTCACTGAACTTTCTTAAGAAATCCGCCGGTACTATTTCAGTCAACTCATCAATAAACAGGTTCATGTTGATGCTGGAACGAGACTTTGCAAGAGTCATGGCTTTTATCCTGATGATCTGGTCAAGGGTTTCCCTGCGCTCTCTGAGTAATTGCAGGACAATATCTACAAGCTGCCGGGCCCTGTTTAAAAGTCCTAGTTTTTTCAGGGTATCCACCAGTCGGAAGAATTCATCCTTTTGGGGCCAAGCCTTGTTTTTACAGGCAAATAGTGCCTCAAGCACAAAATAATAAAGGTCGTCATTAAGCTTCTGCCTGGAGTCAAATCCCTCGTATAAGGCCCATAGGGAGGGAGGCAGGACACACTCCTTTTTCAGAAGCTTGAATTGTTTTGGAAACTGGAGGCTGTACAGGGCAAGTATGCCTTCACGGCTTGCACGTCTGCTTTCTGAGGGATCCGAATAGAGCCTGAGGGAGATATTGCCCTGCTTGTCAAGATGTAATGCAGGGTAGGCAAAACCCAGAAGTTTGTTCTTGGCATTTTGTACGGGTATTTTATCCGGCAGATTTGCAAAATCCCATGTGGTTATATTGGTGCGCTCCCATTTTTCGCGGAGTTTTGCCAAAGACTCGCTTTTCTGTTCCGGCCCCTTGTCAACTTTCAGATCTGAAAAATTACGGCTTGCCATAAGTTTTTTGCCTGAGCTGTCCCGCAGCTGGTAACGCATTTGCAGGTGGCGTGGCAGCTGCTCCATGGGCCAATGGTTTCGCTGGATTTTGATCCTGAAATGCTTGAAGATCAATTCTTCCAGTCGCCTATATAAAGAACCATGGTAAATGTTCAGCTCTTTGGTTAGCTCTTCAGCAGTCTGCTGGATCGGAATGAGTTTCTTGCGCACATTTTTGGGCAGTCCTTTGAGCAGAAAGATCACTTTTTCAGGCAGCAGACCGGGGACAAGCCATTCAAAAACTTCCGGCGAGATATGACCGAGAAGGTCAAGTGGCAGGTTAACCGTTACACCATCTTCGTCTTTACCGGGATCAAAACTGTAGTTCAGTTTGAGCGCAATGTTGTCAGGCAGTGATATTTGTTCCGGAAAATCGGAGAGCTGCCCTGATTCGGGTGGCTGAATGAGGATATCCCGTTCGGCCATGAACAGGAATTTGTCATTCTGCTGAACTTTCAGGAAGCGGTTGAGGCTTGCCCGGTCATGCACTGAAGGATCAAGGCGGGTGTCATAGAATTTATATAATACGTATTCGTCTGCCAGGACATTTCGCTGTCTCAGCCTGTCTTCAATCTTTTCAAAACGGGAAACCAGGCCCTGATTATGCTCAAGAAAGGGATAGCGCCCTAGAAGCTCGCCCTGGAGCAACGCTGAGTGAATAAAGATATCCCGCGCTTCCTGGCGTGTGGTCTCGCTGATCCTGGCATAATTCTTTTTTCTGGCGCTGACAAGCACCAGTCCGAAGAGGGTGACCTTTTCATCGGCAATTACCCTGCCGGTTTTTTTTTCCCACCGGGGGCTGGAATAGGTTGAACGGCACAGGGAGCCTGCAAGGGGCTCAATCCAGTCAACCTTGATATTTGCAGCAGTTCTGGCATACAGCCTGGCGGTTTCAACAAGTTCCGCCGCCATAATCCATTGTCCACCTTTATTATAAAGTACGGAACCGGGAAACAGTATCAGCTCTTTGCCTTGGGCCCCCTGGTAAATGTTTTTTCCCTTGCGGAAGCCGATATTGCGTAAAAACCCGCTGAGAATGGCAGAATGGATGTTTTCATAGGCTGCCGGCGTCCTGTTCATTGTGAACCCTTTTTCTTCCCGCAGGGTTGAGGAGACCTGTTCATAAATATCCTGCCATTCCCGCAGACGTTGATACGAGAGAAAATGGGAGCGACAGAATTTGCGCATCTGGGAGCGGCTTTTTTTCTTATCCTTTTCCTGTCCCCTGAAAGGCACATTGTTGAATTCTTTCCAGATTTTGAGATACGAGAGGAAGTCGGATGGCAGCTCCTTGAATTCTGCATGGGCCTGATCCGCCGCTCCTTCAGCCTCGGCGGGCCGTATGCGCGGGTCCTGGATCGTCAGGGCGCTGGCGATGATGACAATTTCCTGCAGACAGTTGTGCTCCCGTGCTTCAATAATCATCCTGGAAATACGGGGATCAAGAGGGAGCATGGCCATAATCCTGCCCTTGGCAGAAAGCCGCGGTTCCTTTCCGGACGAATCGAGAGCACCAAGCTCATTGAGCAGATCGTAGCCGTCCCTGATCGCCCTGGCTGACGGCGGCTCTATAAAAGGAAAGGAGGCCGGGTCGCCGAGTTTCAAGTCCATCATGCGCAGGATGACTTCCGCCAGGTTGGAACGCTTGATTTCCGGCAGGGTGAATTCAGGCCGGTTGAGAAATTCTTCCTGGCTGTAAAGCCGGATACAGGTTCCCGGGCCGACTCGGCCGCATCTGCCTTTGCGTTGATCACAGCTGGCCCTTGAAACAGCAGTCACAGGCATACTCGTGGTGCGGGCCCTTACATTGTAAGTTGAGAGCCGGGCTAGCCCCGTATCAATGACATAACGAATACCCGGGACGGTGACCGATGTCTCGGCAATATTGGTGGCAACCACTATTTTCCGGCCTTTGAAATGTCTGAAAACCCGGCTTTGATCAGCCGCACGTAAGCGGCCGAACAAGGGCAGGACACGAATGTCGGTCTTCTGCAGGCCTTTCTTTTTCGTCGAGGCAAGAGGATTCAGCTCCTGGTTGAGCAGCTCGACGGTCTCGTTAATATCCCTTTCAGTCGGCATGAAAATGAGGATATCTCCGCTTTCCCTCTTCAGCCGGAGATCCAAAACCTCCTGGACGGCAAGATCAATATAAGAGTTGCTTTCCCTGTCCTCTTTACTCTCCTCAGCAGGGCGGTAAAGCACTTCAATCGGGTAGGTGCGTCCTGAAACTTCAATGATGGGCGCGTTATTGAAATGTGCAGCAAATTTTTCCGTGTCAATTGTTGCCGAGGTGATTATGACCTTGAGATCTTTTCTTTTTTCCAGAAGCTGCTTTGCGTAACCGAGCAGAAAGTCGATATTAAGACTGCGTTCATGGGCCTCATCGATGATAAGGGTATCATAAGCACGCAGTGTGTGGTCTGATCGGGTTTCAGCCAACAGGATACCGTCGGTCATGAATTTTATTTTTGTATTTTTTGTGGTTCTGTCCTGAAAACGAATTTTGTGGCCGACCAGGTAACTGTATTTCCCGCCAAGTTCCTGGGCAACCCTCTCGGCAACGGTTATGGCAGCGATACGACGCGGCTGGGTGCAGCCGATCATTCTTTTCTGCCCGCGGCCTGCTTCAAGGCACATTTTGGGAAGCTGTGTGGTTTTTCCAGACCCGGTATCGCCCGAAATGACCACGACATTGTGCTGTGTGATGGCTTCTATGATTTCTTCCCTGTGGGTAACGATAGGGAGTTCATCAGGATAGTTTATTTTGCTGGTTTTGTTCATACATTACGTGTAAAGAATACTAGGGCTCAAGAGATTATTTGTGCTAAGCTCTTTACCATATTATCATGGACAACACACGAACGTAACATTTGCGCCTTGTGAATTTTTTTGCAGATAGTTTCGTTCCCTGAGTCACTCATTTCAAATCAATAAAGTAACGGGGGTATTATGAATATCCGGAAAGCAGTCATCCCGGTGGCCGGCCTTGGAACACGGTTTTTGCCAGCCACCAAATCCATTCCCAAAGAGATGCTGACCATCGTTGACCGTCCCACCATCCAATATATTGTTGAAGAGGTGGTTGCCTCTGGTATAGAGCAGGTTATCCTGGTGACCAGTGAGGGTAAATCAGCCATTGAAAATCATTTTGATTATGATTTTGAACTCGATACCGTCCTGCAAATGAAAAAAAAGGAGAAGATGGCCGAGGAGTTAAACCATATTTCCAATCTTATTGATATCGTTTCGGTGCGCCAGAAAAAACCCCTTGGCCTGGGGCATGCCATATGGTCCACCCGCAATGTCGTCGGCGATGAGCCCTTTGCTGTCCTTCTCGGCGATGACCTGGTCTTAAGTGATGAGCCATGCTGCCATCAGATGATATCCCTATTCGATGAAGTGCAGGAATCCATCGTAGCGGTCCAGAGGGTGCCCAAGGACCAGACCAGGAATTACGGCATTGTTGAAGGCAGGTCATACAAGGAAAGGACTTACAAAGTTGAGAGAATGGTCGAGAAACCCGCACCCGGTACTACCGATTCTGATATGGCCATTATAGGCCGCTATATTCTGCGCCCTGAAATTTTTCCCCTGCTTGAAGAGACAGAACCGGGCCATGGAGGGGAAATCCAGCTTACAGATGCATTGTTGAAGCTCTCCAGGCAAAGATCCATGTACGCCTATGAGTTCAAAGGCACGCGGTTTGATGCGGGCGATAAACTCGGATACCTCAAGGCAATCATAGCCTTTGGGCTCCGCCATAATGAACTGGGCGAAGCATTCAGAAAACATATCAAAGAGGTTTCAGAGAACTTATAAGCACGGTCAGTTGGCCAGTAATTGGCCGAACCATAGTAACTCCCTCTTTTCATGACAGATGATCCCGTAAAAAAGTATTTTGCAGTGGCCGTGTCAGCACCTGTTAACCGGCCGCTGACTTATCTGTCCCCCGATGAGAGCGATCAGCCTTTAATCCAGGGTATGCGGGTTCTGGTGCCGCTCAGCGGCCGCAAGATAACGGGCTATATCCTGGGCATGGTTGATTCCGCACCCGTCGGGCAGCAGCTAAAAAAAATATATGCCGTCCTTGACAGTGAGCCTTTTTTTCCGGCCGAACAGGTCAGTTTTTATAAGTGGATAGCCAACTACTACCATTATCCCATCGGCGAGGTAATAAAAACCGCGCTGCCTGCAGGACTCACAAAAAAAAGCGGCAGGCGGGTCATGATCACGGACGCCGGCAGAAAATACCTGCATGCACTTTCAGAAAGAACAATTACCGACGCACCATGGTTTTCAGGGCTGCTCCACAAAGGAGAGCTCAGCCCGCATGTCACCGGCAACCTCTGGCGCTCGAAAGAACGCCGGCTTCTCGAGTTATGGGTGGATAACGGCTGGATCACTATCAGCAGCGAACTCGTCGGGGGAACAGCAAAAGCGAAAACTGAAATATGCTGCGGGCTTGCCGCAAACATTGACAGCCTTGAAGGACTGAAAATCTCAGAGCAAAAGACCCTGGATGTTTTACATAGGATTTCCGCCGAAACAAGTAGCAGGTTTGTACCCCGCAGAGAAATTACCCGGGTATATCCCGGGGCTGGAAAAGGTCTGCAATCACTGGCGCAGAAGAACATCATCGTCTTTGCAGAGCAGCAGGTTTATCGGGATCCGTTTGGGGAATGCTTTCTGGAAAGTAATATTCCCCCAGCACTGACAGGGGAGCAGAAAAAGGCCCTGGGCGCAATTCTGCCTGCCATAAAAGAAGGCAGATTTGCTCCTTTCCTGCTGCATGGTGTTACCGGCAGCGGCAAGACCGAGGTATATCTCCAGGCTGCAGCATTTGCGCTGGAGCAGGGCAGAACCGTCCTTGTACTTGTGCCGGAGATTGCCCTTGCCACGCAGTTGGAGGCTCATTTCCTGGCGCGGTTCGGTACCCGGGTGGCCTTGCTGCATAGCGGACTCAGTTCAGGACAGCGTTTTGACCAGTGGCGCAGGATTGCCCGGGGAAAGGCGGATGTAGTTATCGGAGCCCGTTCAGCTGTTTTTGCCCCTCTGAAAGCTCCAGGCCTTATAATTGTGGATGAGGAGCATGACAGCTCCTATAAGCAGGATGACGGCTTTCGCTACCATGCCAGGGATCTGGCCGTGCTCAGGGCCAGCCGGTCAGGAGCGGTTGTTATTTTAGGCTCGGCCACCCCTTCCGTGACAAGTTATTACCATGCCACTGAGGGGAAATATAAGCTGCTGCATCTGGATAAGCGCATCGAAGACAGACCTCTGCCGGATGTGGAAGTGGTCAATATGCAGTCAGTCAGAACCGTATCAGGAAGACCTCCTGTATTCTCCCCGGTTTTAATAAAGAATCTTCGGGAGAACCTGGATCGGGGCGAGCAGAGCCTGATCTTTCTGAATAGGCGGGGTTTTGCAAATTTCATGATCTGCAGGGACTGTGGCCAGGCGGTAGAGTGCCGACACTGTAAGGTGTCTTTAACCCTGCACAAGTCCGACAATAAACTTCTCTGTCATTACTGCGGTTTTTCGGTCAGCGGCAAGACGTTGTGTGTTCATTGCCGATCCTCTTCTCTAACCGCCATAGGTGTTGGGACTGAGAGGCTTGAGCATGAATTGACCGAACTCCTGCCGGGAGCAAGGATTGCCCGGCTCGACCGGGATACATGCCAGAAAAGAAACGATTATATAAGAATTTTGCGGACCGTGCACAAGGGTGATGTTGATATTCTTCTGGGTACGCAGATGATTACCAAGGGGCATCATTTCCCCAACGTGACCCTGGTCGGGATAGTACTGGCTGATACAGGTTTAGGCTTACCTGATTTCAGGGCCGGCGAAAGGACCTTCCAGTTGATTTCCCAGGTAACCGGGCGTGCGGGCAGGGGTGAAAAGCCCGGACGGGTTATCATACAGACGTTTCAGCCTCAGCATTACTCCATTCAGATGGCAAGAAACCATGATTATGCCGGCATGTATGCCAGGGAGATAGAGATGCGCAAAGCTCTCGCATATCCGCCTTTTTCCAGGATAGTCAACGTGAAGATTGAAGCAAAAGACGACAAGTATGTTCAGGATGCAGCAGCCCGACTGGCAAACCTGGCACGAAAGTTTCAGAAGAGTTCTGAAGCGGAGGTTTTGGGACCCGCTCCGGCACCCTTAACCCGCTTGCGTGACAGGTACAGGTGGCAACTCCTCATAAAAGGCAAAAAACTAGAAGCGCTGCATGCTTTTCTGCACAGGCTGGAAAGAGAGATTGCCACGTTGAGCAAAGCCGGTAAACTCTGGATCTCAATTGATGTTGACCCTGAATATATGATGTGAAACAAGGCTTTAAACCTTGAATTTTGAAACGAAAAAAATCAAAATTAT
>Ga0209536_100001361_pt1 | contig 40722 bp, 37 predicted proteins | sample DeeMarSeWOR28_12_FD_187461 | JGI IMG/M metagenome (GOLD analysis project Ga0209536, IMG submission 187461) | Marine sediment microbial communities from White Oak River estuary, North Carolina - WOR-2-8_12 (SPAdes) (version 2) | ecosystem: Environmental > Aquatic > Marine > Intertidal zone >... | reverse complement strand
TGGAGGAGCATAGCTCGATCGCGCTAAAGCGGCTTTTTCCGCGCATCGAAGCGCGGTTCAAGAACCAGACGGACGAGGCTGAGTGGGAGGCCTACACGCGGCGTTTGCTACGGCATTTCCCGCGCCTGTTTGAGCGACTCCACGATCTCTACGGCAAAGGTTATGACTTCTATTACCATTTGGAAGGCATTCTCGCCTCAGCCACTGAAATGTGGCTTGAGCGGCCGGCGGAGTTAAAGGCCCTGGATGCCATGCGCGAGGCCGATCCCCATTGGTACCAGTCCAACCGTATGGTCGGCGCCATGTGCTATGTCGATCTGTTCGCTGGCGATCTGCAGGGACTGCGCCAGCGTATTCCCTACCTGACCGAGCTTGGCATTAACTACCTCCACTTGATGCCGGTTTTTAAGGTGCCCGCAGGCGACAACGACGGCGGCTATGCGGTGAGCAGTTATCGGGAAGTGGACCCGCGCCTGGGTACCATAGAGGACCTGGCCGAGCTTGCCAGCGAGTTACGTCACCACGGCATCTCTCTTACTGTGGACTTCGTGTTCAATCATACCTCCGACGAACATGAGTGGGCGAAGAAAGCCCTCGCGGGCGACAAGGAATACCAGGCCTACTATCGTATGTTTGCGAACCGTGAGATGCCGGATGCCTACGAAAGAAGCATGCCGGAGGTGTTTACCGAGGACCATCCAGGCGCCTTTACCTATCGCTCGCGCATCAAGAAATGGGTCTGGACAACGTTCCACACCTACCAGTGGGATCTCAACTACGAAAACCCAGCGGTATTCAATCGCATGATTGAAGAGATGCTGTTTCTGGCTAACCAGGGAGTCGAGATTCTGCGCCTGGACGCGGTTGCCTTTTTATGGAAGCGCCTGGGCACCAATTCGCAGAACCTGCCGGAGGCCCACTGGATCATCCAGGCCTTCAACGCTATCGCCAGCATCGCCGCACCAGCCGTTGTGTTCAAGTCGGAGGCCATCGTGCACCCCGACGAGGTCAGCAAATACATCAGCATGGAAGAGTGTCAGCTCTCCTACAACCCGCAGCTCATGGCCCTGCTTTGGGAGGCGTTAGCCACCCGCGACGCACGGGTGCTGCAATTCGCCATGCGTCACCGCTATGCGATCCCCGAGGGTTGCGGCTGGGTGAATTATGTACGTTGTCACGACGACATCGGCTGGGCCTTCGCCAATGACGACGTCGCAGCCATTGGCTTTGATCCTGCGGAGCACCGCCGCTTCCTGACCAAGTTCTACATTGGCCGCTTCAAAGGTAGCTTCGCCCGCGGCGCCCCTTTTCAGGAAGATCCGCATACCGGCGAAGCTCGGGTCTCGGGTACAGCGGCCTCACTCACCGGGATTGAAAAGGCTCTCGCGGACAATGATGCGAAGGAGCTCGATCTCGCTATCCGCCGTATGCTGCTGGTGCACGGCGTGATTATCACCGTCGGGGGAATCCCGCTGATTTACCTCGGTGACGAGGTGGCCACGCTGAACGACTATGACTACGACAAGGACCCGGCCAAAGTGGGCGACACCCGCTGGCTGCACCGGCCCGTTTTTGACTGGGAACGAGCTGAACAGCGCCGGGACCCGGAGAGTGTCGCCGGCCACGTTTATACGGGACTTCTGCGCCTTATCCAGTTAAGGGGACAGAACCTAGCCTTTGCCCGTGGCGAAACCGAGTTTGTGGAAAGTGGTAACCGCCACGTGTTCGGTTTCCTACGCAGCAACGATCAGAATGTGGTTTTCGTCCTCGCCAACTTCAGTGAGCAAGAGCAGCGCCTGGAGGCACGAAAGCTGCGTCAAATGGGGATGCGCAAGACGATGGTGGATCTCTACGCGGGGCGGGTCATCACCGCGACCCAGGAGCTGACAATGGAGCCCTATCAACTGATGGTGCTGGCGCGGGTCGCTTGAGTGCTCGCTCTGTAGTTGCGATCAGTGAGGAAAATTAGGGGAACGAAGTACTTCTGACTCCCGACTCTGACCGATTGGCGCACCCAAATTGGCGAATTAGTTGATTGGTCGATTCGGAACCTGGATTGAGCCAATTGAGTTGGTTAAGCAGATTGAGCAATGATGCCTCGATTCGCCTCAGCTAAGCCACTTGCCTCAATCGACTCAATTTCCTTACCCGCTTTCCCGATAAACCAGCCCCGCCAACCAACCACGTTCGCTGGACAGAGACTCTGGACGTGGCTCCGGTAGCGCCCGGATCACATTGCTCGAATGCGCGCCAACTGTTCCAGTAGGGTCTCAAGCGCTTCGCGCACCTCGGCCAGGCGCTGTCGCTCTTTGTCGACCACGGCAGCCGGCGCCTTGTCGACGAAGTTGGAATTGGCGAGCTTGGCCTGGGTCCGCTCGAGTTCTTGCTGTCGACGGCTAACCTCCTTTTCCAAGCGCGCTTGTTCGGCTTCCTTGTCGATTAGACCGGCCATGGGGATCAGCAACTTCATTTCACCGACTAGCGCTGTAGCAGATTCCGGCGCTTCGGCGTCGGCGCCCAGCCACGTCACTGACTCAACGCGGCCCAACGACGTGATGAAATGCTGATAGTCGCCGAGGCGGCGCCGATCCTGCTCCGATCCGCTCTGCAGTAGCACTGGCAACGGTTTGCGCGGTTCGATGTTCATGCCACTGCGGATGCGTCGCACGCCGAGGACGAAATCCATTACCCAGCGCATCTCCTCGACAGCGTCGGCGTCGGCGAGGGCAGCATCGGCTAGCGGGTAAGTCTGCAGCATCAGGGTCGGACCAGAACGGCCAGCCAGCGGCGCGACCTGTTGCCAGATCTCCTCGGTGATGAAGGGCATCAGCGGATGAGTCAAACGCAACAGCGTCTCCAGAACGGTAACGAGAGTGTGTCGGGTGCCACGCTGTGCGGCTGCGCTGGATTGCTCGGAAGTGAGTACGGGTTTGGATAGTTCCAGATACCAGTCGCAGTATTCGTTCCAAGTGAACTCGTAGATCGCCTGAGCCATGTGATCAAAGCGATAGTGCGCGACGGAGTCTCGCGCCTGAGTAATGGTGTCTTGCAGCCGCGCCAGAATCCAACGGTCGGCAGCGCTGAGCTCCAACTCACCACCGTGTTGGCCGCAATCCTGGTCCTGCGTGTTCATCAATACATAGCGCGCCGCGTTCCACAATTTGTTACAGAAATTGCGATAGCCCTCTACACGGCCCATGTCAAAGTTGATATCGCGCCCCGTGGAGGCGAGAGCGGCGAACGTAAAACGCAGCGCATCGGTACCGAATGCGGGAATGCCGTCTGGAAACTCTTTGCGGGTTGCATTTTCAATTTGGGGCGCGAGCTTGGGCTGCATGAGCCCGGTAGTTCTCTTGCTAACCAGCGTGTCGAGGTCGATGCCATCGATAAGGTCAAGTGGGTCGAGTACGTTGCCCTTTGATTTGGACATCTTTTGTCCGTGCGCGTCCCGCACCAGGCCGTGGATGTAGACCTCGCGAAAGGGAACATCGTCGGCGAATTTCAGCCCCATCATGATCATGCGCGCGACCCAGAAAAAGATAATGTCGAAGCCCGTCACCAGAACGCTGGTCGGGTAAAAGGTATTGAGCGCGGTGGTCGGCGCGGGCCAACCCAAGGTGGAGAACGGCCACAGCGCTGAGGAGAACCAGGTATCGAGCACGTCGTCATCCTGGCGCAAGACGATATCGGGGCCCAGGCTATGACGTTCGCGCACCTCATCCTCGGAGCGGCCGACAAAAACGTCGCCCGTTTCGTTGTACCAGGCCGGAATCCTGTGGCCCCACCAGATTTGGCGCGAGATGCACCAGTCCTGAATGTTGCGCATCCACTCGAAGTAGGTGTTCTTCCAATTGTCAGGTACGAAGCGAATGCGGCCTTCTTCAACGGCCTGGATCGCCGGTTCGGCCAGGGGTTTGATCTTCACGAACCACTGGTCGGTGAGGAAGGGCTCGACGACAGCACCGGAACGATCGCCGCGCGGCACCATCAATTTGTGCGGTTCGATCTTCTCTATCAGGTCCTGGGCCTGTAGATCGGCGACGATACGCTTACGTGCTTCATAACGGTCAAGGCCGCGATATTGATGGGGTGCGTTCTCATTAATGGCGGCGTCGACCGTAAACACATTGATCATGGGTAGGCCATGACGCTGGCCAACATCGTAGTCATTGAAGTCGTGTGCCGGCGTGATCTTGACACAACCCGTACCGAAACTCGGATCGACATACTCATCGGCAATAATCGGGATTTCTCGTCCGACCAGCGGCAGCGTCACGGTACTGCCGATCAGCGGTTTGTAGCGTTCGTCCTCGGGATGAACGGCAACGGCTGTGTCGCCCAGCATTGTCTCGGGCCGCGTTGTCGCGACGACCAAGTGCCCACTGCCGTCGGTGAGTGGATAGAGCATGTGCCACAGATGGCCATTCTCTTCCTGTGAGGCCACTTCCAGATCGGAGACCGCCGTGTGCAGGACGGGGTCCCAATTGACCAATCGCTTGCCGCGATAGATGAGGCCTTCCTCGTGCAGCCGGACAAAGACCTCCTTCACCGCGGCCGAGAGGCCCTCGTCCATGGTGAACCGTTCCCGTGACCAGTCCAGTGATGCGCCCATGCGGCGCAGCTGGCGCGTGATCGTGCCACCGGAATGCGCTTTCCAATTCCACACCTGCTCGATGAAAGCCTCGCGGCCCAGGTCGTGGCGGGTCTTGCCCTGGGCATTGAGCTGGCGTTCGACCACCATCTGGGTTGCGATGCCGGCGTGGTCAGTACCAGCTTGCCAGAGGGTGTTGCGGCCGCACATCCGGTGATAGCGAATGAGCGCGTCCATGATCGTGTCCTGAAAGGCATGCCCCATATGCAGGCTGCCGGTCACGTTGGGCGGCGGGATCATGATGCAGTAGGGTTCGCCTTCGGTCCCAGGGGCGAAGTAGCCGTTTTGCTCCCAGGTCTCATACCAGCGCTGTTCAATGGCGTGCGGATCGTAGGTCTTGTCCATAGGGGAGGTCGGTAAGTTCTCGTTCTGCGGGCAAATAGGCGTGCGGCAGCGGGCGGCAGCCGCGAATCGAGGGCTATTATAGCCTCAGTCGTCGGGAGATTGAGATGAGGCGAGTTCCTCGATCAGTGCCTCCACGCTTGCCGTGAACTCGGTCTTCAATCTGCGGCTCGCTTCGGCCACCGCCGCCTCGACATGCTCGTCGATGCGCTGTTCGAAGTCGGCGCGCAGGACTTCGAGCGCCATGCGCATAGCATCGATACTAACACCCGGGGCCTCCGCTGGGGCTTGGTCGCTGCCGCTGTCCGCAGGAACCACGGACTCCAATTCGGGCCGCTGCTCGAACTCGGCAGCGGGCTCAGGAATCTCGAAGACCAGTTCGTCGTCTGCAGTGTCCTCTTCGTCCTGAGCTGCTGCGGGCTCGGGCACGACGATGTCATCGAGCACGGGTATGTGCGCTTCTTCCACCTGCTCAACGACCTTCTGTAGCAATGGGTTCTTGCGTTCGCTCTCGTCGAGTAGGCGCTTTATCGAGTCCAACGCACTGAGCAGGTTCTCTTGTGCGGCAGTATTCTTGGGGCTGTCGCCGTGTGTCATGGGTAAGCCTAGGCGTCGAGTTCGTGTGTTTCCAACGGGTAGCCCCGGTCGCGATAGTAGCGATACCGCTCCCGCGCGCTGGAGCGCAACGCCGCATCAGCGCCGACAATTTCTGCGACGCGCTCAAAGCGGCTGAAGAATAGTGGCACTTCGTCGGCAAGGTTAATCAACACGTCGGTATGCTCTGCAGGTGCCGCTTGTGTGCTCAGTACCACCGGCGCGTCATCACCTTGCTCGCCTTGAAGCCGGACGTGGGGCACGAAGCTGCCGGCAGCAAACGTCCACAACAAATCGTCCAGACGCTCGAGCTGGGCGTCGTCCGCGGAGTGAATATATACTCGGTGGCCCAGGGTGTAGGCCTTCTCCGCCAGTCGGCACGTAAGCAGCTCGGTACTGTGTACAGACTCTGATTTGACCAGATAGAAGTCGATACGTGTCATCGTGAACGGGGCTATAGTGCCTCGGATGTTTACCGTCGTTGCCGGGCTAGAACTTGGGACAGCGGTCGATCAGATACTGGGTCAGCAGGGGCACGGGTCGGCCCGTGGCGCCCTTGCTGTTACCGCTGGTCCATGCCGTGCCGGCGATATCCAGATGCGCCCATTTGAACTTCTTGGTGAAACGCGCCAGGAAGCAGGCCGCTGTGATAGTCCCGGCCTCGCGCCCGCCGATGTTCGCCATATCCGCGAACGGGCTTTTGAGCTGCTCCTGGTAGTCTTCCCATAGGGGCAGCTCCCAGGCCCGATCGCCGGTGGATTCGCCCGCGGCCAGGAGTTGGCGGGTCAGGGGGTCGTGGTTGCTCAGCAAACCGCTGGCATGCTTGCCCAGGGCAATCACGCAGGCCCCAGTGAGTGTGGCGATGTCGACCACCGCCTTGGGTTCAAAGCGCTCGGCGTAGGTCAGCGCGTCACACAGTATCAGGCGTCCTTCGGCGTCGGTATTGAGCACCTCGATGGTCTGACCGGACATGCTGGTGACGATGTCGCCCGGTTTGTTCGCGGCCCCGTCGGGTAGATTTTCGCAGGTCGGAATGATGCCCACCACGTTGATAGGCGCCTGCATCGCGGCAACGGCTTTCATGGTGCCGAGGACGCTCGCCGCACCACACATGTCGTATTTCATCTCATCCATGGCCGCGGCGGGTTTGATGGAAATGCCGCCTGAATCGAAGGTGATGCCCTTGCCCACGAGCGCGATAGGTTTGTCGGCACCCGCGCGCCCCTTGTACTCCAAAGCGATGAGTTTAGGGGGTTGACGGCTGCCCTTGGCGACTGACAGCAAGGAGCCCATGCCCAGCTTCTCCATGTCTTTGCGCTCGAGCACGGTTACCTTGAGCTTGCGATTGCCGCGTGCGAGCAGGCGAGCCTGTTCGGCCAGGTAAGCGGGCGTACAAACATTGCCTGGTAGGTTGCCCAGATCACGGGCCAACGCGACGCCCTGGGCGACGGCGTTGCCATGGCTGAGCGCGCGTTGCGCGGCGGCCAACTCACGGCGCTGATGGATATTGAGGACTACTCGCCGCAGCGGTCGACGGGCGTCGTCCTTCTTGCTCTTGAGCTCGTCGAATTGGTAGAGCGTGTGCTGAATGGACTCGACCGCTTGGCGAACCTTCCAGTAGCCGTCGCGATCCCTGATGGGTAACTCGGACAGGTAGAACACAGCGTCAGTTGACCCCGTGTCATTCAGTGTTTTCGTGGCGGTCGCGACGACTTTGCGAAACTGGGCGGCGCCAAACTCGCGTTCTCTTCCGCAGCCAATGAGCAAGACACGTTGGGCCGGAACATGGGGGAGGTTGTGCAGAATGAGCGTTTTTTCGAGCTCACCATCCATGTCTCCGCGGCGCAGAATCTGAGACAGATAGCCGCCGCTGGCCGCATCGAGCGTCTGCCCGGCGTCTGACAAATGGCGCCGATCGAATACACCGACGACTAGGCACGACGTTCTTGCGGTCTCAGGACGGGTGAGTTTGACAGAGATTTCCATTAGCCACTCCACTAGCGAACAGGTAGGGAAATGTCGGGCAATATACAGTTTGGATTTGTCGCACCATGGCGTAAACTGAGATGCGTCCGAGTCGTGTAAAACAGCAGCGTCGCGGCCCAACAAATGCCGATCGCTAGTGTACTCCAAACGAGGTCTGATGCCATCCGTCGATCGGGCAGTGCCCCGGGGCATAGCGCGTGATCGTCTCTCGCTACCTGACTAAGGAAATCTCGCACACCCTGTTGGGTGTGATTCTGGTGCTTCTGCTGGTTTTCGTCAGCGGGAGCCTCGTGCGCCTGCTCTACGAGGCTGCCGAGGGCGGCATTCCGGCCGAGGCAATCTTCGCCCTGCTCGTACTCAACAACATTACGACGCTCGAGATGCTATTGCCGCTGGCACTGTATCTCGCCGTACTGTTGGGTCTGGGTCGTCTCTACAAAGACTCAGAGATGACTGCCTTGGCCGCGTGCGGCGTGGGCAACGCACGGATCTTGCGCACAGTGTTTCGGTTTTCACTGGTTATTGCGCTCATGACGGCAGCGCTGTCGTTGCAGATTGCGCCGTGGGCGGAAGGCCAACTTCGAGCAATCATGGCCCAGGCGGCTGCGAACGTGGACGTACGCGGCATCGTCGCTGGGCGCTTCCTTCCGATCAAAGGGCAAGATGCGGTGCTCTATGTTGAAAGCGTCGACAAGGAGAAGTTGGTGTTGCACAACGTTTTCGTGCAGCAAGCCGAGGATTCCAGGTTACATATCATGACCGCAAATTCGGGCTATCAGTACACCGATGGCGAAACTGGCCAACGGTTTCTGGTCCTGGAGGACGGCCAGCGCTACCAGATCGACTACGGCGGCGGCTATGCGATGCTGGAATTCGAGCGACATACTTTGCTGATTCGCGCAAGCGAAACGTCGGGCGCCGCCCGCCGGCGCAAGGCGCGGGACAGCCTGACTTTGTGGCGCTCGCCCGAAACCCCTGACCGGGCGGAGCTGCAACGGCGGCTGTCGATGGCGTTGTGGGCGGTGGTGCTCGGCGTGATGGCGGTGCCTTTGAGTCATACCTCTCCCCGTCAGGGCCGCTACGCCCGGGTCCTGGTAGCAATCATAATCTTCGTTCTCTACAGCAACCTTCTGAATATCGCCAAGACCTGGATGGAAGACGGTACTATGCCGGCCGCCATCGGTCTTTGGTGGGTGCACGGCATCATGGGTCTTCTTACGCTCGGTTTGCTGCTGCAAGAAGCGGGCGTGTTGTCTTCGTGGCGTGTAAGAAGCGAGGCGAGGCGCGCCTAACATGGCGATTATCGATCGCTACATAGGTACTGCAGTGGCCAGCAGCGTGATTGTCGTGCTGCTCGTGGTCGCGGCACTGCTGATGTTTGGGGCCATTGCCGGCGACCTCGATGACATTGGCCGGGGGCGGTATACCTTTGGGCTTGCCATGCTCGTTGCTGTCTATGCGTTGCCCGGCCAGCTCTATGAGGCGTTTCCGGTAACGGCGTTGCTGGGCACGATATTCGGGCTGGGGATCCTGGCCACGCACAGTGAGCTCACCGCGATGCGCAGCGCCGGCATCGCCGCCACGCGCATCCTCACCGCCGTGCTCAAAGCGGCGCTGCTGTTGATTGTCTGTGCCGTCGCGATCGGGGAGACGGCGGCGCCTTGGTTGAGCGAACGTTCAACGGAATTGCGCGTCAAGGCTCTGACCGAGCAGGTCGAAGTCGATACCAGCACCGGCCTTTGGGCGCGTCAGGGTGCGGACTTTGTTCACGTGCGTCATGTCGCCTCGGATGGGACGCTCAATGACCTGGAAATCTACGAACTCGATTCCAGCAGCGAGCTGCAGCGCGTGGTGCACGCGAAACGTGCCGAGCACGGAGACAACGGTTGGACGCTGACGGGGGTTACGATCACCAGCTTCGCTCAGGATCAGGTCAGCCGCGAGGTCCACGCCATGCTGCGGTGGCAGTCGCTGATTCAACCGGAGTTGATCAATGTAGTTCGGACTGAACCCGAACGCATGTCGACCCCCGAGCTGCACGCCTATATTGGCTACCTCAAGAACAATGGGCTCGATGCCCGCCGCTACGAGTCGACATTCTGGGCAAAACTGTTCAGACCCCTGACCATCGTGGCGATGGTGGTGCTTGCAGTGCCCTTTGTGTTCGGAAGCTTGCGCAGTGTGGGCATGGGTGCCCGGGGCTTTGCTGGGTTTGCAGTTGGTGTCGCTTTCTATTTGGTCAACCAGATCGCGGGGCAAATGGGCATCGTGTTTCAGATTCCACCGATTCTCAGTGCGAGTGTACCCACGTTAGCGCTGATGGGACTGGCCGTTGTCATGCTGCGTCGCCTGACCTGAGCGCAGCATCTCGGCGCGGCAGGCCGAACACGGTGGTGTGGGACCAGCGGTCGCGCCACGACCATGAGCTGTGATCGAGGATGAGCCAGGCCGCGCCAAGCAGCACGAGCCAGATGCCGGGAGCGTCGCCGAGGCCGGCCAGCGGTTCGGGCAGCGTCGCATGCTTTGCATAGCTGCGGTAGACCGCGCCCCCGAGCAGCAGTGCCCACGCGGGCAGACCAAGCGCAAACCGCGCAAGAGCGGTTCGCCACCCCAGTGGACTGCCGTCGATACACGCGAGCTTGACGCGCCAGGCACGCATGCCCAGGCTTTGACCGCCATGGGTCCAGAACCAGGCACAAAACCCGAAACTGACGACCAACAAATAGGCGCTGAGAAAGGGCCCGGTCACCGCGGGATCCCGGCCGTGGCTCAGGGGTAGGACAAGCGCCGAGGCGCCCAGCAGCACGGCCGTCATCACCAGCGAGTCGTAGAATAGTGCCGCGAGCCGGCGCGGCAATCGGGCGCGGGGCAATTGGTAGTTGATTGTATGCTTATTCACTGAAGTGGCAGATTCTGCGCCAGAGTGATGGCCAAAAGCACTCGTCCTATGCGTGGCATGATGATATAAGGAGCGGCGAACTCGGGAAAGCGACGGGTTGTAGGCCTGTCAAGGCTTGCATTGAACGCGCCAATCAGTATGGTTAGCACCGATTGCCCCCGACGGCGCCGCATGGTTGGGCCGCCGCGATAACGATAACGTCGAGGAAACCATGAGCATCTTGACCAATCTAGTGACGGAGCCCGGCGTGCTCGCTGCCGGAGAATTTGCCTATCGTGGCGACCGTTTCAAGTGGGAAGGCGAAATGAATGAGGAGATGGCCCGTCTAGCCTCAATCATGTGCCGGACCAACAACATGGCTGTACACATGCAGACGGATATGATGAAAATGTTCGCGGCCGACTGCGGTTGCCTGCCCGCCCGCGGCTGGGTGGTGAGGGGCCAAAACGTCAGCGTCTGCGTTGTGGGCAACGTGTTTTGTATGATCGACAACGAAAAGGGTTCGGCGACCGAACTCGTTCACTACATGCTTGAACATCTCGATGCCGCCAGTGACCGCTTGGTCTAGCGTTGGCAGCAGGTGTGACCGAACGAATACAGCTTGACCAGGGGGTTGGAGGACACTATGGCAGATCTCGACAACTTGATGACGTTGCCCGGAGCGATCGGGGCGTTCAAGTATTCCGATAAGGGGGAGTTGCTCGAACATCGCGTCGCCACCGGCGCGGAGCTCAGCGAACGGATTCTCGACCTGCTGTGCCACCTGTGCGTGGCCGATGTCGCCATTGCTTCGATGCAGGCACGTGGCTGGGAGAATCTAACCGGCATGAAGGGTTTCTATCCCGTAGAAGGGTTCACGCTCGTTGGCTTCAAGTGGTCGGCCGTCGTCGCCGGTGACTATGGCGTGGTGTTGACCAACGAGCAGGCGGACTATGAGGCCGCTTTTGCCGCCTTGGCGCAATAGGGGGAGGCGGCCATGATCAAGAAACTGCTGGCTCTGGACGGCGTCATGGTCGTGTGCCAGTTCCGCGACGATGGAACGCTGGTCGAAGCGCACGGCATGGGCGAAGAGGATATGATGCTGCGTCTGGCCAAGTTCGCCTATGACTTCAAACGCATGGTCCAGGCCAATGCCGATCAATTGTCCATGTTTACACAGATGTCAGGTTGGGCGCCGTCTCGAGGCTGGGTGGTGCGCGGTCCTGAACTGTCGGCCTGCAGTGTCGGCAACCTGGTGTGTATCATCAGCAGCCAGCAGGCTTCGCTGAGCGACATCATGACTAACCTGGCCGAAGTCGCGCACTGGTAGAGGCGGTTTCGGTCACGTTTCATCACATCTTCAGGGTCTATCCGCGCTAACTGCCAACCCGTGTGTCGGGCACCGGCTGGCCCCACCCTGTGCGCTTGCAGTATCATCGCGGCTGCAGTCAAACAACCGAGATCCGGGGTATCGCATCCATGCTCGAGCTGCCAGGCAGCCCCGCGTTGTCGGCGTTTCGCCTACAGCGCCTGACGGCAACACTGCAACAGCACATTCCTCAGCTTGACACCGTCTTTGCCGAGTTCGTTCATTTTGCGGACCTAGTGCGTGGTCTCACTGCAGACGAGTTGCAGACCCTGCAACGCCTGCTGACTTACGGACCGCGTGGCGAGGCCGGTGGCAGAACCGGCCAAAGCCTTCTAGTGACTCCGCGGCTCGGCACGATTTCGCCTTGGTCGAGCAAGGCAACTGATATCGCCCACAACTGCGGACTGCACAGTATTCACCGCCTGGAGCGCGGAACACGCTACTTCCTTGCCACCAAAGACGGCTCGCTGCTCTTGGCCGGGGAGCTGGACCTGGCCAAGACTTTCATTCATGACCGCATGACGGAGGCCGTCCTGACCAGCGTGGAGGAGGCCGAGGCGTTGTTCGTTCAGGCCCAGCCGACCGAGCTGCGCCGGGTCGATGTCCTCGCGGGAGGCCGTCAAGCGCTCGTGCGGGCAAACGCCAATTTTGGGCTGGCTTTGGCCGATGATGAAATCGACTACCTGGTGGAAAACTTCACGGCGCTGGGCCGCAATCCGTCGGACGTCGAGCTGATGATGTTCGCCCAAGCCAATTCGGAGCATTGTCGCCACAAGATATTCAACGCCGACTGGATCATCGATGGTCAGCCGCAACAGCACTCGCTGTTTGGCATGATTCGCAACACCCACGACATGCACTCAGACGGCGTGCTGTCAGCGTACAAAGATAATGCGGCCGTGGTGCGCGGCTGGCCCTCTCAACGCTTTTTTGCCGACCCAGTTGATCACGTCTATCGTGAGCACGAGGAAGACGTGCATATCCTGATGAAGGTCGAGACCCACAATCATCCGACCGCGATATCACCGTTTCCGGGCGCCGCGACCGGCTCTGGTGGCGAGATTCGCGATGAGGGCGCGACCGGGCAGGGCAGTAAACCCAAAGCCGGGCTATGCGGCTTTTCGGTGTCCAATCTTCGTATCCCAGATTTCCCCCAACCTTGGGAGAGTGATCACGGTAAACCGGCGCGTATTGTTTCGGCGCTCGACATCATGATCGATGGACCGTTGGGGGCTGCGGCGTTCAACAACGAATTTGGTCGGCCCAATATTTGCGGCTATTTCCGTACTTTTGAGGAGCAGGTACAGGGCCCCAACGGCCTGGAGGTGCGCGGCTACCATAAGCCGATCATGTTAGCCGGCGGAGTAGGCAATATCCGCCCGGAGCATGTTCGCAAGCACCCCATCCCTGAGGGCGCTCAGCTGGTGGTACTCGGTGGCCCGGCCATGCTGATCGGTCTGGGCGGCGGCGCCGCATCATCGATGGCCAGTGGCCAGAGCCACGAGGACCTGGATTTCGCCTCAGTGCAGCGTGGCAATCCAGAGATTCAGCGACGCTGCCAGGAAGTCATCGATCAGTGCTGCCAGCGCGGTGAGAACAACCCGATCGTGTCGGTTCACGATGTGGGCGCCGGTGGTCTGTCTAACGCGATGCCCGAGCTGGTCAACGACAGCGGTCGTGGTGGCCGTTTTGAGCTGCGCACGATTCCCAACGATGAACCGGGCATGTCACCGATGGAGATCTGGTGCAACGAGGCGCAGGAACGTTATGTGCTGGCGGTGCGTGCCGGAGACATGGCGGACTTTGCCAGAATCTGTGAACGTGAACGCTGTCCGTATGCCGTGATTGGCGAGGCGACCGCGGAAAGGCGTCTGCTGTTGGGCGACGCCCACTTCGACAACGTCGCCATCGACATGCCGCTCGAGGTCTTGTTGGGCAAGCCGCCGAAGATGCTGCGCGACGTGCGCCGGCGCACGTTTCACAAAACCGAGTTCTCAACCCGTGACGTAGATGTGCGCGAGGCCTGCTATCGAATCCTGCGCTTGCCGGGCGTCGCCAACAAGACCTTCCTGATCACCATCGGCGATCGCACGGTCACCGGACTTGTCAGCCGCGACCAGATGGTTGGACCGTGGCAGGTGCCGGTGAGTGATGTTGCCGTCACGACGAGTGGGTACCGCGGTTACACCGGCGAGGCCATGGCGATTGGCGAACGTACGCCGTTGGCGCTCATCGACCATGCGGCGTCGGCGCGGATGGCGGTCGGCGAGGCCCTGACCAATATTGCCGCCGCCCGCATCGAGCGGCTGAGCGACGTCGTGCTGTCGGCAAACTGGATGGCACCAGCTGGCCATCCTGGCGAGGACGCCGGCTTATACGAAGCGGTCAAGGCTGTTGGCATGGAGCTATGTCCGGCGCTGGGAATCGCTATCCCAGTGGGCAAGGACTCTATGTCTATGAAGACTGTGTGGCGGGACCAGGGCAGCGAACGTTCGGTGACCGCACCACTGTCACTGATTGTTTCGGCCTTTGGGCCGGTCAGCGACGTGCGGCGTACCTTGACGCCGCAGTTGCGAGTCGATTGCGGTGACACTGATCTGATTCTGATTGACCTTGGCAAGGGGCGCAACCGACTGGGCGGTTCAGCAGTGGCCCAGGTCTTCAAGCAGATCGGTCATCATGGTCCCGACCTCGATGATCCAGGTCTGTTTCGCGCCTTCTTCCAGGCTATCCAGGAGCTCAATGGGCATAACCGGCTGCTGGCCTACCATGACCGTGCTGACGGTGGTTTGTTTGCCAGCGTGTGCGAGATGGCCTTCGCTGGACACACGGGAATCACAGTGACTGTGGATGCGCTTGGTACCGATCCGGTCGCGGCGTTGTTCGCTGAAGAGCTGGGCGCGCTGATCCAAGTGCGTCATTGTGACACCGACGAAGTTCTCGATGCATTCAGAGCCGCAGGCCTGGGTCGGCATACGCATGTGATCGGTGCGCTCAACGATGAGGGCCGCGTCGTGTTTACTTACGAGCGCCGCGAGTTGTTCGCCGACAGTCGGCTCAATCTGCAACGGGCCTGGTCCGAAACCACTTATCGCATGCAGGCGTTGCGCGACAACCCCGAGTGTGCTCGGCAGGAGTTCGATGCGCTGCTCGACGACGCGGATCCGGGTTTGACCGTGAGCTTGAGCTTCGCGCCTGAGGAGGACGTTGCGGCGCCCTATGTCGCCAGCGGCGTGCAGCCGCGTCTCGCGGTCCTGCGTGAGCAGGGCGTCAATGGCCAGCTTGAAATGGCCGCCGCGTTCAACCGCGCCGGTTTTGAGTGTGTCGATGTGCACATGAGCGACGTCATCGAGGGACGCGTTGGGCTGGAGGAGTTCAAGGGTCTGGTAGCCTGCGGCGGTTTCTCCTACGGCGACGTACTCGGAGCGGGTGAGGGATGGGCAAAGTCCGTTCTGTTCAATCCACGCGCGCGTGAGCAATTCGAGGCCTTCTTCTCGCGCACGGATACGTTCGCGCTCGGTGTGTGCAACGGTTGTCAAATGATGTCGAATCTGCGCGAGCTCATACCCGGAGCGTCATTGTGGCCGCATTTTGTGCGCAACCAGTCCGAACAGTTCGAGGCTCGACTGGCGTTGGTCGAGGTACTCGACTCGCCTTCAGTACTGTTGGCTGACATGGCGGGCTCGCGCTTGCCCATCGCCGTGGCCCACGGTGAAGGGCGTGCCGAGTTTGCCCGCGCGGACATGGCCCAACAGCTTCTGGCCCAAGGGGCGGTCGCCCTGCGCTACGTCGACAGCTACGGCCAGGCGACCGAGCGCTACCCGGCCAATCCAAACGGATCACCACTTGGGGTGACGGGTCTAACGACCCCGGATGGTCGTTTCACCATCATGATGCCGCATCCCGAACGCGTGTTCCGCACCGCGCAGTATTCCTGGTCGCCGCCTGACTGGGGTGAGGACGGGCCATGGCTGCGCTTGTTCCGCAACGCGAGGCGGTGGTTGGGCTAGCCGCCTATGCACAGTCGAGCCGTATCCGGACTGGGTTACGTGGTGGGTGCCTGTGCCTTAGGGACTCTGTTCTGGGGGGGGCTCTATAGCGTGAGCGGCGTCTTGGACCGCGGCGGGGGTCCGATCGCGCCCATCGGATTGGTGCCGGTGGAGACCGACAGTGCCGCCATGTTGGCCGAGATCTTCGCCGAGGCGGACTATGACTGGCCTCCCGAGCTCGGTCCGACCGTGCCGCCACTCGCGCTGACCGCGCTTCCCTCTGATCTCTCCTCCGCCGATGCGTCCAGCAAGAAGACGCTGTTTCTGAGGGCACTACTGCCATTGGTGCTCTATGAGAACCGCCTCATACGGGCCGACCGTGCCTTCCTGAATAACATGTTTGCCCGCGGCGACTGGTTGGATGACAGCGCTGAGGCCTCGGCGCTGCGCGCCCTGGCACGCCGCTACAAGGTCAATGAAGACCTGCGTCAACCGGAGGTGCAAGCCGAGCTGCTGCGGCGCGTGGACGAGGTGCCCGCCAGTCTTGCCCTGGCGCAAGCCGCCAATGAAAGCGGTTGGGGCACATCGCGCTTTGCCTTGGAGGGCAACAGCCTGTTCGGGCAGTGGACATGGGGGGCCAGTGCTGGGTTGGCCCCCGAGGGGCGGGCCGAAGGTGAGGTCTATTCGGTGCGGACGTTTCCGTCGCTGCAGGCTTCAGTGCGCGCCTACATGCACAATCTCAATGCCGGCCATGCCTACGGGGAGTTTCGGCACATGCGCGAGAACATGCGTGCGGCCGGCGGCCCGCTCAATGCCGCGCGGCTGGCCGATGGGCTGGCGGCTTACTCAGAGCGCGGACCGCTCTACATTGAGGAGATCAAGTTCATGATCCGCAGTGCCCGGTTCGACCGGCGGCTCGCTGGGGTTTATCTGCTCGATCCGGAGGCCAAACCCTAGTGCTGGCTAGGGCTGCACCACCACCCACTGGTGGCTGAACCAGTAGAAGCGGCGCTGGCGATCCGGGGCGGTGCAATTGTAGCGGCTGCGACCCGTGGGCAGCGCCTTGGGCGCCTGCACCGTGAAGTGGATTCGGTCCTGGTCCAGCCAGGTGACATCCACGCGGCCCTGGCCGCTGACGTAACAGGTCAACTCCTCGCGCAGCAGATCGGTGGGTGCCAGTTCCACCGTGAGCATGGGTTGTCGATCTGCGCTCAGCACCGGATCCCACGGCGTGTAGCGGACAACCGGTAGCGCGCGCATCCTGGCCTTGGCGGCGAAATCCTGGGGGGCACCGTAATCTTCGTTTACGGGGAAGCGTGGCAGCGCACGCTTGTCGGCGTATCGACTCAACACCCCCGAGTGCTGGCCGAATGCGGTATAGCCCAATTCGGCGACGAGCTCAGCCAACGCCGTGTTGTACTCGCCGTATGGGTAAGCGAATAGGGCTGGTCCAGGCCCGAGTTCGGCGCGCAGGCGTTGTTCGCCGCGCTCAATATCGGCACGCACGCGTGCCAGCCATTGCTGCTCATCCTCGCCGGGTTGGCGGCGCACAAGATAGTCGTGTGTGGCACTGTGATTGGCGAAGCTCGCACCATGGCGCTTCATCTCGCGCATGTGTTCCCAGCTCATGAAGCCTTGCAGGGCCCGGTCTACCGAGTCGGAGGCGACAAAGACCGTGAACGGCCAACCGCGTGCTTTCAGCCGCGGATAGGCCTCGGTATAAACCGATAGGTAGGCATCGTCGATGGTAATTGCGACAGTGCGCTCCGGCAGCGCCTCGCCCCGTTCAACGTGCTGCAGGATCCGTGACACCGGCCAGACCTGAAAATCGTTCTCAGCCAGGAACTCCAGATGTGCCTCGAACTGCTCGAGCCGCACGCTCGTGGAGGGGAACCGGTCCTCGCCAAAGCGGTGATACATGAATGCTACGCCCTGGTCCTCGGCGCGACCTTGTGGTGGCATCAGTGGCAGCAGCACTGCGGCAATGGTACCGACCAGCCAGGCGCGTCTGTGCTGGTGCCCGAAGAGCTGTCGTTGTGTCCTTGGCGGCATTTAATAAACCCCACTAGATGACCGATAATACTTCAACCTGCCGTGCGGGCCATAGGCGGCGAACTGTCAGGGATTGCCCCCTCATGCAAGAACGACGCGACTACTTTCGGATCGAGGACGATATTCATCTGACCTACCGACTGCTCGCGCCTGACGAGCAGGCCAAACCTCTCGCCGAACGGGTAGCGGCTGCTGGGCTGAGCAGCGATGTCGTGGAGGAAATCAATGAAATAAGCCGGCGCAACAGTGCCGTGCTCAAGGCCGTGCAGAAGAAGCAGCCTGAATTCGCTCGATATCTGCAGTCGCTCAACGAAAAGATTGATTTGTTGGCCGCCCATGCAGCCGGTACCGATCCTGCCACGCAATCAAAGCCCAATCACCATGTCAGCCTGAGTGCCTCGGGTATCGCCTTCGGCATTGACGCGCCCCTGGAGCCACGCACTGCGCTCGAGCTAGTGATGCGCCTGTATCCTTCGCATCGCCAGGTCGTTGCAACTGGGGCGGTGGTCGACTCCTCGCCTGAGCGACGCGTCGATACCAGCCACCCAATCGGCGTTGCCGTCCACTTCGTCGAAATCAGCGAAAACGATCACGAAGCATTGGTTGAACACATCCTGATGCGCCAGTTCGAGCGACGGCGCGAGGCGCGCCAGCAGGTCATCGATATAGAGTAGCCCCACGATCTGTGCAGGCTATATTCCCACACCGCTGGCAGGGGCGCTGGTTGCAGGTCAGGCGGACTCGGCTGCTGGCCCGGCGTCTGGTACACTACAGCGCTTGCACTTCGACGAACCATCCCCATATTGAGCCAATACATTTCCACTCAGGTTGTTGATTGTTTGAGGCGCATGTCCAGCCAGCAAGCTCAAGCCCCTGCGGCGACGTTTCCCGCGACGATTGTCGCCATCCGCCAGGAAACGCCTACCATCAAATCCTTCGTGCTCGAGTGCAGTGCGGCGGCCTTTGCGTTTATGCCGGGCCAGTGGATTGACCTGCACGTGGAAATAGCTGGTCACGATGAGGTCGGCGGCTATTCGATGATCAATGCACCGCGTGGGGACGGTCGTATCGAACTGGCGATCAAGTACTCCGACACGCATGCGGTTACCCGTTATCTTCACGAGAATGCTCGCGTTGGGGACCGCGTTGCGGTCTCGAATGGATCTGGTTCTTTCTACTATGAGCCCGGCATGGGCGATCGGGTTGTGTTGATCGGGGCGGGTGTGGGCGTGACGCCACTGCTCAGTATCATGCGTCACATAAGCAGCGAACAACCGCAGGTAGAGGTTACCCTGTTGTACAGCGTTGCCGTTCCCGAGGAAGTGCTGTTCGCAGAAGAGTTGGCGCAGATGCGCCGCACGCGTGAGAAGACGCGAGTGCTCATTACCGTGACCCAGCCGCAGGGCACCCGGTGGACGGGGCTGACCGGGCGTATCGATGCACGCAAGTTGGCCGAGGCGGGCCTGAGTCAGGGCACTGTGTATTTCATTTGCGGCCCGGGCGAGATGGTGGATAATACCGCGCGGATGCTTGTCGAGCTTGGCGTGCCCGAGCACAAGGTCATCTTCGAGAAATGGTGGTGAGTATTGTGCTTGGTCGTCGCAGCACGCGAGATGGGGGCGGTTGTGAAAGATAAGGTCTACTGCGGCATTCACAACGACAAGTACGGAGGGATGACGTCCATCGGCAGCATTGTCAAGGACGCCTGGTTGTTTGGTTTGCTGCCAGAGACGGAAAGCTGCGAAGGCTGGACAAACGCACAGTTCGAGAAGCTTCAGCAAGATATCGCGAAGGCCTGGGATCAATACGGCCTGCTTGTCGGCAATTTGCCGGCCGAGCTGCGCGAGCGTCATCACCGCATCCACGATGAGGCTATTCAGCGTGCCCGTGCAATGGGTTGGGACCCGGACACCGAACTCAGCGACGAGAGTTAGCAATACCCTCTGGCAACTGCCGCGTCGCAGCACGACGCGGGCTCGCATTCACGATCTTGACTCAGCCGGCTGCGCCTGCCCCGCGGTCTGTGACCACGATAGTGCTACGCCGACAAGGCGCGCGCTCCCCACGCTTGTTTTCACCTTTGGCACTCGCTTCGTCGACGGCGGCTTTGGTGTATGCTTGCGCCTGTCATGATAGTCAACGCCCGGCCCGCGCCCGCTCGGCTGCGCTGTGCCAGACTGAGTTGTCTTGAGGACAGTTCCGGTCGGGGAAGGGAGGTCCGATGAATTTTCGCTATCTCGCAGGTTCGTTTCTTGGTGGTGCAATGCTTGCCGTGCCGTTTTCCATGCGCTTGGCTGGGGCACTTGCGGGTGCATGCCTGGTGTGTGCCGTGATTCGCGAGTACCGCGACAAGCGGACGCGGCGAACGGCGGAGCACGGCGCTGGAGCTCAAAGCGAGCTTCGAGTTGGTCAGTGACACAATTTCGGCACATTGACATATCAGTTTCGTGTGCGTTGTGCTCGACATATCCGATACGCAAAACGGGGGTTACGATGAGAAGGATGCTGGTCGCGGGTACGGTTGTGGCGGCGATGTTCGTTAGTGTTGCGGCGCAGGCACAGGGCTACGGCGGCTACCCGATGCCGCCGCAATATCAGGCGCAGGAACCGGCGCCAGGGCAACTGCTGCGCGAGGGCATCGAGAAAATAACCACGTATCTGGCCCAGGGTGGCAGCGCCAATCCGGCGCGGCTGCTGGCATTTCTCGAGACCGAAGTTGCCCCCTATTTCGACTTTGCCTACATGGCACGTTGGTCCGTCGGACCCCGTTATCGCTACCTGAATCCGGCCCAACGCAACGAGGTCGAAAAGCAGCTGCGCGACATGTTTCTGGGTGCCATGGCCGAGAAATTGGCCAGTTATCGTCCCGGTCGCATCCAATACTTGCCGCCGCGCGGCAACCCGCGGCGCGGCGAGCTGGTGTTGAGTATTCGCACGTTTCGCGCCGATGGCTATCCGATGCAACTGGACTTCAGCCTGTATGAGGGACGCACGGGCTGGCGGGTCTACGATGTCAGTGCCAACGGAGCCAGTGCCTTGATGTACTACCGCAAGGTGTTCTCCCAGCAGCCATCTGCGTACTACCGGCGTTGAGCTAGCCTACTGACGGCTCAGCGAATCCCGAGCCTTTGCATACGTCGCCACAAGGTGGTGCGGTCGATGCCTAGCAGCTGGGCCGCCAGCGCTTTGCTACCGTTGGCTTGAGCAAGGGCCGACGCGATCTCTCGGCGCTGGCGTTCGAGCTCTGGATCTTCAGCGCTCTTCGCTTGGCGTCGGTCGCGCTGCTCGCTGTAGCGGTAGATGTCCTGGGGCAGGCTCTCCGGCAGGACGACATGGTCAATCGCACAAATCAAGCCGTGTTCAACGGCATTTTCGAGCTCGCGTACATTCCCCGGCCATGGATAGTTCATCATCATGCGCATCGCCTCGGTGCTGCATTGCATGTTTTCCGGATAGCCACGCGCACCGAGCTGCTTGCAGAAGAACTTGGTCAACAACGGGATGTCGCCCGGGCGCTCGCGCAGGGCAGGTATCGTGATCGGTATGACGGCTAGGCGGTAGTAGAGATCGGCGCGAAACCGACCTTCGTCAACCATGTCGCGTAGATTGCGGTTGGACGCAGCCACAATTCTCACATCCACGCGCACCGGCTTGTCCGAGCCGACCATCTCGAATTCCTGTTCCTGTATTGCGCGTAATAGCTTGGCTTGAAGCTGCAGCGGGATTTCGCCTACTTCGTCGAGAAACAGCGTACCGTGATTGGCGCTCTGGAATCGTCCCGGTCGTTCGTGGCTGGCGCCCGTGAAGGCGCCCTTTATGTGACCAAACAGTTCGGATTCGATGAGTGTCTCGGGAATGGCCGCGCAATTGACCTCCACAAAAGGATATTGCGAGCGGTTGCTGAGTCGGTGCAGCATGCGTGCCAGCTGAGTCTTGCCAGTACCGGATTCACCCTGCAGCAGTACGAACGCATTGGTTCCGGCAACCTGATGGATACGATCGAGGATCTCGAGCAGACGCGGGTCTTGTGTTTGCAGCTCGCAACCGTTGGCTTGGAGCACCGCGTTGAGCCGGTGTTGCGCGGTACGGTCGCGGATGATAACCACGCGCAGCTTGTCCTGCTGGATACCCGCACTGACCAGCCCACTGTGAAACTCGAGCATGCGTGTTTCGCCGTTGACGTTGAGCATCTGCTGGAAGCGCACGAAATCACCGCTTGGCCGGCCGGCTGCATCGGCCTCGCCAGCCTCGAGCGCCGCCCGCAGCAGGCTGCGCTGCAGGTTCAGCGGCCCGATCTGTCCTAGCTTGGCGATCGGCTGGTTCGGTGGTGCTCCCAGCAGTTCACCGGCAGCGGGGTTGTGGTAGAGCACTTTGCCTTGCTGGTCGGCGATCATGACGCCTTCGTCCATGTAGGCGACCACGGCTTCGAGGGTGTTGACGAGTTCGTCGATGTCGGCCATTGGGAGTGAGTCTGGCGTTTCGTTGCGCTAGATCAAACGTTGCATAAGTTTGCACTGGTATGCAACAGCGTGCAACGCACAGCGGGCGACACATGTCATGTGAGTCAAAGACTTAGCTCGGTCTGATCCGATTAGGTCGCTGCAACGCTGCAACGTGCAATGTCAGTCAACCTCAATAAAATCAATGCGTTAGTGTCTGGCACGTATAGTGCTATGTAACATGGTGGCATTGCATGGATAATCCAGTTCGCTATGCTCTGCAAACGGGCATAGCACGTTACAAGGCAGTCACACTATAAGCGTGGGGAGGGAAACGTATGGCGGACTTATTCTCGCCTGAATTCATGACCAAGTTCATGGAACAATGGAACGCCGAGCCAGGGCTATCGGATGAGCTGGCCAAGATCGGCTTTAATTCGGTCATTGGCTATGGTTTCGACAGCGATGAGAATCCTACCGGTGTTCTCGTAGTCGAGAACGGCAAGGCTGTTTCGGGTGGTCCGTATGAAGGGCAGACGCTTAATTGGGACCTCAGGGCCAGCCCCGAGAACTGGCAGAAGTGGATGGTAAAGCCCCCAGGCATGATGGGATTGGGCGTTGCCTACACCTCCCGTAAACTGAAATTCAAAGTCGGCGACTATGCGGCCATGGTCAAAGACCCGCGCATGGCAGGGCCGTTTGTCAAAAGCTTCTCCGTAATGGGGCGCGCCCAGTAGGCCGTCCCGAATGACCGATCCGGGCTGCGGCGGACTCTTCGTCCGTCGAGGCACGGCCTGGCACCACGTCGTGTTGCTGTGACTACCGCAAAGCACGCGCGTCGGTTACGCTGACCTGGCATTCACACGGGAGACTTGAGTTGAAACCGACTGTCTTCAACCACGGTAAGGTCGCTGCCGCGGCAGCGGGCGCATTGTTGTGTGCGTCACTCGCTTTCGCGTACAACGGGTCAGATTCGGCACCACCCTACCAGCAACCGGGTGGGCAGTACGGGCAATATCAGCCGCCACGCCAACAGTATGGCCAACAGCCGGCACCACAGTACTTCCAGCCATCGCCCACGTACGCGCAGGGTGGGGCGATGCAACCCCCAGCACCCAATTACAGTGAAGCAACGGTATACACGGTAGCGCCGCGGCGTGCCGGAACCAACGTCGTATTGGGCGGAACCGTGGTCCCCTATAAAGAGGTGACGCTGGCAGCTGAGATTCCGGGACGGGTGGAATACATTGCGGGTGCGGAGGGCGATTTTTTTGAAGCCGAAGAATTGCTACTGGCAATCGATGACGACGATCTTCTCGCCCAACGACGGCAGGTATTGGCGGAGCTGGGCAACGCCGAGTCCGTTGTGCGCAATGCCCAGGTCCAGTATTCGCGCGAGTTGTGGGCGCCACAGTCACGCAACATCAACCGTAGCCCGGGCATGGGTCTGCCATCGTTGTTCGATCAGTTTTTCACCCGCAACATGGGCCAGATGGCGGGGGCGGGCAATCCGTGGTTGGAGCGCCAAGCCGATCTCTATTCTCAGGGCACGCAGGTGAGCCAGGCTCAGTCCGCAGTGCTGCAGGCACGCTCGCGTTTGGAAGAAGTGGACGCGCGCTTGCGCGATACCCGTGCTATCGCACCGTTCGCCGGCGTCATCGTGCGCAAGCTGGTCGAGGTCGGCGATACTGTCCAGCCGGGTCAACCGCTGCTGCAATTCGCCGACACGCAGTATCTGCAGATTCAAGTGGACGTGCCAGCGCGCCTGGTCGCCGGCGTCAACAAGGGCATGATGATTCCGGCCCGGCTCGATGTCGGCAACACGCGAGTCAATGCGCGCGTGGCCCAGATCTTCCCGATCGCCGATCCAGAGCGGCACACCGTTACGGTTAAGTTCGATTTGCCCCAAGGTGTACCGGGCGGCCCGGGTATGTATGCCGAAGTCATGGTGCCGGATGTGAATGTTCCGGTACGCGAGCTCCCGGTGATCCCCAAATCGGCCGTGCGGCTGCGCGGCAGCTTGCATGCAGTGTTCGTGCTGGGCCAGGACGGGCGTACTGAGTTGCGTCTGGTCCGGCTTGGTGAAGAAGTTGATGCGAACCACATTTCCGTGCTGGCCGGTCTGCGGGTTGGTGAAGTCATTCTGGCCAATCCACCGGCGGGCATGTCGTCGGACTGGCAGCGGCGACACAGTGGTTCGCAGTCTGGCCTCTAGGCCCGCGCGCCTGCCAACTCAGTATTCGAGAACGGGATATCAGACGTTCGGCGACGGTAGCAGATAGGCATGTCTGACAAGACCAATTCAGAAGAATCCAAATCGCCAGAGGATCACACTGGGCCGCTGGTCGTTGAGGGCGGAAGTCTCGGCGTCGCCGGACGCATGGCGAAGGAGTTTATCCATTCGCCTCTTTCCCCCTTGTTGCTGTTGGCCTGTCTGGCAATGGGTATCCTGGGTCTGCAGATGACGCCGCGCCAGGAGGACCCGCAGATCTCCGTGCCGATGGTGGACATCTTCGTCAACTACTCGGGTGCCTCGTCCGAGCAGGTGGCCAGCCTGGCCATCGATCCGCTCGAGCGCATCATGAGCGAGATCCCGGGCGTTAAGCACGTCTACTCGGCGTCGCAGCGTGGCCAAGGTATGGTCACAGTGGAGTTCGACGTCGGTGAGGACATGCAGGAGTCGCTGGTCAAACTCTACGACAAGCTCGCCTCGAACCTGGACAAGATGCCTCCCGGCGTGTCAGAACCGTTGGTCAAGCCCAAAGCGGTCGACGACGTGCCCGTCGTGACGCTGACGCTGTGGTCGCACGAGTACGATGACCGCGAGTTGCGCTTGATCTCCCTTGATCTGTTGCAGCGGCTCAAAGAAGTGCCCAATACCAGCCAGGGTTTCGTCGTCGGCGGGCGGCCGGACCAGATCCGCGTCGAAATACTGCCGGAGCGCCTGGCCGGCTATGGCATCAGCCTGGACCAGGTCGCGCGCACGATTCAAAGCGCCAACGCCAAGCAGGATGTCGGCACCAGTGAGATCGGCAACCTGGCATTCACCATTTACTCGGGTGCGTTCCTGGCCACGGCAGACGATGTTGCGCGTCTGGTCGTGGGCACGGTCAACAACGTGCCGGTGTATGTGCGCGATATCGCCCGCGTCGAACGGGGTCCCTCTGAGACCTATCAGCTGGTCAACTACTACACCGGCCCGGCGGCGCCCAAGGACGCGGTGCGCGCTGATGGCGAGGCGGCCGTCACGCTGGCCATTGCCAAGAAGATCGGCAGTAACGGGGTCGTGGTCGCCAATGGTGTGCTGGACAAGGTTGAGGAGCTCAAGGGCACGCTGATTCCGGACAAGGTGCACGTGTCGATCACCCGCAACTACGGCGAAACGGCTAACGACAAAGTCAACGAGCTGATTGTAAAGCTTTTCATCGCCACCGGTGCGGTAACCATTCTGGTGTGGCTGGCCCTGGGCTGGCGCGCTGCGGTCGTAGTCTTGATCGTGATTCCGGTGGTCATCCTCATTACCGTGTTTTCCGCCTGGGTCCTGGGTTACACCATCGACCGCGTCAGTTTGTTTGCCTTGATCTTTGCTATTGGTATCTTGGTCGACGATGCCATTGTAGTGGTGGAGAACATCTACCGGCGCTGGCTACTCAAGGGAGACACCGATACGGAGACTGCCGTCGACGCCGTGCGCGAAGTCGGTAATCCGACAATCTTGGCAACGTTCACTGTTATTGCCGCGCTGCTGCCGATGGGTTTCGTCAGCGGCATGATGGGTCCTTACATGGCCCCGATTCCGGCGCTGGGTTCGGTGGCGATGATTTTCTCGTTGTTCGCAGCGTTTATTTTTGCGCCGTGGCTGGCGATGCGTATCCGCCCATCGTTGCACTATTTGGAAAAAGCCCAGACGCGCGAGCATCACCAGGCCGAAAAGCTGGGCAGACTCTACAAGCGCCTGATCATTCCACTGGCGACCAACAAGGCCGCCGGCTACACGTTTCTGATCAGCATCATCGTAGTCTTCTTCGCTTGCTGTGCGCTGTTCTACGTCAAGTGGGTCACGGTGAAGATGATGCCGTTTGATAACAAACCCGAGTTCAACGTCGTCATCAACATGCCGGAGGGCACCGCCTTGCCGGTGACGGCGAACGTGACCCATCGTCTCACCGAGATGCTGCGCAACGTGCCCGAAGTCACCGCGCTGCAGACCTACATCGGTACCGCTTCGCCGTTCAATTTCAACGGCATGGTGCGTCACTACTATTTGCGTAATCGGCCGTGGGAGGCCGACATCCAGGTGCAGTTATTGCACAAGAACGATCGCGAGCGACCCAGTCACGACATTGCACAGGCCGTGCGCGACGTGCTCACCCCGGTGGCCAGCCAGATGGGTGCCAATATTCAGGTCGTCGAGATGCCGCCCGGGCCGCCCGTGCTGCAGGCGGTTGTCGCAGAGGTCTATGGCCCCGACGATGCGACGCGGCGGCAGGTCACTCGCGATCTAACGGGGATGTTTGAGCATGCGGAGAACATCGTCGACGTCGACAACTACCTGCAGGCGCCCTACGACATGTGGCGTTTTGAGGTTGATACCCGCAAAGCGATTCTGCGCGGCGTTACCGTCGACACCATCAATCGCAATCTGGCCATGGCGATGGGCGGCTACAAGCTAGGCGATGTCAAACAGTATGCAGTATTGGAGCCGACCTACATCGTGTTGCAGGTACCGCTCGAGGCGCGCGCCCATCTTGCGCGTTTGAAGAATCTGCCCATACCCACCAGCGCTGGCACAACTGTGCCTTTGGCGGAGCTCGGCGACTTCGTCGCGCTGCGTGAAGACCCCATTCTCTACCACAAGGACCTGCGCCCGGTTGAGTACGTTACCGGTGATACGGCGGGCCGACTTGGCGCGCCGGTCTACGGCATGTTCCAGGTCCAGGACCAGTTGCAGAGTTACAAGGCGCCAGACGGCGTTGAGGTCAAAGGGCACTGGTTTGGTCCACCGTCTGACACCAGCGAGTCGGCCTTCGAATGGGCCGGCGAATGGACCGTTACCTATGAGACCTTCCGCGACATGGGGTTGGCCTTCGGTGTCGCGCTGATTCTCATCTACATGCTCGTGGTGTGGGAGTTCGGCAATTTCGTGGTACCGGCAATCGTCATGGCGCCGATTCCGTTGACATTGATTGGCATCATTCCCGGCCATTGGATCATGGGTGCCGAATTCACGGCGACATCCATGATTGGTTTCATCGCGCTCGCGGGCATCATCGTGCGCAACTCGATTCTGTTGGTGGATTTTTCCAAGACGGCTATTCAGGCCGGTACGCCGGTGATGGATGCTTTGGTTGCGGCCTGCAAAGTCAGGACGCGGCCCATCCTGATCACTGCGTTTGCTTTGGTGGCGGGTTCTTCGGTGATCCTGTTTGACCCCATCTTCCAGGGCATGGCGGTATCGCTCATGTTCGGTGTGCTGGTTTCGACCGCGCTCACGTTGCTGGTGATTCCTCTCGGATGCGTCAGTGGCCGCAAAGGACTATGTCCGACGCAACCGCCGCTGGCGCGCGCACTTGCCAGGGAACACGCCCACCCGCATGAGCCGGTTCATGCAGCGGTCAGCGCCGACGCGGGTCCCGGAGTGGGTGAGCGCATCGCCGGTGTCCTTTCCATGGCGTATTACGCCGTTCGCGCCATGCTGTACTTCGCCTGGATGGGCATTAAGACCCTGGTTGCGATGATCGTCGGTTGGTGGGCGGCGCGCCGGGCCGTGCCTGAGCCGCCACCGCCGACCACACCGCCAGCAAGCGGTGGCGGACCTGCTGCGCCGACACCGCCACAACCGGCGAGCCCCGCCACTGCAGGCACGGTGGCCACGAGAGCGGGCGCGCCCGCGACTGAGCCGGTCAAGGACGCGAGCGCATCGGCGGGAGAATCGGTGCCGTCACCAGCCAAGCCGCGTTCTGCGGCTGCCTCGGCGACCGAGGACAGTGTGGCCCGTGCGGTACAAGCGCACGCCGATCGGCCGCCGCCTGATACTGACGGAGGCCGGGTGGCCAAGAAGGTCGTAACGCGACATCAACCGACCGGGCACATCGGCAAGACACCCGCCAAGAGCAAGGCCAAACCGAGCCCGACTGTTGTCCAGGACGATGCGGCGAGTGCACAGACAGCCACCGCCGTGAAGAAGCGCAGTGCCCGCACGGCCGGCGCCAGCAAGAAGGTCAGTAAGAAAAAGACCGCTAAGCGGCAAAGTACCTCAGGGGCGGCGCGCCCCAACACCAAGAAGGCCTCACCAGCGGGCAGCAGCCCGGTGGCTGAGGCCGATGCTTCGGTCGCCAAGGCAGAAGCCAAACCCTCCGCACGCAACGGGCGCAAGCGGCGAGGCATTCGCCTCAAGCAACTCGACAGCGAGTAGCCGCAGCGCGCGCATTGGGCGGTGAGTGCGGACCCGAACCTCGGGTAGATGAGCAAGAGGACAGAGTCGATGAGCAGTTATGGAAGATTCGCCACCGCGCTGGTCGCGGGCAGTGCCGTCGCATGGTTGGTCGGCATCTCTGCCGTGCACGCACAGCAGGGCAGCTACGTCAGTCCGGTAGGACCGGGGTCTTATGCACCGCCACCGGAGCAGTTTACTCCGCCGCGCGGTGGTGACTGGCCGCCCAGCAGTTGGGAACCAGTCGGTGACGCGCCTAGTCGTTGGCAAGCGCCGCCCGGGCCCTACCGTGCCACGCCCCCCGCCGATGCCGAACAACGCCGCGCGGCCAGGCCTCAGCCCCAGCGACCGGCCTGGGCGGCCCAGCCGCCAAGCCGGCCCTATCCTCCTCAGTCATCGGCTCCTGCATCGGTTGCGGAGCCCGGCCAGGGTTGGGCAGCGCCGACGCCAGCGCAGGTGCCCCCAACGCAATGGGCCCCGCCGCCCCGCCAGTGGCAGCCTCCGCCGCAAGCGGGACCGGGTTGGGCCAGCGAACCAGGCCGACCGACGCCGCCCGCGCATACGCCGCCGCAGCCCGGCGCCTACCCGCCCCCTGGCTATGGGCAGGGAACACCGCCGGCGGCCTCCGAGGCCGAGGTGCCGGCAAGCACGGTGACCGCTGAGCCGCCGCACGAGAGTGCGGCTGGTGCGGGTTGGGGTGCACCCCCGCCTGGATATGGTTACGACCGCGGGCGACCGGTGCCACCGCCGTACGGCTACGGTGCGCCACCGCCCCAGTATGGCGGCCCGTGGGGTTGGCAGGGCTATGCGCCGCCGCCGAACTATCCACCCCAGGGCTATGCACCGTACGGTGTAGCGCCGAGCGGCCAGTAGCAGCATCCGCAGATGACTCGCTTGCGCCTCGACGGTGCCAAAGTTGTGCGCTCGGCCATGTTGCTGATGGCGTTGGTTAGCGGTGCGCAGACGTCGGTGGCTTGGGCTTGGAACGAGGGCAATCAGGGGCCACAGGGCAGCTGGGGTGGCTCGTCGTTTCAACCCGATGATGGGGCGCGGCAGGCGTGGGGTGGAGGCGACTATGGTTATCAGCAGGCGCCGCAGGCAGAGCCGCGCCGAGCGGACAATCCCTGGGCCGTCGGCCCACCCAGCTACGGCACGCAGGGCGGTGCGCCGACTCCGCGGCCTTGGAGCGATGTGCCGAACCAGGACCAGGAGCGCGCAGCGCGGCGGCGTGAGAGCCGACGTGTGCCTGCGCCAGCTCCCCTGCCTCAATACAATCAGCAGGGCTTCCCGGGCAGTGGTTATGACGGGCGCGATCCATACGGGGCCGGTTATTACGGTGGCTATCCGGGCTATAGGGGCTACGCTCAACCGTATCCCGGCGGCTATCCGGGCTGGGGCTATGCGGATCCCTACTACGGGGACGGACCCTGGGGCGGGGGAGCACCCTGGGGCGGGGGCTGGCCGTTTGGTGGCTCAGGTTGGGGATCGCCTCTGGGGGGCATGCCGTTCTTCGGCCCCTGGTAGGAGCAATGCTTAGAATCGGATGCAGAGAACACCGAGCGGCTGATGAGTCTAGGCAATGAGATCGGTCGCTTGCTGGGCAGCGCAGCGCTCTCCGCTGCCCGAGTCAATGGTGCTAGCAGAGAGCGCTGGGAGGCATGGCACGCCATGCCAGTGTTCTAAACCAATGCAGAGTCATTGAATCGAGGAGCAGAGCAATGAGGAAGCTTACCAAGGCAGTTTCGACCGCCGCGCTTGTCGGCGCCCTGGGTCTGCCCGTGGCCGCCAGTGCCTGGTGGGGTCCGGGTTGGGGTGGTCCGTGGGGCGGTGGTCCCTGGGACGGCAGCGGTTGGGGTGACGGCAACATGTCCTTCAACATGAGCGGCCGCGGCAGTGGCTACGGCTATGGCAACCCGTACTATGGCGGTTATCCCGGCTATTACGGTGGTCCCTGGGGCGGCTATCCTGGCTATGGCTATGGTGCCCCGTATGGTGCGCCCTATGGCTATGGTGCCCCGTATGGTGCGCCCTATGGCTATGGTGCTCCGCCTCCGGCTGCGCCGCCGGCTCCGCAGCAAGGTAGCGGCGGCGGTCAGTAGTACCTGCCTGGCATGTTGCACAGGGAAGTGCAACACGCCGGCCCGACGGTGGTTTTCTGAAGCAGCAGCAACACAGGAGTTCGTGCGAATGGGTCGACTCATTCGATGGTTGGGGATGTTCACGCTCGGCGTTGGCGGCATGGCCGCGGCCTATGCTGGCCCGGCGGCGGTCGAGTTTTCGGCTGAGGCCAGACAGAGTGCGCCTCAGCGTCCCGCCCAGGTGGCGCAGATGTACGTGTCCAAGGATGCGGTGCGCACAGAGTTTACTGCCAACGGTCAGCGTATTGCGGAGATTGTGTTTCCGGACCAACGCAAGCGGTTCGTGTTGTTTTTGCAGCGTGGCGAGTATATGGAGCAGATGGCGCCCGATGCGTTGGCCGTGCAAGCCCCGCAGGATACCGATAGTCCGTGCGCCGGTGTGCCCAACGTCACCTGCAGCAAACTCGGCCAGGAGCAGGTGAACGGCCGCCTCGCCGACAAATGGGAATTCGTTGCCGATCAGGGTGGACGACAGGCGCGCAGTCTGCACTGGATTGATGTCGAGCGTCGTTTGCCGCTGCGCGATATGTTGCCCGATGGCACCGTGTCGGAGCTGCGCCAAGTCGCGACCGAATCGCTAGGAGGGCGCAGTACCGAGAAATGGGAACTGACGGTGACTCGACCTGACGGTCAGAGTCAACGGCGCTTGCAATGGTACGACGCTGAATTGAAGATCGCGGTTCGCGAGGAGATGTCCGGCGGTTTCGTCAGAGAGCTGGCCAACATCGAGGTGGGCCCGCAGCCCGCTGAGTTGTTTGAGCTGCCGGAGGGTTTCCGCAAGGTCAGTGCCCCATCTGCGGCGCCGACGGGGCAAGCGCCCGCGGGCGCGCCGCCGGCCGGCTATCGCTAGGCCCAGTACATACAATACATGATCACTGTCATCGCAAATCTCAAAGGCGGCTCGGGCAAGAGTACGGTGGCCTTCAATCTGGGACTCTGGCTTCAGGTGCACGGGCAACCCACCGTCGCCTACGACCTGGATCCGCAATGCACCTTGCTCGATGCGTCGGGCGTGCGCCGCGAAGAGGGTTACGCGCCCCCGTTGCAGGTCTATCACGGTGACGAGAATCTGGCTCAGCACCTGCACTATCATCCCGGCGAGGTGCTGGTCGACGTGGGTGCAGCCAATATGGTCGCCATGAAGGAGGCGATACGCAACTCGCATCGCGTCCTGATACCGGTGTCGCCTAGCCAGCCGGACGTCTGGGCGACACAGCGCTTTCTCAAGATCATCGACGAGTCACTGAATGGCGCTGAACGTCCGGAGATGATCGTGTTTCTCAATCGTGCCGACACCAATCCTGCGGTACGTGAGACAGACGAGACAGCAGAGGCGCTGGCGCAGTTACCTGGGGTCACGCTGCTGCCCCAGCGGCTCCACCAGCGCACCATCTATCGCCGTTCTTTCAGCGAAGGCATGGCGGTGTTCGAGTTGTGGGCGAGCAGCAAAGGCGCGCAAGAGTTTGGCGACTTCGCACGGGCGCTATATCCCAGTTACCAAGCGCGCAAGAGGCAAGTAGTGAGGATACAGAATGAAGCTGATCAAATGGATACTTAGCCATGGCGTGCTGGTCGTCATCGTGGCGCTTGTCGCGCTCGGCATTTACTTTCGCACCGATCTCTTTCCGGAGTACTTTGCTCAGCGGGAACCGGCTGTCGCGCCGGCGGTGACATCCCAACCTCAGACTCAGCCTGCGCCAGAGGCGCAGCCCGTGTCTGAGCCGTCGTCTGGTGCGGGAATCGCTGTCACCGAGCCGCCTGCTACGGTAGAGCCGGAGGTAGCCGCAACCGCTGTCCCGGCTGGCGCCACGCAGGAGCCGGCGGCCACCGAGGCGGCGCCTGAGCCGGTGAGTACCGAACCGATGAGCGCGACACCGGCCGTGGCCGCGCAGCCGCAGCCGCTGGAGCCGGTGCCAGCGGAGCCGGCAGCGGCGGTGACGGAAACGGCGGCGGTGCCAGCCGAACCTGTCGGTGAGAATGCCGGCAAGCTGCGCAACGACGCGCGCCAAGCATTTTGGCGCGGGGACTATGACCAGGCCGTGGCGCACTACGAGAGCCTTGCCGACCTCGATCCGCAGGATCCGGACCCCTACGGGGAATTGGGCAACGTGTACTTTGGCCAGGGCAAGTGGGCCGAGGCGGCGGCTGCCTATCTCGAGGCGGGCAAGCGTCTGGTAGCCACCGATCGCATCGGCCAAGCCATACACCTGCAACGAATCCTGGTCGGGCTCGATGCCGGGCGCGCACAGGAATTGCAGCAGGCCATCGATCAGGCCCGTGGCGCGGCCGCGTCGGCCAACTAGGGGCGAGTTTCGCGGCAGGGATTTCTTTCATTGTTAGTACCCGGCGCGTTGGCCGGGCCTGACCGAGTGTAGCAACGTAACAGAGGTATTGAGATGTCTACATCAGGTACGAATCCACCAAGTCCGGTGAAGCTCGCCGCGAATTCGCAGCGCGATACAAACGGCATGTCACCGGAGGAGTGCGTTGGGCGCAGTCTGGAGCAACTGTCCAATGCATTTACTGCCAGCTCCCGGCGCTGGGAGTTGATCGTCTATCCATCATTGTTCGCTTTCATCTTGTTGGCGCTGTACGGCTTCTATCTCATTTACAGCCTCACCCAAGACGTCTCCCGGGTCGCCGACAATATGGAAACTGTCACGACGCGATTGGTGGCGGTAACCGCGCACATGGGCGTAATGAACGAGCACATGGGCGCGATCTCTGGCGATATGGGAGCAATGACACGTGAGATGACGAGTATCAGCAGAGAAGTCAGTAGCGAATCAAAGGCGATGGACGAAATGGTGATTTCGATGCGGGGCATGAACCATTCCATGACGGTGATGACCGGCTCGATGGATCAAATGCGCTATCACATCGCCGTGATGAATACCAACGTGTCGCGCCCGATGTCCTTCATGAATTCGTTCATGCCGTGGTGATGCGTCCAGAAGCTGGCGCAGCGCCCACTGGCGGAACGCGCGGGCTCAATTTCTGATTTCAAGGTCGGTGACCATGTTTGGATCCAACAAGAAGGTCGAGCAACGGCTGCGCAGCTTGGAGCAGCATTTGCGCGAGGAGAATCCGTTGCTGGTGGATGCGGTTAAGAGTTATCGCCAGCTCGATCGTATTGCCTACCGTATGGGTTTGCTGTCGCGAGAACAGTCGTACACGACGCACATAGCCTGGTGGCCCCTGGTGTCGGTGCTCGGGACGTATTCGGCGGGTAAGTCGACCTTTATCAATCACTACTTACAACATCCTTTGCAGGAGACAGGCACCCAGGCGGTTGACGATAAGTTCTGTGTTATCTGCTATGCGGGGGATGATTCGCCAAGAGTGCTGCCAGGCATCGCACTGGACGCTGATCCACGGTTTCCTTTCTATCAGATGAGTGAGGAACTGGAGAAGGTCACACCTGGTGAAGGTAAACGGGTGGATGCGTATTTACGTCTGAAGACCTGCAACAGTCCCGCTTTGCGTGGTTTGCTGCTCATTGACTCGCCGGGCTTCGATGCCGACGCGCAACGCACCGCCACCCTTCGCATTACTGATTACATCATGGATTTATCGGACCTGGTGCTCGTGTTTTTCGATGCGCGCCACCCCGAATCTGGCACTATGCAAGACACCTTGAAACACCTGGTGGCCAACACGGTCAAGCGCTCGGATTCCAGTAAGTTCCTTTACATCCTCAATCAAATCGACTCGACTGCGCGCGAAGACAACCCCGAGGACGTGTTTGCTTCCTGGCAGAGGGCGCTGGCCCAGGAAGGGCTTACGGCTGGCAAGTTCTACGCGATCTTCAGTCCCGACGTACCGGTCACTATACCGGACGAGTCTTTGCGCCGGCGTTTTGAGACCAAGCGCGACGAAGATCTGACCGAAATTCATGAGCGCATACAGCAGGTCGGGGTCGAACGTGTCTACCGAATTATCGGCGCTTTGGAGAAGACGGCACGCCAGATCGAAGAAACCGTGCCGAGGATCACGGATCTGGTAAACCGTTGGGCCAAAGGGGTCCTATGGCGCGACACGGTGTCAGTCGGCCTGCTCGGCCTCGCGCTTGTTGGGCTCGGGCTATGGGCAGGTATGGACATCGTCGGGGAATCGCTGTCTTGGGTGGGATCACATCCCTGGGCGATTGCCACCGCGGTGGTTGCCGGGATTACGGCGATCGGGTTTCTTCACTATTGGGCGCGTGGCAGCGCGGCGCGTAGTGTGCTCAAGCACATCGCGCGCACGGCGTCCACGCCGTTTGAACGCGATAGTCTGAGCCGTGCCTTTGCCAAGAACTCGGGCATCTGGCACAGCGTCTTTCGCAGCGAACCCGTGGGTTGGGGGCGTCGCACGCGGCGTCGCTTGCACGCGATTGTTGCCGAAGCAGATCGCTACGTGCAGACGCTGAACAGTCAGTTCGCCAACCCGTCTGGACCCGAGCCGGATGAGGCCGGGATAGCTGTCGGCGCTGAAGTGAAGAGCAGCGCGGTCGAGCCGTCGTTGAGCGTTGATGTCGAAACGTCCCAGCCGGTTGCGGCCGAAACAAAATAATCTCGTCCAATCGCCGCTGCGGTCAAGCTGAACGGCGGCGCACAGTCCGAACAAGAGGAATGGTGCTTATGAAGTTTATTCGCAATCTGCTCGCCTTGATTGGCTTGGTCACCGTGGTCATCGTCGCCATGGTCGGGGTGAAGGTGGCTCCGATGGTGGATCAATTGCGGCAGTTCGATGCGCAGGCTCTGGATACATACAAGGAGCTAGGCCAGCGTCTGCTCGCAGAGGGTGATGCCGCATCGGCAACGGTGTGGAAGGTGAAAGTTGCGGATGGTCTGAGCGCCGACGATGTGGCAACTTCGATGCGCTACATTGCCAATGAGCACAACATCAAGAACGTTGGCGAGCTTCCACTGTACAAGCAGGTTGCCGCGATGAGTGGCGAGGCGTACCGTCATGCCGAAATTTTCATGTTCTGTAACGCCCTCACAGCGGCACGGATGATGGATTTCAACGACGCCTATTCCGCCTATCTGCCCTGTCGTGTGTCGCTGGTCGAGGACAAAGAGGGCAATCTGTGGCTGTATTCACTGAACATGGATCTGATGATTCACGGGGGCAAGGAATTGCCGCCTGAGCTGAAGGAGGAAGCGCTAGGGGTCAAGCGCATCATTCTGGATATCATGAACCGTGGAGCGAAAGGCGAATTCTAACGAGTTCGCTTCAGGAGCATTGTGCGAGAGTAGATGAGCATGTCGAGGTATGCCATTTCGATGTGTTGTGCGGCCACGTTGCTGATTATCTCGAGTGCGGCCAGCGCGCAGCAGGGGCTCGTCGAGACCGTACTCGAGGGTTGCAAGACTGAGTTGGAATCCTATTGCAGCAAGGTGACACCGGGTGAAGGCCGTATTCTGGCTTGCCTATACGCCCATGGTGACAAGCTCTCGGGGCAATGCGAATACGCCCTGTACGATGCAGCCGCCCAACTGGAACGCGCCGTGGCGGGATTGGCCTACGTGGCCAACGAATGTGGCGACGACCTCGACAAGCATTGCGCGGCGGTTGAGGCGGGCGAGGGTAGGTTGATGGCCTGCCTGGACAAACACGAGAAAGATGTGAGTCAGCGCTGCAAACAGGCACTCAAAGACGTTGGTCTCAAGTAAACGGGCTGACGCGTATCCGCCCGAGTATTTGAGCGGCGCGTTGCTGGGGTCACTGTACGGCGTGCGACGCGCGGTAGGCGCTGGGGCTTTTTCCGGTCCAGCGCCGGAAGGCACGACTGAAGTTGCTAGGCTCAGAAAAACCTAGCAAGTAGGTGATCTCACTCACCGAGACACTGGAATTCTCGATATAGCGTGTCGCCAGATCCCGGCGCGTGCCATCGAGAAGTTCCTTATAGGTTGCGCCTTCCTCTCGCAGCTTGCGTTGCAGCGTCCTCAAGCTCATGTTGAGGGCGCGGGCAATGGACTCTTCGGAGGTGTCACCCGAGGGCAGCGCTTCAATTAGCTTGCTCATGACTCGCATGAGTACATCGCTGCGGTCGAGATGGCTGAGATAGCTATGAATGACCCGTTCGCTGGCCAGGGCCAAATCGGCGTTGCCGGTGGGAACCGTGGCGTCGATCAAGGCTTTGTCCAGAAACAACGCGTAGTGCGGTGCATTGAATTCGGCCTGGACGCCGAAGAAGTCCTTGTATCGGTCAACACACACCGTCGGGCCATGCTCGACGGTCACCCGCCGAGGGCGGAAGTTCGGGCCATGCGCGATGCGGCAGGCGTCGATGAGCAGGGTCAGAAATAGGTCGTATTCCTCATCGAGACCCCGGTGGACGACGTGGCCTGTGTCAACGCGAAACTCATAAACGTCACCGTGCTCCAGCAGCGACAGCTTTTCGGGATCAGTGGTCACGACGCGAAAGTAGCGAATCGTGCGCTGGAACGCGTTCTTGAGCGTTGAGCTTGCCAGCCACGCGTAGCCTAAGCCATGGAAGTTGCTTGGATGCCAGTATCGGGCGGCAGTGAGGCCGAAACAGGGATCCTGTGTCTCATGCATAGCCAGTTGCCACAGTTTGCGTACCGCACCGTAGTTGAAACGGGCGTTGGAATCGTGCAGCCGGTCGGGATCGAGACCGGCCCTGAGAAAAATCTTGCGACTGTCGTGGCCGGTGGCTTCGAGTGCCTTCCATACCATCACAGTCGTGGAAGCAAGGAGTGACGAGTGCATTCCGTTGACCTGTTCTTAGCGTTGTGCAACCTGTCCGTTGATTTGAGTTAGCAAATCCGTGGCAGCGGGTCGTCCTCCAACTCCTCCAACAGCCGTTCTCCACCCAGTTCGGTTTCCAATACCACCGAATGATGGCCCTTGGTAACCTCGCCGATGCATGAGGCGAGTTCGCCCAGGGGTAGCGCCTGCCAGCGCCTCAGTGCGTCGGCGGAATCTTCTGCGGCAACCACCGCCACGACGCGGCCCTCGCAAGCGAGGTACATCGGATCATAGCCGAGCATCTCACACACTGCGCTGACCTGATCGCGCACCGGGATGTGTTGCTGTCGCAGGCGTACCGAAAGGCTCGTTGCGCGCGCTATCTCGTGGCTCACCGAGGCCAATCCACCGCGGGTCGGATCACGCATGAAACGCAATCCGTCGAGGCTGAGCAAGGCCTGCGTGAGCGGCAGCACCGTTGCTGCATCCGACGCCAGGTCGCCGCGCAGGCCAAACTGCTCGCGTGCCAGCATGACTGCGATGCCGTGATCGCCGACAGGGCCGCTAACCAGAATGTGATCGCCAGCCTGAACGCGGTTGAGACCGAGTCTCACATGTGCGGGGCGTACGCCCACACCCGTCGTCGCAAAGTACACGCCGCCGCCCTCGCCGCGGCGCACGACCTTGGTGTCGCCTGCCGCGATCCTAACGCCGGCCTCTCGGGCGGCGCGCGCCATACTGGCGATGATCCGGTCGAGCAGGGCGATCTCCAATCCTTCCTCGATGAACGCGTTGAGCGTGAGATACAGCGGCGTCGCCCCGGCCACTGACAAGTCATTGACGGTGCCATGCACGGCCAACGCGCCGATGTCACCACCGGGGAACTCTAGTGGCTGTACAGTGAACCCGTCGGTGGTAATCATCAGTTCGCCGTCGTGCGCCGGCAGCGTGACCGCATCGGCATCGATATCGAGCAGGGGGTTGGACAAGTGACGCGCGAATATCTCCGCAATCAGCTCGCGCATGAAGCGGCCACCGTTGCCATGAGCGAGTGATATATGGGTATCCTGCATGCTGGGCAAGATACCGGATTGAGACGATTCCCACCAGATCACGGCGCTTTACTATCCCACCGAACGCAGTGGGGCCTGGGTGCCGCTCTACGGGGACAGGGTCTCAGCGAGCAGCCTGCATTTGGGCTTGCTACCATATGGTTCACTGGCTGAAGAAGATGTGACTGCTCGCGATGGACGAAGCGCGGTTTGTTGAGCTGTTGGTGGAACTCCATAAGGGCCTGCCCCGTTTGGGGCCGGGCAACGCGGAGTCGACGCTCAGGGCCCTGAATCTGTGCGTGCACCTGCCTGATGCCCCCGACGTTCTCGACATCGGTTGTGGCAGCGGCGTGCAAACCCTGATCCTGGCTAGGGCTGCCAAAGGCTGTATCACCGCCATTGATCTCATCCCTGAATTCCTGGTCCAACTCAAGGCGTTCGTCAGCAAAGCGGGTCTGCAACAGCGCGTCCGAGTCTGCCAGGCGGACATGAACAACCTGCCGTTCGCGGACGCCACCTTCGACCTGGTTTGGAGCGAGGGCGCCGCCTATATCATGGGTATCGACAACGCGCTTGCAGCCTGGCGCCGACTGCTACGGCCGAGGGGATATCTCGTCGTGTCGGAGGCCTGCTGGTTCAAGCCAGATCCCCCCGAGGAGCTGAAAGCGTTCTGGGCCGAAGGTTACCCCGCCATGCGCGGTATAGTCCCCAACCTGGACGCGGCGCGTCGGCTCGGTTGGGAGACTATCGCCAACTTTCATCTACCGACAGAGGGTTGGACCGTGGACTACTATCGGCCATTGAAAATTCGCCTCCCGGGTTTTCGTGAGGCATATGCCGGCGACAGCGATGCTCAGGAGTTAGCCGACATGACGGAATACGAGATGTCCATCATCGAACGTTATCCCGACTTCTGCGGCTATGAGTTCTTCATCTTGCGCAGGGGTGACTAGCTGCTTGACTCGAACCGGAGGTGTTCAGAGTGCGACGTGAGCGGTGGGATAGGTGCGATCGCTCGACTCATGAACGGCCGGAGAGTCCGGAGCGCAACCACAACACATCGCCGTTGCCAAATGTTCGCGAGGTATACCTGGGCCCGCGGGTGGCAACTGGGAGTGGGGGCTGCCAACGCGAAGCAGATGCATTCACTCTCCGGCGTTTATGTGCTGGAATGGGATGTCAGTGAAGGCTTGGTCATACCATTCTCCGAAGACGTAACGGCCACCGTTTAGCCGTCGCTGTTGCGCCGACTCTGGGAGTGAAACGCTGGGACAATCATAAGAATTGTTTTCAAAGGAGATACCAAAATGGGAATGCTCAGTGAGTTCAAGCAATTCGCGATGCGCGGCAACGTGGTTGACATGGCTGTGGGCATCATAATTGGCGGCGCGTTTGGCACTATTGTCAAGAGCCTTGTCGCAGATGTCATGATGCCTCCTCTTGGTTTGTTGCTGGGAGGGGTGGATTTCGCGGATCTATTTATTACCCTGAAGGAAGGCGCCACTGCCGGGCCGTATGCCACTCTTGCAGCGGCTCAAGCGGCGGGTGCAGTGACCATCAGCTATGGCGTATTCATCAATGCCGTGATCAGTTTTCTCATTGTCGCGTTCGCCGTGTTCCTGCTCATCAAGGCCATAAACAAACTACAACGAGAAAAGGAAGCGCCAAAAGCCGAGCCGACCACCAAGGACTGTCCCAAATGCTTTACGACCATCCCCATTAAGGCGACGCGTTGCCCAAATTGCACCTCGGACATACAGACGGCATAGTCGCGAAGCGCGACGAGGTGGGCCATCGCACGGCTATACCGTTGGGCGTTACGGCTGCCGGTAACTCGCCGGGAACGGAGACGGATCTATTCTCAGGACGTTCAAAATAGATCTGTCCCGTTCCTTCTGTTGCTTTCCTTCCTTTCGAAGGTCCCCCTATCTAGATCAGTCCGTTGGGCGGGCTCGCCGCTGCACAGCACTAGGTGCTGGCATTGGTCGTGTTGTTGGCGCCGGTCGCAGTGACCGCGCCGCCACCTCCAAGATCCGGTTCGCCACAGTGGCGTAGCATGTGATCGCGGGCCATGTCCCGCAGTCGGACAGCAATCGCCCA